>Ga0224527_1000143_pt1 | contig 53914 bp, 70 predicted proteins | sample CBST0metaG_FD_179882 | JGI IMG/M metagenome (GOLD analysis project Ga0224527, IMG submission 179882) | Peat soil microbial communities from Stordalen Mire, Sweden - C.B.S.T0 | ecosystem: Environmental > Terrestrial > Soil > Wetlands > Peat | place: Sweden: Norrbotten County, Stordalen Mire...
GTCGGCCTTAGAGGACGATTTTAGAACTTTCCTGCTGGCGGAGACTTTGAATCTGGCCCAAAAGGACGAGATGAATCGAACCTCAGAGCCTTGGATTACAAGGAAGCTAATTGACTGATTCTAAAAGAATTGCAGCGGCGTTCTTCCGTTTACTGAGTCTTTTGTCATTATGTGTCAAAGAACCTTGTTCAGGCTTTTCAATAACTTAGACGTCCTCGGTGGCCCTTGAACGTTCACGAAGCTCCACAAAACTTAGATCCGCCGAACCCTTCCGACGTCCTTCGGACGCTTACGTTCAACCTTCTGTTCAGACCTGCGCGCCAGGTCGATGGCGGTGATGAAGTAGATGCGATGCCCCATCCTCCGCTGTCAATACGCCCAGTGCAATCGCTAACACCCGCAGCTTCAACGATTGAGTACTAGATCTCAAACCTTCCACAAGCTCTGAGGGAACAGGCCCGCTTTGCAGATGGGACGGCATAGGGCTTCGAAGAGCCTGCCTTAGGCATTTAGCAAGGCCGCTCACACTCCACGGTAGCGGCATCCTGGAAGTCATTGCATGGACAACCTGAAGTCGTATTTCAAACCATTCTCCAGAATCACTTCTAACCGAAGAACAGAAGTGACCGGAATCCCTTGGGACGGAATCGTAAATGACAAATCTCGGGTTCTTCCTGCCTCCGGCCACGCAGAACTAGATTCGGAAATTTGACCCAGAGCCTCATCGCTAATTGTTTTGGATAACTTGCCAGTGAGTTCCCATACAAAATGAAATTGCAATTTCTTTACCCAATCAGGCCAAGTCGGATTCATCGCCGCATCGCCTTCACAATTCGGAGATACAATCACTTTGACTTGCACAGGTTCAGGAAATGTACTCACCTCTTTTCCGTTATATAAATACCGAGTCGGTTTGTTTTTGCGCTTTCCAATAACCCGGAGCTTTGGTCCATGCCCCATGGCGGAAAACATAGTGACACAAGAAGGTCCATTCCGAAGTTCATTAATGGTCCCTGCTTGAGGCGTCTCCGGCTGAGCTTCGCAGTAAGACACCGCCAAACTAATTACAAGCGCTGAGGCTATGATTTTGAAATTGAGCATTGGTCTCCGCGTTGACTTTCAATGACGGCCAAAAAACATCGTAAGACCAATTTCCATTGCGCCCATGGCAATGTACGTTGTAAACATCTGCCATATGGCTAGGCTCGCTTCAGCCGAACCGGAATCAACCCCAGAGACATATTTCCTGATGGCCTTGCGGCCGGCAATCAAAGGCAGCAAGTAGATGAACGGTAAAATCCACTTAAGGACCAGCGCCGGAAACTCGAGTGAATATACATCTCTCCTCCCTAAAACAAGTACAAACAGAAGGAAACACTCACCAGCAGCCGCAACGATGAAAAGAAGGACCAGCGGCAATCGGCGATTTTCTGGTGGATAAGGTCTGCTCTCTGAGTACATTGCTACGCTCCTGTTCTTCGCCGTGGAAACACCCTCATCGGCATTAGGTGCAAGACCACCAATACCAACCTCCAACACCAACGTCAGCAAGGAGGGTTATTCCTGCGACTATGTGACCCGGGATAGCAAACGGAGTGGCCTCTCCAGCGTAGGCACTGTAAAGCTCTGCGCCACCAGCAACTCCAAGCAAGGCAACTCCAGCCCCGCCCAATGCTTTACAATAACCCGGTTTTTCAAGTTGTTTTATCTGCTGTTGAAGCTGTTTAATCTGTTGCTGTTGTTGAGCAAGCTGCTGCTGCAAGGTCAACTGCTGCGGCACGTTGTCTAGGAAACTCACATCGTAGTAGGTTCTGGTCCATTCTTCGGTTTGACAATTTTCCGTGGGGTTAGCGAAGGAACCTACACAACCGATTCTGATATAGTCTTCGGCTAAAGGTGTCGTTCGCCAAAGGCCTGAATCATCGTAATGCATTAAAGAACAATCATGGTTCGGGCACTGAATACCTGCACCCATCTGAAGTACGCCATACACTAGGGAGCAATCGGTAGACACTCCATCCATGGTGCAGCCTCCCCCTCCGCCATTGCCACTGCCATCTGCACCGCAATCCTTTCCCACAAAGTCACCGTTATCATCTAGTGGGCATGCTATTAAGCCAAGTGGATCCGTTGCCCCAATTGAATTGTTTAGCACATAGGCATATCGGTTCCATGACTGCGGATTTGATGGATCAACTGCGGTCAATCCTGCAGGGTCTGGCGAAATCCATCTGCCCTGCGTCGAGCTGTACTTGCGGAACAGGAAGTCATACAACGGCTCGGCAGTGTCCTGCCCCTGTCCGGTAAACGAGCGATCCTTGGTCCCAGCCTCGGCATAAGACTCCCCAAAAGGCGCATACGCGGTGCTTGAATACATTGTGCGCGATGGCGTGGAAGCAAAACGCGAACTGCCAAGCCAATCCGGATGCCGGTAGTATGCCAATCCCGTACTGTTGTACACCGCTGTCGCTCCAGCCGGAAGCGGAATGAATGCCATCTTCAGCGCGCTGGGACTCGTTGCCAGTGCAAGCTTGGCTCCGCTGGGGCTATACAGTATCTGGGCATAGGAACTGCCGCTTGCCTGCTCGACGGTGCGGTCAAAAGCGTCATAGACCACGGAAGCAGAATCCGCCGCCACTGGATTTCCGTCTGCATCCCAGCTGTATGTGTGGAGAGAATCGTTGGACATATTTCCATTCGCATCGTAGCTGACGGAGCCGCCGGGAAGAGAGGAAATCCGGTTCGGCTGACTATAGACCTTTCACTCCCACGTAGATGAACCATAGTCCTACAATGACGAATAAACTACCCCCTAGCCATCTTGGAATGCTAGGGGCGCCTTCTCCGCGACTCGCACCGAAACCACCCCATTTGAACCTTCGGCCCGCAACACCAAGCCTACTTAAACTTCCATAAGCCACAGATTCCCGCGATAATCATCAACGTGCAAACTAGTGAGAGCCACAGGATTCCACTTATAGCAAGCTTCTCGTCTTCCCGATGCAAGATGAAGTGTCTCCATCCTGCGGCCATGGCGAGTACTCCACATACGATAGGTACCCATGAACCCGACGACTCATGGGCGGTGGAATCAACTGGTCCGAAATAAAAGATCATCTGTCCGCACATCCTGCATTCGTTGTGAGGTTGGCATAAACTCCGAGCGCAACAACGCAACCCTATCGCCCGCCTTCGTGCTTATCGAAGGGGCACCCGGCCTGAACCCACCATTACCGAATCCGAGACAGTTCGACAAGCCCACCGACGATGAAGAACAGAAGGACAATGACAAGAAACAGAATCACCGGCCACTTGGTTTCCCGTCCTTTGCTCTTAGCGACGACATTCAGAAGGAGCGAAATGAAACCAACAACCCCGAAGCCAATCAGTAGCACAGCACCGGCTAGAGTGTCGGGACCAGACGGTACGGGACCGAATGCCATTATTTGCACCCCGCATTGGTCGTAACGTTCATGTATAGTCCCCCGCCAAATTCTCGGTTCCCAGCCTCCCCCTCCGCGTATACACCAACGCCGTCGGGGAAACCCACGAGACCTACGTTCCCAAGGAAAGGAATCTCTCCAACCTCGGTGTAAACCAGTCCTCCGCTTCCACCAGAAGACACTATGCTTCCTCCTCCAACACCAGCTACACCGACCTCATTTAGAGAACCGCCACTGATCCCTGACCGAGAGTCAGCTTCGACAATCCCACCGGTGAAAGCCTTCGCACCAAATGCGGTTACGCCCTTGCCGTAGTAGCCAAAGGCACCGCCGCCACATATAGTCGGAGCGGCATTAGCGATTGCCTGGATGTACTGCTGTGAGGTCGGGGTGGCCCGTGATTGCTGCTGAAGCTGATAGTAATAGCTGGATATGAAGCTGAACGGATCGTAGGTTGTCCATGTTGATCCCACATTAGAACTTCCTGGATACCAAGCGTTCGTGACATTGGTTCCGTCCGTGCCGGTTATCCAAAGTGATCCGTCGTCATTGTAGCCAAATCTCGTCATTCCGCCGTCAACCCAATAACCGCCGTGTTCTCCACATTCCCCCTCATCGCTGGATTGGTCAAGAAATTCGGCATAAGTTCCGTCGTCGCTTAGATATGCGCAGTCCCGCCCCAACGGATCAATGTACCTTAATGGATTGTTCAGAACATAGGCATAGCGGTTCCATGACTGTGGGTTAGCTGGATCGACTGCACCCAGTCCGGCGGGGTCTGGAGAAATCCACCGGCCCTGCGTTGAACTGTACTTGCGGAACAGGAAGTCGTACAACGGCTCGGCGGTGTCTTGTCCCTGTCCGGTAAACGAGCGGTCTTTGGTCCCAGCCTCAGAATAAGATTCTCCGAAAGGCGCATACGCGGTGCTGGAGTACATTGTGCGCGATGGCGTGGAAGCGAAGCGCGAACTGCCAAGCCAATCCGGATGCCGGTAGTATGCCAGCCCCGTACTGTTGTACACCGCTGTCGCTCCAGCCGGAAGCGGAATGAACGCCATCTTCAGGACGGTGGGACTCGTTGCCAGTGCAAGCTTGGCACCGCTGGGGCTATACAGTATCTGGGTGTAGGAACTGCCGCTCGCCTGCTCGACGGTTCGGTCAAAAGCGTCATAGACCACGGAAGCAGAATCCGCCGCCACTGGATTTCCATCCGCATCCCAACTGTATGCGTGGAGAGAATCGTTGGTCATATTCCCATTCGCATCGTAGCTGACGGAGCCGCCGGGAAGAGAGGAAATCCGGTTCGTAGGAGTGGTCGTGGGATAGCTGGCCTGGAACGATATGCCCGTACCACCAGCCGGCACGTCTTTCTTGATGTTTCCGAATGGATCGTAGCTGAAGGTCTGCGACCAGGTAGCGCCGCAGTTTGCCGAGGCAATGCGCGATAGATTGTCGTGGACATAGTCGCAGGTGTGAACATTTGCAGAATTGAACGGATCTGCCGTGACCTGAAACCGGGATAGGTTTCCGCTGGCGGTCCATGTCAAGCTGCCGAGAACCGATTGGTTGTTTACCTTGTATTGATAGCCGGTAGGACGCCCTGTATTGGGATCGAAGTTGAAGACATCCGAATCGAGCGAGCCAAAGGTAATTCCCGTTGCCTGGCCGCTGGAGTTGTAAGTGGTTGCGGTGACCAGATAGGGATTGGTGGTCGAATTCGCAGTCACTCCGTTGATCCTGCCTTCTCCATCTGGGGTGTAGCTGATTAGGGGAACGGCAGGAATACCACTCAACTGCGAGGTGGCCCCGTTGGGCCAATACGATGCCGTCAAATGGTAATAGGTTCCGCTGTGCGGCGTCTTCTCGTAAACATCGGTGGGCTGCCCCAACACCGAGTAGCTGTAAATAAGGTCGGTGATCTTGCTGGCAGATGTGCCAGTGTAGGCTTCGACAAGTTGCCCTTTGCCATTCAGAATGGCCGTTCCGTTGATGGTCGCGGCATCATAGACAAAGTGCTTGGCTGCTGTAGCCGCAGCGTAGGAGCCCGAAGGGTAGATGATGTCCGTAATGCGATGCGCCTTATCGTAGGCGTAGCACGTTACATTTCCGACCGCATCGACCTTCTTCACCAGATCGCCCGTGTATGTGCCGCAGATAGCATCCGTATCGTAGGTGTAGGTGGTTATGCCGTTCTCCGGATTGGCCTCCGTGAGTAGGCGACCAAGCCTATCATAGCTAAAGGTGCGAATCTGTTGAGAAGCGGATGCCGCCTGCGCATTCTGGGTCACGGACGTGATCTTTCCCAGTCCGTTGTACACGTACTTCGTCCAGTATCCGGAAGCCGTGGTGGTCTGTCCGCAAGTTCCCTTGTCGGAAGCACCGGTAATCTCGCAGACAGATGTCAGTCGCCCTAACCCGTCGTATTCATATTGACGTTGTTGTCCGGCTTGAACCAACACGTCGTTTCCGGCGTAGGTGTAGGATACGCTCCCACCGCCAGAGTCCGAGCCCGCGAGCGGACGCGATAAAGCGTCGTACAAGGCTGTTGTTCCGGCAAAGGCGGAAGGCGCGGTTGCTGCTGCGGCCGCGTAGGGCAGGGTGGTCGTGGAAGATCGGCCCTTGTTGTCATAGCCATACTGCACGGTGTCGAATGTCGAAGATCCTGGCGCTTGCCGAACCTGCTTGAATTGTGTCCGCCCGAGAGAATCAAAGCTTGTAAGAACATCCGTGGCAGATTGCTGGTTATTAAATGGGGTCGCATTCTCGACCGCAGTCGCACCGGTGTATGTGTAGGACGTGATGTTTCCCGCCGCATCGCTGACACTGGCTGGACGCCAAGAATAGGGATCAGAATAGGTCATGGTCGTCGTATTACCGTTGACATCCTTCGTCGTTACTTGGACGCCACCAGTACAGGCTGAGTCCCATGTTGCCTGGACCGTCAGCCCCGTCGGTCCCAACGCGCTAGTCGGAAGCGAATTGCCGCACGCACCATAGGTGTAGGTCGTCACCCCGCCATTGACATCGGTTGAGGTATTCACCAATCCGGTGTCAAAGTAGGTGTACGTTCTTGACTGGCTCAGCGTACCTGAAACCTGAGAGGTGACAGTAGTTAGATTTCCGCGGGAACCAGTGACGGCACTGTGCTGTGATATTCCACTGGTGGACACTGGCGTAGTTTCGTCGTAGGCATATGTGGTTTTGGCAATAGGGTTAACAAGGTCGCTTCCATCATATTGAGCCACGCCTCCGACGCGAACCAGATAGGTACTGTTATTGCCCGCCAGGAACGAATATGACGCTGCCTTTCTCGAAAGCAGGCCTCCATAGGAACCCGCACCGTAGTCGTATGCATCCAGCTTCGTCGCAAGTCCATACGCATTGTAGGTACTAAGCGTTCTTGATTGCCGTCCGTTGAGCGTCGTGTAGACATCTTTCGTGCTGATTGGGAGGGTAAGCGTAGTGCTGGAACAGTTTGAGGTCGCTCCGTTGTAACAAGTATTCACGGTTGCCAGCAGTCCACTTCCGGTGGACAGCCCCTGATAGACGAGCCGCGACGTTTCATAAAAATTGTTCTTGGCTGTCTGAAAACTAATTGAAGTCTGATTTTGCTGCGCATCTGTCACCGTTGTAGTCCATGCCGTGCCACTTCCTGAGCGGGCGTAGATGGTAGCTCCGTCCGGAGACGTGATCTGCATGCCAGCAGTGGTGCCGTCGCTGCAGACAATGCCATTGCTGCCACCGCTGTACGCGATGGAGGTGGTTCCGCCCGTTGGCAAAGTGATCGAGGCAATGCGTCCGGTCACGGTGGAGGAGCTTCCAGGAGTGGGTTCGTACGTGAACTGATATGCCGTTCCGTCGGCCAGTGCGAGTTGGTCCACCAGATAGGTGGTTGCGGAGTATTCCCCTGGCACACTGGAGCAACCGAATGCCGTTTTCACCGCGTACGATTTATAGGTGAGCTTTGCCTGTGCGTTGCTGCCGGATGGCGCAGGATAGGAAAACACGAGGGGAGCGCCACTTGCCCCGCCTGAAATCGTCAAAGCGGTTGTCCCAAGCGTGTCCGTAAACACATTGCTCGTGACCGAAATCTTATTTCCGTTGCTATCTACATAGCTGCCGTTGGAGGAAGAGGAACCATTGACGAGGTAACCTGAGGCCACGACGGTCCCTGAGCGGTCGTACACCGTACCAATTGGATCTGCTGCTGTATCGAGGGTGTAGCCAGAACCATCCGGAGCCAGTTCGCTAAAACCAGCATATTCTCCACATCCATAATCGACAGCGCTGCCGGTAAACGCATGTCTGGCTCCAAACTTATCGGTATAGACATAGTTTCCAATTGATAGAACAAAAGCAGGAACCGTTTTTCCACCATCGTTGACACAAGTGGTTCTGATTTTGCTGATCATGGCACCGGTCAAAAACCCTAGCGTCGGTGCACTGTCTGCCGTCCATCCGAAGTTACCGACCGGCTGCCACGTGGTCACTCCGTTCGCTGCAGTGGGGTACCAGACTGATGAATCGTACAGAATGGAGTAATTGAAGTCGGTCGCGCGCCCCTTCTTCTGCACAATCGGGATCGAGAGATGCAGGTTCAAATTGCCAAGGTTGAGTGTTCCTGCAGGCGTCGAAGCGAAGCTTCCAAAATTGGGTGTGCCCGTTGAAACCTGGGCAAGTAACGGACTCGACACGAGGAGGCACAATACGAGCACAAAACTCACGCGAACTTTGAGATTCATCGATCTGCTTTCCTATTGGGCCTGAAATGCCGACGCCGCGAGTGATGGGTTGATCTGGACGTTGGAAATGGCGATGCTTCGGATTCGAGTGCCGTTGAGGTACTCCTCGATCTGCGTGGGCACCATGACTCCCTGGAACTTGCTGTACAGGCTGTAGCGCACTTCCCAGGCAATCTCAGCAGGGCTGCCATTGTCCGGTCGAAGCGTGCCAGCCATCCCCCGGAGCAGATAGGTCTGCGGGTCGAGGTAGTAGTTGGTGGCGATCACCACGGCGGGAAATTTCTTTGTGGCCGGAGAAATTGTCTGAAGCACCTGCACATGCAGCGCGGCGACTTCATTCCATGTTTCTGGCCCGATCAATTTGAAGGTCAGAGAGGAATCCGCGAACTGTCCCAGCGAGGAGAGCAACGGAAAGAACCAGTTCGTCCCTTGATACAAGTTATCGAAGAGGACCGCATGGCTTCCGGGTTCATTCGTCCACTGACCGGTCGGCGTGCTTTGTGCGTCCACCCCTCGCACCTCAGACTTTGTTCCACTGGAGAACTGCGAATCCAGGCGCGCCTGATGGAAGCCCATACTCTGTAGCGTCACCGGAGCGCTTTCTTCTGTATCTCCTAAGTATCGAGACACCGTTCCGGTTGCAGAGTAGGACGCCAGAACGACCGTGCCGCTGTTTTGAAGGACAAACTGCTCGGCAATCTGAATTGCCGTGGCATCGCTCGCGGTAACCGATGCCGAGGTCTGTTGGGCTTGGACGGGAATCGAAACAACCCCGAAGAATAGAGCGATGAAGACAAACAGTATGGCCGGTCTGCGTAAGGACACGTCTCCCGCTTTCGGAACTCAAGGATTCTGCAGATAAACACACACAGCATGTGCGTCCGAAAAACAAACTCTGGGGGAAGAATTTGAATTTAACTTAAAACTGTAAAGGAATGTCTCTGCTGGCACAAGCATGGAGAGATACTTTTAACAGGAGAGTCGTGAAGCAGACACCGCAATCCGGTATGACCTTGGTGGAATTGATTGTAGCCATCGCGATTATGGCAATCCTCGCGACTGGAGTTTTGCCGATTTCGCGAACAGTCATTAAGCGCGAACGGGAACGACAATTGCGCGCGGCGCTGTGGGAGATGCGCGACGCCATCGACCGCTACAAGGATGCAGCGGATCGAGGTGCGTTTCAGATTAAGTTGGGGAGCGAGGGTTATCCTCCCGACTTGGAGACGCTTGTGAAGGGAGTGGACATGAGTGGAAAGAAGGTGCGCTTCTTGCGCCGGGTCCCAATGGATCCGATGACCCATAGCACGGAGTGGGGGCTGCACTCGATGCAGGACGATCCGACTTCCGAGTCATGGGGAGGGCAAGCCGTATTTGATGTATTCACAAAATCGTCAGGAACGGCCCTCGATGGAACAAAGTACGCTGAATGGTAAGGCAAAGCCCTACAAGAGTTCATTGACGATGTAGTGCCTCTCGCTGTTGGTCGCATCGGCCATCAAGGTAATGTCATCGGCAACCGTTTGGTCGATGTAGGTTTGGAGCTTCGCCCCGTTTAACGCGGCTGATACCGTGTTCGATCTTTAGTTTGCTCACTGCTTCTCTCCTCTCTATTCACCTGTTGAGTCTGCATTGAATGCCGCACCCTCGTCGATCCAAGTGCGTTCTATGGCATATCTGTCACGGATACCTGGCGGATCGGTTTTGTGTGCGTTGCCGATACGGAGTTTGCTCTGCTCGAAACCAGGGGCGGGAGCGATCAGCGTCAGCGGCAGGCTGTGAAGCCGGGATCGCTCCCGCCCACGTTTTGTCTTGTGGTTGACCCTGCTCTTTTGTGAATCATCTTTAATTGCAGTTGGTTATCGATCCGGGTGTAGAGGTGAGTGCGCAGTCGTGATGCGAGGGATGTGCATCAGCCAGCATTTCCCGCTGAATGTCCGCGCATAAGCTCGAACTAGCTCGAACACTGTCCGAACTTGTTTGAATGCCGTTCGAGTTTTGTCCAGTTTTCGTTCGAAGATCATTTGAAGTCTGTTCGGATCTCACGGCGTTGTCCTCCGGTACTTCATGCTCCAGAGTGGATAGTCATACTCAAGCAAGTGTCCTCGAATCGTCACGCAGCTCCGGGAGAAGCGACGAAGAAACTCGTGTTCGGCACCGTCGAAGTTCCGCTGAGTGTCGGCAACGTAGACAACTTCAGCGCGTGGCAGCGAGTGCAGGAGACCGAGATGTTGTCCGAGCCAGCGCGCGAAAGCTGAGAGCGAGCGTTGACCTTCGTCCACAAAAGCAAAACTCACCAGCGGAGAGTCGCCACGCTTTTCGGTGATGGCAATCGGCATCCGGTCGGGAAAGAAACGAGAGGGGATCGATGCAGTGTCACCACGTCGAGGAAGCGCAGTCAATGGAAGTCCGAGCTTGCGATGGAAGAACTCAGCCTTCGTGCTCTCGCTTTGCAGAAACCTTTTGGCAGGATGATCGAGAATGTAATCGAGCTGCATCAACCGGAGCTTGATCTCGCTGTCAGATTTCTCGCGCCGGTTCTGAGAGTCCGGCTGGCCGATCAGTCTGTAGAGCAGCTTCGCCTTGAGGTGGTAGATGTGACGTCCAGTTGCGTACTCGATGGGAACGAGATGCTTGCCCGCGACTCCCTTCTGGAGAAAGCGCTGCACCATCGCGCCGTCGTCGCGTTCGATGAAGTGAAGGTACTGACGCCGGAGGCAATAGCCCGAGTGAATGGCCACAAGATACAGGAACGCTGCTTCGCGTTCGGTATAGCCGAGCCGCTCAATGTCCGAAACCGGGTCGTAGCCAAGACTCATAGGTCGAGAATCCGGTCGAGCAGGTGGTGATCGCCTTCAGCTCGGGCGGAGATGGTGGAGTGATCAGAGCTGGAAGCGTACAGATGAAAACCAGCTTGGACCTTCGAGCGAAGATGTACAGGATGGTAGGCGGCGGTGACGACCTCGATGTCGCTGAAGCCGGTGCGGCTCCCCTGGTCGAAGTCGTACTCGATGCGGGCATCAGGAATCTGAATCTGGTGGTCTACGAAAGGAAGCTGCTGTTCCTCTGCCACAGCCTGCTTGATCGAGTCGATCTCCCGGTTTGGTTCGGCCTTGCGCAGATAATGGATCGCCTTCTGCACCTCCGACTTCAGTTCGAAGTCGAGCCGGACGCGGAGATGCTCCCCACCCTGCGCGTGAATCTTTTCTGCTTCCTTGCGATAGGCGCGATAGATCTGAGTGTCGTGCTCGACCTCACGTGGCTTGACCAGCCCGTGATAAAGACGCTGCCCCGGCTCTAATCGGCTGGCGATCCGGGCGGCGCGTTCGCCGTGGGCAGTGAGCGAAACAACTTCGAAGCGCTCGACTGGCCGAATCCGTCCATCGCGCCGGGCGTTGACGATGTCGAGGGTGACCAGTCCCTGCTTCTGGAGATAGTGGAGATCGCTGCGTGCCGCCCGTTCGTCACCGCCGTAGATTGATTCCACGACATCTTTGAGAGCAAGCACGCGGAAGCGTCCAGTCTCGGCCAGTGTCAGCTTCTCTTCCGGGCGCAACCGAACGTGCAGCAGTGGAGAGACTGAGAGGTGATTGCGGCAGCGGACGTGCCGTTCGCCCGGCTCCCGGTTCAACTCACGGATGGGAGCGACCTTGCGCTCATATTGACGGCGAGGAATCTCAGGAAAGTGCTTCTGTGCAGCCTGCTCGCGGAGCCGCTCCACCCTGCTATCGAGCGGTCCCGGTTCCAGCAATGGCTCTGGTTGTCGAGGTGGTTCCGGTGGACGTTCTCTACGTATGCTCCGGAGGTCCTCGAAGTCGTCGGGGATTGAGATGCGCATTACGCCTCCTTATCGCCAGAATCATCCTCGGCCTGCTTAATCTCTGTGTCTTCGGAATACGCTGGGAAGTCTTCGTCGTCATAACGCAAGTCCGTTCGTTGTCCGTATATCTTGCGGACCTCGTACTCGGATACATCACCGAATTCCCGCATCTTGCGCTCCGCCTCTTCGCGGGCGGCGCGCACCCGTGCAACGAGATCGTCCTCGTAGAACGGCAGTGGCCGCTGACGGCTTTCCGTTTCCTTGGTTGCTTTGTTGTTGGGTTCTTCAGGCGCTGGCGATTGACTGGTGCTGATCTTCACGGGCTCTACCTCCGCTGGAAGCTTACGAGCCGTGACTCAATCGATTGATGCGTCCTCCGTCGCAGCTATGCGCTGGCAGAATAGACCGCAACCATGGTGGAAACTTGCGTGTTACTGGAGTGCTCTGTGCTTGCGAAGCACAGAGAATGGCATTCCCGCCATATTGGGAGAAACAACCGTCGCGGCGGGCCGAGTCAACCCTGCGCCCGGAACGGTACTCATGTCTACTCGAATACTTGGGCGCACCGCCGAAGGCGGCTGTGGGGTTGACGCGGCGGTGAGCCGCGACGGTTACGCTCTTGTGCGTGCAGGAAGGCCGAGGTTGATTTTGGTTTTGTGCTTTTGTTCTTTCAAAAGGTCATGATTGCGGGGAGAAAGCGATGAGCGCATCGCGGAAGGACATCAACGCTGGCCGACGATCATCGATGCGCCAAGCAAGGGCACAACCAACCTGGATCGGTTCAATGAGCGATTTGTAGACGACGCCTTGTCGTTGAAAGCGTGACGCAGATTGCCGAACCAGTCCTGCGCGGCCATGCAGCGCAACGCAATCAAGAAGTTCATGCACGCTGGCACAGTCGTGAATGCGGAAGGCGCGCGTTCCGACTGAAGAGAGATGTTGCTCTATGAGCGTCCGAGCCGGATCGGAAGACTCCGCCAACAGCGTCAGCGGCGACTTCAAAAGCTCTGCGAGGTCAATCACTGCCTGTTTGGAAGGAAACAGTTTCTCTGGCAGCGCTGAGATCAGCGGTTCGGAGAACAATGGAGCGAGCCGTATGCTACGCGCCCTGACAGGAAGATCAACTATCGCCAAGTCCAGATCGCTGCGTAACAAATCCTGCATCATCTCCGGCGTGTTCGCAGGGTGAGTTGCCAGAGACATGCCAGCAACAGTTCGAACAGATTGCTCAATTAAAGAGCGGAGTTTCGCCGGGTCGGCAAGCGCGGAGAATCCCAGCGAGACTGGCTCTTCATTGGACTTCACAAAAGCCCGAACCAGCGATATGGTGCGGCGGCTCTGCTCCAGGGTACGCCGCGCCTCGCGAACAAAGAGATGTCCGGCCCTGGTGATGCGTACGCTTCTTGTGCGGCGTTCGAAGAGCTTGGCTCCGAGCGCTGACTCGACCTCACTGACCCTTCGTGAGAGTGCAGGTTGGGAGATATTGCAACGCATTGCGGCCCGAGTGAAATTGCGCTCTTCCGCAACCGCCACCACGAACCGCATCCATCGCAACTCGATCTCCGCCTGCACACCGACAACGTAAGGCAGAACGGCGCGAGCGATTTATGTCAATTTGAGCCAATATATTCCAAATAGACATGAATCCAGTTTTCGTCTGTTCGTAACGCATTGATTCCCAAGAGAGCACAATTCATGAATATTCAGTAAATGGGGCAATTTCTACTCTCAAATGTCGCTCGTACCCGCTAAATACGCGGCTCTCGTGTATTTATATCTGAAAGAGACAAGGTGGCTCCAAAAGATATAAGTCGGAAAGAAATTCTTCTCCTACGCTGAGCCAGGCACTTTAGGATGGATTCAAAGCCACAATCTGTGGCGTCGTCGATACGATTGCGAATGTTGGTCGCTTTGAAGGGACTAGACTGGCCTTCCTGGAGCCGACATTGGATCACTTGTCGCGATATCATGTTTTGATGCTTATGGGCAGCGGGAGCATAGCTCTAACTACACGATGGAGAACTCCGGGAGACCCATCACTGTATTGTGATCACGATGCGTTTTTGCGGTGAGGTCTGCTTTTCCACTCGCAAGTACGCGGCTATACCCTGCCGCAGTAAATCCTCAAACATCTGCACTTTTCTCCAAAGAGCGGGGTAGCTTCCTTTGGGGCCTTTCACTGCTATATGAAACTCGGTGTACGTCACAAGGCGCTTGGGGCCGCTAGATTTTCGCACCTTTATCCCTCCTTTCGTCAGAAGAGGAAGTTCTCGCCTCGCCCTCTCTGCCCTGTCCACGTCCGCTTCATTCAGACTGGCAGATACGCTGGTAGGATTTTATGGGCTGGCCATTCCCGGTTTGCCAGTCGAGAAGCTCCGCATCGAAATCAACTCGGGTGTTCACTGTGAAATGCAAAGCGGTCTTGTCCGAGAAACGGATCGTGACCGCCCGGAATTCAGGCTCGTTGGTGAGGGTGACCTTCTCGATTGTTTTTCCTGCGGCTTCCTTGAATTCGATGATTCGGTGGGACATTCGACCTCCTGCCAGCATCTCGCAAAACGCTTCTCTTCCCGACCTAAGTATACCACGTACTAAATAGATCGTGGTCTTTATAGACCAAAATCGCTTACAAACGAGCGATGGATGATGAAGCCAAATTCTTCAAGAGCTTGGGAGCGCGCATCCGGGAATTGCGGCAGAGCGCGGGCTACAGCCAGGAGGATATGATTTCGCATGGATATTCCGTGCGTTATTGGCAAAAGGTTGAGGCCGGAAAACCCATAACGCTGCGTACGCTGCTTCGCATCTGCCTCTTGTTCGCCACTCCCATGAGCGAGGTAGTGCGGGATATCGACGACATTCCGAAAAGAAGCGTTCGCGGACGACGGTAATTTCGGCTTCTACTCATCTACTGCTGTCCCCACAAAACTTGTGAAGTTCTCGTCTCTTTTCATTGATGTTCCCGAAGCATCGTTCTGCTCGAAAAGGAATTGGTCTCCGAAAGCCCCGTTCCGTAATGTCGTCTCGGGTAGACACGATGGGCGGGTCCAAGAAATCGCGGCGGGACGCCAGGCGGTTGTCAGGCGCGAGTTCGGCCATGCCGGAAACCGTGGCAGTCAGTGGGGACCGTCCTGCTGATGGCGGCGATACTCTCGTCTTGGATGATTTCTCCGTCTCCCGGCTCCGCAAGTTCTTCGAATTGCTTGACCGCTGGGACAGACAGGAATCGGCATCGAATTCGATGTAGGTGTTCCGCGCAGTTTGGGGAAAAACTCGCCCCTGCCCCGGAAATCCCTCGGGGATATCTTCTCAACCAGCGGACGCCATCGTAAGATACACGACACAATTCGTGGGGAGTGAGGAATCTATGTCCAGCGCGGTAGATGCAGCGGTCGTGTACGCCAGAGTTTCCAGCCGGGAGCAAGAGCAGGAAGGCTATTCCATCCAAGCGCAATTGAAGCTGTTGCGCGACTACGCGGCGCGGAATGGCTTCAAAATCATTGCTGAGTTTGTGGACGTGGAGACCGCCAAGGCTCCCGGCAGAAAGCAGTTTGGCGAAATGGTCGAATTTCTCAAGCGCAAGCATCGGCCCTGCCGCACCATCTATGTTGAAAAGACCGACCGGCTATACCGCAATCTGCGGGATGCCGTCACGCTGGAAGACCTCGATGTCGAGATTCACTTCGTCAAAGAGAACCAGATCATCTCCAAAGACGCGAAATCGCAAGCCAAGCTGATTCACGACATCAATCTCGTCTTGTCCAAAAACTATTGTGAGAACCTCCGCGAAGAAGTGAAGAAGGGCATGTATGCCAAGGCGGAGGAAGGTTGCTATCCGGGCCGTGCGCCCTTCGGATACAGGAATAACAAAGCTGACCGCACGATTGAGATTCATCCGGAAAATTCCGGAACCGCAAAACGCATCTTTGAGCTGTATGCCTCCGGCGAATACTCGCTGTCGGCGTTACGGAAAGCGGTTCGCACCGAAACCGGCAAGATCATTACTCGCTCGTACCTGCACACGATCCTCCTGAATCCGTTCTATGTTGGGCAATTCGTCTGGGGCGGCAAGACGTACCAAGGTACGCACAAGACATTCATCAGCCGGGCGCTATATGACGACGCCAATGGTGTTCTCCACGGCCACAACAAGCCCAAGTACCGAAAACATGAAATTGCTTTTCGTGGGCTTTTGAAGTGTGCGCATGATGCTTGCACCGTCACTGGCGAGTTGAAGAAAGGGAAATACGTCTACTACCGTTGCACCGGTTATCGCGGCAAGTGCCAACTGCCCCGCTTCCGCGAGGAGGAGATTGCCAGCAAACTCGGTGAAGTTCTCAAAGACATACATATTCCTGATGACGTGCTGAAGGGCATCGCAGAATCGCTAACACGCGATCAAGCCCGCATGAGAAATGAATGTGCCGCGCAACGGGAGCGTTTGGGACAACGGCTAGCAACCGTTCGCCGCCGCATGGATCAGGCTTACTCGGACAAGCTGGATGGCAAAATTCCCGAGGACTTTTGGGACCGCAAGATGGGAGATTGGCACTCGGAAGAACAGCAGATTCGTGCGGCCATCGCCATTTGAGTCTATAGAAAATGCTAAATTGCATGAGTTCGTGTTGTTCGTTCTTTTGTTAAAAGCTCTTGCGAAAAACCAACCCCGGTATCGTTCCACCCGCCCACATCACCGTCCCGACCGCTTTCATCCCGTGCCGTTCGTAGAAAGCGCAAGCCGTCATGTTCTCCCGGCGCACGGTTAAGTAAAGGTCTCCTCCGGATGGCACGACCACCTCAGCACAGAACTTCTCGAAGACTCTGCCACCCGCACCGCTGAACTGCCCCGAGTTCACGATTTGGTGAAGCATGACAGCGCCACGCGGCACCTCAACATCGCCGACACGAGTGCGCTTTTTGTATTGCTTGGTAGGTGATGACCACGCCATCCTCATAGACACATTGTCCGGCTAGGATTCGTCTCAGCAAAGCGTCCTGCCGGATGTGCGGAAACACTTCGCGATGGGCGCGGAAGTGGGCGAAGATTTCTTTCAGTTCGTCTGCGGTTGCGTGGTGCATCTGTTCCAGAGTATCGCCTTGGCGGGGTGACGACCAGAAATCGTTCAGGTGTCCGCATCAACCTCCGGACCAGAAATGTCCAGTTGTGGGGTGACCAAGTGAGCAACCGCACCAGCGAGTGATTGCGGTACAAGGCTGACAAGCGTACATCTGGTTGAGGAACTGTACGACCAGTGTTACAGCGTGCTCCCAAAAACTTCAGCTTTTATCCGACTCTAGATTTGCCAGAGGTGGCAACGCGGGATAGAGTTCATTGGCTATGCCATTACCATTCGAGACACCCTCACTAGAAAAGTACGAAACCGTAATCCGCGCCCTGCCGTTTCTTCCCCTATATGCACCTGAGCACCTCCTTGCGGACTCTTTCAGACTGTACCGGGATTCTGAGTTGGAGATATTTTATGCGCCCATGGAATCGATTAATCGCTCTGCAAAAATAGTCATCGTTGGAATCACTCCGGGCTTTCAGCAGATGGAAATCGCGATTCGCTTTGCCCGAGGGGCTCTGGCTTCAGGTCGCACCAATTCTGAGGCGTGTATCGAAGCGAAGGCACGTGCCAGTTTTGCCGGAACCATGCGTCTCAACTTGATTGCGATGCTGAACGGAATTGGGCTGCATGAGGCATTGGGTATCACGGACTGCGGGGGATTGTTCGATGCCTTCCAATTTCAACTTCACACTACGTCAGCCATCCGATACCCAGTATTCGTTCGCGGAGAAAACTACACAGGGCATACTCCTCGACCACTGCGACACCTCGTGTTGCGAGAGATGATTTTCAGTGTACTTGCTCCTGAATTAGCCGCTGTACCAGATGCGTTGATAGTTCCTCTTGGAAAAGCTGTGGAGGAGTGCCTGTCAGCCCTGATTTCATCAGGGCTTCTGAACCCTGACCGTTGCCTGTTTGGGTTCCCCCACCCTTCTGGAGGAAATGGTCACCGCAAGCGGCTGTTTGAAGAAAACCGGGACGTGCTGAAGATGAAGGCTGCAAGTTGGTTCGCCGCGAAAGCGATTGTCCCGTTATGAGGAATCCATGTTGAACAACGGTCTTGGAACATTATGACGTGACGCACTAACCCGACATTCGCAGCCTCGCGACTTATCGAGGATTGCCGCCATGGTCGCGACGATAGAACTTCGGCAGCACCGGGCGGTTCTCAAGATGACGCAGCAGTCCTTCCCGCCTTTGCCCAATATTCTCGTGCCGCAGAAAATCCGCAGCATACTGCTGCGTACAACTAGCCAAGAAATCGTCGCGCAGGTGTGGAACCTGTGCTAATGCGGAGAGGACGGGCTTAGCGTCTCGCCCCTCAGCCTCGGCAAGCCGAATCTGTTTAGCCACAAACTCCGCCGCTGGTTTCCGGCATTGAAGTTCTAAAGCATACTTCCCTGTATCCGAACCCGCGAGTTCTCCATCCTCAAACAGAATCAAGTCAATCTCGAACCGGAGTGCGACCACGCCAACAGGAAGACCTCTTCCACCACGACCGCTGCCGATTCCTCCTCCACCACTGAGCGCATGGTCTATGAAGCTCTCCTGAACACTCGAAGATACGGATACAAGCATCCGGTCTTGCCGCTTGAGCACCGGACGATAGACATCAACCATATAGCTGTCGTATGAGGACGTGGAGATTCTGACATCTCCGGCATCGAGTGTCATAATCCATCGGTAACGCAGTGCGGTGATGTCCTTGTCGGAACCGTTTTCGATGACCACAGCCCTTGTCGCTTCTTCAGGCGGCTGCGCAACAAACTTCAGGAGGGTGTTCGTGGTGGACGGCTCAAATATGACGCGAAACTTTGGGAACTGGGTCTGCTCGTACCTGCTTATGATGACATCGGCGATAGGGGGCGGGCTGATAGTGCAATCCATGGCAACACGTTTATCGAAGGTAATCTGAAACCCTGAATGTCAGATTCAGATGGATGGTTCCGTGATGGCTGGAACATTGGCAAGGTGGCTGAATGTCGGTATTCGGATAACTCGGCAGTGCGATGAAAGTCTTTGGTCTCCAACCGACTTCGAGTCTCGCTACGGCACCTACGTCCTCCCGCTGTCGTCCACATCGGACGTAGTAATCCCGGTCGGACGAATCAGGGAGCAGTGTACGCCGACGCCGGGTCTGAGGGGAATGACGCTCACCGTCAAGCCGAGCGTTGCGTTCAGCCCCTCTTCGTCATTCCCGAGGCGTGTTCCACCCTGAATGAGATAATCGCATCCGGAAGACCTGACGATGATGCGACTAAAGAAGATTGAACTACTGCGAGACCGTGTGCAGTCGTGGGACGAATACCCTTTCAACGTTCCTTGCATCGGCTCGTTGAAGCACATTGATGTTCGAAGCCGGGTGTGCTTCTTCGTAGGTGAGAACGGCTCGGGAAAGTCCACGCTGATGGAGGCTGTCGCCGCTCATTATGGTTTTGGGCGGGAAGGTGGGAGTCGCAATTTTACTGGCGAGACTACTGGGAGTGTACGCTCCATTGACCCGCTGCTCTCTGCGCTGCGCGTTGCCTTTACGAAGAGAACTGGGAAAGGTTTCTACCTGCGTGCTGAGAGCTTCTTCAATGTGGCTACCTACGTCGATTCGATTGGTGCCGTCTCAGGTTACGGCGACAAAAGTCTGCATGCACAGTCCCACGGCGAGTCTTTCCTTTCACTGTTGCAACATCGGTTCACACGCTCTGGGTTTTACGTCATGGATGAGCCCGAAGCTGCCCTCTCACCCCAACGCCAGTTGAGCTTCATTGTCTTGCTGCACGACCTGCTTAAGGACAACGACGACATTCAATTCCTCATCGCTACCCACTCGCCTATTTTGCTTGCCTATCCGGGTGCCCAGATTTTGTCTTTTGATGACGGTGAGATTCACGAAATTGAGTACCGGGACAGTTCGCCATTTCAACTGGTGAGTCGCTTCATCTCCGAGCCGGAACGATTTGTCGATATGCTGCTGAATGATTCTGACGACATTGAGTCCGGATGATGTCGGGTTCCAGAGTCAGCGTCCCAAAAACGTCCTCACAATTCCCCCTCTGCTGCTCGCCAAGAATCAACAACTTACCGCCACCGTGCAACTCGTCCCAGAAACGACCGTTTTTGTAGCTGAAAATCGGCTACCGTTCGTACTGTATGGATATGAGGGTAGCGATTTACAGCCGGGTCAGTACCGATAAGCAGGACACGCAGAACCAACTCGTTCAACTCCGTGCATTTGCTGCCACACAGGACTGGACGGTCATGCACGAGTACGTCGATATCGCCAGCGGCAAGAATGGCGACCGCCAACAGTTCAAAGCTCTGTTCGCCGCCGCTTCACGGCGGGAGTTTGACTCGGTGTTGTTCTGGAGCTTGGACAGGTTCAACCGTGAGGGTGTCTTCGAAACCTTGCAGTACCTCCAGAAACTGACGCAGTACGGCGTCGGGTACCGCAGCTTCAGTGAACAGTACCTCGACTCGTGCGGGATGTTCAGGGACGCAGTCATCAGCATTCTGGCGGTCATCGCCAAGCAGGAGTGTGTGCGACTCTCCGAACGCACGCTGGCGGGGTTGGCACGTGCTAGGTCTCAAGGTCGGGTGGGTGGACGCCCTCGCGTTTCATGCGACGAACAGCGACTGCTGCAACTCCGCGCATCCGGCAAGAGTCTCGCAACGATTGCCGGGGAACTGAAGATGAGCAAAACGACAGTTGCCCGGTTGCTGGCGGGGGCGGAGTGATTCGCGGTGGATGGTACCGCCCATGCCGGGTCGCACTACATTTCCATTCGGGTATGATGAACACCAAAGAATGACAATATTAGTCAAAGACGCATTGCCTGAACTCGCGGACGAACTGGCACAGCTTCTTGAAGAGGCGGGTGAATACTATTTAGCCACGCAGGTGCCCGGACTGAGAATCGTAGAGAGGTGCGGGTGTGGCGACGACTTCTGCGCAACGTTCTATACACAGCCCAAACCCCTCGGCAGTTTTGGTGTTGGCCACAGGAATGTTGTCCTCGACCCTGAGCGCGGCATGGTCATCCTCGACGTGGTCAGCGGCACTATCGCGTGTGTCGAGGTGCTCTACCGGGATGATATTGGGAAGCGTCTCAACGCAGCCCTGCCGTGAACTGGGGAACGGCTACAAGAATTACGAGAGGCTTAGACGACAACAGTCCATCATCAAGCCGGCCTGACCCGCGTTTACTTATCGAAGGCTTCAAGTTGAAACCATGGATTGGTCGCGAACCTGTTTAGTGTGGCAATTGAGCATCTCGGACAGCACGTTTTACAAGTTCGAATGCAATCGCCCGGACCGCCTGTCCCCGATAGAACTCATACGGCACCTCCGTCAGAGCGTTCTTCCACTGAACCGTCACAGTATTCCCGAGCCTCTGTGGCTTCAGCGCACAGCTATACCCCTGCCATTCGAGTGTCCCCACCGAGCGGAGTGCTACGCCCCCATCTATGTTTTGGGGAGGGTCGTGGCGAAAAGCAAATACCGCAGTGCACCCGATTGCTTGGTCGTAAGGCAATTCCGGTTTGTCAAATAGCTCTCCAACTTCCGCCCACGGGTCAGAATTTGCAGCTATTGGAAGCAGGTCGCCAACTGCTGCTTCGAGATAGGGTGCCGATTCGCTATCTCCTCTGGCGGAGAATAGTAGTGAACTGGAAGCGAATGGGTTCTTCCTAAACTGATAGTCTGCCCGTACTAAATCACCGGGCTGGAACTGCTCGTTAGCAACTCTGGGAACGGCTGTACATGCTTCCGCTCTCGGCTGCATAGCTCCAATACCAATGAGCCGCAGTTCAGGATAGTCCTTTGCACCGTCGCTTCGCAGCACCAAGAAGGACTGTCCAGCGGAACACCGAGATACACCATCGAAATGAATCTCAAAGGCATTTGTATTTGCCGAAACTTGTCCGCGTATGGGGACCGATACGTCTTTCGTTTTCAAGTCCTCGACAACACCTCGGAATGCTTTGTCAATGAGGTCAATGAAGTAGACAGGGTTCTCGGGGGCAATCTCGCGTATTCCTGGCTTGATGACCTCGTCATGAATCTCGGTGCGATAGAACTGTGCGTGAACTTGTCGGGACAAGCCATCGATAAGTCTGACTTGCACAAATACTCGGAAGATAAGGCGCACCCCGGCGTCTGACTGCTGGCGACCCACACTGGCCTCAGTGACCTTCGCCTCGATGAACCCGTCTGGTTGTTCCCTCCGATTCTTCACATCAAGAGTGTTGAAAGACGTTTTCCGCTCTAGGACATCCTGCCCTTTCAGCAGGTCATCGTTGTAAATCGGCGAAAGCATGGACAGACTGTTTGCCGAGAACAAAGACGACTGGAGCGAATCAGCAGCACGCGAACCGTCAATCCCGAGTCTGACGAGAGATTCTGGCAGGTCTATAGGCAAAATCGCATACCTTGGCTTGATTCCACTAGTATGGGAATTAACTCCGACTGACCGAACAGCCGCTCCCTCCGGAGCCTCCCCGAATTCCAGAGAGCACACCGAGTAGGCCGCTTCTGCAATCCTGACTCTTAGCAAACCAAGCAGGCGACCATCGTTGCCAATTACCTCTAACCGCTGTAGTCCAATGCCGTTTTTTCGGCCAACGCTTACCATGACCGCCGTGGATGTGCTCCGAACTACTTTGCCGTATTCGGTTCCGGGATGATATTCGGAAACAAGCCGATTTGCAGCTTCCCGGAGTGCTCCGAGCGCTGCCTTTTGGAAATAAGCTTCAGTATCAGCAGCCGAGGGCACACCATCGAACTGGCTCTCGCCAACCACAGAACGCTGATACGTAACTTCTCCTGCCGTGAGATTGACGATTGAGACCTGGGCGGTTACGTCGAAATTGGCTTGGTTCAGTCGCCGCCCGTTGAGTATCGGGCCTTGAATGTCAAATCGATTGGCTTTCGAGATTGATGACAAGATGAACAGCGTGTCCGGTTCGGGATTATCTGTAAGCTCCTGTACCGCGCAGAATCTAGATTCTCTCATCGAATCCAGCAACACTTCCTTGAATTTGCCTTCGCTTGCTTGAACAGATGATGCTCGATTAATGGTTGGAATGAGAACGCAAGACAACTGCCGTGGTTGGGTCTGCGCGAGCAGCCCTCCCACGGCAACTATCAGCACAATCGATTGCCCAAACAAGTGGCGCATTAGAGACCGGCATCAAAGCTGCTTGTAGCCGTTGCTGTCGCCACCTTGTCGTCAGAAATGTTATTAATTTTACGCATCTTCGCAAGAGTCCCTACGGTGCCAGTCACGGATTTGATTTGCGTAGGGGCAAGTTGGGAAATGCCATTCAGCACAGTGGCCGCGCCTTTTAGCGAATTCAGCTTCGTCGCGGCAGTCGGGTCACTAGTCGCCTGTTTAACCGCGTCTTGTGTCTTAGGGAGAAGGTCGGCTGTCTTTTCAATTGCAGACTTGTCTTTTAAAACAGCGATTGCAACATTAAAAGAAATACGTGCGAGGTCACGCTTCTCCTTGTCGTTCAACTTCTTTGTTTCCAACGTGCCTGCTTGGACGTCAAGTGTGCGTTGCGCGTCATCCATCGGTGTCACAAGAAATTTCGCTTGCCCGTCGACAGGTTCAGCCTTGGCGTGAGCGATGGCATCTCTGAGTTTTGCGGCCTCCTCCTTCTTGTCGGCAATGTCTAGCATCGCGGCGTATGAATTCGCCAATGCGTAGGTTGCTATAAGAAAGTCCGCGTTGATTGCATTGGCCTGCGCAACCAGCGAGTCCGCATCCACGGCCCCGCCGCTAGGTTTCTTGCCTACGCCCGAAAGCTTTCCGAATTGAGCAAATGTGATGCTGTTTAGAAGCATCAAAGCCAGAATTACAGTGACAACCCGTTTCACGACAGCTACCTCCCAGTGTTTGATTGTTTGCCGCTGACGTTCTTAATCGAGGGTTTAAAAGCAAAGTCCAGAGCGCCCCCACTGCTCTGATACAAATCAAGAGTTTTAAGGCTTGCCACGTTCCCGCTCGCGACCAAGATGCTGTTTCGAAGGTCTTCTGACTTTCCCTGAAACGCAACATCGAGTTCCAGCAAGCCATTCATCTTGTCAAAGTTCGCCTCAGCTACCTCGGTAACGCCGGAAATCGCCTTCAGGAGTGATTCAAGTTCGGCAACTACGCGAGCATTGGACACAGAGAAAACTCTGACCGCGAGCCGCTGTCCGAGTGCATTCCGACGATTCTCATAAGTCGCAATCTGCGAAAGCACATCGGACACCACCGAGTCTGTTACCTTAACGGCGGCAACTCGCATCGCGGAGCTTTGGCTCGTTTCTTCAACTGCCTTGGATGGGATTTCGCTCGCGGCTATGGTTTCACCTGTAGAGGTATCAACTACTTGAATCATCATCGATGCCCGTGCGACTTTTCTGAAATTTGCCGAATCGTCACCGACAACTTTGACACCGCCGAGAACCAACCATCTGGCGTTATGATTCGCTCCGAGTTCCTTTGCAAGTTTGGCAATTTCGGTAGGCTTTGCCATGAAATCGGCCATAACTCCGATGTGCGTAACTCGAATCTGCTTTGCAATCTGCTCGTCAAGTACATAGTAATCGCGTTCCCGCAGTGCCTTGACGAACTCCGGAAGCGCGAAACCGCTAGATACCGGGGGCGCTGGCGGAAAATACTCGCGGAAGTGGAGGGTGAACTCACTCTGGTCGGAAGCATGTACCGCTGCTGATTTCGCGCTTGCTCCGGCTGCACCGTATGGGCTAATGACCGCTGCCCGAGCGCTGGAACGCTCTGCTGATAGCTCTTCCTTTCGGGAGGCAGACACGTCTAGCTCGGTCTTTACCTGTGGCGAGTTTTCAGTTATTGGAGGTTCCCTGTCGAAATGATATTCGTCGATGATGACCATGACTTTAGGGCCGATAGCACGAGCAGCGGAAACTCCGGCCTCCTTTAGGTCTTCTGCGAGGAGATGGATGTCCACCGTGACCGCAACGCGGCAACGATATCCGTTATAGGAGGAGCCTTCATCCAATATCTGTGTGGTTTTGGCGTAGCGCCTGTAGCCATCAAGCACGTCATCCAATTTCGCCCTATCTGGTGGACTCGGCACGGCAGCATCAGCCGCTTTCTCGACGCCGATTCGAATACCAGACTCACAGGCTTCCTGACGAGCATCAACCGGATTGCTGTTGCTGGAACGTCCAATGCCTTGGAAGGTGGCCGTCTGCGCTGAGGCAAGGGCACACGAAGCTAGCGTAACAGTTGCAACAAACAATAGTCGTTTCATGAGCGTATGCAGAGTACGTTCGTGTCAATGAAGAGTCAAGTGACAGCCGTCACGGCAGCAGTGTGACTTCCGGCAATTAATTCAGTGCAAATCCAGATGGTTCTCTGAAACGCCACCGAACATCACGAATGCGGAGCCTCAACGATTCCAACCCATACAGTGCACGAGACCGGACCACAGGCGATACCTTCCTCTGTCTGCTTAAGGATTATTTCCGCACCGGACTCATCGCGAAGAAAGTCCCAGTGGTCAAAGAACTCCTCCTCTAGGTCAGCCTTCTGCTCAGCCTCGTGCATGCGCTCTTCTAGATTGGAATCGATGTATTCAAAGCCGCCCGAGCTAACGTAGAAATACAGCACATGACTGCATAGCACGACCTCATTGCTATCTTTATCAAGGAACTTCTTCGAACAATGCGGACAGGCGAGTAAAGCGCCAGACTCTACTTCGATTGATTTTGGTTCTTGCATATATGCTCTCCGTACTTGAAATTAGAATTGACCCCTCTGCCGTCGCTCACTCGCCCACCGCAACAACTTCGCGACAGTCCACAGCAGCCCAACGCCCTCGTAAAACCACATGACGGTGATGAACATGCTTTGGCTGGACGCATCCTTATTGATGTCCCACCAGAACAACGAACAGAAGATGGCGGCTCCGGCAAACAAGCTGTACCACGGCACTCCGAAGAACATCACGACGAATCCAAGAATCCAGCAGCCTAAGCCAAATTGGAGCAAAGAGAAACTGCCGCCATGGAGATACGTGTAAACGGGGACTCCGATGCATAACCCGGCAGCAACAAGCAAAAGGAAGAAGACTTTCACTCCGCCGATGAGCCACTGCACGGGTTTCGTGATTACGTCGAGCACTCCAAAGACCCGCGCTTGGCGGTTCAGCAGTGCATCTCGTTCTTGGTCGTCCAACATAAGCACCACCGTTCGGATTCAGAGAGTATCGTTTGGCTATACAAGCAATTCTTCGTATTTTTTGGACGACCAGCTTCATGGGCTGATGCGCGTCAACCGTTCGATGCAGACTACATCCCCGCACTCTGATTCATTGAACGCGGGAGTTTACATGCCAAGATGTGGTCGCACGCTTCATTAATCTTCTTGAGTTGTTCCTCAGCCATGTGTCGTGCCCGTTCACTCTTGTTTCCCAACTGGTCAGGGTGAAGCACCTCTGCAAAGGCTCGTCTCCTCGCCTTTACATCGTCGTTCCCGGTTCCAAAGGGGAGGTCAAGAACCTCAAAGAACCTGACACACGATTTGCAATTCGTATTCGAATCGGATGCCGTGCTCTTGGAGCCTTGCCCAGAATTCAGAGATGCGATGAAGCTGAGGTATGTGTTCTTCGCTACCGTGACCGCTGGAGAGCTTGGGACGCATTTGGCTGCTTCCTCTACGAACAAAGAGAATGCTGCCGCCACGTTAGGTTCCAAATCACTCTTACAAACTACGTCGGAACAGCGCAAAGACAAACGCAAAGCCTCCAGCGTTAGTGGGACGCCTATGGGGCGGTTTGTGTTAGAAGACACACCGCGAGAACAGCTATCGATGGTGTAGCACTCGTGTTCGGTGTTGGGGTCAAAGCGAGTGCATACCCGCTGCACAAGGAACGCCAGCATGTCGCTTGTGCTCCCACTCGCTGATGCCATCGACCTTGCGATAGCCACGACGTCTGACCTTAGCACCTTGCCGAGAGTCACATCGTCGCTCGTTCCAAAGAGTGCATTGCGCATCCGACTAGCTTCGTCCCATTCGCCACTAGATGACCGCAGGGCAGCAAATAGCTGTTCGACTTTGCGATACTCGCAGCCGACCCGCCGCATTTCCAACTCGGCGTTTCGCTCTCTGCGAGCCAGCTTCACAATCTCGCTATATTTGCGAGAGCCGAATCGCAGTCCAATGGCTTCTGGAGCCGAACTCCACACCGATTCCGATTCGAGGCGACTCAGCACATCTTCATCAGGGAAGGCATCGCGAGCTAGCGCTTGTTCAAACTGTGTTTCCGCTTCTACTTTTTCACGATACTCCCGCTGCCATTGTTCTTCTTCGCGGCGTTTCTCGCCCGACAGTGTGCGGTATATGCTGCGTACCTTATCGCTCAAACACTTTACGAGAGCATTTCCAGCCACAAACAGTAAGTACAGCGCGAAAACAGCACACAGCAACAGACCGCCGATAATCTCTGGCACAAACCCTCCCGTGTTTTGTTTTCGTGCTGCACTCGAATGCAGTGAGCAGCAGGATGCCCAAACTGAACGTTAGAAAGTAGGGGCGACAGCAGCACGCCACTGTCGCCCGTGGAAGTCACGCTTAGGCTGCGCGGTAGTTAATGCCACATGCAGCTTGGTTCGATTTCGGGCAGTTGCACGCGGTGTTCAGCTTGTAGTGCTTAGCCTTGATGGTCAGCTTCATTACAGATTTCTCCCTTCCTGCCCTGCATGCTGACCACGTTGGGCATCCGCCCAAGCGCGTGCCAGCGTGCACGCATATGTTGTTGGTTTACAAAAATCGCCATGTTCCGCGTGCCATGCACCCGGACACCGACTGCAATAAGCGAAGTCCGCGCACTCACCACATTGCGGAATGTCGCGTAGCCGTATGGCTCCAAACTCAGAGAAAAACTTCGAAGAGCGCCAGATTTCAGTAAGGCTGTCTTGAGACCACCTGCCGATAGGCACGTTCATCCCGATACACGGACGGATAGTTCCGTCAGGCGAAATGCAGAGTCCCGCAGCACCCGCACCGCACAGACTCGCCTCCGGCGAAGGACTTGTCAGGGTGAACAACGCCTCATCCCCGGCGTACAACTTGTAATATTGCGAGGCGAAAATCTCCTTCAGCAGCGATGGGTCTTCAACCCTCTGGGACACTGGTGAGAGCCCACCATCGTTCTTAGCCGTAATGCTGAGGTCGAACTGATATTCGCAGTCCAAGTCCCGCGCCAGTCGTTCAATGTCGCGCCAGTATGGAGCAGTGGAGCGCAACAAAGGGCTCTTAATGATTACCGGGACTCCTGCGGACCGTAGGGCTTGAATCGAGCGAACGGACTTCTCAAACGACCCCGTGATTCTTGTGACCGAATCGTGTAGCTCGGCGTTGGCACCGTAGATGCTACATCCGACCGACCGAGGATGAAGGTCAGCAACGGCGCGAAGAATATCGTCGTTGAGCAGCGTGAGATTGCTCGTAATAGTCGTGACGAGGCCGTGCGCCTTGGCGATACTCAAAATGTCGAGGATGTCTGGACGGACGAACAACTCCCCGCCCGTCAACTGGAGCAGGAGTCCACCCAAACTTCTAAATTCTCCGAGCAGGGACTCAATCTGCTTCGTAGACAGTTCACTGAGATGAGTGTCGGAGGGGAGGTAACAGTGAACACAGCGTTCGTTGCAGCGGTATGTCAGTTCAAGCACCAAGCTGTAGAGAATGTGGTGGTCAGCCATGAACTGCCCGATTTCCAATTCCGGGTTCTCAGTCGGGTCTGTCGCTTGCTTAATGGACATCGCCTCCGCTGCGGCTCCGTCACGCCGGACTTGGTATCCGTTATGCCCGATAAGCTGCGCCTTTTTCAGTTCCTCCAAGAACTCGGTCAATACCGCAGGAGCCTCGGTTTCACGGTTTTCGAAAGTGCCGTGCTGCCGAATGTATTCAAGAGCGGATTCGCAACCTCCCTGAGCCGTGTATATGCGCCACCAGACCTCGGCTGAATCACCCTCGAAGAAAAGAACGGATTGACTTGGCGTGTGGTACGCAACGGAGACTGACTTTCCATCAGGAAGTCCGTACTTCCGGGTGATGACGCCGTTGGAGATTTCAGCAAGCGGAAGTGGCTGTGAATGCTCGCCATCGGACTGCATATCGGGTGCGACGTTTTTGTTCAGCACGAAGTACCTTTCAAAATGAGCGCACAAGGGGGTGGCGCTCGGCTCCACTAAACCAGCTAATCTGCTCGTGGTTAGTTTGCACGTACCACCTTACAAATCAGAGGGTGGCGAATCAAGCAGAATTCTTCCGCGCCCTCGGACTCAAAGTGCGCGAACTTCGGAAAAAGAGCGACTACAGCCAAGAGGACATGATTTCTTTTGGTTTCTCGGCTCGTCACTGGCAGCAGATTGAAGCGGGTCGAGCGATTACCGTCTCAACACTGCTGCGCATCTGCGAGGTGTTCGAGATATCAATGTCAAAGTTGGTTCGCGGTCTGGATGACGGCATCTACGAAAAGCTCGACGTCAATCTCGCTCCTCGTAAACGTAGACGCCGCTCCTAGAATCTGGCATCAGTCCTCCAGTTTGAAAAACTCGTTCAGTTCCTCGGCGAACTCCCGCGAGAACAACACCATGGAGCAGAAGCGGTTTGCGCATTGCGAGTTCCGCCAGACAATCTCCTCGACCTGTGCCGGAGTGATTCGAATCGGCGCTGGCGGTCGGTAATCATCGCGACCAAGGTCGAGGAACTGCCTCGCCAAGTCTTTCCTGCCCTCCAGAGAGAGGTCGGTGCGCAGAACGTTCACACAGTTCCACGCCGCCTCGACGCGCCGTGCAGCACGCTGTCTGATTGCGGTTTCCTTTCTACGCTTCCGGCGCATCGCGTCACCCATCGACCTCTTCGTCTCCTTCACCCGACTGAACCCGTCGCCTCCATTGCCGCCCCGTGCCAACGTGGTCGGGATTAACGCAATCCTTGCCCATGGCGCACTCAGACATGCGGTACAGCTTCATGCCGATAGGGAGAGGCTTTCCGCTAAGCTCCGCAAGCAACCGGATGATGTTGCACCCGGCGAATCCTTTCCAAGTCCAACACCCGGATTTATGCATCTCGACGTCATTCCAGATGGCTCGTTCGATTGCGTCCATCACACCAAACCCTCCTGAAGGAAGCGGAGCATACCTGGGGCGTGTCAATGCCCATCCGCGACTGCCGCTGCATGAATCAGCAACGGCGTGCCGTCGCTCCGATGGAAAACCTCAACCACGACACGACGACGCTGTGCCCTCGCATTGGCAACAAGTGGTTGCATCTCGTCCGACTCGCTGAGCAAACGCAGAGCCTCGGTCATCTTTGCGCTCGGCTGCTTCGGCGGGGCGCTTGCCGGACTTCGGAATTTGAATTCGACCATTGGTTCTCCTTTCCTGATGCTCATCGCTGAGCTTCCCGTGTAAAGCGAACGACGCTGGCTCTGGACACTCCGTACTTCTTCGCAACATTGGTGAGCGACATTCCGGATAGGCGGTCGTCCACGAGAGCTTTCTTGTTGACCTCTACTGACTGCCTTCCGACCGAGAATCCTTGAAACTTGCGCAGGTAAATCCCGAAGCAGACCTTTTCGCGGTGGAGGTCGGCTTCGAGACTCACTAGACCGTGGAGAACCCGGAAAGCTGTTCCCGCCGACCTGCCCGAGGTATTGAGCCCCTCTTTGATGGACATCAGTCCGACACCCCATTTCTGGAGTTCGTTCATCATCTGGAGGAGTTCCGAAGTCGAACGAAACATTGCGCTGAGCGATGGAACCAGAACGACCTCAAACCTGTGCCGCTGCGCATCGGACATTAATGCTTCGAGTCCCCGACGCCGCGCGTTGCTACTGAATGGGCAGCGGTCGCTGTACTCGGCTACCACTTGCAGACGACGACGTGCCGCTACCTTCCGAAGCTGCGTGAACTGTGCGTCCAGACCCTCCTCGGGTGTAACGCCCTTGACGTAGAGAGCACACGTCTTCATCGAAGGTGCTCCCGCACGCTGTTCAAGAGAACGTCCGATGGGTCGATTAGTGGGCGTAGAGCCCGGATTTCATCCAGTGCCGCGTCGATGTTCATGTAGCCAACCGCATGCATATATGCCGCAACCATGATGGGAGCGCGAGAGATTCCTTCTCCGCAATGCACCAGCACCTTGCCCCATCGAATGTTTTCGCTCACAGCATCAAGGATGCCGTCGAACGCCCCGACCTGAATGGGCTGAGCATCCTCCACCGGAAAGTGCAGGTAGTTCAATCCACTTCGCTTCTTCGGCACGGGAGCGATAGACAGGGTGATGACCGTGTCGATAGCATTCGGGTTAGCTGCGCTCAAATCCACGGCGTCACCCCAACTGCCAAGGAAGAGTCGCTCCCAAACTCGCGTTATGCTCATCGCTTCTCCACCTTGCCCTCGGGTATCTTGCACGCGCATACATTGCACTTCCTGAAATCGGGCTCTCCGATTCCGACATAATGCAGCATTGCCTCCCCGCATAGTGGGCAGTCTGGAAGATGCTCTATGTCATTGAACTCTTCGTGCTCACCACGTACCCCTGCTGGTGACCTGAAGAGTCGCTCCGTGGCTTCGATGACAATGCCAAGTGCTCCACTTATCATCGGAACCTCATTCCAGACACGGTCAAACATGAGTTGCCCGATTTGACGGTCCGTCAGCGATTCCAAGCTCTGCTGGATTCCGCCCAAGGAGGCGACCTCGCCGATGAGTTCTTTCGCGTTACGCACCCTCATTCCGGCTCCTTGAAATCAACCTCGCCGGATGTCCAGTCGATGCCGACATGCAAGACGCGAAAGACCTTGAGGACGACCGCATTGCGAAGGAGTTCCGGACACGTTTGCCGGACGTACTCTGTCGCGTCCTCTGGAGTGTCCGCGACCACAATCATCGCGGCGGATGTGGTTGACCACATGTTGGTTCTTCGCGGGAGACCAATGTCGATGCAGTAAAGGTTTGCCATCACTGGTCAATCTACGAAGGAGCAAGAGAAAACAGGTACAGTTCCAAACGGTTCGTAGCTCTTTTCTCGTGGAGCTTCGTAGATTACAGATAGGAGTGGCGAATGGCTCACAAACTGTTTTGCGATATTTGCGGGAACGAGTGGGAATGCAATTGCTTACCGTTGCATGAATTCAATCCCGATAGCTTTGCGATTTGTACCTGCAAAACTTGTGGACGCCCCTATGATGAAGGCGACCATAGCCAGTGTCGAATTGAGCTATCTGCGTGTGACGAGTGCGAGCGGCAGAAAGACCGTCCGCACCAAGAAGGTGAAGCGAACTTCATTTCGGTGCCGCCAGATGCCGACCAGATGGTTGAACGTGCGCTGAGCCAGCTTGAGTCCTTCGATGCAGCGTGCCTGTGGTGTGGATACGGCTATGAAGATTACAATCGCAAAGCCGAAGACGAGCATTTCGCGCTCAACTGTCCCAACGCCCCGGAGGAATTGCGCGAACATGCAAAGCGACGACTGCTGCTCGGCGATTACGAAAAATCATGACCGCGCTTAACCTACCTCCGGACCAAGTCCGGAAGCTTGGACTTCCGGACCAGAAATGTCCGGTTCTAGGCGTGACCAGAATGATGTGATTTCCAATATCAGAAAGGGAACGCAGAATGGACGACATCGAAAGAGCCATCTTGAGCGATGTTGTGGTGCACGACTCCGGCTGCTGGACGTGGAAGGGGCAGTCAGGTGGCAACGTTATCCGGCTCCTTGCAGCACTCAGAGGTGCTCCGCTTCCGGTAAGGTTTGTACCGCATGCGCTACTCTCTGGGGACGCGGAAATATCCGCGCACTGGGGCTTTATCTGTCGGTGGCTCTTCGAAAGGGCTGGATATAAAACAGCTTACATCTATTTACAGGTACAATAGCATCTACTCGAATTAGCTCCGATAATCACGCAAGCTCTGCAACTTCCATCACAACCGCAGAAATGCATGCCGGAGTACAAGAAGGATATTGAACCTAGTTCCATCACTATGAAAGCTCAAACCCTGCAACTCTGGCGCGATGGCATGAACCAACATGCAAAATCTATAACCGGTAACACGAATTCAGAAGCATCCCACGATTCGCAATCTTTCCTACAAGCCAAGACGGAACTTGGTACTTCCGCTACCATTCGCTCGGTGGCAAGGCGTGCACAAGAATTGAGAATAAGGCGAGCACATTGACGGCGACTGCTATGCTTCAGGACTTGAGAGCGCGCAATGGGAAATAAGGATTCTGGAAAGCGCGAAGCGAAGAAGCAACCAAAGCCCCACCCCAAGACGGTTCTTGCCCAGAGGCGTGACACCTCAAACCAAGCGGCTGTGCGAATCAACGGAGCCACAGAGCGGGATTAAGCTCCTGTTTAGATGGTCGGATTCACACGCCCCACTTGAATTCAAAGGCTAGCCGCCAGCGGCGCTAGCCTAATTTGACCGCCGTTCCGTATGCCAACACTTCCGTTACTCCCGGCGCGAAATCTGCGGCATCATATCTGAACGCAATCACTGCATCGGCGTTCGCGTCCTCGGCATGCTTGACCATTCGCTCGTATGCTTCCTCTCGCGCCTTCTCACAAACGGTGGCATAGGATTCAATGTTGCCGCCCACCATCTGCTTGAATCCACCCATCACTCCTTGAGCGATATTAGGAGAGCGAACGACAATACCCCTTACAAGACCGAGGTACTTCTGAATCGTGCGCCCTGCGACGTCGTTGCCTGTTGTGACCAACATTGATGCCTCCATTCCGCTTGCCACAGTCACTCCTGTGCTTGCGGAAGCTCTCTGAATATTTTCCGCAAGTCTACGTTGAGGTTCTCGCAATGTCCAGACGAACCGCTAAATACATCGGAGCGCGTGTCTCCTCTGGAGATAGTGTCAGCTCTGCGGGGCACAAAAATGGAAAGCCCCTTCAACCGACTGGCAGAAGGGGCTCGAACTTAAACCGGATGCGAACTACCTATGACCGTCGTGCCTGTCGTCACGGTAGTTATCATGGCGGTGGTCGTCACGGCGACCCTCATCTCTGTAGCCGTCATGTCTGCGGTCGTCGTAGCGACCTTCATGGCGATATCCCTCATAACGACGGTCATCACGCCAGCCTTCACGATAGCCATATCCGCCGTAGGCTGGAGCCGCGTAAGCATAGCCTCCGTAGTATGCTGGCGCAGAATAGTAAGGGCGATGCTCAACTACCACGTAGCCCGGAAGTCCTACACCGATTCCGATGTTCACCTGTGCACTCGCCTTCGGAGGTGCAATCAAGGTGAATGCCACGGCCAGACCGAATAACGCTAATACCATTTTCTTCATCATGCTCCAGCCCTCGAAGCTGTAATGATAGAAACACCTGCGACGAAGAAAGTTCCGAGCGTCGTCTCTCTGTACATTTCTTTACACGGTCTCGGTCGCTGTTGGTGCAAGCGAGTCACCTTCGTAGGCGAACGATGGAGTTCTGCTCCCGCTCCGACTAGAATCTATGAATGCCACAGCAGACTACGCCCCTCACCGACGCTGAACTGGAACGTCTGGAAGACATCCTCTACGACCTGAACTCTGGCATGGCGATGAGCCTCGAAGAGATTGATGGATTCTTCTGTTCCCTGATTTGTTCTCCCGAAGTCGTCCCGCCCAGTGAGTATTTGCCGCACGTCTGGGGAAGCGACGACCCTCATCAAAGTGGATTCAAGAGCATCGAGGAAACGAGAGAAGCATTGGTCTTGATAACTCGGCATTGGAACACTATCGCGGCAACACTCCTGCGGGATGCGCCATATGCGGTCTTATTGGGGGAATACGAGGACGGCAGCGTGACCGGACGCGAGTGGGCTCTAGGTTTCATGCAAGGTATGTCTTTGTGTCAAAAAGAATGGGAGCGGCTGGCCGTCGATACCAAATGGAACGAGGCACTGGTTCCGGTCATGGTTCTGGCCGAAGACGACGAGCACCACATCGCGGATGTCCCGGCCACGCTAGAACAGCGCGAGGCGATGCTCGATGTGCTGGATGATAGTGTCCTGAGCATCTATCGCTACTTTCGAATGCAGGTAAAGCCGCCGAACGAGGGCAAGAAACGTTCGCGCCGGACGAAGGCGTGAACTAAATCGACAATATCGGAATCAAGGTAGGAGACCACACATGATTCCCCTGTTCATCTTCGCCTTTGGAACGTCGTCATTCATCCTTACAGGATTTGCTGTGGTGACCTTTGCGTGGATGGCGTTGCTGGAATACGTCGAGGTAATGGCCGTTCAGGTCGATAGAGACATCACTCCAACTCCGCCGAGATGGTGAACTCTCCAGCAGATTTGTCCCACGTCACCCGGAGCACATTGGGTTTGCAGCACACCTGACAATCCTCGATGTAGGTCTGCTTTGTTCCAGCACTGGGGTCAACGGTTGTCTCGTTCCACTCGCCGCAACCCGCGCATTGGAATCCCGAGGTCATCTTGGGGAGAAGATTCCTCGTATAGCTTTCGTCAGCACAGGCTCATTCCACTCCAGCGTATATTTCTCGCCGAAGGACAGGAGCGCCTCGTACGCGGCTTCGTCGTTCTCCTTCAGAACGAGATACGTGTAGAGATGGTCAACGGCGGATTTCATAATCGACCGCATCTCTTCCTGCGTGATGTGAGAATACTCCGGCTTTCCGTCGCAGGTGGGGCACACCTTTCCGGCGTGAACATTTTCAATCGGGCCATTGCGAAAAGCCAAAGCAACAATCGCCTTGGCTTCTCTAGCAACCGCCGACAGATTCTTGGGCGTAATTTCCGGCGTGTCCATCATGTGCATTCTGATGCGCCGGAGACATCAGCCGGAGCGTATAAATCTGACGACAAAATCAACACCGCGTGGAAATATCAATGGCTTCCAACAGCATCTTCTCCATCTGCTCCGCACCGAAGACGGTTCTCAACAGCATAGCGTCAATATTCTCTGCCACTCGGATTAGCCTTGAAGGCGACCTCCACTGGCTTGCCGTCCCATGTTCCCAAGTAAAAGGGATGTAATCCTTGAAACTCATGCTCGTGGTAACTTGAGTTTACCGCAACAAACTTATCGCTCCACCACTGCTCGACCTCCAAGGCGACAGCGTACGGCAGGTACTTCTCGTAAAGACCAGCGTGGGCACTGGGAGCATCCGGCTTGTCCATCGGAAACCGCTCAACGGACTTCAGATACTCACGGAAACCATCAATCGCATCAAGCATTTCCTGTCCACTTTTTGTTGGCATTCTCAGCCAGAGCAGAGACCCAACATTCACCGCTACCAGAAGCGCCGTGACCAACACCACGGTCGAGCCCAAGCTGAAAGCCAAGATGGCACCGCCAATGATGAATGTTGCTACGCAAGAAATCAGGAGGAGTAACAGAACTCCGATATGCGAGAAAACCGCCCTCTCAAAGTGCTCACGAGCGGCTCGAACGAGGTCGGCAAAGCGAAGAAGCACAAAAAACAAGTAGTACACACCGGGTATCATGAAGCACAAGCCGAAAAGCAGAGCCCCCAACTGGTCGGGAGAATGCGGATTTGCGGCCACGCATACCGCCATCAGCGAGATTATCGCCCCGGCTATTACGGATTTCCGATTATCGCTGAACCACTTGCCCACTGCATCTTTCCTGAGTTCCTGCGCCATCTGAGAAATGGCATATGCGGTGGTTGCATCTTCAATGCTGAGGCTCTCCCTTTTCTTGTGCAGGAACAGCAGATTCAAAACTAATTTCTCCTCCTGCGCCGTCTCCACGGATTTTCCGTCAACCGCCGTCCGACGAACAAACGAGGTGTCCGCACTCTTCTCTAAAGAAACGAGCCCTTTGGATACTAGGCTCAGAATGCACGCCCAGAATGTCCGGTCATCGAATCTTTCTTTCCATACATAGCGGAGCATTGCGGGGGAGAGACCACGAGGTGGAGCGTATTGAGTTACGACTGAACCGCGCTGATGACTTCCTGACCGAATCCATAGAAAGCAGTAGTACCCGAGTACCCCAAGCACCGCTGCCATCGTGATGAGGAGATTGACGTGTGTCATTGGACTCCCAAGGTCATGCTCACTGGGAGGTGCCGTAGCGAGACCTCCCGGAACTTCGTATTATGCTTTTGGAGTTTCGGTGGCTACCTTTTTAGTCGCGACTGGAGTCGCCGCTTTCTTCGCAGCAGCCTTCACTGCTCTCTTCTTCTTCGCCCATCGCTTCTGCTGTGCTTCCGCCATGCGCTGGCGTGCTTCGGGACTAATCACTCGCTTGGTGACGATGGGAGGAGCCTTCTTGGCGCTCTTCGCCGGAGCGGGTGCGGGAGCCTTTGTCGCGGTCTTGGTTGGTGCGGAGGTTCCACCCAACGCTTCGAGTGCAGTGATTGCATTATTGATGCGGTCGCGTTGGGCTCGAAGGTCGGCGAGAATTTGTGCAGTATTCATTTGACTCCGTGAGCAGCGCAGGGGGATTCAGCCCATAAGCTGTGTTGCGCTGCTGGTATTTATGCGACTACTCCTTCAACTTGAGCTTGCTCTTGTTCTCTTCAAGGAACTCGCGCAAATCCTGCGCCCTGTCCAGAAGCTTTATCCACTGCTCGTAATACAAGGTTACCGGGAAACGGCCAAGCCCGTAGACGGAGACTCCGCCTTTGTCGGACACTTTGAAGCTCATCGTGCCGCTGCGTGCTTCCTTGGCTTTGAGTGCTTCGAGTTGCGCTTTCAGTTCTTCGTAGCTTGGTTCGGTCATGCTTTGGCCTCCGCCTTATGATGTCGTTGAGTATTCCAGATTGAGCGTCCTACGCAATTAGCCACGCCCCTCAATCTTCGCTGCTATCTGGTCAAACACTCCGCGTCCCTGCGAATCACGTTTCTCTGCGATAACGAACAATGCTTTTCCGTTGCTCTTCGACTCCCACAGGTCGCCCAGTCGGCGTTTCTCGTCGGTGTCATCTGTTTGCGCTGTTAATGCTCCCTTGTACTCCACCATGAGCAATCGACCGTCTGTTAGTTCGGCGACAAAGTCCGGATAGAAGCGGTCGGTGGCGGTCTGCAACCAGAAGGATGCAAGGGGCTGATTGGAAAGGTTTCGAACCCAGTGCCTGACTGATGGTTGTGCGTCCAATGCGACCGCGCACTCAAACTCTTCGCCTTGAGCCTGCAACTCGCCCGGTAGCGCATAGAAGTGCTTGGAAAATCTGTTGCGCCCACTGTAGAGCCAATTGGCGGGGTAGCTGCCTGAGTCGTAGGTGAAGGCGTAATCGTAGCTGGTTTCGACGGCGGCATTTGGCCCGAATAGAAGCTCTTGATAACCCTTGTTGTAAGCAGCCGTCCGGCATTGCTTGAGCTTGTCTTCTAGTTTTCTGGCAAGTATGAATTTTGCACGCACCAGCGTTGCAAGGTCGAAGCGCTGGTTGCTGAGCAATTGACGCACCGCTGTGCCCAGCCATTCCGCGAGTGTCTCTTGCCTTATATCCGGTTGCCGCAGTTGCTTATCCAGACACCGCACGAGGTCGTCAGGTGTCCATGGGGTCGCCAGCAGGTTGAGTCCAAGCTGAAGTTCACCCATGAACTGATAGACGACACGGCTACCATCCACATCGAATTCAAACGTCTTCGATGAATCGTTGAACCGGAAGTCCTTGATGTCTGGGGCGTAGTTCATCAGGTTCCATCCGGCGGCGTCCAGAATTAGTTCGCGTTCGAAAAGTTCCAATTCACCCTGATACCGAACGCATAAGCGCGGCACGATAAACTGTTCGCCACGTTGCGAGGGAGGCAAATGCACCCTCACGCTTGCCTCGTAATCGCGAATGGTCTTTTCAGCGAGTGATTTGCTCTCTTCCGGCACGGCTGACAGAAGGCATTCCTTAATTCGCTCCGTGACTTCGCCGTGCACTGCAACCGCGACCTTCCCCGAAGCCTCTGCGGTGATGATGATTGACTGCCGCTCCCGCTCCGACAAGCCATCAGTGTTCGGAGTCCGCTCCAGTGTCAGCATTAACGGAACAGATTGCAGGAATAGCGGCAGGTCTGGAAACGATGGCTGCGCGACTTCGATGTACTGCTCAGCTTCCACATCCTCAAAGCCCATAGCAATCATGCTGGTTTCGAGTTGCTTCGCGGCCTCAACAAAGTTCGGGCTGGATACGTGGGCGTATGCTTTGTTCAGTTCGGGAGTCTTGCGCCGTCGTGCATATGGCATGCGCAACACGCGACCAAGTAACTGCTCCACATCCCTTCCGCTGCTAATGTTGGCCGTCGAGCAGAACACGTAGGCGAAGGAACAATCCCAACCCTCCTTCAGTGCCTGTACTGTAATAATGACTTCAGTCGGGCACTTTGGGTCGAACAGGTTGATGCCATCAAGTTCTCTCTGTTCTCCAGTGGCAACGGCTATATTCTCTTCTGGCAGGTTTTCGTTCTCCAGAAGATACTTCTTTACCGCATCGACGTTTGCTGGCTTATCCTTGTTCTCCGCCTGTATCAGCAGGATTGGCCGAACGTAATCCGGTTCGGCGGCTGCGAGGTCGGCTAGGCGTTTGCGGGTGCGTAGAGCGTCCCCAATCGCACTCTCCCATGAGTTCTCATGAACCGTCAGGACGATAGGCAGTTTAATCATGTTCTCTGCCTTCAACTCTGATGCAGAGACGCGATGAAGCACGTTGCTACCCGTGCGCGGCGTCGTGTCCGGCGTGGCCGTCAATTCCACAATGCAGGAAGGGGATACCCGACGTAACGCATCGAAGCTCAACCCGGTACGCGCATTGTGCGCTTCATCCATAATCACCATAGGGTGGTGGATGGCCATCAGGTTAGCGAACGAAAACTTCACTTTTCCGGCATTCGGCCCTTCCTCGATGCGCTCAAGACCGGGCAAGTTGACCTTCAGCCGCGTGAAGTGGTCTTCCAATGCTTCTTTGTGCGCATAAACATCGCGGCCTTCGGTCTTCTCCACCCGCAATGTCTGAATGGTTCCCACCACCACACAGAGGCTGCTGACTAAGTCCTGCGGACGGATGTTCTCAATCTCGGAAATATCAAAGACGCGGACACGGCCTTCAAACGCTTCATCCAACGCCACGCGGTACGGGTGCGCCGTATTCTTCAGCGCGGCTGCGGTCTGAATCCGAATCGTGTTCGTTGGCACGAGCCACAGTACAACCGGGTAGTCCTTCTCTATGTAGCTCTGCGCTGCCGTCCTAATTGCATACGCGCCGACGATGGTCTTGCCGCCACCTGTTGGTAGCCGAAGACAAATGTATGGAACATGCTCCAGACCTTCTTGCTTGTGATAGACCGGAACCCGGCCATCAGAAGACCGCGCCACCTTGACGAACGCCTGTTCAGGGTCACCAACGAGTCGCGCCTTCTCCAAGAAGTCCTTGAGTTTGGCGAGAGTGTTCTTCTGGAAGTCCTTCAGCACAATATTCATCAGCGAGCCTTCACATCGTAAGGAGTCTGTTTGAACGTGATGCCCAACTGGCGCAGCGTCTCCGCACTCAGGCGCGAACTCTCGCCATAGATAACCTTGGTGCCGTCGTGCGCTGGCAGGTCAGCCAGAACCTTGCGCGTAAGCACGTTCCCTCCATCAGGACGCTTGTCGCCGAGAATGCCGTTATAGAGCAGGTAGTAGCCGATTCCATCGTGGACGCCCAAGAATGGCGTTTGCTTACGGTGACGCTGCAAAGGTGTCCGGGTCTCGGAAAACCAAACGTGCGCGGCGAGATGCGCGAAGCGAATTGCCGGATTAATCCTGCCCTGCTCATCGAAAACACGGCTCCCAAGCTTGCAGAACCGGAATCCTCCGCCACCTTTCCAGCTAACAGCTTCCGAGATGCCACCCTGTTCGCCGTCAATGACCTTCTTTAAGCGCGGCACACAGTGGGTGGTAGCGTGCTCACCCATCTCGATTCCGATGTATTGTCTGCCCATTTTATGGGCGACGGCGGCAGTAGTCCCGGAGCCAAGGAAACAGTCGAGAACGAAATCACCCGGCTTCGAGCACCCCTCTATAATCGTGCTAATCAGTCCTTCTGGTTTGGGAAACGCGAACTTTCCTTCGTTGCCGAATAATAAGGTGGACTCTTTAGTGCCGTCTTGTGTGTAAGGGCCATCAAAATTGAGGTAGGCTTCCGCAACCTCTCGTTACCATCTTCATCTCTTAGATACTGCTTGTACTGAATTGACCATGAGCCATCTTTGGCCTTTGTGAAGTACAAATCATTGTTCTTCAGTGCTTGGTAGGCTCGTTCCTTCGCCCACCACCATTGTCTTTTCGGTAAGACCTCTGTGCCGTCAGGAGCGGGAATCGGATAAACCAAGTTTTCGCGTCGGTCCATGCTCTTGGTAGCTTCTAGCGGTTTGACACGGAATGGGCCACGGGTTTCCTTCTTTTCATCTTCTAATCTGTAGTATCTCGATTCCGCTCCGGGGTCGGGCGGTAAGAACATATCGGGGAATAGCTCTAGGTTCTTCGCGTAACAGTGAGCATATTCATGAAGACCGACAAACCATCTGGATTTGGCACCACCGCCGTAGGCTTTCTTCCAGATGAATGTTGTTAGAAAATTGCTTCTTCCAAAGACCTCATCCATAATGACCTTGAGGTAGGCGGCTTCATTGTCATCAATCGTGACCCAAATGCTGCCGTCCTCGCTTAAGAACTCCCGGAGCAATTCCAACCGGGGATACATCATTGCCAGCCACTTTGTATGTTCAAGGTTGTCGTCGTAGTGCTCAAACGCGCTGCGAGTGTTATACGGCGGGTCGATAAAGATACACTTCACCCGGCCAGCGTAGAACGGTAACAAGGCTTTCAAGGCTTCAAGGTTGTCGCCCTGAATGAGCAGGTTTTCCGATTGCTCGTCACCGTAGGAGTGCTCTACAACAGGCTCCAGCAAGCGGTACGGGACGCTGGCGGCAGCTTTCTCATCTTCTGGGCGGGTCAGCCAGTCAAGTTTGGGCATGGTCTAGGGCGTCTGCTCTCTGTGAATGCGTGTGAAAGTAGATTGTAAGACACTGACGCCGCACGCAGAACCGGAAACTGATGTTGGCATTCTGAGGTCGTCCCGAACCTAGCGAGATGGTGCCTCGTCTTCGCCCGTCACATCCCCATTCGCTGGCACCGCCACTGGAGTCACATCCGGCTTCGTCGCCATAGCTGGAGCCCGGTGAGCAGCGTGCTTCCGCTTGTGCTTCACCGCGTGCTTGGGCGCGAGAGGGACAGCAACAGGAACAACGCTCTGCGGCACCGGGGCGACAGGAATCGACTTGGTCGTCGGCGTGGATGAAGACATCGCATAAATAATGACGCCGACCACAACCAGAGCAATCACAATTCCGAGCGGCGAGATGCTGGACGTGGACTGGGAAGTTTGACCCTGCTCGCCATCCGGCAAACTCGACTGGTAGTACAGCCCGGTGCCGGGGATTCCACCTCGAAGATACCTCTTGCCCTTCGAATTCACCCCGACTCTGGCACCCGGCACGCCGAAGCTGAAGCCGACACCGGACTTTGAAAAGTTCAGCTTGAACAGCCCGAAGCTTTTGCTGCGGCGGAATGACCAGCCCATGGTGGCGACCTCGGAAAGAACTCAGGAGAGAAGTCTACCCCGTTGCGCCAGTCGCCAGCTACAATTCTCACCATGCCCAAGTACACGTATTCCTTCAAATCGGCGGTCGGCACGTTCTGGATTCGTCAGGAGCGGGATAAAAGCTGGAGCCTCAGCATCGGCGACGACATCATCGAAGAAATTGGCTACTACGATTCCTCGTTCGACGCCGCAGACAGTGTTCACATGCGGAGCACAGGATGGGAAGAATGGGACGACCGTGCGCGTAATGACGCTCCTGCTTCACTGGACGGATGGACGAAAAAGGCTTTGCGGTAGTCCAACGATGACTGGGTGAAGGTTGCAGTGATTTCGGGTAATATCCGTGAACTACTTCTCGGAGCCCGTCACCCGCAGATTTTCTGCCGCCATTTCCAATAAGTGCTCGACGCCATCTTTGTCCGTGCCTTCCAGCGTCTGTACCGAACGAAGGAGTGTGAGAACTTTTTCAATGGCAAGCAGGGCGGATTGGGTCTTCTCTTCGAGGGACATAATTTTACCCGACGCTTTCAACGAACAGGAAGCCATCCATTATTCGTCCTCTTCGTCTGCTTCGTCCTCATCACTGGCCTTCGCCAGTCTCAGGGGCTCGACGCTGACAACTTCAAAGTCACCATCGCACTCTAGACACGAAAGAAGTTCGCCTTCTTCGAGTTCCTCTTCTTCGACGTCAATTTCGCTTTTGCACTTCGGGCACCGAACCATCATTGTCTCCGCTTTGTATTCTTTATGATTTGAAAAATATGTGCTCACAATCAGGCATTGTGCTAACTGTGCGTTGTCGGGGTTTCCACGTCTATAAAATGCACTTGGTCGATGCGCTCTCCCCTGCGCCACTTTGCATAGTTGTAGCTAAACTCCGTCCCGCAGTCGAGGCAGACCACATATGGTTCGCAACGCTTGCCTCGGCATTTGGAGGATGGTGGGGTGGTGTTCCGGTGTCGGCATCCAAAGAGGATATTGAATAAACGGTTAATCATCACTGCCTTTCAATTCATACTCCGTGTTCCTCCGCTCATCAGTCAAGGACTGAACGAAAATGAAGGTGGCTGTGTCCGACAACATTCAGCTAACGCAGCAGGCATCTCTCTCCGAGCCTCCACCATTTGCGTTACATTTGATTCAGGAGACACCCCATGCCCTTATTCAAGACATCGAATCCCGCCCTCAGCAGCAATACTTTCAGTTCTTACGGCGGTATTTCGAACGCCCGGTATGGCGTAGACATCAGCACCACCAGCAGCATGACCCTGAGCGGCACCGTCAATAAAACCGGAATTCTGCTCGTCCTCGCTGTCGTCTCCGCTTTCTTCACTTGGAACCAGTTCTCGGCGACCCACGACCCCGCCTCCGTATCGCTTGAGATGATGGTGGGAGTCTTTGGCGGACTCATCTTCGCGCTTATCACCACCTTCAAGCACGAATGGTCTCCATTCACCGCTCCCGTCTACGCCCTGCTGGAGGGACTCTTCCTCGGTGCCTTCTCCGCTATACTTGACCTCCGCTACCCCGGCATTGCCATTCAGGCGGTCGGACTCACCTTCGCCACGCTCTTCGTGCTGCTCTTTGTCTACTCCACTGGAGTCATCAAGGTCACTCAAAAGCTTCGTCTCGGAATCGTCGCCGCCACCGGAGGCATCTGCCTGTTCTACTTCGCCGAAATGATTCTCGGTTTCTTCGGCGTCCACTTCGTCGCCATCAATGGCTCTGGCCCCATCGGCATCGCCGTCAGCCTCTTCGTCGTCGCCATCGCCGCACTCAACCTCGTTCTCGATTTTGATTTCATCGAGCAGGGCGTCAATCAGGGTGCACCCAAGTATATGGAATGGTACGGTGCGTTTGGCATCATGGTCACTCTCGTTTGGCTCTACCTCGAAATCATTCGATTGCTATCAAAGCTTCGCAGCCGCAACAACTAGGGAGGTTGGAATGGAGGAGAGAGTTTGATGAACGCTGAACAACTGAAGTCACTTCTCAATCTCGTGCCGTTGTCCTTTGAAGGCGGCTACTACGCTGAGACATACCGTTCATCGGAAGTGATTTCGCCGGGATGTCTGCCTGACCGCTACAGCAGCCCCAGAAGTGTGTGCACTGCCATCTACTACCTACTCGAACCCAACACATTTTCTGAACTGCACCGTGTCGCCTCTGACGAAATCTTCCACTTCTATCTCGGTGACCCGGTTGAAATGCTTCAGCTATGGCCGGATGGTTCCGCCAAGCGAGTGCTCATCGGCACTGATATCGGAAATGGAATGGCTCCGCAGGTCGTGGTGCCGCATGGGGTGTGGCAGGGAGCGAGGCTCATGGCTGGAGGAGAGTTTGCACTGCTTGGTTGCACTGTGAGTCCGGGATTCGAGTATGCGGACTATGAGAGCGGGAGACGCGATGTCCTGAGCGCGGCGTATCCGGAATGTAGAGACTTGATTGGTGCACTGACGAGGTCGTGAGCGACGAACCTGCGGGTCGACCATTTCTTCCATTGCGTGTGACGGTCTGCCAGAACCCGGAGCCAGCGACGATTAATCCAGAGAGCAGTGATTGATGAACTAAAATCGCGTAGCACCTTGCGCGAAAGGATTCCTACCATCAATGGGCTCATTTGAGTCAGCGGTCGAGCAGTTCACGTACACGGAAGCGGAACGGGTCAAAGAAGAGACGCTCCGGCAGCAGTTCTTGGAACGGTTTCCAGCTTCGAACATACCTTCCATGACATTGGAACAATACTCCCTTGGTCTGGAGCCTACGGAGAGCAGCTTCTGCTATTGGCTGGAATACAAGACCAGTGAGTTAGGGAGCATCAAAGGCGGCAACGCGAAAAAGTACGTAATCTACTTTGGGAAAGAGTCGAACTCCTTTGAATTTCCACCGGAGTACGGAACCAAAGAGCAGGCATTTGAGGTCGTGAAGTCAGGTATCCTCAAACTCCTTGAGCTTGCTCGGTCCGACCAGCTAGAGCAATGTGAAGCTGTCCCTCCGTTCGAAACGCTGAACCTCGTTCGCGGGAAAATCCTGAACATGTACTTTCCCGAGAAGTTCCTTCCAATCTTCAGCCTCGACCATCTCAAAGACTTGTGCTTGCAATTTGGGGTACACGCGAATTTCGAATCTCAGATTTCGATGAACCTAGCCCTCTTGAGTTTCAAGCTGGAGAACCCCCTCGTCAGCGGATGGTCGAATGACAAGTTCGCCAGCTTCATCTATGAAAAGTACCCGCCGACCGTTCAGTTTTGGAAGGTTGCTCCGGGAGAGAAGGCCAGATTGTGGCCAGACTGCTTGCACGGGAGTTTCATGTGCGTTGGGTGGAGCAAAATCGGCGACATGCGGCAGTACGCGGACAGAGACGCTTTCAGCGAAATGTATCGTGGTTTGCATCCTGTGCCCGGCTCGTTCAAGCAATGGAAGGAAATTTGGGGCTTTGCGAAAGAAATTAAGAGGGGCGACATCATCGTCGCCAACAATGGACTTAGTGAAATCGTCGGGGTTGGTACCTGCACGGGAGATTACTACTACGAACAAAATCGGGCGGAGTATAAGCACTGCTTACCAGTTCACTGGGAGACAATGCCGCGCTTTTCAGTTCCTGAAGCCGCCCGAACCATTACTGCACGCTGGTTTTCGGGCACCGTCAAGCGGCTTGGCAGAGATGAGTATCAGCGACTCATAGCAGGTGTCTCGGGTGGCGATGCGCCGATGGTCAACGCAGGAGCTTCCGATGCTCCCCAAGTCTCTGTGGTTTCCAGCTATGCTGCCGTGTGCAAGGAGACATGTTTGCCAGAGGCGTTCTTTGCAGACTGTGAGCGGCTACTGGGAACGAAGAAGCAGGTCATCCTTCAAGGCGCACCGGGAACGGGAAAGACTTTTGTAGCAGAGAAGCTCGCTGCTCTATGGGCTGGAGATGGCGACCGCGTAAAGGTCGTGCAGTTCCACGAGTCCTTCGGGTATGAGGATTTCGTATACGGCATCAAGCCGCGAGTCGGAGCCGATGGCAAAACAGCGTTCTGCCCTGAGCCGGGGGTCTTCCTCAGGTTCTGCAAGACTGTGCGGGACGACCCCGAAGAGAACTATGTGCTGCTGATTGACGAGATTAACCGAGCGAAGACCTCCAGAGTGTTCGGCGAACTTCTGTACCTGCTTGAGTACCGGGAACAGAAGGTTGAATTGCAGAGCGGTACCGAGTTCTCGATTCCTGACAACCTCTACATCATCGGAACGATGAACACAACTGATAAGTCCATCGCGCTCGTGGACTATGCGTTGAGACGGAGATTTGCGTTCGTTGACCTCGTCCCAGTCAAGAATGGCAAGAGTGTGGTTCTTCGGAAGTGGCTCAATGCGAAAGGCATCATCAATGCTGCTGAGGTAGACGCGCTATTCGTCGCCCTGAATAATGCGATTGCTCAGAAGGACGAGGCTCTCATGGTTGGGCATAGCTACTTTATGCAAAAGCAAGCTGTTGATGAGAAGCACTTTTCTGACGATTTGCTCAGGTTTCTCTGGGAGTACTACATTCTCCCGTTGATTGCCGAATACGAGTACCAGTTGTCCCGGTCAGACCTTGAGGCAAGGTATGACCTCGAAGCATTGCGCTCCGTTGCGAGGGCGAATCTGGAAACCGTCTCATGAATGCGCGACTACCCTGTATTCCGTTGCGAGAACAGGCGTTTCGTCCTGCCGTGCTAACGCGGGAAGACCTGCGATACGTCTCTTTGCTCGGATTTCAAGTCGCATTCGAGCCCACCAACGGAGCGGTACAAGAAACTGAAGCGCACGTCTCCTGTCAGATAAGCCCGAACGCATCCGTTGGACACTTTCAGCTTCCGTCCGGGCGCATCGTGGTCATTGAGCCCAAAGTTGACACAGCCAGCATATTTCGAATGCTTGCCTATGTCTTCACAGCCAGCCATCGCCGATTATTCCGCGAGGAGGACGTGCAGTACGCCGCCGATGCATTAATGTTCGAACCGCTCGTTGAACTCTTCAATGGACTTGTGAATGCTCGTGCGCGACGGGGTCTGGTTCAGGACTATATTCGCCGGGAAGAGAACCTCGGCAGCTTTCGGGGAGCCCTGAACATAACTCCTCATATTCAGCAGAACCAAGGACGCGACAATCGAATCCACTGCCGATTCTTCGAGCAGACCGTCGATGTTGCTGATAATCGTCTTGTGAAATCCACCCTTCATCACTTGCTCCAATTCGGCGGCTGGACGAAAGGGACAACGCAGTCGTTAACCAGCAACTTCCACAAGTTCGACGCCGTCACATTGGAGCGGTCACCGCAGCGGGTTGAGACAAGTAGCCATTACCATCGCCTCAACGACGACTACTACCCCATTCACGAACTCTGCCGCATGTTTTTAGCTTGTACATCAGTATCAGAACGAGTGGGCACACTTGGCTTCAAGGGCTTTCTGCTCGACATGAACCTGCTCTTCGAGCAATTCGTTCAGAAGGCGTTTGAGAATGTGCTGAGGCGCGGCTTACTTCGGGCGGAGATTCAGAGTCCACGACGGCTTTCATCCAATCCGGTAGCACCCAATATCAAGCCGGACGTGACTGTTCGCTATGGTGCTGATGTCGTAGTCATCGCGGATGCAAAATACAAGAAGGATGAGGGTGGGCCTCGCAATCCTGACATCTATCAGGTCATTGCGTACGGCACCGTGCTTCAGTGCCGAGAAGTTTATCTATTGTATCCACAGACGGAAATCGATTCCGGCCACAACATTCCAATCGTCAACAGTCCGAGTGACATGGTTCAGGCAAGCCATCGCGGTCTTATAACCCACCATGTCAATCAGGGACTGTAGCCGTTCGTTATCACCTTCCTTGGGCTTTCCGAAGCCAACGCCCTCTTTCTTAACCCAATCATAGAAGGTCAGGACATCGGGCTTCATGCTGGCAAGGAGTTCCTGTTTCAGGCGCTCTTTTCTAACCTCACAATGCTTCTTGTGGTTGGGCATGTCGTTGAACCCAACCATTTCCTTGCAGTCGAGGCATGGCGATGGCGTGTTGTTGGCTCTCTTCTTGCGAATCCGACCAATCTGTTTGCCCATAGGGTTCTCATCTTTGCGCATCTCCCTGAGGCGTTCGTCATCTTTATCACCTTTGAAACTGTCGGTGACAAACCATTTGTACGCGCCACTCAATTCATCTTCTATCCGGCTAATGAACTCATGCTCGACCAGCGTGGCAGACTGTCGGCAAACCATCTGGTAGGACATGTGAGTCTGCTTCGCGATGTCATCCAACGACATCACATTCCCATAAAAGCACCTGCCTTCTACCACCGTAGACTTATACTTACTGGGTAGCTCACACAGATTGCCGTCTTCTAGATGGCTGCATTTAGCGGTGTCTTCCTTGGGCATGTCGCAGATGTGAAAATCGCCATGCTCCGGGCATAGGTAAGTGTGGTCGGTGAAGTAAAACGATTCCTGTTGAGTGTCGGAATCCTTAGCCACGGAATCGTACAGGTACAGATATAGGGCGAGGCAGTGGGCGATACCCTCGTCAATCATCCGCAGCGTCTGATGGTGGGGCATCTGAGTGTAGTACCCAACCTTGAACCCCTGATACTTGGTCGCCATTACAGCACCTCAGGGAGGGTGGTGGCGGTGGCGGCGATGATAGCTGGGGTCTTCTTACCCACAGGACGCTTGACGCCGAACTCGGCTGCGATACGCGTGATAGTGGAGACAGCCAGTTGTTTGAGGTTGGCAATCTGGGGGTAGGTCGTGTCTGGGTGGCTGACAATGAACTCCGCTACCTCTTTACGTTCAGTCTTGGTCATTACCTCACCTGCTGAAACGTTATTGATATGCCATCCCCTACATAGGTGTCATTCCGACTGTCCCCGGTTGGGGCAGGACGACCCGTTGCAGCACGCACAATCTCGTGCAGTCGGTCATACTCGGCGAACAGACGGTCACGCTCTGGCGAACCCGGCTTCAGACCGCCGGGTTCGGTGATTCCGTAGATGGTTATGTAGATGTAGCCTACCCCCCGCCTCACACTAACGTTCTTACGGTCGTAACCAACAGCTACTACTGCCGCTTTCGCAGCCCATATTTGTTCTTTTCTTTTTTTTCGAAATGCTATTACTCTCGGGTCAGCCATAATTGCTGCGCGATTCGCCTTCAGTTCTGCCTTTTTCATTTTTGAATCTCCTTGTCCCGTTAGTACTGTGTCGGGCTTACTCTTCTTGCTTCCGACGTACACAAGAGAACTGGACAGCGGCAAGACTGATACGCTGGCAATCTTTTTAAGTATGCGATTATCAATAACTTAGCTTTTCGATAAGGAAAGCTCATGGGAGCATCAGAAGATTTAAATGAAAAAGTTACAGGGACGGGGCTTTGACCGGGGTGATTTGAAGCAGTTGTGTAAGTGCTTTAGAATCTACATCGCCTGTTTTCAGGCAATGGTGAGACCCTAAAAAGGGCATCTATCATAGACGAGACACCCTGTCTCGCTAATGATGACACCTGTCTCATCTATGAATACCCCCTGTCTCGTTAATGATGACACCTGTCTTGTTAATGAATACAGGTGTCTCGTCTATGACGAGAGGTGTCTCACATTTGAACAACCTAATAGGAAGACTAGACGTTGACTAGACTTTGACTAGACTTGTTTTTAAACGAACCTAGACGCAGTCTACACTCGTTACCAGACAGACCGAGCTTGCGCTCGGGACTCGTGGCTACGAATGCATCCCTACGGGATTAGTCAGAGAGGCAAGTCAAAACCAATAGCCTGTTCTTCTGGCTAGATACTCAAAGAACTGTAAGCGTAGACCCATGGCCGTATAGACGACTCTGATCTGGATTGGCATTCTCTTCTTGTGGCACGCAGGTGCGTCCACGAAGAGGAGAACATGGAGACAGTTGCTCATCCTGATTTACAGCCCAGGAAAAAACGGCACTACCGGAGCGCCGACGAGAGACGGCGCATCGTCGAAGAGACGTTAGTGCCAGGGGCTTCGGTCGCGGCCGTTGCGCGGGCGCATGGCATCAACGACAACCAAGTGTTCGCTTGGCGCAAGCTATACAGGACTGGTCTGCTGGGCAGTATCTCCTCAACATCGGCCAGCGAAGCCAACATGAGTTCGGTGCGATTGCTGCCAGTCGCAGTCACTGACTGCGCAAAGGACAAGAAGCCGTCATCGGTTGCCGTGAGCGCACAGAGCGGTGCACATTGTGAAGCAGTTGTCGCCCAGGGTTCCATCGAGCTCACGCTTTCGAGTGCGCAGGTTCGGATCATGGGACAGGTCGATGCTGCGGTGTTGCACGTTGTGCTGGAGTGCTTGCGGGCATGATGGATCTTCCGGCAAACACTCGCATCTGGATTGCGTCCGGTATTACCGACATGCGCCGCGGCTTCACCGGCCTGAGCGCGATGGTACAAACGGCGCTCGAACAAGATCCACTGTCTGGCCATGTCTTTGTCTTTCGCGGACGCCGCGGCGATCTGATCAAACTGTTGTGGTTCGATGGCGATGGGCTTTGTCTGTTCGCCAAGAAGCTTGAGCGCGGCCGCTTCATCTGGCCGAAGGCCGAGAGTGGAACTGTTTCACTGACGCGTGCGCAGTTGTCGATGTTGTGTGAAGGCATCGATTGGCGCCGTCCGATTCGAACCGCTGAATCACTCATGGCAATCTAGCACGCGAATGCGATATGCACAGCTATTTATGCGGCTGTGGACGCATTCAAGCAGAGTTTATGGCACACTGTTTTCATGGTTGCCACGCGCACAACGTTGCCAGATCTGAGCACACTGGATCAGGATGCTTTGAAGGCAGCACTGCTGGCAACACACGAACAACTTATCGCGATACAACAGCAGTTACTCGATAAGGACGAGCAGTTACTTTCGCGCGATCACGAGATCGAACATCTGAAACTGCTGATCGCCAAGCTGCGGCGTATGCAGTTCGGACGCAAGTCGGAGAAGGTCGAACGCCAGATCGAACAGCTTGAGCTGAAGCTTGAAGACCTCGAAGCAAACCGCACCGAACCTGCACCTCCATCAGTCATCGAACCGGTCCCGTCAGAACCGGTTTCGTCACCGAAGAAACGACGTACGCTTCCGGATCATCTGCGGCGCGAGATTCAGACACACGAGCCAGAACAACACTCCTGTCCGCAGTGCGGTGGCACGCTGAAGAAGCTGGGCGAAGATGTCTCTGAGATTCTGGAATGGGTTCCGGCGAGTTTCAAAGTGATTCGGCATGTTCGCCCAAAGCTTTGCTGCACGGGGTGCGATGTGATCGTGCAGGCACCCGCCCCAAGCCGCCCGATTGATCGCGGCATGGCTGGTCCGGGATTACTGGCTCATGTGCTGACCTCGAAGTTTGTAGATCACTTGCCCTTATATCGCCAGTCCGAGATCTATGCGCGCGAAGGTGTCGAGCTTGACCGATCAACTATGGCCAAGTGGGTGGGCGAAGCCAGTCACCTGCTGGAGCCACTCGTGGAAGCTCTGCGCCGTTACGTGATGGCCGCCGATAAACTGCACGGCGACGATACACCAGTTCCGGTACTGGCTCCCGGCAACGGCAAGACGAAGACTGGACGTCTCTGGACTTACGTTCGAGATGACCGTCCCGCAGGTTCGAACGCGGCTCCGGCGGTGTGGTTCGCCTACTCGCCAGACCGCAAGGGAGAGCATCCGCAACAGCACCTGAGTAAGTTCACCGGAGTTTTACAAGCCGATGCTTATGCGGGCTTCAACAAGCTCTACGAAGGCGGAGCCATTCAGGAGGCACCTTGCCTCGCGCATATCAGACGTAAGTTCTTTGACCTGATGGAGGCGCACAACTCACCGATCGCCACCGAAATGGTCGAGCGCATCGCGCCTCTGTATGAGATCGAGAATCAGATCCGTGGCCGATCACCGGATGAGCGTCGCGAGGTCCGCAACACGAAAGCCAGACCACTGCTGGAGTCGATGCATGAGTGGCTGGAATCATGCTTATCGAAACTCTCGCGGAAGTCCGACACCTCGGCGGCGATCCACTATGCGCTCGCGCGCTGGGATGCCTTCGTGCGCTACTGCGATGATGGACGGATCGAGATCGACAACTCAGCCGCCGAACGAGCCCTGCGCGCGGTAGCTGTGGGTCGGCGTAACTATCTCTTCGCTGGCTCTGATCGTGGCGGCGTGCGCGCAGCGACCTATTACGGGTTGCTTGGCTCAGCCAAGCTCAACGGCTTGAATCCTGAGTGTTATCTGCGCGAAGTCCTGGAGCGTATCGCGGACCACCCCGTGAACCGCATCGAAGAACTGCTGCCCTGGAACATCAATCTGCACACCGAAGCGGCAACTCAATAGCACCTACATTCGCTCAACCAGGTCGTGTCCACAAAAAAGAATGTGGACACGACCTCACCCAATTGAAACACTCATCGTCCGTCAAGACGGTAAGGAATCAACGCTTACGCTTCGTCAGATGTTGAACCCTGCCTAGAACCCCGGCTTTCTTTGCGGCTGTACGGAGGATAGGCGTACTTAAAGAAGATTGTCGTGATCGTTGCAGAGATTGGCGGACGTGTTTGTTGAGGTTGGGAGCGGCTTCCAAACAAGTCACGGGTGTACATTGACTCAGACTGTTGGCCGTACCGAGCAAAGCGCCTCCAGAACTCGTGTCCCGCTTGCTCGAAGTTGCGATCCGAGTTTGCGCCGTAGATCAACTCGAAGTTGCGAAGGGCACACAACAGCGGTTCCAGTTCTTCCAGCACTCTCGCGAACTTTGTCATCGTCAACAAGCCTTCGTCGATGAAGAGGAGACGGACCAGCGAGGTCGCCGGGCGCTCCCGATTCTCCAACGAGACGAGCGACGACTTGATGAGCGGGAGTAACTGTCCCGCTGAGTCCTGGTAGAAACTTGGATTGATGCGGCGCTGTCGCGCGAGAAAGACCAGCTTCTCCTCCGGGGTGACTAGGTAGTGCTCGTCCTCGCGATTTTCTAAAACGTAGTCGAGCGTGATGAGGCGTGAGCGGATCGACGCGTCTCCCTTGCGATGCCGGTTCTGCGACTCGGGTATTTCCAGCAGCCGGTAGATCGACCGAGAGAGCAGGTGGTAGACCCTCCACCCTCGGGCGTACTCGATGACCTCGATATGTCCAGCAGCTTGGGCCTTGGTGAGAAAGTTCTTGGCGATGGCCCCCTTCATCCGGTCGATGAAGTAATCAAACTGTCTCCTCAGGAAGTAGCCGGAG
>Ga0224527_1000146_pt1 | contig 52332 bp, 43 predicted proteins | sample CBST0metaG_FD_179882 | JGI IMG/M metagenome (GOLD analysis project Ga0224527, IMG submission 179882) | Peat soil microbial communities from Stordalen Mire, Sweden - C.B.S.T0 | ecosystem: Environmental > Terrestrial > Soil > Wetlands > Peat | place: Sweden: Norrbotten County, Stordalen Mire...
AACAATTGCTGATATTTATTTTGACAAGGACACTACCGTTCGTTTGGTCTTGAATTTCATTGGTAATCCCGTCACTGCCCTCTTAATTTCTGTCTTGCTTAGTTTATTTACCTTTGGCTTATGGCGCGGTTTTTCCATGGCACAAATTAGTAAATATTGCGATCAGTCCTTGCCATCCGTTGCCAGTATTTTGATGGTTGTCGGGGGCGGCGGTGCCTTTAATAAAGTGTTGCTTGATAGTGGAGTAGGAGTGGAAATCGCTAACTTAGCAACTTCGGCCCATTTAAACCCCCTTATTCTCAGTTGGATGGTAGCTGCTTTGATTCGTGTAGCTACTGGTTCGGCTACGGTAGCGTTGTTAACTGCGGCTGGCATTGTAGCACCAATTCTTGCTGTGTCCCCTGGAACCAGTCCAGAGCTTATGGTACTGGCTACTGGCGCAGGCTCGTTAGTGTTATCTCATGTTAACGATGCTGGTTTCTGGATGATAAAAGAATACTTCGGCATGACTGTGCAAGAAACCTTAGCTACCTGGACGGCATTGGAAACAATTATCGGTGTCGCTGGACTAGCATTTACCTTATTGCTGAGTGTCTTTATCGCTTAATCTTTCATGTAGAGATGAGAATAACAGATGCTTTTTGTTATTCTTATCTCTACACTTATAAATTTTAATACTATAAAAATAAAAACTGATGTTATAAGGGAGGTTTATCAGAAATGAATAAACAAACTATTATTGGCGTGGATATTGGTACTACAGGCTGTCGAGCAGTGATCTATCGGCAAGATGGTACAACGGTAGCCAGCAAGGCAATCGAATATCCTTTGTATACGCCACAAGCCGCTTGGGCTGAGCAGGACCCTGAAGAAATATTACAGGGGGTTTTCAGTGTATTGAAACACTCTATTGCCGAGGCGCAACTGACTCCCCGTGACATTGGAGGGATCTGTTTTAGTTCCGCTATGCATAGCGTCATTCCAGTGGATATCGATGGTAATCCCCTTGATCGTATGCAAACCTGGGCTGACTCGCGCGCGCAAGACTATCTTGAGAAAACAAAAGCATCGGATCATGCTAATACCATATATTTCAAAACTGGTTGCCCACTTCACCCGATGTACCCTTTATTTAAAATAATCTGGTTCAAAAACGAACGACCAGATTTATTTTCTCGTACTGCAAAGTTTATTGGCATTAAAGAATATATCTGCCACCGGTTATTCGGTAGCTATTTGGTAGATGAATCCATTGCCTCAGCTACGGCGATGTATAACATTCACACTCGTACCTGGGATAAAGATTTACTTAGTATGATCGGAATTACTGCTGCCCAATTATCAGAGGTCTTGCCTACTACGCATATTGAAAGAACCCTTAAACCAGAAACGGCTACCATGCTGGGTCTAGCACCAGATACTGCTATTATTTTAGGCGCGAGTGATGGCGTATTGTCTACTTTGGGTTCGGGTGCTGTCAATCCAGGACAAGTTACAGCCATGATTGGTACGAGCGGTGCGGTACGGATGATCACGAATAAGCCACAGGCTGATGAAAAACAACGAACCTGGTGTTATAACCTTGCAGGTGATACCTGGGTTTTAGGCGGGGCCCTTAGCAACGGGGGCGTAGCATTTCGGTGGGCGCGTGATAAATTTGCCACAACTGAGCAACGTGTTGCCGCCAACCTAGGCCTTGATACCTATGACATTCTCGGTCGCTACGCAGAGCAAAAACCAGCAGGCTGTGAAGGTCTGATTATGTTACCCCTCTTCTCGGGCGAACGGGCACCCTATTATAATGCCAATGCTCGCGGAGTGTTATTTGGTCTTAATCTGAATCATGGCAAACGCCATTTGGTGCGGGCAACGCTGGAAGGGATTATTTATCGCATGTTTAGTATCTTTAAATCCTTAGGGGAAATTGCTGGCGATGTGAATGAAATCAGAGCTAGCGGTAGCTTTACACGTTCAAAGGTCTGGGTTCAAATTATGGCAGATGTTTTTGGCCGAGTCATTGACGTGCCTGGCGAACCTGAAGGATCGGCCTTTGGTGCTGCTGTGCTAGGCATGTATGCGTTAGGCATGATTAGCGATCTTAAAGAGGTAGAAAAATTCATTACAATTAAGGAATCTTACTATCCAAATGAAGATAATCGTGAAATCTATCAACGGCTATTTGGTATTTATGAGCGAGTCTATTGGAATCTGCAAAATGAATTCGACGAAATTGCTGAAATTCAACGAACTTGGAAAAAGTGAATGCAGTAAAAAAACAAGGGGTTGTTATCATGGATAAAGAAATAATTATCTCAAAAATTTGTGAAACTGGTTTAGTCGCCGTCGTAAGGGCTGAAAGTAGTGATCAGGCAAAACGAATCGCCGAAGCCTGTATTGCAGGGGGGGTTGTTGCCATCGAAATTACTTTTACCGTTCCGGGTGCCCAGGAAATCATCAGTGATTTAGCAAAGAGTTACTCAGAAAATGAGATCATTTTAGGCGCTGGTACGGTCTTAGATGGGGAAACAGCCAGAATTGCCTTGCTAAGTGGTGCACAGTATATCGTCGCTCCTTGTTTGAATTTGGCAACGGTACAACTTTGCAATCGTTATCGAGTACCGATTATGCCTGGGGCCATGACGATCAAAGAGGTCGTTGAATGTATGGAAGGCGGTGCCGACATTGTTAAGATTTTTCCTGGCGATCTATCTGGACCTAATTTCATTAAAGCAATCAAAGGGCCATTGCCCCATGCCAAATTAATGCCCACGGGCGGTGTAAGTGTTTCTAATGTACAAGAATGGATCAAAGCTGGGTGTGTCGCAGTCGGCGCTGGTGGTAGTTTGACGGCAGGAGCAAACTCTGGCGATTATGCCGCTATTACTAAAAATGCTCAACAATTTATCGAACAAATTAAGCTGGCCAGAACCGTAAGTAGATAATTAAAATGTACTTAGAAAAGCTTAAGAAACGCTATCCATCATTCATCTAACAGTGTGAGTGCTGATCCCTATCTGACCTTCCTCACAATTGCCATGTAGAAACTTTAAAGCAACTTATATATGAAAGGCCTGGTACCTAAAGTACCAGACCTTTCTAGCTTATTTGAGCCAGTCTGTGTGAAAAATTCCAGGGCGATCTGTACGTTCATAAGTATGGGCACCAAAGTAATCTCGCTGTGCTTGAATCAAATTAGCAGATAGCACTGTTCTTCGGTAACTATCATAATAATCCAAAGATGCACTAATGGCGGGCGTCGGAATGCCTAGTTCCTTGCAAGTGATGGCTACTAAACGCCAGTTATCTTGGGCCTTGCTCAGCACTGTAGAAAAGAAAGGACTCACCATTAAATTTACCAGTTCCCCGTCATGATTATAAGCTTCTTGAATACGATCAAGGAAGCGCGCACGAATGATACAGCCACCGCGCCACAACAAAGCCATCTCACCAAAATTCAATTTCCAATGATACTCTATACTCGCAGCTTTCAGCAAGGCAAATCCCTGGGCATAAGCGCAAATTTTTGAAGCATAAAGGGCATCATGAATGGCCTGGATTAATTGCTCTTTATCACCTTGATATTGTTTATCTGGACCTACTAATACTTTTGCCGCTGCCATTCGTTCTCCTTTGTATGCTGACATACAACGGGCGAATACAGCTTCCGTAATGGTTGGTGTGGGGACGCCTAAATCTAAAGCGCTTTGGGATGTCCATTTGCCAGTGCCCTTTTGTGCAGCTCGATCCATAATCATTTCCACCAAGGGTTGCCCCGTCATTTCATCTTTGCACGTAAAGATATCACTGGTAATTTCAATTAAATAAGAATCTAGCTCCCCTTGGTTCCACTGAGAAAATACAGTATGTAACTCTTCCCCCGACAAGCCCAAGACATTTTTCATAATGTAATAGGCTTCACTAATGAGTTGCATATCACCATATTCAATACCATTATGTACCATTTTTACATAATGACCTGCCCCATCTGGGCCTACATAGGAACAACAAGGCTGACCTGCTACTTGAGCTGCAATTCTAGTAAAAATCGGTGCCAACTCTTGATAAGCATCGGGGTCGCCTCCCGGCATCATACTGGGTCCCTTAAGGGCTCCTTCCTCGCCACCAGATACCCCCGCCCCTACAAAACGAATACCTTTTGCCTGAAGATAAGCCGCCCGGCGTCTCGTATCCTCAAAGAATGAGTTGCCGCCATCAATAATAATATCACCTTCTTCTAAACACGGAAGAAGTTCATTAATCATATCATCTACAGGCTTACCAGCCTTGACCATCAGCATAATTTTGCGCGGTTTTGTTAGCATATTGACCAGTTCAGCCACCGAGTGAGCACCACCAATCCTATGATATTCTTTATTTTTGCTGATAAATTGGTCTACCTTACTCACAGTGCGATTATATACCGCTATGGAAACCCCCTTACTGGCCATATTAAGCACCAAATTTTCGCCCATTACCGCTAGCCCAATCAAGGCAATATCATATTTTTTCATATTTTTTTCTCTCCTTATTTCTACAACTATCCAACAATATGAATCTTGTAATTTCCCTTTTCTGAAAATTACATTTTTTATATTCATTAAAACTGAAATAAAATTTCTTTATTATTATTATTATAGTTGCATCATACAGTAATTGCAACATATATCACCACTTATCACTTATGTTGCTATACTATAGATATAAACAAAATTATATCCACACTTCATTACTATTAAAAACCAATTTACCCTAGGGGTATACCACTGCTTACCGTCATAAAATAGGAATAATTGTTCAACTACACTTGTTATTCATCAACTATTCGATCCAGTGATTTCATTTAAAATCACCCTTTCTCCATATTCAGGTTGTCAGACTTCTTTTTTTTATAATTATGCTATACCATGACTTAAACTGGGCTAATCAGTGAGGATGGTATCAACAATGGTGTCAAACCTATCAAAATCCATCCTCAAATACAAAAAAGACCTACAAGCCAAAAGCCTGTAAGTCTATCAATTATGAGGATTGGTGCGGTAGAATGGATTTGAACCATCACGAGGTTGCCCCCGCCAGCCCCTCAAGCTGGTGCGTCTGCCGTTCCGCCACTACCGCGTTGTAAAATATGCAAAACATATTTTTTCGATGTTAAAAAGTAAACGAAAAACTTGGTGCGGTCGAGAGGACTTGAACCTCCACGAAGTTTCCCTCACTAGAACCTGAATCTAGCGCGTCTGCCGTTCCGCCACGACCGCTTGAACGTCACTCATTAGCGACATTACTAATATTATCACATCACAAAGTTATCGTCAAGTATTTTTACTAATCAAGAGCAGCTATCCTCATTTATCCACAAAGCCCCATTGCCAAGCATTCCACAGATTGCCTGCCGCTGTAGGGTTGGGATGATAATTCAATACTGTGTTTTTAACGACATCAATATTACTTCTGAAATATAAGGGTATAATTGGGCACTCCTGAACTATAATATCTTGCAAGCGATAATATTGTTGTTTGCGCCCTTCTGTGTCAAGACTCCAAGCTGCCTGTTCTAGTAGAGCATCTACTTCAGCATTGCGCCATCCAGGATAATTCTTTCCTACGTAAGCGTTGTTGGGATTAGGAATTTTCTTTGAATGCCACAAACTTGAATTATCAGGATCAACATCAGCAACCCAAGCATACATGGCTGCTTCAAAGTCTCTTTTTTTCAATGTCGTATCAAAAAATATTTTTGCATCAATAGATCGTATCTCTACGGCAATCCCCACTTCTTTCAGTTGTTGGGATATTACTCTGGCGACGGTTTCCCGTGACTTGTTTCCCCCAGGATAACTAATGGTAAAGGCCAGCCTCCGTTTATCTTTGACAAAAATACCATCTTCCCCTAGCGTCCATCCCGCTTGCACTAATAATGTGCGAGCCGCATTAATATCTCGCGCCTCTAGTTGTAGACCTGGATTATAGCCCCAGGACAATGGTGATTGATCACCAATTGCTGGCACAGCTGCATTTTTTAAGACGTTGGCAACAATCGCTTGTTTATCAATCCCTAACGCAATGGCGCGTCGCACTTGCACATCCTGAAATAAAGGAATGTCTAAGTTAAAGTCCAAATGTTCCCAAACCATATTAGGTGTAATAACAGTCTCCATGCCATCAAGATCTTTGACTTGATCCAACTGCGCAAAAGCAAGATTGTTTGCAATATCAATATCTCCATTTTTTAATTGAGCAAGCAGAATGTTGTTATCCGGTATCACCTTATAGATGATACTATCCAATTTAGGTTTACCACGAAAATAAGTAGGATTAGCATCAAGCACAATAGCCTCTCCTAAGCGCCATTCCCTAAACTTAAATGGCCCCGTCCCCACTGGCACACGATTAAACGCAGCTTTATTTATATCACCAGCGTTTTCCAAACTATGTTTTGGTAGAATCGTATGAAATAAGGATAAATAATTTTCATAATACTCATTAAATCTTATAACAACGGTGTGTTGATCTGGAGTCTCAATTGCTTTTATTTTTTCATATCCATCTCGAGATACGATGTTTATTTTGTAATTCATAATGGTTTGCCAAGTAAATTTAACATCCTCAGCGGTAAAAGGTGTACCATCATGCCAAGTCACACCAGAACGAAGTTTGTAAGTTATCGTCAAACCATCCTGGCTTACACCACCATTTTGCAGCGTAGGAACGTCAGATGCCAAATCAGCAATCCATTGCCCCTTATCATTCGTTTCAACTAACCCACTAAAAATCAGACTACTTACTTCAGCAGTAGTCTGAAAATCAGATAGCAGGGGATTTAGTGTATCCGGCTCTTGTAGGCTAGCATACACTAATTGACCACCTTGTTTGATTTGACTTTTGGACTGTGTAAGATTGGGTATGGACTTGGAACTACAGCCACTCATCAGCAAGACTAGGATCAACATCATACACCATAAAAAACTATTTCTATATCTCAACAGAACTTTCACCTCATCCACCGTACAACTCTTGATAGCGTTTCTTACTACGTAACACTCGATTCACATATTCCCTAGTTTCTAAAAAAGGGATTTGTTCAACATTATTAAAAGACATCGTCCATTGATAGCGTGTCATCCATTGCTTAACATTACCTCTACCGCCATTATAAGCAGCTAACATTAACACTTCATTACCTTTAAATTCTTTTTTTAATGAGGATAAGTACCATGTCCCCATCCGAATATTAATATCCGGATTTCCCAGCTGTTCTGGCGTGAAATCACCTGGAAGATCCATCTGCTCCGCTACCCAATTTGCCGTTTCAGGCATCATCTGCATTAATCCATAAGCACCCTTCGGTGACTGGGCTCTCGTATTGAATTTGCTCTCTGTCCTAATGACAGCTGCAATCAAAAATGGATCAATTTCTTTTTCGATGCCACAACCATACACTATTTCCTGATAAGGGAAGGGGTACAGAAACTTTCTTTGAAACCAATCACAATTATATATTTCATAACCAACTACCATTGCAATTACTATAATAATTCCCAAGATTTTCATCCGGGCTAAAATATACAAAACAAATCACTCCGTTATTATTACTACATGGAAATTTGACTTTTCCACAATACTTGCCAAGCGGCACTTACTTGCCACTTTGTATAGTCAAGCTCCCCATTGTTGTCAATCACTACATCAGCCTGTTTTACTTTCTCTATTAAACTCATTTGGGCTTTTATGCGATCCCGCGCTTGCCTATGGGTAAATCCATTACGCGCCATTAACCGTGTTAACTGTACTTTTTCTTCTACATAAACTACCCAAATATTATCAACCTTTTTTTGCCATCCTATTTCAAATAATAACGGCACATCAAGGACGACAATATGCTGACCGCTAAACTCAGCTTGCTCCATATCCTCATATACTTGTTCTTGAATATAAGGGTGGATGATTTGTTCTAAACATTGACGTTGCTTCTTATTTTTAAATACCTGTTCCCCTAAGACATTTCTGTTGATATTACCATCTGATAATAAAATACTCCTACCAAAGTGGCTCACTATTTCATACCACGCTGGTTGTTTGCATCTCACAACAGCTCGGGCTATTTCATCCGTATCAATTATCGTGATGCCTAGTCCTGCAAGCATCGTACTCACCGTACTTTTACCACTGGCAATACCGCCTGTCAAGCCGATCGTGTACATCCTATTCCCTCCACTACTATTGTCATCACTTTTGGCAATTAGGACAAAAGTGAGTGCCGCGACCAGCCACTGTTTTCCACACAATTGCGGTGCCACAACCAAAGCAAGGGTCTGCTTTACGCCCATACACGACAAGATGTTGTTGGTGATTACCATTATTCCCACTGCCATCACGATAATCCCGAAAAGTCGTACCACCATGAGCAATACCATCGCCGATTACTTTATTAATAGCAGAAAACAAATGCTCAATTTCCTGATCATTTAAAGTACTGGCAATCCGCTCCGGATGAATATTGGCCATAGCCATGCTTTCATCCACATAAATATTACCCAAGCCACCGATGTACTTTTGATTCAGGAGCACTGCTTTAATATTTCCATGACGCTTTTTCAGTATATCCGTAAAATACTGTAGGGAAAATTCTACCGATAAGGGTTCAGGGCCCATGTTGGCCAGCCCTGAAATACGCCATAACTCTTCCGGCGGTAACAGATATAAGGTCCCCAGAGTCCTCGTATCGGCATACAGCAACAAATCCCCATTATCTAGCTTAAAAATAATGCGGGTAAACTTATCCTGTTCACCACCTGGTGTAACATAGCGTAACCGTCCCGTCATACGTAGATGTACCACCATAATCCGCTCATCATCTAAATGAAACAATAAATATTTGCCACGTCTAGTTAAATTGGTAATTGTCTTATTGGTGAGTACAGCCTGAAATTCAGCAGCAGCAGGCCACTTGACCAAGCGTGATAATAAAAACTCAACTTCTACAATCCTGCGCCCAGATACTTTTTCAATAAGACTACGTCTAATTGTTTCCACTTCTGGCATTTCTGGCATAATAGTCCTCCTGGTTTCATGTTACTTATTTTGCTGTAGACCAATTTTTTCCAATTTTTACATCTACAACTAATGGCACTTGTAATTGAACACTTTGTTGCATTGCCTGTTTCACAATCTTTCCAACCTGTTCCACTTCGCATTCAGGCACTTCTAATATTAATTCATCATGCACCTGTAACAAAATACGACTTTGCAACTTCTCTTGTTGCAGTGCATGATGTACATCGATCATCGCCTTCTTAATAATATCAGCAGCCGTACCTTGTATGGGAGTATTCATAGCAGTACGCTCCGCAAAAGAACGTTGATTAAAATTACTGCTATTAATGTCAGGCAAATAACGTCGCCGTCCAAGTAAAGTGGTAACATAACCTTGAGTACGCGCTTCTTTGACAACCCGTTCAATAAACTCTTTTACTCCATAGTACTTTAAGAAGTAATTAGTAATATACTGACCAGCTTCCTTACGACTTACCCCAATATCCCTGGATAAGCCATAATCACTAATACCATATACAATACCAAAATTTACAGCCTTAGCCCGTGAACGGAGTTCTGGTGTTACCTCAGACATAGGCACCTCAAACACTTCCGCAGCAGTGCGAGTATGCACGTCTTGATTCTGGGCGAAAGCTTCCATTAAGTTGTGATCCTTTGACATATCAGCAAGTATCCGTAGTTCAATCTGGGAATAATCAGCAGACATGATATAATCATATCCCTGCCCAGGCACAAACAGCTCACGAATTTTACGCCCAATCTCCGTTCTAATGGGTATATTCTGCAAATTAGGTTCAGAACTACTTAATCTACCTGTCGCAGTCACCATTTGATTAAAGGTAGTATGTATACGCCCCGTATCTTCACAGATCAAAGTAGCTAATCCATCCAGATACGTCGACTTTATTTTAGTCAGCGTTCGATATTCCACTAACTTCTCAATGACAGCATGCTGACCGATTAATTTTTCTAGCACTTCTACATCTGTGGAGTAACCAGTTTTAGTCTTTTTGATGACGGGAAGATTCAATTTTTCAAATAAAATAACACCCAATTGCTTAGAAGAATTCACATTAAAGGTTTCGCCCACACATTGATAGATCTCTGCAAGCAATACAACAATCTTCGCTCCAATATCTTTGGACATTATTTTCAATTCTTCAGCATCAACTTTTATACCATAACTCTCCACATCTGCTAGTACTTCTACCAATGGAATTTCCACCTCATAGAATAAAGGGGCCAGTTCTTTTTGAACTAAGAGTTGCTGTAATTCAGGATAAATTTCATGAATAGCCTGGGCTGCCCAAACAGCAAACACTGGCTCGCAGCGCATCTTCTCTAATTCAGGTTGATGAACCTCACCATGGTACTTTTCCGTTAGCATCCCAAGAGAATACGCACTAGCGGTAGGGTCTAACAAATAAGCAGCTAACACGGTATCAAAGACAACACCTTGCAATTTTATCCCCATTTGGGCGCAAATAGTATATACGCTTTTGGCATCATGGGTCACTTTCATTACCGCTTTATCAGCAAATAACAGCAACACATCTCCCCAACCCTCAGCCTCAGTTGGAATATAGACTATTTTTTCCTGAGCAATCACAGCTACTCCCTGCATACTCACATCAGGTAGTTTGCCACTCACAAGAGCATAAAATTCAAATACCCCTGCTTGCCGCACCTGTTCCACCACTTGCACAACTTCACCATACTGGATCACCATTTCAACTGACGGCAAACTTTTCGGTTCATTTGCTATTTCCCCGCTAGCGCCAGGAAATAAACTACTGATTTTACCCTGCAAATTTTTGAACTCAAATTTAACACATACCGCCTTGAGTTGTTCAGGATCTAGATGAAACTCAAAATTTTCAGTGACAAATTCTAATGGCATATCACAAACAATTGTCGCCAGTTTTTTTGATAACAACGCAATTTCTTTATTGTTGCGTAGGTTTTCTTGTATCTTCTTACCTGAAACTTTGTCAATATTTTCCAACAAATTTTCAATCGTACCGTATTCCACAATCAGCTTGGTTGCCGTCTTTTCTCCAATACCAGGTACGCCAGGAATATTATCCGAGGCATCGCCAATAAGACCTTTTAAATCAATTTGTTGCCCAGGGGTAACACCATACTTATCCGCAAAAGCTTTTTCATCATATACATCCATGTCTGAAATGCCTTTTTTGGTCAACATTACTTGGGTCTGAGGAGCAATCAATTGCAATGCATCCCGATCACCAGTAATGATCGTCACTTGATGTCCTGCATCCCTACCCAAAGCGGATAAGGTACCAATAATATCGTCGCCTTCATAGCCAGCTTGTTCAATGACAGTAATCCCCAAAGCTTGCAACACTTCTTTTACTAAAGCAAACTGCTCTGACAGTTCCCTTGGCGTTGGCTTACGATGGGCTTTATATTCTGAGTAAATTTCATTGCGAAACGTAATCTTACCTTTATCAAAAGCTACGGCTATTAAATCTGGTTTAAGTTCGCCTAATAACTTTACCATCATCGTCGTAAAACCATATACAGCATTGGTATGTAATCCATTTGCAGTCATCAATAGGGGCAATGCATAAAAAGCCCGATGCACCAAACTACTTCCATCTACAATTACAAATCTACGAGGCATGTCCCCACCACCTTTTAAAATATATTTAACTTTGTTATATTTTGCTAAAAAATGCAGAATCCCTTTATATTGTAAAATATATTTTAAAAATCACTGCACATCACAGCATGAATTTCACCTTCACCTAGCTTTATTCCGCTGGATAGGTGATTTCAACTACATGTTTTTGCTCATCCAAATATACATAAGCTTTCAGATACTCATTAATTTTTGTGATTTGAATATAAGGTCGATCACCAATCATTCCAATGGGAATTTTTTGTCCCTGCAACAAGAGAACATGATTCACTGCATCATAAGTAACCACTTGCCCTAAAGCATTTGCGAGTGGCAAGACCGGCAATGCTAAAATTCCATCCATAACCTCCAGATTTTCATCAAGAATTTTATCATTTATGGTTGTCTGCAATGCATTAATTTCCAGGAAATTTTTACTGCTATCGAAAACCGTTTCTCCATAAAATAGGTCTTTAATACCGTCCTCTTTAATATATAAAATATCACCTTTCAAGATACAATTCGTCTTATGATTATCCTTCCATATTAGCTGCGCTTTTTGATCCCAACGGATGTTACTTTTTAAAGCCTGAGCAACTGGACACGCTGGCACATAGTGGGTGCCACCAATTGTTAATCCCCGTTCTACCAGTAATTTCCCATTTACTTTTATATTATACACATTAGCAAATGGTATTTGCCGATCAGCTTCATCCTGAATGATCTGCAGCACTGCTGGATCACTTGCTAAGCCTCTTAAACCCACTTCAGCTAACTTATCATTCACATCTCCTACCGTAACTACTTTGCGTCCATAAACATCAGGATAAATTCCAAGTGTCGCCTGTCCTTTACTGTCAATTTCCACCTTAACACGGTCATAAGTTATTTTTACTGGTGTACCTATTTTTACAACATCAAACAGTTCCTCAACATTTTCTTCCTTCATACGGACGCAACCATTGGATGCAACGTGACCAATTGACCCTGGTTCATTGGTCCCATGAACTCCATATAGTTCAAAAAAGCCCATCCAGCGATACCCCAGCGGATTATCTGGTCCTGACTCTACAGTATAATCCCGTCCAGGAGGTATCCATGTGGGGTTTTTTTCCTTGTAAATAATATTGAATTGACCAACCGGTGTCGGGGTTGACTGTTTACCAATTGCTACGGGGTATTCCTTGATCAAAGTATTACCAGAATACAATTCCAACATACGACTGGGAAGATTAATAATAATACTTGGTGAAACAGTATCCCTCAATTCAGCATGTGCGGTTGTCACAGATAACATCAACAACAAAACCAGATATAGTACTTTTTTTAAATAAAACAACATTCCCATACCCTCTTTATATAAAATTTACACAACAATCAATATATATGAGCACTTTGATGTAACTATGACAATCAAAAAAAATATCCCCTACCCCTCACTGTTAAAAGCAGTCCACGTTATTATAAAACAAGACTTGGTCTTGCGCCAAGTCTTTTTTTGGATTATCTTAACTTTTTTAATTTTTAATTTTATTATATATAACACTGAATATTCCCAGGGCAAGGATACGGTCCAGCGTATCCTTGCCCTGGGAATATCACTCGCTAGCTTATTGTAAATTTAAAACCTGCTGATAACCTACTGCCAAACGATTCATCGGCTTGTCAACGATGGGTAAATAAATATGTACTTTAGTTCCCGCAGTTTCACTTGGACTAATGTTAATAAATCCACCATGCTCAGCAATAATACGATTTGCAATGGGTAGTCCTAGTCCCATTCGATCGGCTTTCGTAGTGTAAAAAGGCTCAAATACCCGCGGCAATATCTCTGAAGCCACCCCTGCCCCTGTATCAATGATCGCGATTACCATCATATTCAAATCAACATTCAACCATGTTTTAATACTAAGTATTCCTTCTTCAGACATAGACTCAATTGCATTTTCCATCACATTCACCATAACCTGTTTAAGGAGATTATGATCCGCATTAATCATAGGAAGCTGCCCAGCTAACTGCTTATCGATACTAATGTTTTCTCCGCCAATCTGTTTAAAGGTCAAGCGTAATGCTTCTTCAACCAAGTAATTAACCTTAACCTCTGGTTGTTTTTTGATGGGCGGTTTTGCAAATAAAATCAATTCTTTTACTACACCATTTATATAGGAAACCTCTCCTAGCAATGTTTCTAACACATCCCGCCGAACCGTATATTGATCATCTTGTAGACGCCCTAACATAATTTGCAGATAGCCACTAATTGTAGTTAACGGTGTACGCACATGGTGAGCCACCCCAGCAGCAAGTTCCCCCAAAGACATCAACATCTGGGTTGTCTGTATTTGCTTAATCGCCGCCCGTACCGTCGATACATCCTGCAAAATAACAACCATCCCATTGACTTCTTCTGCTGAATCAAGCAGCTTTAGAGTATCAACACTAATATAAATCAACTGCTCATTTATTTTCAGTTTAAGATTCGCATTCTTTACATCGGCACTTTCTAAATTGGCAAATATCCTTAAGAAATCTTCGCCATAATTTTTAAAAATAACGTCTGCTCTTTTCCCTAACGCCGTCCCACGCCCAACTCCACATATTCGTTCCGCCTCTCGATTCAAATTCTGTATGCGCATATCCTTATCAAGATGTATAATTCCATTTATTGTTGATTCCAAGCATTCCTTACAATCATCTTCTCGTGTAAAATATAATAATTTATTTCGTGTGTTCTCTAACAGTTGCATATTTTTATCTCCTTTTTAACCTTAGTCACCTAAGATGATAAACACGGTTCTTACTAGCTGATAGATACTATTCTTGCATTTATTGGTAATTCCTGCTAAATTAAACCATTTTTCTTTCGTAAAAATATGACATAATTTTACGATACGACTTAATACATTGTCGAACATTGCATGAACTGTCACTCACACCTGATTCTAACTGTCTTTTAATTCTTAGTCCTTTCGACATATAATTTCCAATGAAAAAAATTCAATAATATCGTCTGTATATTATTTTACATTAATATTCATTTTTATTATATTTTACCATATTTTATGCTTTTCACAATTTTTTTTGCAAAGGAAACTCCCACTTATTAAAGTGGGAGCCGTGGATTTTTTTTACATATACAATAAATTTTTTCCACTAGTTAACCAAATATTTTTGGTGGAAATATTCATGATCAATTGTTTTTGGCACTACCGCATGAAAACGTAACCATTCAGTGCCTTGCTCTTGTTTGGCCAACAAATAACTTTTGGCTGGGAAATCATGGTGATCTACACTTAAAAATTGCTGTTCAGCAGTAGCGCTTTCGAAGTCGTCATGGGACTGATTTTCGGTGTAAAAATACTGATCAACACACTGCAACCTACCACCATTATCATATACGGCATTAAAATAAACAGCCTCACAGTCAATAATAAACTCACATTCCCCCTCTGCACTAGCCGTTTGGTTATTTAGCAGTACTTTCTTCACTGGTAATTGACCCATTTTCATCGCGTTATCATCAACCTCCTTCATAAAACCTCACCTACAATTATTCCCCACAATCATCGTCCTATACAAAATCAATTAAATTTTTGGTTTGACAACAATATGAGTTTCATGTTATTATATTTCTTGTCCGGTGAACAACTTTGAACACTAGACATCCTGAGCGTGCCGAAGTGGCGGAATTGGCAGACGCACCTGACTCAAAATCAGACGTGTACTCCACGTGCCGGTTCGAGTCCGGCCTTCGGCACCAGTAAATTATAAGACTTAGCAACCTGCTAAGTCTTTTTTGTTATACTAAAATTTATTATATATATTGCATTAAAGAATTTACATCCTACTATGGTTAAGCTCAATACACGATTCTAAGTGGCAGTCGTCAGGAAAGGAAGACCAACAATATACTTATCATTTCTTTAATGCAACATATATAGATGTTACTTTTTTTAGTGCGTTGTATATAACAACTTGACAATAATCTTTGCTTGTGGTATCATAATAGATGTTGAGGCGCCGCCTTAACATTATATGTGCCGAAGTGGCGGAATTGGCAGACGCACCTGACTCAAAATCAGACGTGTACTCCACGTGCCGGTTCGAGTCCGGCCTTCGGCACCAAGTAATTCCTAGTTTCCAATGGTACATTGGGAGCTTTTTTTTATTTCCCCCACTCTATAGGAGGATTATGTTCTGTATGAATCATATTTTTTTAGACAATCACCAATTAACCTATCATGTGAAGTATACTAAAAAACGTAAATCGGTCCAACTAAAGATCGTCTCCGGCACCCACCTAGAGATCGCTGCTCCTAATGCCTTCCCCAAGGCGAGTATCGAAAAAATATTACACGAAAAAGCTAGTTGGATCATAAAAAAAATTGTCCACTTAAAAGTTGTAGCAGCAAATCCCCTAAACAAATCTATCACTGGCGGCGCTACGATACTTTATTTGGGCCACCCCCACACATTAGTCTTGCACACAGATAAAGAAAAGCCCATGATCAGTGTACAAGATTATAAAATTTTCATCCAAGTACCCATCATTAACACCGAACAAACCTCTTGCTTCCTAGAATCCCTCTTAAAGCAGTGGTATCGCCAACAAGCCCAACAATTACTAGTAGCGACAACTTCCCTATGGAGTGCCAAAATTGCTGTACAGCCACAACGTATTACGATTAAAGAGCAGAAAACCCGTTGGGGTAGTTGCTCTTCAAAAGGTAATATCAACTATAATTGGCGGATTGTTATGGCGCCACCAGAAGTCATTGATTATTTAGTCATTCACGAACTTTGCCACTTGCGTGTACCCAATCATTCCTTGCTTTTTTGGCAAGAAGTCGCGCGATTTTCACCAAACTTTAAGCAACATCGTGCTTGGCTAAAAACGAATGGCACAATACTTATGGATATTTTTAAAAAGTAAAGATGCCTTACCCTTTCTGCTATACTAAAAGGGGGTCTAGTCACAGACTAGACCCCCTTTTAACTATTTATTAATGTTCTTCCCTAGCATACGGAATGCCTACTGATGCTGGCGGATGGGCTTTACGCACTACACCAGCTAATACAAATATAGTCAGCAAATAAGGTAACATTTTAATAAACTGGTAAGGAATAAATTTATTTTGCATCACCCGCAAACTTAAAGATTCAGCAAAACCAAATAAGCATGCCGCTCCCAAAGCACCAAACGGATTCCAGTTACCAAAAATCATAGCTGCAAGGGCAATATAACCTTTTCCTTGGGTCATCCCTTCTACATACATCCCTGTATGCTCTAGGGCTAAATAGGCACCAGCCAGACCCGCAAAAGCTCCGCTGATGAGTACACCATAATAACGGTAATGCAACACTTTGATCCCTAACGTATCAGCCGCTAGAGGATTTTCCCCTACAGCCTTAAGTCGTAGACCAAAGGTGGTCCGTTCCAAAACCCAATAGGTAAAAAATACGAGTAAAATCCCTACAATAATGATCGGCGATATATCCTTGGTCAAGGGTTGCAACCATTCAACATCCTTCAGTAAGGGAATACTAATTTTGCTTAGCCCATCCACATGAGGACTGGTAGTTGCCATACCAAACAATTCAATACTAAAAAATCGTGTGAGACCATAGGCCAAAATATTAATTGCCATACCTGATACAATTTGGTCCACACGGTAGGTAATGGTCACCACCCCATGCAACAACGCCATCAATACCGCCATCAATATGGCCATGAACACTCCACCCATCGGTCCATAATGCAAGGATCCATAGGCCGCCCAAAATGCCCCTGTAAGCATCATACCTTCTAAACCAATATTAGTTACCCCACTACGTTCCGAATAAATCGCACCAAGGGCAGTAATTAATACTGGCATACTCATTCTGAGAGCCGAGGCCAATAACTCTGCCATGTCACCCATATTTTACGCCTCCTTCTTCTCCCAAATACGAATATAGCGTCCCAAAATACTGGCTGCTACTACTACACTCAATATAATTGTCCCCTGCATAATCACGACTACCTCCATTGGTATCCCCAGAAAAGTTTGTATCCCCTCTGCACCCCGGCTCAAAAAGCCAAACAGCAAGGCCGATACCACGATTCCAAAAGGATTATTGTTACCCATGAGTGCAACAGCAATTCCATTAAAACCAAGACTCTTAGGAAAATCCAAATCCATATAACCATAAAAACAAAGTAAGTGAGACAAGCCAATCAGACCAGCAATGGCACCGCTCAATAAAAATCCTCGTAGATAAACACCTTGGGGATTAATGCCCGATGCTTCGGCTGCTCCTGGGCTACTCCCCACTGCCCGCATTCTAAAGCCAAAGGGCGTACGCGCAACTAAATAATAAATCCCAGCAGCCAATACTAAAGCCAACACAAAAAACCAATTTACATATGCATAACTAGGCAAGTCGATACCAAACAGACTTAAAAAATCATTTAGTTTTGGCATTAACACACTGGCTAATAATTTAGGCGTACGAATAATCGGCGATCCCGTACCTTCTGGGATATGTTGATTATTATCCATAAATACATCACTAATCAAATAATTAATGAGAGAATAAGCCACATAATTGAGCATAATGGTACTAATAACCTCATGAACCCCCCGCTTTAACTTTAAATAAATAGGGATAAGGGCCCACAAAGCACCACCCACCATAGCGGCAATAATGGCTAACGGCAAATGAATGATCATTGGTAAGTTACCAAAGCTAAAGCCAACATATGCGGCACAAAGAGCACCCATAAAATATTGCCCTTCTGCACCAATGTTGAACAAACCTAACCTAAAACCAATTGCCACGGAAAGTCCAGAAAAAATCAAAGGCGTGGCATTAAATAAAATAGCAGCAATACTATCCACTCTACCAAAACTAAATTCCAGCATAATTTGATATACTTCCAAAGGATTTTTGCCAATAACTACAATAAGTACTGAACTTACGATAACAGCAAATAAAACAGCAATGATCGGCGATACGATTTGCAATAACATTATCTTCGTCTTTTTAGTCATGGCTTGCTTCCCCCACCTTCTGGCTGGCACCTAGCATGTAGTGTCCAATTTCTTCTACTTCCAACTCACCAGGTACAAATTCTTTAACAATCTCACCATTATACATGATCCCTACCCGATCTGATACAGATAGCACTTCTTCCAAATCAGCAGAAATCATCAATACACCTTTACCGTTAGAACGGGCATTAATCAGTTGCTTGTGAACAAACTCAATCGCCCCAATATCCAGTCCCCGCACGGGCTGAGCAGCAATAATAACATCTGGGTCAGTGCTCAGTTCACGAGCCAGTACCACCTTCTGTTGGTTACCACCAGACAAATTGCGAATCGCGGAGTCAATCGTTCCTAGTCTAATATCAAATTCAGCAATCTTACGTTTAGTAAACTCTTTGATCCCTTCAATATTAAGCTTCCACCACGAACCGTAATCCACGTCACCCTCCATGCCCAGCACAGCATTTTCCCATACTGTCATTGGTAACACAACAGCACGATGGTGGCGATCTTCCGGAATGTACCCTACACCAATCTTACGAACGTCGCGCACACACTTACCTTTTGTCTCTTGGCCTTTGATCAAAATACTGCCTTCATGATAGGCAGTCAATCCCATGACTGCCTCGACTAATTCTCGCTGACCATTACCTTCCACACCAGCAATACCATAAATCTCCCCACGCCGTAAGGTAAGAGATAAATTATTCAGTGACTGGCGATCTTCACCTGTTTTTATGGTAACATTGCGCACTTCAAGCACTGGTTCTTGTACTTCACACTCTGGTTTTTCTAATCGAAATAAAACCGGCCGTCCAACCATCATCTCCGCCAACCGTTTTTTATTGGTTTCGCCCGCAACCACCGTACCTACTACTTTACCTCGTCTAAGTACTGTGATGCGGTCAGAAATACGTAATACTTCATGCAATTTATGGCTAATAAATAGGATCAGTTTACCTTGCGTTTTTAGTTTTTCAAGATTTGTGAACAATTCCTCAACTTCTTGAGGAGTCAGCACGGCAGTCGGTTCATCCAATATTAAAATATCCGCCCCACGATACAGTACTTTTAAAATCTCTACCCGTTGCTGATGCCCAACCGACAACTCACCAACAGGCTTGTCCAAATCAAGTTTAAAATCATACAGCCGACATAATTCTTCTACTTTATTGCGCGCCTGCTCAAAGTCAATCACACCGCTCTTGGTTCCTTCATAGCCCAAAATAATATTCTGTACAACTGTAAAACGATTCACCAACATAAAATGTTGATGCACCATGCCAATGCCTTTTAAAATAGCATCCCGTGGTCCCGAAAACTCCAATTTTTCCCCGCGCGACCACACTTCACCTTCGTCTTGATGATATAAACCCGTAATAATATTCATCAACGTGCTCTTACCAGCACCATTTTCCCCAACCACTGCATGTACTTCACCAGCTACTCCATCTAGGGAAACGGAATCATTGGCAACCAATCCCGGAAACCTTTTTGTAATATTTTTTAGCTCCAGCATTTTTTCCATCATTTCTCACCGCCATTTGCTTAATCCTTCTCGTTCATAACATGTAGAAAGGGGATGACCAAAGTCACCCCCTTGTACAATCAGGCAATCTGGAATCCAGTCATTACGCAGGCAACTTATTTAAGATCTTTCGTCGTTACTGGAACTTTAATTTCACCACTAATAATCTTAGCTTTAATTTCTTCTAACTTAGGTGTAATGTCCTTCAACAAATCTTTATTGAATTCATTCTCTGCATAACCAACGCCATTGTCTTTAGCGCCGAACTCATGATAACCACCTTTGAAGTTATTGTCAAGCAAGCTCTTGATAGTCTCATATACAGAAGTATCTACACGTTTTAACATACTTGTCAAAACATATTGTTTATCAGTAGCAGTCAAGGATTGGTCTGAATCGCAACCAATTGCCAATACTTTTTCCGCTGCTGCTGCTTCAAGTACACCAATACCAGAAGCACCTGAGGCATGGAATACAACATCAGCACCATCTTTTATTTGTTTCAAAGCCAATTCTTTACCTTTTACAGGATCTTTGAAAGCATCGCCAGTAGTACCAATATAATCCGACATCACAACAATATTAGGATTTACATATTTAGCACCTGCTATGTAGCCAGCTTCAAATTTCTCAATCGTAGGAATTGGCATACCACCTACAAAACCGACTTTACCAGTCTTACTCTTTAGAGCTGCTGCTGCCCCAACCAAGAAAGATCCTTCTTGATCTTTAAACAGTAGGCAAGAAATATTGCTATCATCTTTCAGATCAGGAACATAACCATCAATCAGACCAAACTTAGTCTGTGGGAAATCCTTAGCAACCTTAGTAATTGTATCCGTAAATATAAAGCCAACACCAATAATAACATCATACTTTTCTTGTGCCAAGAGACGCACTAATTGTTCACGATTTTCCCCACCAGCAGTAGGTTCAAGATATTTAATTTCCACTTTATCGCCAAAATCTTTCTGTGCTTTTTCAAGACCAGCATAGGCAGAATCATTAAAGGACTTATCACCACGGCCGCCTACGTCAAATACTAGACCTACTCTGATTTTCTTAGCACCTTCCGCTGCCTTCGGTTCTTCTTTTTTGCCACAGCCACTAATAAATACCGTGGCAACTAAGATTACTGCCAACATACACGTTAAAAATAACTTACATCTCTTCATTTTGTTCCTCCTTGTATTTTGTTTGTGCTCCTCATCGCAATGACAACTCTTCCTTAAATTAACTAAATTATACTAATGCTATTAGTTCGACTAAAAATTAAAAACTCCTTTCACTTTTTTCGCAATCTTCAAATTTTATTGAAATAATGATAATTAATTTATGAAAGTAATTGCAGACGTCTCTTTATGATAATTGCTATCATACCACCAATTATCCCAGTAATAAGTTGTGGCCAACTCATCACAAGCATCAGGCTAGTCGCGAGCTTAGCGGGAATTGCAAGGGTCGTAAGCAGCCATGTAAATGCCGCATATAGCAGTAGAGATTTACTTACCGCCGCAATCATTATTCCCCACCAGCCCTTCCATTTTTGGCCTAGTAAAAAACCTCCCATATATACCCCATTCCCCAATGCTACTGGTATAATAAATATGGGCAGTGGTAGCATTTGTTGAAAATAAGCGACAATTGGTGTACTAATTGCAATTACCAGCCCATATTTGATACCTACCGTTTCTACGGCAACCGCTAAACAGGCATTCACTAAACTGCCAATCACAAACATCGATAGAAATGCAGGAATGGGAATGATAAAGCGCAAGGACTGGAATACCAAGGTAAGGGCTAACAGCAACGCTGCACGTGTTATGATTGCATATTGCTTATTCATCATACACCTCTCTTACTTCATAATAAAAGACTTGGTGGGCGCCAAGTCTTTTTTACTTATGCCATTTATGTCTAATCGTAGGACGTCTAGGGCTATCATTGTTATTACCATTTCGCCCAAACATCATCCAGCCAAACAATGCCAATATCAGAATGTTGCCAACTAATCCACCAACAATGTCTAAATCCATCAGTACTGAAACGACGGTTAGCCCACTTAAAAACACCATACTACTTTTTAAATCCACACCAGGATATCGACGTAAAATCAGATAAGAAATAAAAAGTACAGCAACATCAACAAACACCCACACAAAAGAATTTGAAATGATCGCTTTGACAATACTGCCGCCAACCATCACCGCCATAATTTGCAACCATGTTTGATTCACTCTTTCAACCTCCAATTATTAATCTAATAACAACGAACGTCAGAACTCCTACTTGTATTGCAAAAGTTCACTATCTTCATTTTACCACAATTACTGCCATTCCACTACGCTTTTACAGGCATATGCCCTTTTCTACTCAAGGAAATAATAGCCCCCAGACCAGCAAAGCAGGCGCCAATGACTAATGCAGTATGATAGGCCGATAAGAATGCACTCAAATATGCCCCTTGATCAGGCATTACTAAGCCAGCCAGTACCTGTTGTCGTCTACTCTCGAACACCGATACTGCTACTGCAATACCACTTACCATACCCACATTACGCATCAAAGCACTAATACCACTAGCCAATCCTATTTTGTCTGTTGGTACCGAACTTAACACACTATTATTATTAGGCGATTGAAACATCCCTTGTCCAAATCCCATAATAGCCTGTCCAACGGCTACCTGCCAGATTACCGATTGGGCATCCAGTGTAGATAAATAGAGCAGTCCTAACATCATCACCGTTAGGCCGCTGCATGTTAACACCAACGCATTAATCCGTTCTGATAAATAACCACTAATAGGCGCAGTCACTGCCATTACTAAAGGAAAAGGAGTAATCGCTAGTCCAATTTGCGTAGGCGACAACAACAATACAGAATGCAAATAAAAGGGTAATAGCATATTATTCGAAAACATGGCCATGAACGCTAATAGCCCTGATAAATTACCAGCTAAAAAAGGCCACCGTTTGAACAAAGATAAGTCAATCATCGGATGATCCACTCGTCCCTCATACCATATAAAGAGACCAATTAACAGAACAGTAGCAATCACCATTCCCTTTACCAGGTAAGAGCCCCAGCCCCACTCTTGTCCATTAATTAATACGCATAAAAAACCTGTCATACCGACGGCAAACAACACAGCACCTACGATATCAAAGGTACCTTCCCCGCGTCTTTCTTCAACAGGCAAAATTAGATAGCCTAAGGCGTAAGCGAATACACCAATGGGTAAATTAATGTAAAAAATAGACTGCCAATTGAATATCCCGACTAGCAAACCACCTAAGCTAGGTCCACTCATGGATGCTAACGCGACAACGGTACCAATCATACCAAGTGCCCTTCCCCGATCTTTACCCGGAAAAGTAATACTTACAATTGCCGGCGAATTGGCCATTAACATGGAAGCCCCAACTGCTTGTACAATTCTAGCCCCCACTAACAACCAAATGGTACTAGCAATGCTACATAAAAATGAACCGATGGTAAAGATAATAAAGCTTAATAAATGCACCCTTCTTCGACCATATAGATCGCCAACCTTACCGAATAAGGGTAATAAGATGGTGACCACTAATAGATAGGCCGATACCACCCATTGCGCCACTGGCAATTCTACCCCTAGCTGGGTAGCAATGACTGGCAGGGCAACATTTACAATACTCGCATCTAACACTGCCATAAAGGTCCCCATCACCGTTACACCAAAAATCAGCCACCTATAATAGCTTAGTTTCCTTAACCGTTCCCTCATCACCTAGATCTCCTCCACTGCCACATAATTTTCGAGATTGCCATGTAGAATATTTTATGCAATGTATATACTAACAATATACCTGCTTACTCTTCAATGCATCTGATGTGCAAAAATAGCAGGGTATACACCCCGCTATGTAAAAAAACTTTATTGACGCTTGCATTCTTGATCAATGAGGTTTGTATAGGCCGCCTGCAATTGACGAGTGATTGGCCCCACTGTACCATCACCGATCAAGGTCTCATTTATCATGGTAACCGGCATAATTTCCGTACTCGTTCCTGACAAAAAGGCTTCGGATGCCCCCTTAATAAATTTCACGCTAAAAGCTTTCTCTAACACCGGAATTTGCAATTGTTTTGCCAGTTTCTCTAGAATAATGGTCCTAGTAATACCTTTGAGAATCAAATGGGTCGCTGGATATGTCCAAACTACATCATCTTTAACCACATAGAAGTTACTACTCGTGCCTTCTGTCACATGCTCGTCACGCACCATAACCCCTTCATAGCAACCAGCTTCTTTGGCCTGTTGCTTGCCCAAAATATTTCCTAATAAATTTAACGATTTAATATCGCAGCGTAACCACCGCTCATCGGGAATCATAATTACTTTCACACCTTGTTCCCGTAATTTATTATTATTGGCACCACTCGTTCTTATGGACATGGTCAAACGTGGCACGACTAACTCTGGAAACTGGTGGGTCCGAGCAGCAACGCCTCTAGTAATTTGCAAATAAATGGCCCCATCAGTAATACCGCTTTTTTCAATTAGCAATTCGTGAAATTCAATTAATTCTTCAACTGTATAAATTACCGGAATTCTAAGAGCGCGCAGGGAACAATGAAGTCTGTCCAAATGCTCCAGCAACGCAAAACACCGACCATTATACACTTTCACCACTTCATAAACACCATCACCAAATTGATGACCACGATCTTCCATCGGTACAATATTTTCGTTAATATCAATTAGTTTACCATTTACTAACGCTAATGATTCCACATAAATTCCTCCTTACTATTCTTTAATAATACTGCATTTTTTAAAATTTACCATTTTTATCACCATGTTTTAGCTATTAGAACAGCCTTTATTATACACCAAGCAGGAATAACTAGAACCAATTACGAACTAAGTAGTTTAAACTCAAAATATACTTACATAAGAAAGGAATCTCTGTATGTCCAAACAAAAAATACTAGCCCTCGAATATATTCGTGGCATCTCCATGCTGGGTGTGGTGGGAATCCATACCGGCTCCTACTCCTTAAGCAACCCTACCGTCAATGTCCATCTCTTTGCATTACTAGAAATTCTCACACGCTTTAGTGTGCCCATTTTTTTCTTCGTGTCCGCATTCGGTTTGTTTCTCCATCAAGACCTGACTGGAAAACTAAATTACCGGCAATTCATGGTGAGGCGAGCTCGCACGGTTTTGCTCCCTTATATCGTATGGTCACTTTTTTACATGATCCACTATACGGTGGTTAGCAAGGATCTTTCCCTATGGCATCCATCTACGTTTTTTGAATATCTATTATTCGGGCTAGCTTCCTGTCAACTCTACTTTTTAGTCATCTTACTATGGTTCTATGCTTTGATGCCCCTATGGCGTTCTATGGTTGGCTATATTATAAAACATCCCCTGCGCAATTTAGGCATGCTCTTACTATTCCAAATCATTTTTAATTGCTATTCATCACACTTATCAGCAGTACATCTTTCGAATTATTATCTAAACAAGGCTTTGTCCTATCGACTAAACTATTGGGTACTGCATTATATTTTTATTTTTCTACTCGGCGCGGTCTGTGCTGTAAAATATGCAGACTTTGCACCAATCTTAAAGCGTTACCAACAGCAGATCAAGATTTTTTTCTGTATAACAGCCGCCAGCATGCTCTCTTATTATTATTATCTACTAAATATTGCCCACTACTCGCCAGAAGAGGCAGTTAATACCGCTCAACAGCTTAGCACGGTCGGTATATTCTATACACTAGGTTCCACACTATTTTTATTTATGCTATTCAATCAATATAAAATGCCCACGGCAATTGACAATACCCTGGCCTTGTTGGGTAAATATTCCTATTTAGTTTATCTCGTTCACCCTTTTATCATGTATCATTTATCCGCTTTCTTACTGCACCACAACATTATCATGTCAGCCAAAATTGTAATTGCTTTTTATCTATGCACCACAACACTCAGCCTGTTATTTGCTATGATTGTCACAGGAATCAGTAAATTTTTCCCTATTGTAAATCTATTACTAACAGGCAGCGGCCTGGCAAAGCCAAAATCCGGTGTATAATATACCGGATTTTTTTTATAGCCCCAATCTCTGTTTCTCCCTGTCAGAAAATAATAGTGGCTGAATCAGTGTCATGTTCCGTGGTATATATCTTTTGGGCTGTCGTTTATTTTTCAACCAAAACAGCAACAATAACTGACAATATTTTTTTATCGATTTACGATTGATATCCATTTCGGGATAATCTTCCCAATAAACAAACAACTCCACAATGGTTTCTGCTGTAGAACCAAGTATGGTTTGCTTAGCGACATAGTTCAGCACTGCAAGCCCCTCTCTGATCACACTAAACAAATGCTGATGGTGAAGTTCATCAACATATTCTACAAACTTGAGCTCTGTCCATAGCAATTTTCTACCAGCGTCTAATAATGGATGCACCACCATAAAGGCTGCCATCAGTCCGTGACGATAAACAGCCAATCTGCCCACACGACCAGCAACCCCAACTACTTTTAACCACTGGTTATTCCATTTTTCATCGCCAACAAGTGTAAATAAAAACTCTATAATAAGACCAGCCAGTGGGCTATTAGGGTTAAGGCAAGCTGTAGCTGCCACATCGCCCCATTCAGTAATCAAAAATGTGATTCCATCCTCCGTCAACGCCTCATCGCCCACTAAGCTGGTTGTTAACTCGGTAATGATCACAAATAAGGATACATCATTCGTTGCCACAATGCGATACAACCAAGCATTGAGCATTTTTGCAATTTCAACTGCTACATCATGGGGTCCTAAGTGAATAACGCCCCCCGTCAGACGCATGATCATTTCCCGAAACAACGCTACATCACGGCGGCGTATTCCAAGTACACCAACTACTTTTAACGCCCTAATGCTAGCCACTAAGATTTCTTTGTAAACAGCCCCATTCGGTTGTTCCATAATAAAAAATATATATTCGATCACACGTGCTAGCAAAAAATTATATTTTCGCTTTAAAGCCATTGCCCCAATTAAAGCGAGTTGATCCACTGCATTAATAATTTCCCCTGGCGGCAATTGACGCACCAGGGGTTTAAAAGCATCTAAGGCAAAACTTACCGTGTCAGGCTCTTTGCCATGCAATGCTACTACACAAATCGCCATTAAGTTGTTAGACTCCCCTGGCCCTACGAAACCATAACCATAAGCCAACTTCAGCAAATCTAAGGATTGATATACCGCCCGTGAATTATTGGCGGCCATACTTTTACTAATGAGGGCGTGAATGGCTTTTAATACTTGTTGCACCGCTTGCCGATCCTGCTTTGGGGTACGAATGATTCTATTCAACCTAGCTGTGGCTACTTTGATTTGCCAATCTAGATTTCGCCAATAATACCACCTAGCCACCATGATCAGTGCAACCACACTACCGCTCCCTACTATCACCAGCAACATAAACGCCCTCCGCCTCTACTCATAAATAAACTTTTTGCCTTATCGGGCGTTTATTTCACCATGATAGATTAAGCCCCGTGCCGCATCTACCGTAACGATTAATCCATCGGCCAAACTTTCAACCGCTCCACTTACACCAATAATTACTGGTATGCCAGTAGTAATACCAACCACAGCTGCATTGGATGTCAAGCCGCCCTCTTCGGCAATAATCGCCGCTGCCTTCGCCGCATAACTTGCCGTTTCTTCATCTACACCTGCAATCACCAATATGTCACCTGGCTCCATTTTGCGTTTAATATCTTCAATAGAATGAGCGACACATACTTTTCCCGTTACACTGCGCTGCCCAATTCCTACACCACGTAATAAAATTTTACCAATTACATGCACGCGAATCATATTCGTTGTACCCGACATACCGACTGGTACCCCAGCTGTAAGAATTACTAAATCCCCCTCTTTTACCAAGCCTTCTTCTAAGGATCTTACAATGGAATTTTGCACCATATCATCAGAATTTTTGGTACTTACACCAAGTACTGGTTGTACACCCCATAACAACATCATACGCCTTATCGTCTTTTCATGGGGAGTTACCGCAATAATCGGAGCCTGCGGACGATATTTCGATACCATGCGCGCGGTGTAACCATGTTCTGTGGCTGTAATAATCGCAGCCGCATGAAGTTCCTGAGCAACTTGGGTCGTAGCATGGCTAATCGCATCAGTGGTTGTACACTGGGCTCTAACTAAGGCATTGGCTGCTAACGTTTCTTCTGCACGCATCGCAATTCTTGCCATGGTTTGTACTGCTTCAACAGGATAATCACCTGATGCTGTTTCACCACTTAGCATAATACAATCTGTACCGTCCATAATTGCATTGGCAATATCGCTGGCCTCGGCGCGAGTTGGACGAGGATTGACCATCATGGACTCTAACATCTGCGTAGCCGTAATTACAGGTTTCCCTACCGCATTACATTTTTTGATTAACATTTTTTGTGCGATGGGCACCTCTTCCGCAGGTATTTCAACCCCCAAATCACCTCTCGCCACCATGATGCCATCTGCCACTTTTAAAATTTCATCAATGTTTTTGACACCCTCAGCATTTTCGATCTTTGCAATGATTTCCATATGTACATTTGCATCTTCTAGCAATTTACGAATCGCCAAGATATCAGCGGCCCGTTGCACAAAAGAGGCAGCAATAAAATCCATATCCTGCTCAACACCAAACAAAATGTCCGCTTCATCTTGGGCTGATAAAAACGGCAAGTTAAGACTAACACCAGGCACTGCTACTCTTTTGCGATCACTAATGTCGCCAGTGTTTTGCACCGTAGTAAGAATATCTTCACCTTGTATAGCATCAATTTGTAAACAAACCAAACCATCCGATAGTAAAATAGTATTGCCAACCGCTACTTCTTGTGGTAATAATTTATAGTTGACGGTTGCCATCTCTTTTGTCCCCAAAATTTCCCTTGCAGTTAATGTGAATTTTGCTCCGGTTTCCAAGCGTACTTTACCGTCGACAAACTTACCAAGACGCATCTCTGGACCCTTAGTATCTAATAATAAAGCTACTTTTTTGTTCACCCTCTCACTAGCACTCCGTAACATCGCCATCCGCTTGCCCATATCAGGATGTGACCCATGGGAAAAATTAAAACGACTTACATTCATGCCCGCTTCTAACATAGCTTCCAACACACCTGGTTTGTCAGTACTAGGTCCAAGGGTACAGATAATCTTGGTCTTTTTCAACATTTAATACACTCTCCTCAAATTTTTTATCACTAAAATTCTAGGAATTTTTGGCACCCGTTTTCATTACTGCATATTGACAAATAATTTCATTTGCCTCGTTGGCTTCTGACTCCAGCACTAAAATCTCATATGCTCCATCACCATTGGCCGCAGCAGCACCTGTTGCCTTTGTATTAGCTAAAATACCCTCACTACAAAGTATATCCTTTATTTTCTCAGCATGTACACGATTTGTTGCAATATATATTACAGTCCACATAATTCCTCCTACTACTCATTCCTGTCTAGCTTATTATTTCACAGACATGATTCAGTTATTTACCTTTCTTATTTTGTTCACCAATTCTCTATTCTCTTCTCCACATTCAACAGTATTCCTGCAAACTTATTGGTTTTTTATGTAAAAGATATAAATACCTTTTTACTATTACTAAGATATACTATAAATGATAGCACATCTTAGGGAGGATCACCATGTTTTTTACCAAAAAATTACAAAAACACATTTTTGTTACTCTTATTTTACTCCTACTCATCATTGAAATCCCGATCATTATCGCAGGCTGCAATACGCAACCATCAGCTAGCGACACCATCATTATTCTCGGAGCCAAACTAATTGGTCATACTCCTAGCGCCTTACTCCGCTTACGTCTTGATGAAGGCATCAAACTTTATAACGAAGGCTATGCTTCAACTATTATTGTTAGTGGAGCCCAAGGAAAGGACGAAGAAATGAGCGAAGCTGCTGGCATGCAGAGCTATCTGACCAGCAGAGGTATTCCTGCTGAAAATATTCTGCTCGAAGATAAATCCTTTAATACGTATCAAAATCTAACCAATTCCCAGGCAATTATGCAGCAAAAAGGCCTCCAAACTGCAATCATTGTCTCAAATTCATCCCATATACGCCGTTGCCTACTATTGGCGCACAACTTAAAATTACAAGCAACTGGTGCCCCAGCTCCCATGTCCAATAATGTTTTTTTAACCACCGGTCAATACTTACGTGAAGGAGCAGCCACGGCAGCATTATTATTTAAAGAAAGCAAATAACAATAACAAAAAGACACTTGGCGTTTGCCAAGTGTCTTTTTGTTATGTCATGTTCACTCGCCCCTTACCAATTACATTTTCAAGAGCCGCAAAAGCCTCCGGTGAAGGCTGAACCCAGAATTGTTTTTCCGTCTTAATTACGCGTTGACTATCAATGAGATGCAAAAATACAGTTGTGGAACCAGAATATTCTTTTAGCACCTGTTTCAACTTTTCAAAGACTTCGTTATTCTCTTGTTCCTTAGCAATTTTAATTCGCACTTCACTACTAACTTGCTCATCTAAGGCGCGAATATCATCCGCCAAAATTTTAACACTCTCATCATTCACGCTTAGCCGTCCCGATACTTTAACGGGCATATCCGGCATAATGACTTTACTACACTGGTTGAAAATTCTAGGAAAAACCACGACTTCGAGCTGATCTGTAAAATCTTCCAGCTGCATAAAACACATCATATCACCGTTTTTAGTCGTAATACGTTTCGCGGTAATAATCAACCCCGCGACCTTTACATTTTTACCGTCCCCATAATTACCACCTACCAGCTCGCCTAAGGGGGTAAAACTGTTCATCTTATCGCGAAAAGCATCCAGCGGATGTCCCGTCACATAAAAACCTGTAATTTCTTTTTCCATCACTAATAATTGGTCTTTTGGTATCTCAGGTATATCTGGCAAATTGACTTCCGCAGCCTCATTTAGGGTTTCTTCACAAAATAGTGGGATTTGCCCACTGGCTTTGTCCCGCTGGCGTACTGCTGCCATATCCACTGCCCGTTCAAGCACTGCTAACAACTGAGACCGTTTTGCCCCAATGGAATCAAAAGCTCCACACTTAATCAAACTTTCAATGACCCGTTTATTCACAAGGCGCATATCAACCCGTGTACAAAAATCCACTAAGGAGGTAAACGGTCCCTCTTCCTCACGAGCAGCTACCATATTTTGAATGGCATTTTCACCCACGTTTTTGACCGCCGCCAGTCCAAAACGAATGCCTACATCGTCTACACCAAAACTATTACAACTGGCATTTACATCTGGTGGCAAAATAGCAATTCCCATCTGGCGACAAGTTTCTATATAATAGCCCACCTTTTCATTGGTCCCCATTACGCTAGATAATAACGCTGCCATAAATTCTTGCGGAAAATTCGCCTTTAAGTACGCAGTTTGATAGGCCACTAAGGCATAAGCCGCACTATGAGACTTATTAAAACCATAATCCGCAAAGTGAGCCATTAAATCAAAAATTTCCCCTGCTAGCTTGCTATCAATCTCCCGCGTACTGGCCCCTTGTAAAAAGTTTGCCCGCTGGGCATTTAGTACATCATGTTTTTTCTTACCCATGGCCCGTCTTAGCATATCTGCTTGTCCCAGGGTAAAACCAGCCATTGTCGAAGCAATCTGCATAACTTGCTCCTGATATAAGATAACGCCAAAGGTTTCATGCAAGATCGGTTCTAATAATGGATGTACATACGTTACTTCTCGTTTTCCATGACGACCATTGATAAAATCAGCTACCATGCCACTTCCTAGTGGTCCTGGACGATACAACGCCACCAGCGGTATCAAATCAGCAAAACACTCAGGCTTCAGATCTTTAACCAATGTCGTAATACCACTTGATTCCAGTTGAAAAACACCAGCCGTATCGCCGCGACTTAACATGGCACTAACCTTAGCATCATCAAAGGGGATGTGATCAATATCAAGATCAATCTTTCGATTCTCTTTAATCAGCTTAATTGCATCACCAATCACCGTTAGGGTTCTAAGCCCCAGCAAATCCATTTTGAGCAAACCGATTTCTTCCACTTTATCTTTATCATACTGGGTGGTCAGAAATCCTTCCGCTGAATTTTGCAGTGGCACATATTGAGTCAAAGGTTGCTGTGAAATTACTAGTCCAGCCGCATGAGTAGATGCATGGCGAGGCAACCCCTCTACCGCCATTGCCAGGTCTAGTAGTTTACCAACCATTGCTTCGCCTTCATAGGCATCTTTCAGTTCTGGATTCACTTCTAGCGCCCGTTTTAAAGTAATGCCGAGCTCTGTGGGAATCATTTTGGCAATCCGATCCACTTCCCCATAGGCCATATTCAAGGCCCGCCCTACATCACGAATCGCCCCTTTGGCCGCCATGGTACCAAAGGTAATAATTTGTGCTACACGATCAGCGCCATAACGTTCTGATACATATTCAATGATTTTGCCACGTTTTACATAGCAAAAATCAATATCAATATCCGGCATACTCACACGCTCTGGATTCAAAAACCGTTCAAATAGTAAACCATACTTAATCGGATCAATATTCGTAATCCCCAGCAAATAAGCCACAATACTACCAGCCGCTGACCCTCTACCTGGTCCCACGGGTATATCTTGCGTCCTGGCATAGTTAATAAAGTCCCATACAATTAAAAAATAGCCTGAATAGCCCATTTTATAAATAACCGATAGTTCAAATTCAAGACGGGCCTTCACTTCTGCCGTAATTTCAGTATATCTTTCTGGCAACTTCGACTGACATAACTGTTCTAGATAACTATCTGTTGTCAAATTGTCCGGAACAGGAAAATCCGGCAAATACATATTGCCAAATTCTAAGGTAACATTACAACGCTCAGCAATGCGACAGGTATTGGCTAACGCTTCGGGATAGGCTGCAAATACATTATTCATTTCACTATAACTTTTTAAATAAAATTCATTGGTAGAAAACTTCATACGATTGGTATCGTCTACTGTTTTTCCCATTTGAATGCAAAGCAGTACATCATGACATTCTGCGTCTTTTTTATAAATATAATGCAAATCATTGGTTGCCACTAACCCAATGCCTAATTTCTGCGACATTTCGATCAGCAACTGATTGGCCTGTTTCTGCTCTGGTATGCCATGGTCCTGAATTTCCAGAAAAAAATTGTCTGCGCCAAAAATAGCAAGGTACTCTTTGGCTAACGCTTCAGCCCTATCCATATTCCCCTTTAGTAGCCAAGAAGGTATTTCCCCGGCAATGCAGGCACTCAAACAAATAAGTCCTTTACTATACTGCTTGAGTAATTCAGTATCCACCCGTGGTTTATAATAAAAGCCTTCCGTATTCCCTCTCGATACTAGCTCAATTAAATTGCGATAACCCTCATCTGTTTCGGCCAATAAAACCAAATGATAATAATTTTCGCCATCCACCGTACATCGTTCTTGACGTCCCCGGGGAGCCACATATACTTCACAGCCAAGAATCGGCTTAATCCCTTGTTTATTAGCTTGTTTATAGAAATCGATAATTCCATACATGTTGCCGTGATCGGTAATAGCGATTGCCGGCATTCCCAGTTCCTTTGCCCGTTTGACTAGCCCCGTAATACGACTGGCACCGTCAAGCAAACTATATTCTGTGTGGACGTGCAAGTGGACAAACTGTCCGTTATAATCATCCGATTTATTAGTATTCATACAATCTCATTACCCTTCCTATGTGGTCCTCATAGCCTATCCATACACTGCTTTTATTTTATCATTTTTACGCAGAGCTGTATTTATTTTTATGCATTTTCCTTGTAACAAATTATATTATACATAAAAACATCCTCTAAAGTAGGCTTTTTTTTAAAGTCTTGCTTAACTCGACTGTATAACAAAATATTTTTTAGAGATTTATGCAGGTATTAGCATATAAATGTTGAAATTATAATGGTTAGAATATTTTTAAAAGAGGTGTTATTCTTTGTTTAATATAGGTATCCTGCAACTTACACAAAATTTGGATGATGCAGTACACGGTTTTAAAGATAACCTTGCCAAACTTGGCATTACTGCCCATTTTCATTATTTGAATGCCGATGGCAATGTAGAGCAACTTCCCAAATTAGCCCAGCAATTAGCTGATTTACGCGTGGATCTCATCTTTGCTTGCTCCACACCATCAGCCCAAGCGGCTATTCATTTGGATCATAATATTCCTGTAGTTTTTACGCCTGTTTTTGATCCAGTGGGTTCCAAATTAGTGGCTAGCATGTCCACGCCAGGTGGTAAAGCAACAGGGGTTGCTGGTATGGTTACTGCCGAAGCTAAAATGACTTTTATCCATCGTCTATTACCTACCGCCCACACCCTAGGTGTACTGTATCATGTGGCTGATGCCAACTCCGTGGCGGAAGTGGAAAACTTCCGTAAACTTGTAAGCCCTAAGCTCTCAATCATTGAAATCCCCATTCATCAGGCCGAAGATTTATCCAATCTGCCTGATACTCTGCCTACTACCATTGACGCTTTGTTTTTGCCAATTGGGCGCATAATTGAAGAAAATTTCGCCACAATTGCTTATTATACGGATACGATTAATTTGCCAATCATCACTTCCCATGCCCCTAATGTACCTATTGGCGCACTGGGAGCATTGGTTGCTAATCACTATCAATTAGGGATGGAGTGCGGAAAAAAAGCCAAAGAAATCCTCAATGGTACACTACCTGCCGTCATCCCGGTAGATATTGTAAAAACGCCAGAAATCTTGCTCAACAATTTTACGGCACAAAATCTAGGACTAGATTTCGCCCCAGACTTAGTGGCTGACGCTACTGAAGTTTTCGACTAAGGCATCAACTATATTACAATCTACTATCTTATTAAAATTCTGGAGATGAAAAATATGTTATTAACACGAAATTCTGTAGAACTATTAGCACCCGTTGGCACCTGGGATGTCCTGGAAGCAGCGATTGAAGCCGGTGCCGACGCGGTCTATTTAGGCGGCAAACGCTTTAATATGCGCATGTTTAAAACCAATGCCAACTTTGATGATGCGATGCTTGCCAAAGCCATTCAATATGCCCATGACCGTAACGTGCGCTTATATGTCACGGTGAACAACCTGATTAACGATGGCGAAATTGACAATATGCGTGCTTACCTCAAACTTCTCGATGAACTTAAACCCGATGCTCTCATTGTCCAAGATTTATCAATCTTGCAATTAGCCCATGAAATGCAGCTTAGCGTTCCTTTGCATGCCTCCATTATGATGAATACACATAATGAGCATGCCGTACGTGCCTTGCAAAACTATGGTATTACTCGCGTTGTCGTCAACCGCGAAATGTCCCTTACCCAACTTTCGTTATTAAAAGAACGTACGGGTATTGAAGTAGAATACTTCATTCATGGTGATATGTGCATTGCTCATAGTGGACAATGCGTCCACTCGGGAGTGGTATTCGGGCAAAGCTCCAACCGAGGGCGTTGTTTAAAACCTTGTCGCTGGCCCTATCAACTAGTCGATGCTGCAACTGGCGCTCCCGTAACCGAGCAAGATCCTGGAGCTTACAAACTCGCCATGAAAGACATGTGCTTATATATGCACTTGCCACAGCTGATCCAAGCAGGGGTCTGCTCCTTTAAAATTGAAGGACGCATGCGTACTGCCGACTTCGTAAGAAATATTGTACAAGTCTATCGCCGTGCCATTGATCGTTATATTGCTGACCCCAGCGGTTATGCACCAAATCTTGAAGACTGGCAAAACTTGCAAGATACCCGCGCTCGAGACTTCTCCACCTGTTATGCCTTAGGTAATCCCGGTGCAAGTTCCATTGGCTACACAGGCAAACGTGAACCTCGCTTTTTCAGCCAGGCGGTTCGTGAAGCGGATATGGCGTCACCCGTTACGATACCAGTTGCTACTACTACCAAGAAAACTCATGCAACCCTAGCAGTACGCGTTGCTGATTTGCCCTCCCTACAAGCAGCTTGCCAAAATGGCGCAAATATCATTTATCTTGGCGGCGAAGCATGTAAACCATCCACGCCTTGGACTTTAGCACAAATCTCCCAAGCTATCACAGAAGCTGCTCATTATCATGCAAGAGTAATTGTGGCTACTCCGCGCATTACCATGGAGCAAGAGTGCGGCGAATTGGAACAATTTTTCGCTAGTATCAACACCATAAAACCCTATGGTGTAATGGTTAGCAATATTGGTACATTACGCCTTGCTAAAGAGCTTTCCAATTTGCCTATTTATGCTGATTTTTCTTTTAATATTTTCAACCATTTGACAGTTCAATTGTTGAAAGATCATGGCGCCCAGCAAGGAACAGTGTCCCTGGAAGCCACCCATCAACAAATCATGAAACTAGCTGCTCAAAGCCCATTACCACTAGAGGTCATTATCCATGGTTCACTGTCAGCCATGGTTACAGACCATTCTATCCCCACAGCCATTCTAACTCACAATGGCAATCCGTATGACCACACAACCGATACTAGGCAGTATGCCCTACTGGATACCGCTGGTCAGCAGCATCGGATCATGGTTGACCAATACAATCGTAGCCACATTCTGTTTGCCAAAGACTTGTGTCTCCTCCCTCATCTACAAGCAATGCCGGGCATTCACAATTTCCGTATTGAAGGTCAACACTATCGCCCTGAACTCATTGGTCTCCTCACCAGGATTTATCGCGAAGAACTAGATAAAATCACAGCCGAGGGATCAACCTATCAATTTTCCACTACACAGTTAGATAAAATCATTGCTGACAGTCCACGTAAAGTAGGACTTGGTGCCTTCCGTTATCGTATTTCACGTTAAAACAAATTCCAACAGATCATGAAAGGTGGGATATATTTTGAATGACTACATCGGCGCAGAAGAAATTCTGCGCAAAAAGCAAGAATATTTAATTCCTTGTGTTTATCATTTTTTTAAACAACCCATGCAATTAGTCCGTGGTGAAATGCAATATTTGTATGACAATACTGGAAAACAATACCTAGATTGTTTTGCCGGCGTTTCCGTGGTCAATTGCGGTCACTGTAACCCCGCTATTACCAAAGCCATTTGTGAGCAAGTCAATACCTTACAACATACTTGCACCATTTATTTAACCGAAAACATTGTGAACCTTGCAGAACAATTAGCCCAAATCACGCCTGGACGACTGCAAAAAACATTTTTCTGTTCTAGTGGTAGTGAAGCCACTGAAGGAGCCGCTCTCCTCGCTTCTCTCTACACTGGCAACTCTGAATTTATCAGTCTAAGGCAAGGTCTCCATGGACGCACAAAACTTGGCATGAGCTTGACTGGCCTTAGCTTTTGGCGCACTGATCAGGCTCCCGTTGGCGGTATTAGTTTTGCCCCCAATGCCTACTGCTATCGTTGCCCCTTTAGCAAACGCTATCCCGAATGTGATTTAGCCTGTGCTAACGAAATTGAAACCATCATTAAAACAGCGACTTCCGGAAAAGTAGCTGCCATGTTTGCCGAGCCGATCCAAGGCAATGGCGGGATCATCACCCCACCACCAGACTATTTTAAACGTGTGAAAGAAATTTTGACTGCCCACAACATTCTCCTCATCGCTGATGAAGTACAAACTGGATTTGGTCGTACCGGAAAAATGTTTGCCATGGAACACTACGGTGTAGAACCCGATATCATGGCTATGGCAAAAGCATTAGGTAACGGTACGCCGGTAGGTGCCTTTACTGCTAGAGCTGAAATCGCCGATGTATATACTCGCCCTGGGGCTTCTACCCTCGGTGGTAATCCCGTTACTGCAGCGGCCAGTCTAGCGACCCTGAAATATATTACTACCAATAACTTACCCGCCCGCGCTGCAAAGCTTGGTAAAATCTTAAAAGACGGGCTACTCACCTTACAGAAAAAGCATCCAATCATTGGCGATGTACGGGGCCTTGGCCTCATGCTTGGCGCCGAGCTAGTTCATAGTGATCGCTCACCAGCAATGGATGAAACGGATATTATTATGGAAAAAATGAAAGACCGCGGCATTTTAATTGGTAAAAATGGCCCCAATCGCAATGTCTTGGCCTTCCAACCACCACTCGTCATCACAGTAGATGACATATATCATCTACTAAATAGCTTAGACGATGTGTTAGCATCACTTACCCTATAGTCCATACAATGAGTTTGTCGGGCGTACTTTCTTGGTACGTCCATTTTTTTTGCCCTTGTTCCCCACGCTGAAACATACTGCCGCTCTTTCTTCGTCTTCATACCGGTTCCATACGCAAAGAAAGACGTAACCGCTACTAATGCCCAGACCCCAACAAATGCACGTCCTGCTGTGGACATGAGAAAATCAGGCATTGATAAGAAAAATACCACAAACATAGCCGATAGTAGAACTAAACTCATTCCCCCAGCAAATTTACCTATTTTTCGTTTAAATGACCTTCTAATCGCACTCACTCCTTACTGAATCAAATAAACTATTACTGTCTTCATAATTTACTCTATTCAAATTAGACTTTAACTATTACTAACAATTGTATTAAAAACATTACACGTTCTATGGATAACAGTATCAGTCCACCCTATAATAAGCGCAGATCATACCAAGGCCAATATTTATAATGTTTGTATAAAAAAAATAATATTTAATAGTGAGTAACATACCGCCTCTTGAAAACATAAGATACTAATGAACTTCACCCGTTAAAAAACAAGGAGGAAGACAATATGGGCAACCAGCCTATTGAGATTTCAGGGATTACACCAGTATCACATTTCCCCAAATGTCCGCCCCATCATCCCTGCACCCAATTTTGTGAAAGCGATAAACTTTGTATACCCTATCAAAAAATCACTCCGGAAAATTTACGCGAGATCTGTTTTAAATTATCCATCGATTCTTTCAAAATAATTTGTACACCTGCCGGCAAAAAACTTGTTATTGATGGTACAAAACACATCAAAATCTTTTTTATGTGTGATGGTCCCCACCAAGTAGTGCATTCTGCTGAGTTTGAGATTCCATTTTGCACCTTCATTTTATTAAAAGATATCGAAGACCAAGTTGTGGAAATTTGTAGCGTGGTTGAAGATGTTACCGTTAAAATTCACAATCGCAATTTCTTTACGGTTACCAGCATTATTTTTGTCTGCCCAGTCTTTAAAAAAGGCAACCAACTTTGGCCATCGCCTCCCAATCAAACTACTGACTATCCCCCACAGCCAGATCACAACAGTGATAAATTTGAGTGCCAAGACAAACAACAATGTTCTTGCCATACCCCTTGCGATCATCACAACCATTATGAAAATCACAATGGTCATCCCCATTCCTGTCAACCATTATGCAAACATTGCCAGTCTACCTCCAATCATTAAAAACTATTCCAACTTCTCCTGATGTCGTAAACCTTTTTTTAATTATAGGTTTACATTTCCATTAAAAATATTGTAGTATATAAGTAGCTATTTTACACTTAGGAGGAACTCTTCAATGAATTTAACACTTAGAGAAATGATCTTAATTTCTATTTTTGCAGCATTAACAGCTGTCGGGGCATTTATCAAAATTCCAACTCCTCTGGTTCCCTTTACCCTACAATTTTTATTTTGTGCCTATTCTGGTATTTTTTTAGGCGCTAGAAAAGGACTCTATTCACAAGTGTTATATATTACCATTGGGCTCATCGGCATTCCCATCTTCGCAAGTGGTGGTGGTCCCACTTATATCTTGCAACCCACCTTCGGCTACCTGTTAGGATTCATGACCTGCGCCTACGTGATTGGCTATGTGAGTCAAAATTTTACTAACATTACTTTTTTTAAACTATTAAGCGCTACCTTACTTGGTTTATGCTTTGTTTATCTATTTGGCGTCGCCTATCTATACCTCATCATAAATTTCTACTTACACAAACAAATGACGATCAGCGCTGCCATTTCCGTTGGCTTTTTACCCTATATCACTGCCGACTTAATACTAAGTATTTTAGTCGCCCTTACTGCAGTGCGCATCTTGCCGATCCTACAAAAAAACGGGTATTATCTACCTAAATTGCGCTAAAAAGAATTGCCTCCTCGATAGATGAGTGGCTAGATAGAATACACTAAGAAAACAATATACTACTTGCTTTTCGCTACTCAATGGCAAAAACTACAACGGGGCTGCCTCAAAATGAAAATTTTGAGGCAGCCCTAACTTTATAGCTAACATATAAAGAAACTGCTTAGAGCCGGTCTCTCATCCGGTTCTAAGCAGTCCTAACCAAAGGTATGGTTATGTCACGGTTTATCCTATTTTTAGCAACTCGAGATTACCTTTTAATGTAAAATTCCCTAAACATGCTGGAATCAGCACCGTGTCTCCATGATTTAACTCTTCCACCGATTCATTGTATAGAATTTTGCCAGAGCCTGATACTACACAATATATGATAAATTGGTCGGTTGTCATTTCAGCTTTTTGACCATCAACTGCCACCTTTTCCATAGAGAAGTATTGGCACTGAATGCGATTATCTGGAAAGATACAATTGGGTTGTTCGCCAAAATTAATAACCTGAATGGCTTTTTCCGTATGTAGCTCCCGCATTTTTCCATGATTATCGGTTCGATTATAATCATATACGCGATAAGTGGTATCTGAATTTTGCTGCACTTCATAAACCACTACACCATCAAGTAATGTATGGATCGTTCCTGCAGGAACCAAAATCATATCTCCTGATTTCACTGCTACCTTATTCACCATATCATGAACCCGATTGGTTTCTACAGCCTTTATGAAGTCATGTTTGGTAATATGATCTTTAATGCCGTAAACAATCTGCGCATTCTCTTTGGCTTCCACCACATACCAAGCTTCTGTTTTACCAGCTTCGCCTTGTACTTGATCAGCATGATCATCATCTGGATGAACTTGGATCGATAGCTTATCATTGGCATCAATAATTTTAATTAATAAAGGAAAATATTTTTCATTGGCAAACTTTTCTCCCATTAATTTTTCTTTATATTCTCCAATAATTGCATTTAAATCTTTTCCAGCCAAATACCCATTAGCTACAACGCTAGTACCATTACTATGGCTGGACAGTTCCCAACTTTCTCCGGTGTGATTGCTTGGAACCTTCTTACCAAAGATTTTTTCTAAGTTAGCGCCACCCCAGATCATCTCTTTATAAATTGGTTTAAATTTCATCGGATACATATTATTCCTCCTGGGAACACTTCTGACACTACTTGCACAACAGACTGAACTGTGTTCAATAGCAGACAAAATAATATCTTTTTTGCTTACTTCTTACTATTAACATAAGCTTGAACTTTTTCCAGTATCTGATCCGCCTTTTTTACAGCATCGCTAATTGCAACCTTGACAATTGGAAGACCGTTAAATCTTTCAACTTCTTTAATTCCCATGTCTTTCGTTAGAATAACAGCATCTGTACCTTTAAGATCATCGGCAGTGATTCTGTTTTCTATCCCAATAGAACCTTGCGTCTCAACTTTAATTTCAAGTCCTTTGGCCTTTGCCGCTCTCTCTAATGCCTCTGCAGCCATATAAGTGTGTGCAACCCCTGAAGGGCATGCTGTTACTGCTAAAAATTTCATCTTTAACCCTCTCCTCCGATATGTTAGAAACGTAAAACGTATTATTCAAACGTCAATTCTACTTCTTCACTACTTCCTGTAACAACGTTATCTGCAATTTCTTTCACTTTTGGTTTTAAAGTATTTACCATAAGAGCTGTTACGGCTACCCCTGCTAAGGTTGCAATGACATAGGAACCGGCTCCAATAGAAACGGGTAATACGATCCATCCACCCCAAGGGGCTGGATTTCCTGCTCCTAATAACATGGCAGTCACTGATCCTACTGCAGCACCTGTCATGATGGAAGGGATAACTTTTAATGGATCTGATGCTGCAAAAGGTATTGCCCCTTCGGTAATTCCAATGAGGCCCATTAATACAGCTGCTTTCCCAGCTTCCTTTTCCTCACTCGTATACTTACTTGGTGCTAGGAATGTAGCAACGCCCATGCCAATTGGTGGTACACAGATTGCTACCCCAATACCTGCCATTATCTTTAATGCCATAGGAGCTGCCATTCCAGTAGCTGGATCAATTGTACCAACCATCGCTGCGCCAAAGCCATAGGCAACTTTATTGACCGGGCCACCCATATCAAAGGCAATCATCAAGCCCATAACAATTCCTAATACGATTAAGTTACCAGTTCCCAATCCTGCTAACCAAATTTTCAAGCCCGTCATCACTGCTGCGATTGGAGCGCCTAAAACCCATACCATAAGTCCACCAACGATGAATGTACCTACTAACGGAATTACGAATATTGGCATAACAGAACGCATGATGGTTGGAACTTTGATCTTCTTTATATAGAAAACAATTACCCCTGCCAATATACCTGCTACAATACCGCCTAAAAAGCCTGCGCCAATTTTATTTGCCAGAAAACCACCGATTGCGCCTGGCGCAATACCAGGTCGATCTGCCATTGAAAATGATATAAAGCCTGCAAGTATTGGTACCATAAGTCCTAAACCAGCTGCACCGATATTAAATAGATCATTCAGCTTTGTACCATCTGGCGGTACTGCTGCGGAGCCATACAATAGAACCGACAGTGCTAATAGCACCCCCCCTGCGACAACAAACGGAATCATGTACGATACCCCTGACATTAAATGTTGCCTAGTGTTTTTAAACAACCCTTTTAAATCATCCATTTTCTTTTCCCCCTACTATATTTTTATTTTGTATAAATAAAACGCTAAGTAATGGAACCCTATCTTTGTTACTACTAAGCCTGCATTGTCAATATTTCCAAAAGCTCATCAATTTCTGATGAATTCTTTAATTGTTCTCTAAATTCTTCTCTCATGATCTTGCGAGAAAGTTGTGCAAGAATTTGCAAATGCATGTCCCCTGCTTCGGTTTCCGGAACTGCAATTAAAAACACATATTTCACACTTTCTTCATTACTCCACTGCACTTCATTTTTTAGTCTTGCAAAAGCAACCGTAGGTATTTTCACAGCATCCGTCTTACCATGTGGAATCGCAACGTCAAAGCCGATTGAAGTCGGAAAGGTCTCTTCTCGTTTATAGACTTGTTCCATGTAGCCTTCCAGATTATTTAATCTCCCCTGTACTTCAATTCGCTTTGCCATATCGTTAATTACTGCTTCTTTAGAAGAAGCCTCTAAGTCCAACACAATTAAGTTCTTTGTGATTATTTTTTCCATTTCGTTTTTCCCCCTAATCAAATAAATACGTTATATCATTTACACTCTGAGCATTTTTGATTTCTTTTATCATTTCATCATTTTCTAATGAGGAATAAAACTTTTTAAAAAACTTCTTTGTGTCATTAGCATCATTAAATTTTAAGCATAGTATGAAAATTACATCCAGTTTGTTATCCTGCCAGGTTATGGGATTGCGGAATTTTACGATACACACTTTGGATTTCTTTACAAATTTGTCTTTTGCATGAGGTATTGCTATCCCTTTTCCAATGTATGTGGATCCCATTTTCTCCCTTTGCAACATATCTTCGTGAAAACCAAGGGCTGCATAACCCTTCTTCTCCATCAACTTACCATAATAGATGATCGCTTGTGAAAAATCAGTAATGTCACTATCCAAGAAGCATAATTCCTTTTCAAAAATACTTTCTTTGTCCTTCCCATCCGCTAGTTTCTTATCTTCTATGGAATTTAGCAAAGAGGCATCACCCAATCGGGCTCTTTTTAACCTTTTAATCTTACTTGCAATATTCATATCATCATTTTCATTCACAAGAGCCGATATATATACAACCTTTTCATCTTTCTTAATATTCCTTATGGTTGTAATAATCAAATCCGCCTCAGATATGATTTTTTCACTTAATAAATTATAAGGTAGTATATGGGTTATATCTAAGTTATCAAATTTTTTCACCAGTTTAGAAGCAACCAATTGGGAGGTACCGATACCACTGGAACAAACAATCACCGTCTTTACCTTACTTCTTATTTTTTCAACGGATAGTGCTAAATGAAGGACTAAATATCCAACCTCATCTTCATTTATCGTTACACCAAACTTGTTTTCGAAAATACTGTTACAAGCCCAAGCAATTCCAAATATGTTTGTATATTCTTCTTTTATCCGATTCAGTATGGGATTGGTTAATCGAAGGCCATATTTTAATCTCATCACCGTTGGTCGTAAGTGAAGTACTAGTCTGGTTAACAGTCCCTCATCTTTTGTTAAATCTACATTCAATATTTCAGACGACATGGCAATGATGCTTTTCGCTGTATCTGTAAAATCAACATCATAGTTATCAATAATAGCGCTGGATTCCTCGGCATCATAGTGCTCTTGCACTTTTGCCCCCATCATATGAATGGATATATAACCAATCTCTTCTTCCGGAAAGCTCACTTTAAACTCTTTTGTAAGCTCGTTTACAACCCATTTTGCAACGCCATACTCTCGTTCTTTCTTTGCACTTTCAAAATAGTTTTCAGCGCTTAACACCGGTTTATGGTTTCTCAATCTTTCAATGGTAATGGCCATGTGAGTAATCAAATTCAAGAAAGCCTGATCGGTAAAATACAAACCTAGTTCTTTTTCTGCCTCTTGAATAATTCGCTGAATGGTATACAAGTTTATTTTAGGAAACATATTTTTGATCTTTGCATAATCAACGATGTCAATTCGATAGTCGAGTTCCATATCGCTTTCAAGATGATCAACGTCTGGTTCCTTATCTTGCATATCATCAATCAAACCCTTAAAAGCCCTTCTGTAATCCTTTTCATTACCTTCTAGCCACAAACCTTGGTTTTGTCTCCGTTGTAAGATCAGATTATATCCTTCAACCCACTCTTGAACATGCACTAATTCATTTACAATCGTACTCTTACTGCAATATAAATCATCTGCAAACATCTGAATAGTGTAAGAAAACTTATCTTCAAAGAGAGTCTTAAGGATATACACCTGTCGGTACTTAGATGAAAAATTATCGCCATTAAAAGAGCCTGTCTTATCTTTTTCTAACACCGCTAACAACTTTTCTCGATTTTCATCATCAATCGTAAGATAAATACCAACATTTGTCTTCCTAACAATCTCTACCCCAAATCCCTTAAACTCATCTTGAATTTCGTCCAAATAGCTTCTCATGGTCCTACCCGTCTTATTAAATAGATTGGCCAATTCTATTATCTTAATGGGAGCGGTTTGATTCAGTAACTCAACGAGTAATTTTCTTTTCATTGTTTCTTTATTGCTAATTACGATCACCCTCACATTGTACTAAAACGCTTGTTTTGCCTATTTGGATTGTCTAAATGATAACATGCTCTAAAAAAAATAGATATCATGCATTATTCACTTTTATTTCCACAATAATGTGAAATTTTCGTTATATTCTATTTATTGCCCCTTATTCTGTATGAATTACGGTTCCCTGCCGACATGAAAAATCTTCCCTAATGGTTTCAATAGGCTTTTTTGCCTATTCGAGACCTCAGAGAAGATTTTTTCACATGTTATGCCTTTACTTATGAGTATCTGCAGCTTTAGTTCAACAATCTAGCATAGATTTTCCTGCACCACATAGCCCCTCAAAATCTTTTGTAAATGCTGCTACGGCACAGGTAACGGAATCCAATTTGATTAGCCCTTCAATTACATCGGGGGAAATGGTGGCAGCACCAACACCATACTTTACCAATTCCAATACTTGTTGTGAATTTTTAAAACTTGCAGCTAGAACTTCGGTTTTTAAATTATTGTTTTTGAAGATATCATGAATTTCCTTTGCCACTTTCACACCATCAGCACCTAAGTTATCAATTCGGTTTACATAGGGAGCAGCATAATGGGCACCTGCTTTTCCGGCTAGGTAAGCTTGCATTTGTGTGTAAATCGCCGTTGCTGTAATGTTCCCACCTTCCGTTGCCAAGGCTTTTATTGCTTTCAAACCTTCTCTTGATACAGGAATTTTCACGTAAGTAGTAGCGCCTAATTCTTGCTGAATTCGATGGGCTTCTTGAATCATTCCTTCCGCATCTGCTGAAATGACTTGCACGTGAAGTTCTCCTTTTTCGCCGATAAATTCTCTAATTTTCTTTAAGGTTTCGTAAGGATTACGTCCTTCCTTTGCTAGGATGGATGGATTGGTGGTTACACCATCCACGGGGTAATAAGCATATAGTTTCTTAATCTCTTCGATATTCGCAAAATCTATAATAAATTTCATGTTTCTTCTCCTCATTTCCTTCCTGTCTGTACTATTCTTTTTAATTTTATACTTCAATTATGAGATTTTTCACCCCTGCATGTTTTGCTACTGTTCTAAACTCATCCATTTCCTCTGGGGTATACATCCTTGGATTTTTTTCAAAACAGTATTCCCTGTCCACTAGGCTATATTTTGCTTTCCCTAGCGGGTTATAATTTAGCAGCTCATATTTTACCTCTGGATAAAGGCCCGTAATAAAGGTTGCGATCTCAATAATATTCTCCTTTGTGGCTGTCATAGTTGGAATTAGCGGCGTTCTGATAATAACCTGATCCCTTTTGTTTGATGCTAATATAAACCGTATATTTTCTTTGATCTTGTCATTAGTAAAACCCGTTACTTCCTTGTGTTTATTCAGATCAAAGATCTTTACATCTGCATAGATTGCATCTAAATATAGCAGCGCATCCTTCACTACATTTTGCTCTGCATAAAGGGACGTCTCCATTGCCGTGTGAACCCCCTTGTCTTTCAATGCCTTTAATACTGAAATGGCAAACTCATACTGAAAAAGGGGTTCCCCTCCCGATAAAGTAACCCCTCCGCCATGCCGAAAAAAGGCTGCATCTCGTAATGACAAGGTCACTAATTCCTCTACCGTATATGATTTGCAATCCATGCGCAGGCAAGCTGCTGGGCAAACTTCGATTGGCTCTTCCCACTGATCAGTAGCACTTTTATCAATACAAAGCCGATCAGCCTGCAACGTGATGGCATTATTTTTACATACTTTTGTGCAACTTCCACAATGGATACACTGATTTTCTAAGTATATCAACTGTGATTTTAATGATAATCCTTCTGGATTCTGACACCAAACACACCGTAATGGACAACCTTTCAAAAAAATTGTAGTTCGAATCCCACCGCCGTCATGAGTTGAGAACCTGCGAATATCAAACACTTTACCCCGTAGCGGTTCATGTGTAAGCAAGGTGTTATAGTTCTCCATAACTTGTCCTAGCAATAATTTCATTCTGAAGTTCACCTGCGAGTTCCGTAAAGTACGCCGTATATCCTGCCACTCTAACCGTCAGGCTTCTATACTGCTCAGGGTCTTGTTGTGCGGCAAACAAATCTTCTTTTCGTAGTACATTAAATTGGATATGGGGTATTTCTAAATCTACAAAGGTTCTTAAAAACTTCACAAACTTATCAATATTGCCCTCCGTTTTAAAGAATTCCGGTAAGAATTTCATGTTTAGCAGTCCCCCATTAGTAGTCAAATGATTATCTAATACAGAAACTGATTTTAATACCGCCGTCGGTCCAGCAACATCTCTGCCATATACCGGAGACATACCGCCGTCTGCTAAGGGTGTTCCCCGATATCTCCCATCGGCTGTGGCTCCCACGTTTTCCCCCATGGGGATATGAGCAGAGACGGTATACATGCCGGTATGATATCGTCCGCCACGATAATTGGTATAGTGTTTTAATTTTTCACTAAAAGTTCTCGCCCATTTTGCACCAAGTTCATCAACATAAGCAATATCATTACCATACTTTGGTGCACGCTTGAGTAGCATCGTACGAATCATCTCAGCGCCTACAAAATTATTTTCCAAAGCCGTTAGCAACTCTTGTTTTGAAATTCTTTTTTCCTCATATACCAACAGTTTTATCGCTGCTAGACTATCGGCTAAATTAGCAACTTGAATCATTTGAATTCCAGAAAAATTATAGATGGCTCCCCCCGCCGTAACGTCCTTACCTTTTTGTAGACAATTATCAATTACAGCTGATAAAAACGGGGATGGCAAAATGTCCACGTGAGCCCCTTCTACTTGTTCACAAGCCAGAATCATTTTATCTACAAAATAGCTAATGTTCTTGTCAAAGGCAGCTTCTAGTTCTTCAAAAGTTTCATAGTCCATTAGATTTCCTAAATCAGGCCCCATTGAACTTCCTGTTACTAGGCATTTTCCATTGTGCAGAGTTAATTCCAAAACCTTATTCAAATTAAACATGGCAGCATCGCTCCAACCCAAGTTATTACCTTGGCTCGTAAGCTCAACACAACCTACAATGGCATAATTCCTGGCATCTTTTTCGGTCACACCCAAATCCATCATGGCAGAAATAATGGCTTCATCATTAAAGAATTGTGGCATTCCACTACCTTTGGCTACTACTCTTACGGCCTCTTGTAACAAAGGTTCATTGGTTCCCTTATGAAGTCTTACTGACAAGTTAGGTTGTGGTAATCCTAAATGCTCCTGTGCCTTCAAAAACAAAAATGATAATTCATTAGAAAAATCATTTCCTTGTCCATCCTGCCCGCCAATTGCAATATTAAAGCCAATGGGAAACCCAGCAAAAAACTTTGCACTATGGGAATTTCTTAAATACACAATTTCATTAAACTTTAGCCAAATACATTCGATGATTTCCAACGCCTGTTGCTGATCAATCTTACCACTCTCTATATCTTTTTTATAAAAAGGATATAGGAAATCGTCCATCCTGCCTGGTGAAAAAGAGGATGCGTTGGATTCCATATGGAGGATCACAAATAAAAACCACAGCAATTGCACCGCTTCTTGAAAAGAACTAGGTGGATTCATGCTTACATTTTCACACTGGATCGCAACCTCAAGCATGTTCACCTTGTTTGCAGCGTCCGTTTGCTCTGCTGCTTTTTCCACTAACAAATCGTGATAGCGCATCATAAATGCTTGCGTACCTTCCATAACTAGAATCACACTCTGATAAAAGTCCTGTTGTTCCTTGGTCCCACTGCCCAATTTTGCCATGGCTTGTTGCTTTAACCCCTCCGGTCCATAGGCTAGCCATGTTTTGCAATCTGGGCAAATATGTCCTTGTGCATGATCTTTTTGATTAATTTTTACAACTTTAGCAATTTCATCAATTTCTTGCCCATACCGATTCCTGATCACATCTTCTAATGATTTTCCTTTAAAATATGGCATTATCTTTTGCTTAAAATTGATAATATCTTCTTCTCTAACATTAAATTTATCTTGTGGCCTGGTTGGCAGGGTGCCAAATTCCCGCGCAACCCAGGAACTTCCGCTTTCAGGGAAAACAACGCCATGCCTCACCCCGATCGTACGATTCCCTACAATTTTCTCCTCTGGCTCTACTGCGATACTTAGCTGCAACAATGCATTTTTTAACGCTAACGCTCTTTTAATGATCACTGGTTTGCCTTCATTTTCTTCATAGGTTTTGGTAATAATCAAAGCTTGTTCAATGGATACATATCTTGGTGCAGCCATCATTTTTTCCTTTAAACTACTAACCCGCTTTGTTTCAATTAGCTTTTCCAACTTTATTCACCTCCGCCTAATCTTCGAATTACTTTTTATTGTTTATTATTGTTTCATATTGTTTTCGTTTATTATATAATATTTATAAATTTACTGCAACAAACTTTTTGAGGCAACAGAAAAAATAAATATTCAATATTCTGCAGCTATTTTGACCTTGGTGAAGAACCATAGCCCACACATGGTGGGCTATGTAAGAGAACTCTTTACAGTAATGGTCATACGGGATTTCATCTCAAGATCAATGACAGCTTATATCAAGGTTATATTTAAATCCTCTAGCCTTTTTATCGTTTCACCATTGGGAAGTTCATCTACCACAATACAATCGATGTCATCTAAGGTTGCAAATTTGTAATTGCCATCAAAGTGAAATTTGTTATTTTCCATAACCAAATAACTTTTTTTACTGGCCTCAATGATTGCTCTTTTGGTAATGCCGTCATCAATTTCAAAGGTGGTTATACTTCCGTCAAAAACATCTACACCACAACTACCAACAAAGGATTTATCAAACTTATATTTAGATATAAACTCAATTGCTGTAGCCCCTGTAAAGCCCAGTAAATTTTTATTTAATACACCACCGGTAGCGACTACCGTAATATTGTTTTGCGTAGACAATATATTTAAAATTTCTAGTGTATTGGTAACTACGGTTACCCTCTTGGAACTGGCCGCAAGGATTTTTGCCAGTAAAATATTTGTTGTTGATATGTCTAAAAATATAGTTTCTCTGTCTAGAATCATAGCAAACGTTTTTTCTGCAATCATTGTTTTAGACTGTACATTTATTCTTTCTCTGGCCCGGATATCATATTGATTCGAAGATTCTCTGATCTGAACTGCACCGCCATAAGTTCTCTTTAACTGTCCTTGATTTTCTAAGGATTTCAAATCTTTTCTAATACAATCCTCTGTAACATTAAATTTCATACTCAGTTCTTTAACTTTAAGTTTTCCTTCTGAGTTAAGTATGTTAAGTATCGCCAGCAATCGTTCTTCAGCAAACAATTTTTTGCCCCTTTCTGCGTGAAATATAATTATATCTATTGTTGAAATAAATCTATTTATATCATACAATAATAAATATCAATAATCAATGATATGCAATAATCACAAATAATAATACAAGTATGGAACCAGTTACCCTACACGGAGATAATAATAGAAAGAAGGAATACGACCATGATCAGGTTTGCAGTAATCGGAACCAATAAAATTACGGACAATTTTATAGCAGCCGCTAGACAGTGTAAAGAGTTCCAACTCTCAGCAATTTATTCAAGGACAAGAGAAAAGGCCGTGCAATATGCTAATAAACATAATGTTCCCTTGATATACGATAATCTAGACGAACTAGCCGCTAGTAAAGAAGTGGATGCTGTTTACGTGGCTAGCCCTAATAGTTTACACGCTGCTCACTCCATTACCATGTTAAATGGCAAAAAACATGTGCTCTGCGAAAAGACCATCGCTTCAAATAGAAAAGAATTAGAGCTCATGTTGAAAGCCGCTAACCATAATGACGTTGTTCTTTTGGAAGCAATGCGCTCTGTATTTGATCCAGGATTCAAAGTAATCGCCGATCATCTGAGTAAGCTTGGAACGGTTCGAAGAGTTACATTTCAATACTGTCAATACTCTTCTCGCTATGACAATTTTAAAAAAGGCATCATCGAAAATGCCTTCAATCCTACTTTTTCAAATGGCGCTTTGATGGATATTGGAGTATATTGCATTCATCCGTTAGTTAAACTTTTTGGCATGCCGCAAAAAATATGGGGCGACGCTGTGATGCTAAGCAATGGAGTGGATGGCGCTGGAACGATTATGGTTAAATATGAGGGTATGCAAGGTGAGTTAATCTATTCTAAAATTGCCCATTCTAGGCTACCAAGCCAAATTCAAGGGGAAAATGGCTGCATGATTATCAAAGAGATTCCAGATCCAAAAGAGATTACGATTATCTACAACGACGGCAAGCAAGAGAATATACCCATTCATAAACAGGATAACAATATGTACTATGAAGTAGAAGAGTTGATCCAATTGATACAAACAAAGTCAAGTGCACAAGAGCATAATCAATATTCCCTCATGCAACTTAGCATCATGGATGAAGCCAGAAAACAAATGGGAATTGTATTTGAGGCGGATAAGTAATGGAGGATAACATGAATCAAGATATTTATAACGAGTTAGATAAAATAAAGAAGTTGCACGATACATTAGTCTTTGAACAGTTTAATCATGATACGGCATGGGATATCGGTAACAGGTTGTACGAAAGAGCAAAACGCGAACAAAGAGTCATTACCATCAGCATTGTACTCCATGGGCATAAGTTATTTCACTATT
>Ga0224527_1000147_pt1 | contig 52095 bp, 26 predicted proteins | sample CBST0metaG_FD_179882 | JGI IMG/M metagenome (GOLD analysis project Ga0224527, IMG submission 179882) | Peat soil microbial communities from Stordalen Mire, Sweden - C.B.S.T0 | ecosystem: Environmental > Terrestrial > Soil > Wetlands > Peat | place: Sweden: Norrbotten County, Stordalen Mire...
GCCATGGGGCACAAGCGCGAGGTTCTGGCTGGCGCGGGGCTGACGTTTGTGGTGGGGCTGGGGATTTTAAAGATGGTGCCGCAGCAGTTTTTCCCGTTGGCCGAGCGCGATCAATTCGTAATGGATGTGTGGCTGCCGGAGGGCGCGAAGATCGAGGCCACCGATGCTGCCGTCCGGCGGATTGAGGTGGTGTTGGCCAGTGAGTCACTCGTGAAGTCGTACACCAGCTTTCTGGGAGTGAGCGCGCCGCGGTTCTACTACAACGTGAACCCGCAGGCGCCGGCGGCGAACTATGCGCAGATTCTGGTGAATACCAAGCGGGTGAAGGGAACGCCGGAACTGGTGGCGGCCCTGCGGGATCGGCTGGGCTATGTGGCTCCAGAGGCCAAGGTGTTTGTGAAGGAGTTGCAGCAGGGGCAGGTGATGGAGGCTCCGGTGGAAGTGCGCATTGTGGGTCCGGACGCGTCGGAGTTGCGCACTCTTGGGGACCAGGTGGAAAACGTGCTGCGCCACACGGCAAGCGCGACTTACATTCATACCGACTGGCACGAGGACGCTTGGCAGATGGGCGTAAAGGTGCGTGAGGAAGAGGCCAATCGGCTGGGGCTGACTGACGCGTCGATCGCGCAACAACTGGCGGGCGGCTTCGAAGGCGCGCCGCTCACGACCTATTGGGAAGGCGACCGCGATGTGGACGTGGTGCTGCGGCTCGATCCCGAGAACCGGCAGAGTTTTCAGAACGTGGGCGACACGTACGTCATGTCGCCGGTGACCGGTGCAAAGGTCCCGGTGTCTTCGGTGGCGACACTGGTGCCGGATTGGGAGCCGGGCAGGATTGTGCGCAGAAACGGCGTGCGGACGCTCTCGGTGCGAGCGTTTCCGGACGGACACCGGCTCTCAAGCCAGATTCTGGCCGACACACGCAAGCAAGTGGACGCAATGGCGCTGCCGGCAGGCTATCGCATCGAGTACGGCGGCGAACGCGAGAACCAGAACGAGACGTTCGGAGAGATGCAACATGCACTGCTGATCAGCATGGTGTTGATTTTTTTGATTCTGCTGTTTCAGTTCCGCACCCTGATCGATCCGTTGATTGTGATGACGGCGTTTCCGCTGGCGCTGCCCGGCGCGGCGCTGGGGCTGATGGTAACGCACAACCGCTTTGGGTTTACGGCATTCCTGGGCGTGGTCAGCCTGGGGGGGCTGGTGGTGCGCAACTCGATCATCCTGATCGACTACATTCACGAACGGATGAAGGACGGTGTGGAACTGGAGCAGGCGGCTCTCGAGGCCGGAGAGCGCAGGCTGCGGCCGATTTTCCTCACGTCGATGGCGGCCGCGGTGGGCGTGACGCCGATGATTCTGTCGGGGTCGAGCATGTGGTCGCCGCTGGCCAGCGTGATTGCGTTTGGGCTGCTGGGGTCGATGTTCTTCACGTTGGTGGTGATTCCGGTGTTGTTTGTGGTGGCGCATGGCCGTACCCACGCTGGGAGCATGAACAAGAACGCTTCGTCTCCCAGGTCCCCAAATGCGAGGGACCTCCACTCCACGGACCTGGGGCACCCGGCGGTTGCTCTGAGAAAGGCAACTTCGGTGGTGCTGGGGTTGCTGCTTTGCGGCGTCGCGCAAGGCCAGACGCGGCGGATCACGCTGGAGGAAGCGGTTCAGCTCGCCACGAAGCAGAATTCAACGGTGAAGCTGGCGCATCTGAAAACCAAGGAGATGGACGCGCGCGTGACCCAGGCGCGGGCCAATTATTTTCCGGTTCTGGCAAACGATACAAATGCGGTGCACCTGGGCGAGATGGACCGGCTGGTGATTCGGGCGGGAGTTCTGGGGACGTATCCCGCCGACGGCCCGATTCCCGGCAAAGACGTGGCCATCAAGCTGGGGAATCAGGACTTTGTGTTGAGCCAAACCACGGCTGCGCAGCCGATGACGCAGTTTTTCAAAATTCACGCCGGGGTGAATGCGGCGCGCGCGGACGCAGGCGCCGCGAGAGCCGATGCGCGACAGGCAGAGAACGAAGTCGCGCTGAAGATGAAGGAGCTCTACTTCAATTTGCTCTCGGCTGAGCAGCGCAGGCGGGCGGCGCAGTTGCGCATTGCGGCTGGAGAAGAGCGGCTGACCGAGGCGCAAAACGGGGTGGAAGCCGGGGCGGTGCTGAAACTGAAGGCGTTGGAGGGAAAGGCGCAAATTGCCGAAGCGCGCCACGCATTGGGGTCGCTGGAGGACGCAATCTCCGACATGAAGGTGGAGTTCAACGACCTGGCCGGATTGCCGCTGGACACTGAGGTGGAACTGGTGGCGCCGAAGGCCGAATCGGCAGACGTGACCGCCGGGGATCTGGTGAATGAGGCGCTCGCGCACAATCCCGAAGTTACAGCCGCCAGGGAGATGCTGGCCAAGGCGCGGGCGGGACTGAGTGCGGCGCATGCGGAGTACATTCCCGAGGTGGGGGCCTATGCGCAATATGTTTACCAGAGCGGCGTTCCGCTTCTGAGCGAAAACAACGGGGCTGTGGGGTTGAAGATGAACTGGACGCTGGCTGAATTTGGCAAGCGCAACGGCCAAGTGCACGAGCGTCAGGCGCAGGTGGCTGAAGCGGAAGAGAATCTGCGCCACGCAGAGAGCCGCGTGCAAGTGGAGATCGAGAAGCAGGTGCGCAAGGTGCGGCGAACCGAGACCAGCCTTGAAGCCGCGCGGGAAAGCGTGGAGGCGCGAGCGGAGATGCGGCGCATCACGGCCAACCAGGTGGAGGCCAAAACCGTGACCGCCTCGGAGCTGAAACAGGCCGATGCCGAACTGGCGGAGGCCGAGGCGGAGCTGTTTCAGGCGGAGATGGAGCGGGGGACGGCCCAGGCGGAGTTGGAACGAACGCTGGGACAGGAGTAGTCTGGAGAGTTTCCAGAAATGCGGGGAGGAAAAACGTGGAATACCGCGTATTGACAGTAAACAGGGAGTTCGGCAGCGGTGGGGGGCGGATTGCGCAGACCATTGCTGAGTGGCTGGGCTGGAAGTTGCTGGATCGGGATATTATCGACGCCATTGCGTATGCGGCCCATGTGGATAAGAATGTGGTGCGCCACTACGACGAGCATGTGGACTCGTGGCTGCGCCGCATGAACCAGCAGGCCATGCGGTCGGCCGCGCTGGCTGCCGGCCTCGAACTCGGCGAGGACTCGGTCTTCGATGCCGAAGAGATGGTGAAGATTTCGCAGAAGATCATCGAAAAGGCCTGGACCGATGGCAATTGCGTCATTGTGGGCCGCGGGGCACAGTGCGTTTTGCAGCACAAGCCGGACGTGTACCACGCCTTTGTCTATGCTCCCTTGAAAGAGCGGCTTCTGCGGCTGCGGGCGCGGCTGGAGAAGGGTGCCGACATCGAGCAGCGCGTCCGAACAGTGGATGCCGAGCGAGCTAAGTATTTGCAGCAGTATTTCGGCAAGAACTGGTGCAATATGCACCTGTATGACCTGATGATTTCGTCGCAGACGGACGAGGACGCGACCGCGCGGGCGATTGTTTACGCGATGCGAGGGAAGGTTTAGAGCAAAATCAGAGTAACTGTGCCCAAGTGAGATTGTGCGAAGTGGCCGCTCCCCGCTGGACGCGTCAACTTGGATGTTCTCGTTTCGAGGCACAGCAATCCTGGAACCGCTATTGAGCATTTCTTCTATTGCAGAGCCGCACAGGGGAGGAGAAACCAGGTTTTTGCCTCCCCTGTGGCGATGAACGGGAGCAGTCCGGTGATGGCTCGATCGAGTCCTTCTTTGTTTCTTGCCTTGGCCGTTCGCAACCGCGTTTTGAGCTTGGACCAGGCCTTTTCAATGGGTGGCGATCATGCCGAGCGTGCTGAGTGCGCCCGCTACGGTCAAAATCTTCCAATTGGCATGTAAGCCTACTGTTCGGGATAAATTCGGGTGCTGACTACACGCGCAGTCGGGGCCGAGGCACCTACGCTGACGGTTTCAATCAGCAGTTCGAACGGAGAAAGCCGTCCGTCCGGCGCGCGGGCTGCGCGCAGTACCGGCGCCATGGCCTCGGTGCTGAATAATATGTCCGCCGCGGCCTGCGTTGCCGCCATGTTAAGTCCTTCCACAATGAGCACCCTGCCCGCGCCGCCCGCATTGGGCTGGTAGGCCACCAGGCCATAAGTCGGTCCGCGCCCGTCAGCCGTCCCGTTGTTATATACCGACTGCTCGCCTGCTCGGGGATGACGATTGATCACATGGGATTGGTCGACCTCGGATGTGTAGGCAAGCTGAAAATTCAGCCGCGGCTCGAACAGCGCCACCCACGGATTGGAGTGCACCGAGCCAATCAGGATCACGTTGGCGTGGCGCATCTCGTCCACCGTGAGGTTGCGCGCACTGAGCAACTGCGTGCGGTCGGCGGTGAACTCCGGCAGCCGCTCCAGTTCTGTAGCGATGCGCAGATCCACTTCGCTCGTATAGTGCTGCCGGCTAAGGTCATTCAAATTGCCCGCGCTCAACCCTGTCCGACCGCTGAGCCGGGTGAAATATGCACCGCTTGCGTAGTCTTCCAGACTAGCTTGCGTGTGGGTCAGGTTCTCGACGATGCCCAGGCCGCTGTCGGCTGAGACGATCAACGTATTGCGGTCCTTTTCGAAAAGCTGCGTCCACAACGCGTGGGTCGCCGACGCTTGGCGGTGTGCCTCCACCGTTGCTATGCCGATGCCAGCTAGCAGCGCCAGAACAGCCCCGGCCACCATGCCGCATGTGACCCACACCCAGTGTCGCCGCGCCTTGCGTGCGTGCCCTGCAGTCGGGGGCGCATCGGCTTCTGCGGTGCGAAGAGACGTCGCGATCGGCGCTATCCGGTTGCGAGCCATTGGCGCTACTTCAAAAAGCGGCGTGTAGCCTCCTCGTGGAATGGTCAATCGCAGCGGTTCGTGCGCCCCTTCGTCGGCAAAGTACGCTTCCAGCCGCTTGCGCAACATGCGCGCGTAGCTGCGCACTACATTGTCTTCTCCAGGGTCATAGCCACTGGACCGGCCAAAGATGCAGATCCCCAGGCGCTTCTCGGTGATTTCGTCGGCACGGCCGGCCAGGGCCAGTTCGCACACTTCCAGCAGAAATCCTTTCAGTAGTTCGGACTTGCGGAAGCCGCGGCTCGCCGCTATGCGTTGTGCCAGTCGCCACTCCTCTGGCGCCGGGGGCGCGGCCTGGGTGCTGTCGACCGTCTGGATGCCTGCAAGGGGCAAAGGCGGATCCGCCAAGGCTACAGCTGTCCTGTCGTGCATGTCCTCACCATACGTGCCATGCGTGAATTCTCTGTAAACGTCGTGATGGGGAAATCGCGAATCCCCTGTATTTACGGAGGGGTAAATCGGGGTGAGATCCTTGTGGACGCCCCCCATACCCGCATTTACCCCCTTTACCGTCGCTTCCGCGCTGTCCATCCTCTGAGGAGGACGCGCCATTGCGCGCATCCCGGTATCCCTGGCCAGTGGCCCCCAGCCTCAGCCCAAACGCAACACGGAAAAATTCTTTTTCGGAGCCTAACGTGAAACGTAGTTTCTGCCTCGCAGTCCTTCTTCTTCTCTTCATCTGCACGCCCGTCGGATGGGCGCAGTTCGAGACCTCAGCTGTCCTCGGTTTCGTCCGCGATGGCAGCGGCGCGCCGGTATCCGGCAGCAAGGTCACATTGATCAACACCGCCACCAGCGTTGCCTCCGTCACCGCCACCGATGGCGACGGTCAGTTCCTGTTCCCCGACGTTCACGTCGGCACCTATAAAGTCATCGCGGCTGCCCCGGGCTTCTCGGATTCGGCTACCGATCCGTTCGGCGTGGATGTGAGCACCCGCCAACGCGTGGATTTGACCCTGAAGCCGGGCAGCGTTGCCGAGACCATCACCGTCACCGGCGCCGCCACCCAACTCGAAAGCGAAACCTCCTCCACCGGCACCGTCATCTCCGAGACTCAGGTCCACGACTTGCCCCTCAACGGCCGCGCGTATGCCGACCTGATGGCTCTCGCGCCCGGCGTGCGCCGTAACATCCTCGAAAACCAGTCGGTCACCAGCCGCGATGCCTCCTACAATGTCAACGGCCAACGCTCGGAGTTCAACAACTTCCTCCTCGACGGTCTAGACAATAACGCCTATGGCACGTCGAACCAGGGCTTCTCAAATCAAGCTATTCCGCCCTCGCCCGACGCCATCAATGAGTTCCGCGCTGAAACCAGCAACTATTCGGCCGAGTTTGGGCGCGCTTCCGGCGCTGTAGTCAACGTCTCCATCAACTCCGGCACCAACCAGATTCACGGCAAGGTCTGGGAGTACGACCGCAACACCGTCCTCAACGCCGACGGACCGTTTCTACCGCCCACCAACGCTCTTACCGGCAAGGCGCAGAAGCCGGTGCTGATCCGAAACCAATTTGGCGGCTCTGTCGGCGGACCGGTCCTCAGGAACCGTCTCTTCTACTTCGCCGACTATGAAGGCAACCGCCAGATCCAGGGCGTTTACACAGTCGCCACGGTGCCCAACCTCTTGCAGAGCCAAGGCACTTTCGTGACCACGGCAGGCGCCGTCGTCCCGTTGCGCAACCCCGTGACCGGTACCGTCTACGCCGACGGCCAAGTGCCCCAGTCCGACTGGACTCCTTTTGCCAAGCTGGTCATGGCCGCACTGCCTCCGGCCAATGTCTCAAGCACCAGTTTCTCCAACAATTACGCCGGGCTGCCCAAGGCCACCCTCACCGATGACAAGGGCGATGGCCGCGTGGACTTCTCCTGGAGCCCTCGCACCACGCTGTTCGGCCGCTACAGTCAGCACAAGGGCAACATCGTCGACGCCTCCACTGTTCCCGGCGAAGCGGGCGACGGCGGCAACGGAACCATCCATGCCTATAATCGCCAGATCGCCGCCGGGGTCACCCGCACCCTCAGCAGCAACTCCGTACTCGACGCCCGCATCGGCTTCACCTGGACGCAAGGCGGCAAGACGCCCTATTTGGCGGGCGAAGAAAGCCTGAACGTGCTGGCCGGCATCCCCGGCTTGCCCACGGACCCGGCCGTGATCCGCCGCCTCAGCAACGAGGCCGTCAAGGACTTCTCCACCTGGGGCGCACAAACCTCCAACCCCCAGTTCCAGAACCCCTTCGTCATTAATCCCAAGGTCAACTACTCGCTGCAGAAGGGCCACCATTCCATGAAGTATGGTTGGGAATACTTGGCCATCAACACCGAGATTGATGACTTCAACCCCGTCTACGGCGGCGAGACCTTCAATCAGGGCTTCAGCCAAAACGGAGGCGGCACCAGCGACACGGGAGCGGCCGAGGCGGCTTATCTCACCGACTTCCTCACCGGCGCTCGCGATACTTATCAGCTGAACAACTACCGCGTCGTCAACTACCATCAGTACATGGACTATTTCTACGTCCAGGACGACTGGAAGGTGCTGCCCTCGCTCACCGTGAACATGGGCCTGCGCTACGAATTGGTGACGCCGCAATTCACCGATGGCAACCACCTGGCCAACTTCGATCCCTCCGACGACCAACTCATCCAGGCCTCCTCCGGCTCACTCTACAACCGCGCACTGGTCAATATGCCCAAAAAGGACTTTGCGCCGCGCTTGGGTGCTGCCTGGCAGCTCGATCCCAAAACCGTGGTTCGTTCGGCCTACGGCCTCAGCTTTGACCAATTCAACCGTGAGGGCGGAGAAGATCTGCTCGCCTATAACGGCCCCTACATCATCAACTCCACCGTCACCCAGGTTGCGCCATACGCTCACACCGGCACCACCGAGACCCAATGCACCGGCGACAACTATAGCGGCTGCTTCCGCACCGTGATGCAGGGTTACCCTGACAACTTTGTGGCCGCCAGCAACTTCAGCACCCTGATCGCTCAGACCCGCTACATCCCCAAGAGCATTCCCACCGGCTACGTGCAGTCCTGGCATCTCGACGTGCAGCGCGAGGTGGCCAGGAATACCGTTCTCACCGTCTCCTACGTCGGTGAACACGGTGTCCACATCTGGGTGCTGGCCGACCTGAACCAGGCCGCGGCCAATGCCACAGGCGGCACGCTGAGCGTGCAGGCTCGCCGTCCCATCTCCACCTTCACCACCATCGAAGAGTCCATCCCCGCCGGCTTCCTCAGCTACAACGGGCTGCAGTCCAAGCTGGAGCATCGCTTCGCCGGCGGTCTCTACCTGCTTAACTCCTTCACCTGGTCACATGCCATCGACAACGCCACCGGGCATCTGGATCAGCCCAACAACGACACCTCTCGCGTGAACTTGGCCAATCTTGCCGGCGAGCGCGGCCGGTCGGCCTATAACCAGCCTCTCAACGAAACCATCAGCGTGGTGTGGGATCTGCCCGTCGGTAGAAACCGCATGCTGGGCGGCAACATGTCCCGGCCCCTCGACGCGGCCATCGGCGGATGGCAGATAACGGCCATCAACACCGACACCAGCGGCCAACCGGTCAACCTCATCTACAGCCCTTCGGCCGCCTTCACCCTGAGTCCCCTGCTCAACCAACGGCCAAACGTCTCGGGCAATCCCATCAACCCCAAGAGCAACTGGGTAAAGACGACCACTGCGCTAAACGGCTACCTCAGTTCGACGGCGGTTACCGTTCCCACCGACGCCAGCCAGCCCTACGGCAACGCCGGCCGCAACGCGGTCCGCGACTTCACCTTCAATCAGTTCGACTTCGGCCTGCACAAAAGCTTCCGCCTGTGGAACGATCGCTCGACGTTCGACCTCCGCGGCGAAGCTTTCAACGCACTTAACAAGGTCAACTATCTGGCGCCCGCCTCCAACCGCAGTTCGGGCAGCTTCGGCTCTGTCACCACCGCCTTCCCGCCGCGACAATTGCAGGTGGCCGGCAAGATTTCCTTCTAACTGGAAAGGTGCTCTTTCATGACCCAACTCAACCGGCGCCAGTTCGGCTCCCTCGCAGCTGCCACCGCCACTGCCACTCTCACGCGCTCGCTCTGGGCGCGTGAGGTGGCGGCGCAGCCAGCCCCCGGCCGCTTTTATATTGCTCTCATCGCCGACACCCACATCATCGACGACTTCTACGTGAAGGGCAGTGAAAACGGCGTCGAAGACAACACCAGCATCCTCGTTACAACGCCCCGGCTTACCGCCGCGCGTGACCTCATCAACTCCCTGTCGCCGTCCATTGAACATGTCTTCGTGCTCGGCGACTACTTCCACAACTACCCCTCCACGGACTACGACTTCTACTTCAAGAACACCACGCGTCTCGACAACGCCAAGGCCATCACCGATGGCTTCCGCATGCCCGTGCACGTCGGCTTCGGCAACCACGACTACGATGTGCACCGCGTTCCGCGCGAGATGAGCCACCGGCTCTTCAAAGCCAAATTCAACGCCAGCCCCTACTGGTCGTTCGATTACAAAGGATGCCGCTTCATTCACCTCAATAATTTTCTCGGCTCAACACAAGACAACAAGGCCCAGGACTTCAACCCGGGCGTCGGCTCGCTGGGCGAGGAGCAACTCCACTGGTTCGAGGCGCAACTGGCAGAGCGCAAGCCCACGTTTGTTTTTGTCCACTATCCACTCATGGCCATCCGCGACACTGAGTTCGGCGACTACGGTCTGCATCCACTGCTCCGCAAGTACAAGGACACGATTTCGCTGGTGGTCACCGGCCATGTGCACAAGTGGATCGACTTTGCCCACACCTTCGGGCCGCAGCACTACATCATGGCCTCCACCCGCTACGATCCCAACGCCTACATGCTGCTCGAAATCGACCCCGCCCACGGCTCCTGGCGGTTTCTCAACGCTGACCTGGTGGATTGGTCCACCCACTACAGCAAGCCCTATCACGTCAGTTGATGCGTTAGGGTCGGGCCTCGATCTCTCTATTCAACAACTCCGCTTGGCGCGAATTCCTGGACGTTGGGGACCGGTAGGAGCGCTTGAGCTCGAGGCTCGACTCTAAATTCTGCCCAGACGGCGATTCTCCACCCTTCCAGGCTTCTGCATAAAGCACGATCTCCGTGAGACGCTACACTATTGATCCGGCCCTGAAGGATTGCTCCCCCACAGAACTGTCATCCTGAGCACAGCGCAGCGGAGTCGAAGAATCTGCCCTGAAACTCTCGGCCACACCGCATTCCAATCCCACAACAAATGTCATCCTGACCAACGGGAAGGATCCGCGGTTGCTTTTTCATGGCCTTGGGTGGAACACCGTTCCATGGAGGACTGCGGTTGCCTTTCCTTTGCCTTGTAGCAACCGAATGTGGCCGGATCACTAGAGCAGAATCAGAGTTGATGGACCCGAAGTCGATGTCGCTCAATTCACGCGACCAACAGCGAGCGGCGACGTCGCACAATCTCACCTGGGCACAGTTACTCTGATTTTGCTCTAAGCAAGCGGCCTTATTGCGGGGTAGCAGGTAAACTCCTCGTCAGACACCTGCCAGTAGGGCATAAACTTCTGCCCAGGATTGCCGCGAACGTTGAAGTGCAAAGGGGAACCAGCAATTGGATCCAGGTGTCTGGCAATCCGCTCTGGGTCCTGGCCGCCATCGATGGACAATCCTGCTTGGAAAGACCCGACGGCCGCGAGCAAAACGGGACCATATTCAACGGAATATCTTGTTCTCCCTTCCAGTTGATCTTCGCCTTTGTAGGGCCTGACGCGAATCGCCGCAGGCAGCGTAAAGGCAATCGTGTCGCCGCTCGACCAATGGCGCTTCATTGCCAGATACGTTCCCGGCTTGCCCGTGCCCGCGGGCTTGCCGTTGACGGACACGGCCATTTCCGCAGCAGCCCACGATGGAATCCGTATGCGGAGAGTTGCTTCGGTTGGCGCTGCGGCTTTCACCGTGCAATGGACTGCCGTGTCGAATGGAAAACGTGTCGTGACGGCCAGTTCCATGGGTTGCCCGTGTTGCTGCCAGCGGATCGTCGAAGGCTCGTAGAGATGAACGTACAGTCCATCGGGCGCGATCGAATAAATGTGTTCCGGAAGACTGCCAAGCAGCCGGGTTCCTTGTCCTTCGCAGCAGGTGTTCTCGTGCGTCGCCTTCTCCTTCTTGCCTTCCAGGATGGTATGGTAGCGAAGCCCCTTCCCTCCATCCTGATTGGCCATGCCCACGTTATAGATCGACTTCTCGATCTCCGTCGCATACTGCTCGTCGTCCGGATGAAGAAGTTGAAAGCGCTGGCTGAGAAAGACCCAGAAGCTGTTCCCGCACAGTTCGCCAAGCTTCTGTCGCAGATAGTTGCTGTCGGGAGGGTCTTTTTCAAATTCGATGATGGAGATGCTGCCGCCCGCCTGTTGCCAATGGGCGCGATACAGTTCCCAGGCGCCAAGCACTGCGTCGTGATAGAGCGAATCGCCAGTGATGAGATACATGTCGAGATAGGCTTCAAGATCGGTGAGCAGATAGCAGTGGGGACGATCATATGGATACTGCCAAACCTGCTCCGGTTCGCGCTTTGCGAGCCCCTTCAACCAAGCCGTTTCCTGATAGTAACGCTGGATCACTTGCCCATCTGCCGGTCTGCCCACGGGGCTTGTGCCCATGCGCGTGTTGGCAACCATGCCCTGGCCGCCCTGGATTGCGCCACGAAGCATCTCCGGCAAAAACGACTGTTGATTGAACCAGTCATAATAGCCGCGCAACATCGGCAGCGCCTTTTCATTGCCAGCATAGGCTGCTTCGAGCAGGCCGTGCGTGAGCCACGCTCGCGTGTAGGCTGCCCGCTCCGAATAGAAGATGGTGTCTTCCGGGTATGCCATGATATAGCCGTTGGGCTGCCGGCACTCTTCGATCCCGTCCACTACCGCGTTGACGCGACGGCGCAGCTCGGGATTGTCGATCCAGCGCATGGAGTTTGCCGCACCCATCAGAAAACGACCGGCGTTGGACCCGGCCAGATCCTCTTCCCAAAAAATCTGCGACCCGTGCGGCTTGAAGTCTTTGATCTTCCCCGTCCGCTCATAGAACTGCCGCAACAGATCGTCGGTTGAATAGGAAGTCAGCAGGTATTCGATGTTGTTCTGCATCGCGGTCTCAAACACACCGCCATCGAGAGTCACTCCCGTCTTCGGCGCTTGAGCCATGTATTTGGCGGGTCTCCAAGAAGAAGGGTTGGTCACCGCGTGGGGATTGTCATAGTGAATTCCTTCCCCGTCCTGACGCGGCGGACGCGTCAACTGCGCAGACAGCTCGGTGTTTCCATACTGGGCGTCGGCAAAAACCTTGCACCCCACCGCAACATCGTGACCACCGGAGACCACGGCTATTTTGGCGACGGTCAGGGTGAAGTCGGGACTATCTTTCGGCTCGCCGCCCATGGGAACATCTTCAGTCGGGTTGGCTTTCACCGCGCGCAAACGCGTAGCGGTCAGCCGCACATACCGCCCCCTGATGCCATGTTGCGCATATTGGGTGATGTTGTCTTTGGGGTCGGGGAAATCTGCGTGCGCAAAATCGGCAATGGTTACCGGAGCGCCGAATGTCGCATCGTCTGAGGCTTCAATCCTGAAGCGAAGCGGGAAACCCTCTCCCCCATAATATTGGTCACGCCCCGGATACATCCGCTCTGAAGCCGGGAACAATTGGATGGCTTCAATAGGAAAGCTCCTGCCAAGATCAACCTGGACCCAGGTCGTGACGTCAGGCGTCGCGACGACCTTCGAGCGATAGGCGCGATAGGCCGTAGCGGGCGTTGCCGCCATTCTCAACCCGGTCAAATAGGGCGCCAATTGCGGCGGCTCGGCGACCGCCAACAGAGCAGTTGGATCCATCGCCCCAGCTACGGCGAGCCCCGCACCGGCATAGGTGGAATTCAGAAGAAAAGTACGTCGTGTCAGACTCAAGGTCATACTCCTATCGCTCGTGGCGATTTGCTTGGATCTCGTGTGTCGAGCCCGTCAGTCCGGCTGACGCGTCTCATTCGCCGGCAATCAGGTTTTTGGTGCGCGTGCAGACCGTGCCCTCTTACCGAACGCCGCATTGGGGTCACGCCTGGAGGGAGGTGTGACCCCAATGCTATCCCTATTGCCGGCTCTCGAACAACCACGCGAACCCGCAATAAAGCCGGCACGGTCGGAGGCTTAGAACTGATACTTCAGCGACAATTGCATGGTTCTCAGACCAGACGCTTCAGTGGTGAGCACGCCGAGCGACGGAGAACCAGCGTTTGCGCCGCCGCCCCCGAACTCAGGATGGTTGAAGACGCTGAAAGCATCAGCTCTGAACAGCAGTTGCTGTTCTCTAAAGATGGGAAACGTCTTGAACAACGATAGATTGGTAGGGTAGGCACCCGGCTGGCGTGTTGCGCTCACGTTGCGTGTTGTGCCGTAGACGCCGGGCGCGGGTTGCGCAAAGCAGGCAGGATTGAAATTCAGGAATCTGGTCTTCGTGAATCCCTTCTGCGGATTGCAAGTCTCCAGCGCATACATGTTATGCGCATAGCTGGTGTCTGCGGTGTTGTTTGCGGTCACTGAAACCGGCTGCCCCGAGGCCAATTGCTGAATGAACGACAATTGCCAGCCCCCCAGAACCTCACTGTTCAACAGTCCTGCGCGGTTGATAAAACGCCGCCCTGGCCCGATCGGCAGATCGTAGATCCCGCTCAATTCCACGACGTTCGTCCGGTCAAATGAGGCGGGCGAATAGGTCAATCGCGGGCGATAGATGTTTTCAATATTGGTGTTGTCCCCGTCGGCAATGTCCATCGCCTTGGACCACGTGTAGCTGAAAAGGAATTGGAGCCCGGAAGCATAACGGCGCTGCAAGGAGGCAGCCAGGGCATTGTAGTTCGCGGTGAGCGCATTCTGCTGGATCGTAACCGGACCGGCCAGCGGTTGCGGCTTTACATCCAGAATCCCCGACGTGTTCCCCGGCGACAGCGCATAGGGCTGATTGCCGTCGGCGCGGTTCGACATGTGCCTGGTCACGTCGCCCACGTAGGCCACCGTAAGCAGAGTGTTGTTGTTCAACGAGTGTTCGACGTTGAGGTTCCACTCGACGGCTGACTGGTCCTTAAGAGTTTTTGCTACGGTGTACCCCGAATTCCCGGTCGAGATGGGAGCGAAAAGATCTTCAATCAAGGAGGGGTTGGCGATGTCGATGGTCTTGGACTCCAGAATGAAGTTGGGCGCGTAGAGCAGAGAAAACTGGAGGTTGTTATACATGATGGGAGAGAAATAAATTCCATATCCCCCGCGAACAACGGTGTTCTTGAACGTATTCCACGAAAAACCGATCCGTGGACCATAGTCGTTGTAATTGGTATTCCACGTGCCTGGAATCGGCTTGTTGAGCGCGATGCTGTAAAGCGCTCCGCCGTTCTTGTCGATGGGAGGATCGTCGAAGTCGTAGCGCAATCCCAGGTTGAGGGTCAAGCGCTGCGAGATCTTCCAGTCGTCCTGAACGTATACCGAGACCTGCGACTCGTGGAACCATCCCACCGAGGTGCCGACGGCCGTCGTTCCACTCTGCGGATAGCCAAGCAGCAAGTCGGCAAACGCGTTGCCGGTGGAAGTCGTACTGCGCTGTCCGTCGATGTACTGCGATGTTGCGCTGCCATCGAAGGTATAACCTGCATTGTTCAAGACGGTCCAGTTGCCGAAGAACTGAGTCTTCACAAACTGCCCGCCAATCGCGACGCTGTGCTTTCCGAGTGTCCAGTCGAGTTCGTCTGCAATCTGGTAGCGATTCTGCAGTCCTCCCTGGGGGGAATACTGATCGCCGAGCCCCGTGTAATTGCTGAGCGAAACGGTCGGCGGCGTCCATTGCGCCGGATTCGCATCCACGTTGTTGAGGCCGTACTGTTGTGCATAATTCACCGCGCCGGTTCCCTGCTGGGTCCTTAATACCTGGCCTCTGTTGAATCCGATCTTGAAGATATTGGCGATGTGCTGGTTCAGGATGTAGCTATCCTGCAGCGAAGTGTTTGTCCCCGTGGTGGCATAAAAGATGCCGAACAAACCGGGGACAATCGAGTCGCTACCATCGTTCACTGTCCCGCGCAGAAAGGTTGCCACCAACTGATTGTTGCCGGTGATGTTCCAGTCTCCGCGCGCAATATATTGATCGCCATTATTGATCTGCGGCAGGTTCACAATGTAGTTGACGTTGTTCGCGCCCAAAGGCACATTGGCAGCCGGATAGTTCTTCAGCCACAGTTTCGCGAAAGCGTCGACCCTGCCGGAGGGAATCTGGTTGCTGTCGAAAGGGCTTGACGTTCCCGTGGAAGGATCGTACGTCAGCGGGTCATAGATGGTCGTCGAAATGTTGTCGTTTGCGAAGTTCCCCATCAGTTCGGCTGCTGTCGGTACGCGGTTTTCGCTCACATATTCCGAGTGGCTGCGAAGGCCCGTGTAGTTGAAATAGGCGAATACCTTGTCTTTCAAAATGGGTGCCCCCAGTCCGCCGCCGAAATTGTTGTATCGTACGGGCGGCTTGCTGGTCGCGAACCAATTAGTGGCGTTGAGGTCATCATTTTGAAGAAACTCATACGCCGAGCCATGGAACGTATTGGAACCGCCCCTGGTGATGACGTTGATCACGGCTGGCTGGCCGAAGCGCGCCGGCGATCCGTTCAACGTCGTAGTCACGCCCTGCGCGGCCTCCACGTTGGAGACCACGTTGGCCGTCGCGGTCAGCAGGTTTACGTTCTCCACCCCGTCCTGCAGAAATTGCGCATGTGCAATTCCAAGACCCGCGATATTGACCGAATTAGAGACCTGGTTATAGAAGCTCGCGTCGCCCGATTCAGGCTCGTCGGTGCCGGCCTGCGAGGCCGGCCCAACCACCGCGATGCTGAGCACGCTGAGCCCCGCGGTGTTGGGAAGCTGCTGCAACTGGGCTTCTCCAAAAGACTGGTTCACCTCCGCATCCTCGGTTTGCAGCGCCACCGTTCCCGATGCGCCCGATACGGTGACCGTCTCAGAAGCCTTTCCAACAGTGAGCACCAAGTTCGCCGTGACTCCGCTCAGGGTCAGGTCAATCGTCGTGGTGGAAGACTGGAACCCGGATGCCGAGGCCGTGATGGTGTACGTGCCCAAGGGCAGGGACGGAAACGAATAGAGTCCGTTGGGCCCTGTGGTTTGGGTCCGCGCGGCAGAGGTGGCCATGTTCAGTGCCGTGACCTTGCTATTGGAAACAAGAGCGCCGCTGCTGTCGGTGATCATTCCAGCGATGCTGGCAAGGTTGGTTTGAGCGCGAAGGTAATTGTGCGGCGAAAGCCACAACACCTCACATGCCAGCAAGCAAAGAACAAACAACTTGGGCCGCGCCATCCGGTTGCAGGATTGAACTGCACCTTTGAATCCTTGCCCGACCGTGGCGAGGCAGATATATCGTTTCGTACCGAACATGGGGAAACCTCCAAATCAAGTCGTGCTCGCATTTTGTGCCGTCCTTCAGGGGCGAAGGCCGTGCCGCGATTGCAATAGGCGAATTTCTTCGCGGAAGAAACCATAGGGGCAGACGAAACCACGGTCAAGGCTAATCTTTGACGGTTCGCTAGATTTCAATCAATGAATTCGCGATTCGCGATGCAGGTTGGAAACATCTCGTATTAAGTTGGATTTGTAACGACAACTTGTGAGAACGACCGCTCGTTCTGAAGACACTGTGGAGCGTCCAATTTCGTAGATTGAAATTATGGTGGCGTGTTGAGGGAGAGGGCGTGGAGAGCGAACAGGTTGGAAAACTGAGCTACCAGATTGAATCGGTGGGGCGTGCGTGCCGCCTGATAAGGATTCTTCAGGACGAAGGGAGCTTGCCTCTGTTCGAACTTGCCGAAATTGCGTCCTTGAGCAGGCCCACTGTTTTCCGGCTGATGGCCACGCTTCAGGCGAATGGCATCGTTGTGAAAGACGGCGGCCGAAAGTACCGGCTAGCCGGCGCCTTCTCTCCTGGGCGGCGCTATAAGATCGGCTATTTGGCGGAGACTGGCGATACTTCCTTTTACCGCGCCGTCACGCGAGGGGTGATCGAGAGTGCAAAACGGGCGGGGGTGGACCTGATGGTACTCAACAGTCAGCACAGTCCAGACATTGCGTTGGCAAATGCGGAAAAACTCCTGAGGGAAAACGTCGACCTTGTGATGATGTTTCACTCCTATGCCCAGGTTGCTGCTCTTCTCTCCGGGCGCACTCGCACCAGAGCAATTCCGCTGATTGCAATCGAGATCCCACATCCCAACGCAGTCTATTTTGGCGTCGACAATTGCCAGGCTGGACTTACGGCTGGACGTTACCTGGCCCGCTGGGCCGAGGAGCATTGGAAAGGGCAAGTGGATGAGATCTTGCTGATCGGTTCCCCGCGGGCGGGACCTCTCCCCGAAGCACGACTCACGGCCAGCCTTTTGGGGATCAACGAGGTCCTTCCCAATTCAGCGCTTGCCAAGATCTTCACTGTCGATGGAAACTGGCAATTCGACGCAAGCCTTGAAGCGGTGGCACGGCATCTGGAAAAATCCAAATCGACAAAAATCCTTGCCAGCGCGATCTTTGACCCCAGCGCCTTGGGCGCTCTGCAGGCGTTCAAGGATGCGGGGCGTCTTCAGGATTGCGCGATTGTCGGGCAGAATGGATCCATCGAGGCTCGACTTCAAATGCGCAAGGCGAATTCACGGCTGATTGGTTCAGTAGCCTATTTTCCTGAGCGATATGGGGAACAGCTTATCGCACTAGCTCTGGACATACTTACGCAAAGAGTTCCAGCCGCCAAGGCGGTCTTCATCAAGCACCAATTGATCACGCCAGGCAACCTGAGGCAGCATTATGGACGTGAAATGGAAACTGCCAGAACAGCATGAACCCACCGACGCCCGGACTCTGTTGCAATTCAGGCGTGGACCTGGGGCGTCCCCGGCTCTGCCCTACTCCCAGCGACGAGCGGGCTGGGGTTCGAGTCTTTCACCGACAAGCGTCAAGACCGCCCGCAGCAAACGCTTACGGTGGAACGGCCGCCCATCGCGCATGAATGCCGGCTATCCAAAGTCCTGGTTCGACCGCTTGGGGATGGTTTCGTTGCTGGAAACTCGGCAATGCTTCTTGTTTGCTTCATGAACCGCCGGATGTCGAACGGCGCGTCCGGTGGCGTGGGAAGACGGCAAGGGTTACCTTGCCTCCTGCCCAATCATTTGTCTGCTGTCGGGTGGGTGGTCTCCGGCTTCAGGAGACCACCACTTGAGTGAGAAAAGGACAGGCGGTTAGAAAGCCAGGTGGAAAGCAAATTCCAGCTGCCGTTCGCTGTGTAGCCGGACGGCGCCGATTTGCGCTGCCTGGCCGGTGTTACCCGCAGGTATTCCGTTTTCACCCGTCGCCAGAACGTTATACCCGGGAGAGACCTCCCCGTTCGGATTCTGAAATTGAGGAGTATTGGCCAGGTTGTACGCCTGGGCGCGGAACTGTCCCGTTACTTTGTCATGGATGGGAAAGTTCTTGAAGATCGACGCATCCAAGCTCCGGTAGCCCGGTCCGTAAACGGCATTGCGGCCGATCGTTCCCTGACGGTCATACACCGGGTAACCGTTGCCCTTGCCGTTGACCCAGGTTGCGGGTGGAGGCGTGAATTGCGACGTATTGAACCACGCCTTTGTGTTCTTGATGTACTTGATTTTGCCGGTTAGATCGGTGCGCTGGTTGGGAACAGCCCATTCGCAACCGCACGCATTGTCCGTGTCACCCACAATGGTTCCTTTCCCCGTAGTCACATCGAAAGGGGTGCCGGTCTGCAGGGTAACGATAGTATTGAGTTGCCAGCCCCCTACCGCGTATTCGAGAACAGCAGGCAGATGTTGCGCAAACGCTTTTCCATGCCCGAAAGGCAGGTCGGCAAGAGCGCTGAAGGTGAAGCTCTGGCGGATGTCCTGTCCGGAGTTTCCGTAGGTTCCGTGCGCGCCCAGGTTCACATCGCCGTTAATGATCTCGATGCCACCGGCATCGTCAAGCCCGTGCGCCCAGGTGTACGCGCCCGTCAGTTGCAGCCCGTTCAGCATGTTGCGCTGCATTGACACTTCAAGAGCACTGTCGTTCGCCTTTCCCTCATTCACGATCCGGTCGATCGTGGAGAATGCCGGATACAGCGACTGCTCGTAGGCAACGTGTGCTCCTCCTACATATCCAATCTCCTGGCCGTTCAGGTTGTATGTGGTGTAGAGGTGATCGGACTTGGTCCCGACATAGGCGGCCGTCAGTGAAGTGACGCGGTCGATCTGTCGCTGCATCTGCACGTTCCATTCCTGGACCATGGATGTGGGCGCATGAGATGCCTGCGAGATCAGCGTCACGCCGGTGGGGTTCAAAGGATCCACCAGAGTGCCCGATTTGGGGAAGGGCAATGCCCCGGTCGCGTCCGCTGAGTTGTTGTCGAAATTTGGCGAGGACTGGCAATTGGTGGTGATTGAAGCGGAGCAGGTCGGCGTCATCCCATTCAGATTGATGCGGCTCTGCGAGCCCCGCCAGTCGTCAGTCTCGGAGGTTCCGTTGAAGTCTGCGTTGCTCCAGAGCCCGTTGCCGCCACCGCCGCGCTCCTGGAAATAGAACACGCCATAGCCGCCGCGCAGGGACATCGTGCCCTTGCCGGTCAGGTCGTAGGCAAATCCGATGCGCGGACCAAAGTTGTTGTGGTTGTTGCTCACCAGGGTGCGCGAATAGCCATTCTTTCCGGCTTCATGCAGGGTCAGGGTGGCCAGGTCGAAGTTCGATTGATTGTTGTTTTCCTCGATCGGATAGGTGAAGAGCTCGTAACGCAGACCGAGATTCAAGGTGAGTCGGCGGTTCACTCTCCAATCGTCTTCCGCGAAGTAGGCAGAGTGCCAGTTGCGGGTATCGATGAACCCCTGCGAAACCCCGACGCCGGCTTCGAAGTCGTTCACGAAGCCTGCCAGCACATCTGCTCCCGAGTAGCCGGTGAAGTTGTTCGCAAAGTTCCATTGACCTTTGGCTGCGGGAACCTGGAAGTACTTCACCTGGTGATACATCACGTCGACGCCGGCCTTGATGGTGTGAGGGCCCTTGGTCCAGGAGATGCTGTCGACTCCCTGAAGCGTCTTTTGCGGCACGTAGTACGGGCCTGCATCGCCGCTGCCGGCGAATCCGCTGCTGATGATGCCGAGGCCGCCCTCGAGAGCCGTATTTGCGCCCGGGATGCCGAGTTGCGTGGCCAGCGGAATGTTGTTGAACGGATTGACGTAGGCGTAATACGGCCGGGTATATCCGAACCGCACTTCATTCACGAGGCTGTTGGTGACGACATGCGTTTCGCCAACCGCCAGTCCACGCGGATGCGTCGGATTGTACCCGGCGCCAAACCCCGCGGGCAGCCCCGGAAGCTGGCTGTCGATCTGAAGAATGTCCTGGCCATAGCTGTACCGTGCAAAAGCAGTGTCGCGGGAACTAATATTCGCGTCCAGACGAAGATCGAAGTCGTCGAAACGCTGCGTCTGTGAGGGGTTGGTTTGGTAGTTCTTCACGACGGTCTTCGTCGCGAGTGAGGGCGTGGGGAGAGGATACGCCTTCAGATAGTTCGACCCCGCTGGGTTGATTTGGCCCGGATCAATGACGTTTGGTTGACCGCCGGAATTGAACTGTTCGCAGGTCTCTGGATTGACGATTGCACCGAATGTATTCGCCGAGGTGCCCCCCATGTCGTTGCAGGCGGGAACCCAGAAGCTGTTGACTGTGCCGGGAATGCTGTTGTTCTGCGTCATCGTTGGATCGAGGAACTCCGAGAAGTCTCCCGTCCGCATTTTTGCCGTAGGAACCGTAAGGTACGACTGCCCTTGCGGCTGCCGCTGGCGGAGCGCCTGGTAATCACCGAAAAGAAAAAGGCGATTGCGCCAGATGGGTCCTCCCAACGTCCCGCCGAGTTGGATGCGATGGAAGGTGGGAGCCGGTACGGGGGCATTGCCTTCGAAGTTGTAGTTGGGATTTGCGTCAAAGATCTGGTCGCGGTCAAAGAAAAAGGCCGAACCGTGATACTGATTTGTGCCGGACTTGATGGAACTCTGCACCATGGCCCCGCCGGCGCCGCCAAGCTCTGCGGGCGCTACCGTGGTGAGGATGCGGAACTCCCGCGTGGCTTCCACGGGCGGAAAGAAGACGATGGTGCCTACCAGCATCTCGTTGTTGTCCAAGCCGTCCAGTTCGAAGTTGTTTGCCGACTGCCGCAGGCCGTGAACCGAAAGAGCCGCGCCGCCAGTTTCGCCGTAACGGAAGGTTTCGGAGTTTCCGCTCACGCCGCTGGCCGAGCTGCCATAGCTGCCCCGCGTAACGCCCGGGGTGAGAAGCGCCAGGGCAGTAAAGTTTCTGCCATTCAAGGGCAGGTCCGACATCTGCGCCGCCTCAACCACGATCCCGGTTGAGGAGGTGGAGAGGTCCACTACCGGAGCCGCGTCTGAAACCGTGATCGTGGTCGAGTCCGAACCCGGCGCCAGTGCGAAGACGAGGGCCTGGACTTGGGAAACTCGCAGCTCAAGCACCTGTTCCTGAGCCTGGAATCCCCTCGACTCAACGTGAACGGTGTAGCTGCCGCGCAGTACCGACTCGAAGTCGAAAGCGCCCTCCGCGTCTGCTTTGGCCGACCGAATCGCGCCGGTGTCCGTGCTGGTGAGTGTCACTTGCGCGCCCTGAACAACGGCGCCGGTCTTATCCGTAACGGTACCTCTGACGGTTCCCGAGTCCGTTTGTGCTTGCAGCGGACCTGTGAAAACTGCCAGCCCCAGGAACAGGGCACATAAAGAAAGAGTTGCCCGAGTCCACAGCCTGACAAAATGCTGACTCATACTGCCTCCGAATGAATTCTCTCGGGGTGAAACCCACCCCCGAGCTTGTTATGAACAGAACCATCCGGCCCGAACCGGGATGGTTGCAATAGTTCTTTGCTCCTTTCTCCATTGTTTAGCTCTGATCAACTATGTTCTGCATTTTCAGTTGATTACGCGGAGTAATGATCAGCCGAATGGATTCTCAACGGGCATTCGGTGCCGTGATATGCTGACCCTTATAGCCATGACTTCCAACGCTGCGACTCAATCCCGGGTGAACTTTGGGCTTTTTGAGGCTGACCTAAAGTCAGGCGAACTGTGGAAGGCTGGATATCGCGTAAAGCTGCAAAGCTTGCCTTTCAAGATCCTCACGGTTCTTTTGGAGAATGCCGGTGAGGTGGTGTCGCGGGAAGAATTGCAAGCGCGTGTCTGGGGTCCGGATGTCATTGTCGACTTCGAGCATTCTCTAAGCAGCGCCATCAAGAAGTTGCGCGAGGCGCTGGGAGATGCCGCCGACAACCCCCGCTTCATTGAAACCCTGGCCCGCCGAGGATACCGGTTCATCGCGCCCGTGGGTGAAGTCGAGGACCCGGTCCACAGTGTCTCTGATCCGTCTTCCAAGCCTGCGGGCGAAGCGCTCCCTTCCGGAAATCCAGGAAGCCTCCCCGCTGCACCGGCAAGCTTGGCGTCAATCTCAGGCCGCTGGGCATTCTATTTAATAGTCGTGCTCTCGTTCGGCTGCGGCGCTGCACTGGCAATGGCGGCGGTCCGATTATGGGACGCGCGGTCTCCCCAACAGACAGTGCCGAGAATCTCCCAGATCACGCATGAAGGAAGGGTCTACTCCTCGGTCGATATCGAATTTGAAGCGCTGCCGGCATCGGTGACCGACGGTGCCCGCCTGTTCACGTCCTCTGTCGAAGACGGGCACGATGTCTTGTCCCAGGTTTCGCTCTCCACCGGTGAGATCCAGATTCTGCGTTTGCCCAATGAGATTGCTTCTCCGGAAATCGATAACATCTCTCCGGACGGAACCAAATTGCTGGTGCGGAGCCATCTGTCTCCTGCATCCGAGGAGCCGTTATGGGTAGTGCCCGTCGACGGCGGTTCGGCTTTTAGAGTTTCGAGCGTCCAAGCCCATGACGCGACGTGGATGCCCGAAGGAAACAGTATCCTCTATGCTTCCGGGAATCAGCTCGCAGTGGTGTCGCTCGAGAGCGGAAAATCGACTGCATTCGCGACCATTCCGGGCCGTGCCTTTTGGCTTCGCTGGTCGCCGGATGCCAAGCTGCTCCGCTTCACCATCATCGATCCCGTCGACCATACTGCTTCCCTTTGGGAAATAGCCGGAAGCCGGAGTGCGCCACGCCCGGTGCTGGAAGACTCGAGGACCTCGAAAGAATGCTGCGGGGTTTGGACGTCGGATGGGAGATCCTTTGTATTTCAGGCGACATCCGACGGCAGGAACGATCTGTGGAAACTGAGCGGTTCCTCCCGCGGAACTCCCGTACGCATCACGAACGGCCCTCTGAATTATGAAGCTCCTGCGGCAGGACGCAACGGCCAGATCTTCTTTGTTGGCCACGATTACCGATCAAGGGTCGACAAATATGACGCGCAGCAACAGCAATTCACCCCTTTGCGGAATTTTCTGGCCCAGGCTGACCGCGTCAGCTTTTCGCGCGACCGCAAGCGCGTGGTGTGGATTGACTCCGCTGGGCTGTTGTGGAGAGCCAACGTCGATGGTTCCGACAAGGTTCAGCTGACTCCCGAGTCATTGCGGGTGTTCATGGCCACATGGTCGCCGGACGGAAACCAGTTGGCATTGATGGGCAGGCGCGAGGGACAGCCGTGGCAGATCTTCCTTCTGAGTGCGAATGGAGGCAGCCCGGAGCGACTCATGAGCCAGGACCTCAACGTGGCGGATCCATCCTTCGCTCCGGACGGAAAATCCCTTGTATTTGGCGGCGTTCCGGATCTGATGGGGCAGGGCCACACTCCCCGCTCTTTGGAGATTCTGGAACTCGCTTCCAATCGGACGAAGGAAATTGCGCATTCCCAAGGATTGTTCAGCCCGCGATGGTCGCCCGACGGGCGCTATATCGCGGCGCTCACCCTGGACCAGCAAAAATTGATGCTGTATGACGTTGCGGCTCGGAGTTGGAAGACTCTCGCCACCACTTCCGCGGCAGATCCAGTCTGGTCACCCGACAGCAAGACGCTTTATTTTCACGCATACATGGCTCCCATGGGCCCCATCTGCAAGATCAGCGTTCCGGATGGCCGCATGGAAGAAGTGGCGAGCCTGAAGAACTTTCCTGCCGGAACGACCTCCCGGTACTTCTTCGCCGGGCTGACGCCAGAAAACGTTCCGATCGCGCATGCCGAGATCGACAGCAGCAATCTCTATACCATTGATCTGAACCCGCATTAAACGTGATTCCTGAAGTAAATCGATCAATCCAAAGGGCTTCCCTGGTCAAGAAAAAGTCATCCAGAAGTTAACCTCGCTGCCTTGCGATGAGAGGCTAACTGGCATCTGTTTATATGCATGTTCATGTGTAGGTTGGCTTCGTCCGCTCTCTTTCTATCTTTTTGCGCCGCAAGTTGGTCTCAGGGCCGTCTTCATCCGCAACCTGCGGGCGTTGGCGTTGCTCAGGATTCGGCCGTGTCGAACGAGGTGGCCCTCGGTGACACAGTTCTGCGTGTTCGCGAAGGGGGTGACGAGCGGGAGCACATCGTTTGTGGATCTGCGGACTGTGCAGCGTCCACATCGCCCAAGGCATCTGGGTATGAAGTGGGCTCGGACCTCAAAGTAGCGATCTCCAAGTTGCAGGCATTCTGGATTGATGGCACAACCATCTTGATTCCGGCCGGCCACACCGAGCCTCAAGCGCAATACACCTTATACAGCGACCCCAAGGCGCAGCTGAAGCTTGGCCCCGCCGGCATCACGGGCGGCGCCTCCATTCGCCTGGCGCTGGGCGAACAAATGACCCCAGCGCAATTGGCGAGATTTCCGCAACTGCGCTCCGGCTACTCGAAGTTAAAGCTTCCGGACACATTAACGGAGCCCGAACTGCATGCCCTGCTCAAGGGACAGCTTGCGCTTTCTGTCCAGAGGCAGGACGGCTCAACGGGCTATGTCACAGGTGTGCAGAACGCCGGGGTGCTCGACGATCTTTACGCCTATTCAGGAAGACTTGGTGTTGTGATCCGGAATCCGAACGTTCGCGACGAGTGGTCCGACTTCGCGGACGATTCCGATGGAGACGTGAAGGTGAAGGTGTGGGCGCCGACAGCGCAGAACCTTCGCTTGCAGTTGTTCCGCAACGCCGGCGACAGTGGGCCATCGCAGACCGTACCCATGCATGAGCACGCGGGCGTCTGGGTTGCCGTGCTCGATCGCAACTGGTTCAGCCACTATTACCTGCTCGATGAAACGGTCTATGCGCCCAGCCAGCAAGCCATCGTAGAAAACATCGTCACAGACCCTTACTCCATCGATCTTGCGCTGAACGGCACAAAAAGTAGGCTCACCGATATAGACGCCGCCGAAACGAAACCGCCTGGATGGGATGAAGATCGTTCTCCGGCCCTGTCTCGGATCAACGACCTGAGCATCTATGAGCTTCATGTGCGCGACTTCAGCGCGACTGACGCAACGGTTCCGGAGGAACATCGCGGCACATATCTCGCCTTCACCGATTCCCAATCGGACGGGATGAAGCATCTGCGAGCGCTCTCTGCTGCGGGCCTGAAGGCCGTGCACCTGCTGCCGACCTTCCACTTCAACAGCGTGAATGAAGATAAGAGCACGTGGAAGACTCCCAGCGATCTCTCGCACTATCCCCCTGACGGACTCCAGCAGCAGGCTGCGATCGCTGCCATCCAGTCCGAGGATGCGTACAACTGGGGCTACGACCCGGTGCACTATCTGGCCCCGGCAGGCGCCTATGCCGTGAACCCCGACGACCGTGTCCGCGAGTACCGCAGCATGGTTCTCGCCTTGCATCGCAGCGGACTTCGGGTCATTCAGGATGTCGTATTCAACCACACCAGCGGGTTTGGCGACGCGCCGAACTCGATCCTCGACAAGGTCGTGCCGAACTACTATAACCGCCTGGATGCTGATGGCAACCTCCTGACGAGCACCTGCTGCGCCAACACCGCAAGCGAACACCTCATGATGGGAAAGCTCCAGCAGGATGTCCTCGTGTGGAACGCGAAGAACTACAAGATCGACGGCTTCCGGTTCGACCTCATGGGTTTCACGTTCGTCGAAAATCTTCACCAGATCAAGGCCGCGCTCGCGCAGTTGACGTTGGCCAGGGATGGGATCGATGGCTCAAAGATCTATCTCTACGGCGAAGGGTGGGAGATGGGCGAAATGGCTCACAACGCGCTTGGGGCCAGCGCCACGCAGTTGAATCTATACGGTACGGGGGTCGGCAGCTTCAATGATCGCCTGCGCGACGGTGTGCGCGGCGGCTCCCCCGCGGGCGCGCCCCAGTCGCAGGGATTCGCCACCGGCCTCTTCACCAACTCCAGCAGCTACACCGACAGCGTCACTTCCAAGGATGATCAACAGAGCGCGCTTCTGAATCACGAAGACTGGATTCGCGCGGGATTGGCCGGGAATCTTCGCGGCTTCCGATTCACCAACGCGGACGGTGCCCTCGTGACCGCCGCGCAAATCGCTTACCAGGGCCGACCCGCCGGTTATACTGCGGCACCTTCCGAGACGATCAATTACGTATCTGTTCACGACGACCAAACGCTGTTCGACGCAATTCAGATCAAGGTTCCGGAGAATGAAACCGCGGTGCAGCGGGCCCGGCGTCAAGTCCTGGCTCTGAGCGTCGTGGCGCTTGGCCAGGGCATTCCCTTCTTCACGGCCGGCGACGACCTGCTGCGGTCCAAAGATATGGACGCCGACAGCTTTGATTCCGGCGACTGGTTCAACAGAATCGATTGGAGCGCGCAGACCAATAACTGGGGAATCGGCCTTCCGCTTGCGCGTCACAATGAACGCCACTACGCCCTGGAATCACGGCTTCTGCAGAATGCGTCCTTGAAGCCAACGCCTGCTGAGATTCAGCTCACCGCGGCAGCATTCAAGGAATTTCTGCGGATTCGCTACAGTTCGCCGTTGTTCCGGCTGGCGACCTTCGATGAGGTGCAGGCATACCTGCAGTTTCCCAACACAGGAAAATCGCAGACGCCGGGTGTAATCGCGATGGAACTTGGGGCGGACACAAGTTCCTATGGCCCCTATCGTCACATCCTGGTTATCTTCAACGCGACCACAACGCAGCAGACCATTCCTGTGGACGACCTCAAGGGGATTCACATGCAACTGCATCCGTTGCAAGCCAAGGGCGCCGATCCGGTTGTCCGCGGAGCCACGTTCGACGAACGCGGCATCGCCCAGGTTCCGGCGCTCACCACCGCAGTGTTCGTGAGTGCGCCCTAAATTCTATCCGCGGATCACGCGCCACCACAATGACAATGCCCCGCCAAACGGCGGGGCATTGTCATTGTGCGAGTGCACTTTTCTTTACTGGTAGAGCAGAGTGATCGCCGCGGATGCAGCCGTCACGCTACCGCTAACCGATGGATCTGAACTGCCGGGCACGGTCGAGTTCTGTATGGCCACGTGCCAGGTGCCCGTCGGAAGGTTGATGGTCTGTGCCGCTCCCGAGTTATAAACGAGAAGCGCCGTGTTCCATGTGTCGCTGTTGGCAGATGCGTTGATCTGCGTGTACACCAATGAGGCGCTTCGTTGATCGGACAGAACGTTCGTATTGATATCCGACCAGGTCGTGAATCGGAATCCGGGGTGTGCCTTGCGCAATGCGATCAAGGCCTTCACGTAGGCATAGGTGGGTGCGTACGTCTGAAGAAACGTCCAGTCGAAGTCGTTGACGGCGTCGGATGCGTTATAGCTGTTCGAGTTGAATTGCTTGGTCCGCTGGAACTCATCGCCGCCATAGAGGAATGGAATGCCCTGCGATGTCAGCACGATGCTTGCGGCGTATTGATTGAGCTGTGCCTGGAGCGCCGTGTCGCCGCTGTGCCCGTTTGCGCTGGCCCATAATCCCACTTTGTCCGCCAGGCAGAGATTGTCATGCACTGAAACATAGTTGATTGCCTGTTCCGGCGCAGCCGTGTAGCTCGCGTCCCATTGGCTGGAAAGCGTTGTGGCAGGAAGCGAAGCCAGCGGCGATGCTTTTACACCTTCGGAAATCGCTCCCCATCCCAGCGTGGTTCCAGGCCAATCCTTGCCCGCAACATACGATCCGAAGTAGCTGTCGGAAGTGCCTTGATTGAAGAGGAAGCCGGTGTTGCCACCTGCATCATCATTGGTCCCCTTCAACGCACCGCGATAGCTGCCGTTGAAGATGCCGATGTGAGACGAAGCGATGGTTCCGACAGTGCTGAAGCCAAGCTGTGTCGGCCAGTTCGGATCGCTGCTGGCGCCCGTCCAGGGCTCGCCATAGAGAAGCAGGTTGCGATTCGGATAGGTCGATGTAAGATAGTGCGCCCAGCCGTCGACCGTCGCAACAGGGAACACACCCAGCAGATCGAAGCGGAAGCCATCCACGTTATACTGCGTAACCCAGTATTCGAGTGAATCCTGAATCATGCGGGCCACCATGGGCTGCGATCCGTCCAGCGTATTGCCGACACCACTGATATCAGTGCCCAGGTAGTACTTTGAAGTGATATTGCCCAGGACCGACTTGTCCACCGTGTGGTTATACACAACGTCGAGAATCACCCGTATGCCCCGCTTGTGAAAGCCATCGATCATTGCCTTGAATTCTGCAATGCGCTTCAGACTGGCATCCGTTGGAGTCTGCGAATAGCGCTCTTCCGGAACGTTATAGTTCTCAGGGTCGTACCCCCAGTTGTAGCAATCTGCATTGTTGGCGACGTCGGTCGGATTGCACGAGTTGAAGTCTGTCACCGGCATGAGCTGTATATGGGTGACGCCCATGTCCACCAGGTGGTCGATCCCGGTGCTTGGCGCTCCCGTAACTCCGTTCACCGTCGTCCCTGCCAGTGTCATTCCTTCATAGGTGGCGCGCTCGTCTACTGGAATGCCGGAACTTGCATCTTCAGTGAAGTCGCGCACATGCGTCTCGTAGATGATCGAATCCACGCGGTTCGCCAAATCCGGCGTCGGCGTCCATCCGTCAGGAAGCGTTGCCTGGCTGGGATCGAGGACGATGTTGTTATTCGTTCCCGCCTGCACCATCGCTCCGTACGGATCACGCGAAGTGACGCCATTGACTTGGAAATTGTACGTCTGAAGCAATTGGTCGCCGGGCACGACTACCGAATACACGTCGGTATACCCGTTCGCATCGGCAACAGGAGACATCGGGTGCAGCGTGCCGTTGAGATTCAGCACCACGTTCGAGCTGTCCGGCGACCAGATGGAGAATGTAGATTGTGCCGGCGTATACATCACGCCCAGGCGCAGCGCCTGCGCAGGCGTGCATGTGCCGGTGTTGACGGAGATGGTATTGGTGGGAACCGATTCGTTCTCGTTCGCATCATAAGCCGCCACTTCATAGGTGTAGGTGGTGTCGGGGGCGGCAGTGGTGTCGTTGTAGGTCAGGTTACCTGTCGTCGCCAGCGGCGTTCCGTTGCGAAGAACCTGGTAGCCGACAATTGCAGATGCTCCCGGAGCCGAGGCATTCCAACTCTGGACGACATTGCAGTATGCGACGTTCTCTACCGCTGAAAACCCGGTGGGTGTTGCCGGAGCTTGTCCGGTAGCGCCGAGAGTCGTTACAACAAGGACGGAACTGGCGACAGAAGTATTTCCGGCGCTGTCAAAAGCTGTGACGGTGTACGAGTAGGAGGTAGTGGCCAGCAACCCGGTGTCTGTATAGGAGGTGGTAGTCGACGTACCCACCTTCGTCCCGTTGCGAAGAACGTTGTAGCCCGCTACGCCAGCACTCGATGTGGATGCTGTCCAACTGAGGGCGATGGAGCTGGACGTGACCGTGCCAGCAGTCAGGCCTGTCGGCGCGGTCGGAGGCACAACGGCCGCGAGTGTAGTGACGGAAATGGACGCGCTGGCTGCGGAAGTGTTGCCTGAAGCATCATAAGCGCTCACGGCATACGTGTAGGCGGTTGCCGCCGATAATCCGCTGTCGGTGTAGGAAGGTGTGGCCGACGTTCCCACCTTTGTCCCATTGCGAAGGATGTTGTAGCCCGCCACTCCGGCACTCGATGTGGAAGCGGCCCAACTGAGGGCCACGGAGTTGGTGGTGATTGTGCCGGCCACTAGATTGGTAGGTTGGGATGGCGCCTTGGTAACGGGCGCTGATGAAGAACCTCCGGATCCGCAACCGGTGAATACTGTCACTGCCACCATCAAAACGATCGCTCGCGCTCTGTCGAAACTCATGTCTGCCTTTCCTGCTTCTGTGTAGTTTTGTGGGGCGTGATTGGAGTGCTCTGCTCGAAGTTTTCCGGAGCTCGATTGTGTGAGTTGCTCAACAACAAACTTTCCCGGATGGCCGCGCCCGCGCAGTTTTTGAAATCATCAAGTCACCCGGATTCCGGCTCTCGCGGACAAATGGAGTCCGGATTTCCCTCCCGAGCGAAACCATGCGTCTAACCGTGCAGAGACTTCAATGCTCTGATTTTGTTTTCTGGGTGACTTCGAGATGATTAGCTAATTAATTCTTTATCAAGGAGATAAGGGACAGCATGGAGCCGCCAAGAAGGCGGGGGAGACGGATTTCTTTGCTCTCCCCCTCGTCAGTCAACTGAATATCAAGCTGCGGGGCGAAGTGGACAGGAGAGAAGAAACCGGGGACAAGCCGCGCTGTTCACCTTCGCATAGGAGGACTCTTCGATTCCTGTGCAAGCGACGCGATGGGGATCGCGACTCAGCGACTAGGCTGGATGCGATCCGTGGGATGCCCGGAATCCGTTGGTCGTCTAAACATCGCTGCGTAAATCTGCCGGGAAAATGAGAAGCTCGACCTATTTTCGATCCATGAAACAATGCCGTGAATCATGGGGATTTACACGGGTCTCGTAGGTTTATCAGGCTCTATTATGATAGCATCTCCCTAAATTCAATGAGATAGCGGGGCAGTGGATGATCTTCAAGCATCACTTCGCTGGCGAGTGGCTTCGCCATTGCGGAGAGGTATGTACTGTCGGCGGAGCCGTTCTTTTTTTTCTCCTTTCTGCGCATCAACTTCATGCAGGGGCATGGACCCAGCAGCCCGGACACGGGCAGATCATCCTCACCTCTTCGCTCTATCGGACGACTACCCAATTCGATCCCGATGGAAACCCGCAGCATTTTGAAAACGACGGCGACTTTCGTCAATTCATTGCCAGCGCCTATATTGAATGCGGCCTGACGAAGCGAGATTCGTTGGTCATGAGCGTGCCGGGAGAATTTCTCGACTTCAGGAGCAGCGACAAAAACCTGAATGGCGCAAGTTTGGGCGACGTTGAAGTCGCATGGAAGCACCGGTTGAGTCCCATCAAATCGCAGTGGGCGGTATCGGGCCAGTTGCTGGTGATGTTTCCCGGATACGCGGCCAACCAAACCCCGGTCCCCAGCAACCACCAGGAGGATGTGGAGGGCCGTCTCCTGATCGGTCGCGGCGCTTCGCTGGCCAAGCAACACGTATTTATGGACGTGGAAGCCGCATATCGATACCGCAATGGAGCCCCCGCGGACCAGTTCCGTTCAGACGGTACGGTGGGGATCGAATTCGGCCACCGGCTGATGGCGATGGGGCAGGTATTTGCCATCAAGGGAATGCAAAATGGTCAGCCGTTCACGATCACCAACCCCAACGCGCAATCTGACTTCGACTTGTACAAGGTTCAGCCCTCGCTGGTCCTCTCTCTCTTCCACGGCACGAGTCTGCAAGCAGGGTGGAACGACGCCTTTGCCGGACGCAACACGGGCAACGGCCAAACGTACATTCTGGGTCTTTGGAAGACATTCTAGGTCTCTGACCGTCTGTTCTTGTCTCAACTGCGGGTGCTCCAGGAATCCTCACCCCAGCGGCAGGTCTTCGTCGCCGGGGTGAGGATTCGATTTTGAGACCGGGGAGCCCACGAACGCCACGTACGAAATCACGTAGTCAGAGCCCTAGGCGAGTCCATTGAAAGTGCTGGCGGACAACGCGATCGACGAGTTGCCGGAGTACGAGCCACAATCACCGGCAATCGGCACAAGAACTTCCAGCGCCCGCAATGCGTTTCGGGAGCCGGCCCGGCTTGGCGATCTTCTGGTCGAAGCCGGAATGATCACACCGGCGCAGCTGGAGAGTGCGCTCGCGCAACAATCCAGTTGGGGAGCGCGTCTGGGTGACGTTCTGCTCGCCATGGGGTGGGTCAAGCCGCTTGAGTTCTATCAGATCCTTGCAGGGCATTTCGACGTAAGCTTTGTGAATTTGAAAGAGGAACCTGCAGACGCGGCGCTGTTCGACCCGACTGAATATGCCGACTATGCAAAACATCAATATCTGCCGTGGCGCATGCGCGACGGTATTTTGTGGATCGTCGTAGCCGACCCAACCTCGGCCTGGATGGAGCAGCGCTGGGGACATCGGGACGATGTGTACTTCGTGATGACCTCGAGCCTCGAGATCCTGGCGGAGCTACAGCGGGTTGCAGGCGCGCAGTTCAGCGAGGACGCGGTCTACTACCTGGCAAATTTTGCGCCCGAACACTCGGCGCGTACGGTGGTCACGACCAATCAGAAATTCTGGATTGTTGGATTGCTTGTTGCTGTTACGGGCGCCTTGTGGCTGTCTCCAGTCATCACCTTGATCGTCCTCAATTCCCTTCTGAACGGTTTTCTGCTCTTCTCCTTCCTTTTTCGCCTCGCACTCTGCACAATGAGTTGTAACGACGAAATCGGTCAATCGGTCTCCAAAGAAGAAGTGGCGGCGCTCAAGGATGAAGATCTACCCATCTACACCATCCTCGTGCCCATGTACAAGGAACCGAATGTGCTGCCGATCCTGGCCGCCGCATTGAAGAACATGGACTATCCCAAGTCCAAACTCGACATCAAGCTTGTCCTGGAAGAAAACGATCATGAGACCATCGATGCCGCCAGGGCGCTTGGGCTGGCTTCCATCTTTGAAATTGTTTGCGTGCCCGACAGCCTTCCAAAAACCAAGCCCAAAGCATGTAACTATGCGCTGCGACTGGCGCGCGGCGAGTACCTTACTATCTACGATGCCGAAGATAAACCGGAACCGGACCAGCTCAAAAAGGTGATGGTTTCCTTTCACCGCATGGGTAAAAAGACCGCTTGCATCCAGGCGCATCTCAATTATTTCAATGCCGAAGAAAACTGGCTCACCCGGATGTTCACGCTGGAGTACTCGCTCTGGTTCGACCTGTTCCTGCCCGCGCTCGACTATCTGCGGTTTCCTATCCCGCTGGGGGGAACGTCGAACCACTTCGATCTGAAAAAGCTGCGCGAGGTCGGTGGGTGGGATCCATTCAATGTGACCGAAGACGCAGATCTTGGTCTTCGCTTTGCCGCCAGCGGTTATCACGTTGGCGTAGTCGACTCTGTTACCTATGAAGAGGCCAACTCGCAGGGAGGTAACTGGATTCGTCAACGTTCCCGATGGATCAAGGGATATATTCAGACCTGGCTCGTCAATATGCGCCACCCATTTGGCCTGCTTCACCGGGTAGGCTGGAAGGGATTTCTCTCTTTCCAGCTTTTTATCGGTGGTACCATTGCTTCCGGGCTGACCTACCCATTCATCGCGATTCCCTTTGTCCTGTGGTTCATGGGCCAATCGGCGGCTCTGCGCCCCTTCTTCCCACCCTCTCTCTTGCTGGTCAGCTCAATCAACCTGGTGGCCGGAAACAGCTTCCTGATCTACTTGTCCATGCTCGCGGCGGTCAAGCGGCGCAACACCGCTCTGCTGCCCTATGCTCTCACCGTGCCAGGGTATTGGCTTCTGCAGTCGGTAGCCGCCTACAAGGCGCTCTGGCAGTTGATCACCAACCCCTTCTATTGGGAGAAGACCACTCATGGCATCAGCAAGAACACACAGGACGAAATTGCCCGCGCCACCGGAACTGTCGATTAGGAAAACCGGGGAGTGGTGGCCGCGGGCAATCCTGAAGGGGTTCGTGCTGCTGCCAATCGCCTGCCTGCTGCTGCCGGCGCTCTGGTGGTGGTATATGAGCTTCGGCTGCGACATTCTTCCCTATTCGACCAACAGGCTGGTCGCTCTGTGCGTGCTTGCGGCTTGCGTCTTGTGGCATCAACACTTGCTGGTTGAGAGAATAGGCCATGTTTGCAGTCTGCTCTTCGCGGGACTGTTAGCTGGCGGATGCGCCCTGTCCGTGCAGCACACCCACTACAGTTTGCAGCAGTGGCTGCATGCGTTCGGGTGTGGCCTCTTCATCTACGCGATCCAGTGGGCCTTCAGCCTGTATGAACGCCAAGGCGGACTACAGGCCATCGCCTCGGTCGCGCTGGTTCTTTCCATTGGATTGTTCGCCACACCGGCGGTATTGATCCTGTGCGTTTTGCTCTGTCTAATCCTGTTCTTCAAAGAACGACAATTTGCCGGCGGTATTACAAATTTGCTCCTGCTGTTATTCACCCCGCTGTTGCTATGCTTCTTTTCCCTGGTTGTGCTCAGCTTCCTTTATGGCGGTGGACCTGCCGGGCTCTGGTGGATTCCGCTCCCTTCGGCAGGCAGCGTCCATCTTCAGATATCTTCTTCCCTGCATGAACTGTGGCCGGTGATATTCGGCTTGGCGACGTTGTTGGGCAGGGTCATTGCCGGCAAAGCGGGAATGCCCGATCTGGTCTACCTGTCGGTCGCAATTGTGTCGCCGAATCTTCGGCTTGTACCCTGGATACCCGACCAGCCCTCTCTGCTCGATTTATCGGTCATGTTGATCTGCGGTGCGGCCTGCCTGCTGGCCACCGCATCCCCGCTGAAAGTCCGCGAAAGGTTCCTTTTCCTGGCAGGGCTGGCCGCTGCTGCAGGGTGCAGCCTATGGGGCTGAAACACGCTCCGGTTCCGGTAGTCCGGGCCGGCAAAGATCTTGCGCGTGACTGCGAACTTCTCTCCCGGCAGGGACATGATTAACCCTGCGGGCGCCCTCAAAGAACCAGCCATTTCAAAGCCCTTCGCCGACATCTGGCAAAGTTTTCTCAAGCGCCACACACCCAGCCGGCCGGCATCATGGCCAGGGGCCAAAATGTCTTCCTAACCGGCTCGAAAAGTGCTGGTCTAGTTGTGTGAATGGGCAAGAGCGACCACATCACGATCCAGGCTATTCTGGCCGGCGATAAAGACGCCTATCGCGAGTTGGTCGCCCAAAACAGCCGCAGCGTATTTCGCCTTGCCTATCGCATTACCGGCAATGAAGCCGATGCCGAAGATGTGGTCCAGGAAGCATTCCTGCGCGGGTACCGCAAGCTCGATCGATTCGAATCCCGAGCGAGCTTCAGCACCTGGATCTATCGGATTGCGGTGCGATGCGCGTTCGACAGGATTGGTGGGCGGCACATGGACTCCCCGGGCCCGGTGGGCTCAAACTCCGATGCGGCACTCGAAGCCTCGCAGGTGGTGGATCGCTTGCCCGACCCGGAACCTCTGATGTTGAGCGGCGAGATCGGCGCTATCCGCGAGTTGGCGATGCGTACGCTCACGCCCATGGAGCGGGTGGCTTTCACCTTGCGCCACATGGAAGATTGCTCGCTCCAGGAGATCGCGTTGGCATTGGACATCGATCCAAATGCGGCCAAGCAGGCGATCTACCGCGCAGTTCACAAGTTGCCGCAGCGACTCGCGCCGCTGAAGGTGAAGGCATGAAACATCTCACTGAACCGGAACTGATCGAACAATACTACGGCGAGGACGACTTCAATGCAGCCCAACATCTCGAGTGGTGCCGGGAGTGTGCGGAGGCGTATGCGGCGCTACAAGTGGATTTCGCGGAATTCGATTCTGTTGCACCACCAGAACGCACAGCTTCGTACGAGGAGCAGGTTTGGACTCGAATTGCGCCTCTCCTGCCTGCCTATCCGGTAAAGAAGCGACTAACTGTGGCGCGCGGCCTTTGGCTCGCCTTCGGCTCTGCAACTGCTTGCGCAGTGTTGATTGCCGCTGGATTTTACGCAGGCCGAACACGGGAGCATCAACAGCCTCCTCGCACCGCGGAGGTGAATGTCCCTTCCCCTCCGCCGGCACGCGTCATCGTTCTCTTGAGCGATCATCTCGACCGATCCGAGCGCCTGCTGGTCGAGCTCAAGCACGCGCGCTCCGACGATCCCCAGACCTTTCCGCCATTGCGGGAAGAAGCGGGCAATCTGCTTCGGTCGAACAGCAAATGGCGTCAGGAGGCTGAGAAATCGGACGACCCGGACATGGTGCTGGTTCTAAGCAATCTGAACGATCTTCTTTCCCAGCTTGCCAACGAACAGGGCGGATTGAACCCCGCGGCGATAGCAAATCTTCAGAAAAAAATGAAAGCAAACGGTCTCTTGCTCGATGTGCGGGTTTTGCGCTCAAGACTTCCGAACCAACGGACGAGTCCGGCCAACCTCAAAGGAGGGGCAGCATGAAATCGAATCTCCTCATTCTCGCTTCTGTTTTTGCAGGGATCGTTTTGGCGCAAGGCATCCGGTGCGCCCAGGCCCAGAACCTGGTTTCATCAGGCGGGCCGATGGTTTCAAGCTGTCGGCAGAAGGCACGCTCTGGAGACTGAACGATTCCGCCGAGGCCGTCAGAGCGTGGCTCGCCGCATGGGAGCACCTCGCCGCGCCTTGGCCGCATGTCGAGTTGGGGTCAGGCAAGAATCCCCGCGTTTTCTGGCGCTTTCACGACATTTTCGCCACATATTTGCCTCACGCCTTGACAGCGCAACCAACGCTGAGATAGCGTTTTCTCGCAGTGGAGATAAACGCACGGCTCCCGCAATTAAGCGTCCCGTCACCCTCGGGATATATAGGCACGAATCCCGTGGTTAGCGTCTTCTCCGAGCCGGGATATATAGGCAAGAATCCCGCCATTCAAAGGCATGCAGATGCAATCTGCGAATTGTTGCGTGGAATCGTTTCACTTCAAGTTAAACGACCCGTAGCGAATTTGTTTGCAGTACTTTGGAGACAAAAAATGGCCAGGAATCCAGAAAACCTCCTTCGGTGGTTGCTGCTTCTCGTGGTGTTCGCTCAAATCACCGTTGCCCATGTCATCGCCCAGACCGCAAGCGGCGCTCTTGCCGGCAGCGTTCAGGACAGCACTGGAGCGGTTGTTCCAGACACCGCCGTCACCGCGATCAACGACGCAACCCATACCGTCAGCACGACCAAGTCCACCTCGTCTGGCGCCTATCGTTTTCCCAATCTCCCCTTGGGGACCTACACGGTCACAGCTGTAGCGCCCGGCTTTTCAACTGCGACGCAAACCGGCGTCATCGTGCAAATCAGCAGCACCACCGCATTGGACATCAAACTTTCCCCCGGTGAAGTCAGCCAGACCATCACTGTCGACGCGGGCGGTCTGCGCATCGAAACCGAGTCCTCCGAGATCGGCGCCACCGTCTCGAGCAAGCAGATTGAAGACCTGCCGCTCTCGCTTGCCTCCGGCATCGGCGGCCTGCGCTCGCCGGAGACCTTCGTCTTCCTGCTTCCCGGCACCACCGGCCCGGGCAGCGGTACCTCCGGTAATAGTGGGAACGGCGTGTTCTTCTCGCGCCTGTCCGGTGGTCAAGCGTATGGCTCCGAGGTCCTGCTCGACGGCTCCAGCATTCAGCGCAGCGAGAACGGGTCCTCCTTCGACGAGACCTCACCTTCCATCGAGGCCCTGCAGGAGTTCAAAGTCACCACCTCAACTCCCTCCGCTGAATTTGGGCGCTCCACCGCCGGCATTGAGAGTTTCGCCACCAAGAACGGCACCAACGATTTCCATGGCACCGCTTACTCCATCGTCAAGAACCGCGTTTTCGACGCCAACAACTGGTTCAACAACGGCTACACTGCGCAGAAATGCCAGGGAGTCTCGGAAATTGACTGCCCGTACAGCAAGCCGCAGGACAGCAAGTTCGACTACGGCCTGGTTTTCAATGGCCCTGTCTGGATTCCACACGTCTGGAACGGCCATAACCAGACCTTCTTCCTCTTCGCGTGGGAGAAATATCAATACACCCCCGGGGCCGTGATTGTCTCAACAGTGCCCACGGAGGCCGAACGCGGAGGCGACTTCAGCGACATCCTTGGGGGGTACGTTCCGGGTGGAACTCCCTATAACGGGCAGAATGTGTTCCTTAATCCGTGTACCGGCCTGCCGGTGCAATTCAATCAGATCTTTGATCCGACGACAACGAGAGAGGTCAGCCCCGGTGTCTTCTGCCGCACGCCGTTTTCCGGCAATTCGCTTGCGGGCGCGCCCTTGAGTCCTACCGCGGCGGCGCTGGCAAAGGGACTGCCTTTGCCGAACCAGACACCCCAGAGCACGGATGTTTTTGGTTACATCGGCAACTATGCCTACACGGGTGTGGCTCCCAACAACAACACCACCTATTCAATCCGCATCGATCAGAACCTCGGTCAGCGGAACAAGATATTCGGCACCTACAACACGCGTCAGAACACAAAGCTGACGGCATCGCCGGATTTTCCTGAACCGTTCAATAACAGCGGATACGCCCAGGCCTTCACCACGCACTACGGCCGCGGAGGATGGAATTTCAACTTCTCGCCCAACTGGCTGAACGATCTGACGATCGGGTACAACCGGACAAACAGCGTGAACCTGTCCTCGGCGTTCGGCACGACGAACACAGCGGCGGCCAACGGAGTTGCAAACGACCATTCCGATTTTTATCCGGTCATTGCGTTTCCCAGCCCGGACGCGCCTTCGAACTGGGGTCAGCAGCAGAATGGCGTCAACATCGACAACGGCCTTCGCTTGAACGACACGGTGAGCTGGATGAAGGGCAGGAACAGTATCCGGTTCGGCGTCGACTACCGGCATCAGCAGTACTCCACCAACCTCTACAACGTGGACAATTTCAACTTCTACCGCGACCAGACGGCGGCCGTGAGTAACTCCTGCTGCTCCTCCGGCAACCCGTTTGCCAGCTTCCTGCTGGGCGAAGTGGGCTTCGGCGGCCAGACGGTGTACAACGTGAATCCGCGGTGGAAGTCCTGGTACCTCGCGGGCTTCGCTCAGGATGACATCAAGCTCACCAGCAATTTGACCGTCAACATCGGGGTGAGGTACGACTTTGATGCTCCACGGCATGAAGCGCTTAACCGGACCTCGGACTTCAGCTTCACAGCTCCGGACGCCGCTGCCGACAACCTGCCAGGCGCACTGGTCTTCGGCACCAACTGCAAATGCAACACCGCGTGGGCAAATGCGTGGTACAAGGACATTGCTCCACGTCTCGGTTTCGCCTATGCGCTTCCAGGCACAAACGGAAAGATGGCCCTGCGCGGCGGCGCGGGCATCATTTTTGGCCCACTCCAATACAACGACTTCGGCGGCAGCATGCTGCAGGGCTACAACATCAGCAAGGGCGTTTCGCTGGGCGGCACGGCTACCCAGGGCGGCGCCTTCACCCCGGCGTTCCGACTCGACTCCACGGCACCTGCTGACCCGGAGAACTCCAACGTCGGTTTTCCGGACTACAGCTACGCGCCCAACACCGATCCGACTCAGTTGACTGCCCCAAACGGCCCTGGTAGCTTCGGTGCGGTGGCCGGCGACCTGATCCTGGCGAGGGACGGGCGTCCTTCCATGACCACCAACTGGAGCCTTCAACTGCAAGACCAGATTGCCCAGGACCTCATCTTCTCATTGGGGTATATCGGCCAGGTGGCGCAGAACCTCCGCTCCGGCTTCCTGACCAACTTCAACAACATCTCCACGTCCGACTTCGGCCTCGGAGACTTGATGAGCAACTCGCAATACAACATTCCCCTGGGCGGGTCCAGCCACGGATACACTGCCCCCTACTCAAACTTCACCGGCACAATCGGCCAGTCGCTTCGCCCGTTTCCGCAGTACGACTACATCGCGGACGATTGCTGCCTGGAGAACCTCGGTCACTCCTCCTACCACGCCATGGTGGTCTCGCTGGAACGTCGCTTCCGCGATGGTCTCAACGTACAAGCTTCCTATACGTGGTCGAAGATCCTCACCGATGCCGATTCCCTGATCCCCTTCAGTTATACGAACAACAACCAGCGCGAGCAGGCTCAGTATTCCTCAAACCTGAAAGGCGACAAAGCGGTTAGCGTTCAGGATCTAACGAATCAGTTCTCGCTCAGCTACCTCTACGAGCTACCCTTTGGCTACAATCGCAAGTGGCTCAACCACAGCCGGGCCATGGATCTGATCGCCGGCGGATGGGAGATCGGCGCAATTCAGCGCTACTCAAGCGGGCAGCCCATCGATTTCGGCTGCGCCACGGGTATTCCGTACTACCAGAACTGCATCACCTTTACCGCGGGACCTGCCTCGAGCGGCGGAACGAATTTCGCGAGTGCAGCGTACAAGGCGAACAAGAACGGCCCCAGCGTCTTTAATGGGCAGTCCTGGTTCAAGCCCGCATACCGTGTACCCGGCACAAACAACGTCGGCTCGTACGTCGATCCTGGCGTTCCCATGTCAGAGGCTGCGTTCGTCGACCAGAATCGAGAAGGTGTCGACTGGCCGCGTCCGTTTACCGCGGGCTGCGGAACTCCATCCTCGCCCTGTTCTTTCGCTCCATTCGCGTTCGGCAATATCCCTCGCGTCACAGAGGCCATCACGGGTCCAAAATACCTGGCCGAGGACCTCAGCCTGATGAAGAACTTCCGCATCCGGGAGAAGGTTACTTTCCAGCTCAAAGGAGAAGCCTTCGACCTCTTCAACCGGCACCGGATGGGTCTTCCAGACCTGGCGCCGGGCGACTCTTCCCAGAACACCGGTTTCGGTATTCCCACCGGCACAGACTATGGGCCTCGCAACTTGCAGGTTTCCGGCCGCGTCACCTTCTAACCAATCACTCAAAACGGAGGCAGCCCATGCTGCCTCCGTTTTCTCTTTTCGTACTCGCTTTCTTGCTCTTGGCACCCGAGCTATGCAGATTGCCGTTAGTCCCACGGCAATGAAAGAGCCGTGGGGCGTGGCTGCTGGGGACATTTTCTTAGGACGCTTCAGACCGACGGACGAATTCTATCGAACCGCAAATTAGTACTTACCGCTCTGCGCATTCTTAGACATCAGGGCAAACAGCAAGACGGAGCGCGCCGTTACAGCGTACTTCTCTCCAGTCTTATGCACCGATGAAACATGCTCCGCCTCCTGGTTTGTATCCAGTTGCAACGTCCAGTCCTCTCCACCATAGGACGCGGGCAGCGTGAACTCCACCAGATCGTCGTGGCCGTTGATGACCAACAGAAGGGTTGCATCGTCTCCCTGCCGCGGGATGCCGGTTTTCTGGGCGCGCCCATCCATCAGCATTCCGAAGCACATTGTGGCGGCGTCTTCCCAGTGCGACTGCTCCATCTCCTGCCCGTTGGCATTGATCCAGGTGAGGTCTTTCACTCCCATTTTCTCGTTGTAGACGCCGCTATAGAAGAGGCGCCTGCGGAGGATAGGAAACTTCTGCCGCATGGCGATGACCTTCTGCACAAAGCTCAGCAGGTCCTTGCCTCGCTCATTGAGATCCCAGTTCAACCACGAAATTTCATTGTCCTGGCAATACGCATTATTGTTCCCTTTCTGCGTCCGTCCGAACTCGTCGCCTGCCACCAGTAAAGGCGTCCCCTGCGAGAGCAGCAGCGTGGAAAGCAGATTCTTGATCTGCCGCGTCCGCAATCCATTCACCTCCGGATCGTCCGTGGACCCTTCGACGCCGCAGTTCCATGTGCGATTGTTCGAGGCGCCGTCCTTATTGTTTTCGCCATTCGCCTCATTGTGCTTTTCGTTGTACGTCACCAGGTCGTTGGTCGTGAACCCGTCATGCGCGGCAATCAAGTTCACTGAAGCCCACGGCTTGCGGCCCGCGCGGTTGAAGATGTCGGGCGAACCGCACAGGCGCGGGGCCAGTGCCGCGGCTGTCGCTTCATTCCTCCAGAAGTCACGCACCGTGTCGCGGAACCTGTCGTTCCACTCGGCCCATCCGGGAGGGAATCCTCCAACCTGATAACCACCCAGGCCGATGTCCCACGGCTCCGCTATCAGCTTCACGCTCCCAAGAACCGGGTCTTGACAACACGCTTTCATGAATCCGCCATGCGGCTCGAACCCGTCCACTTCGCGGGCCAGAATAGTGCCAAGATCAAAGCGGAATCCATCCACGCTGGTGGCTTCGACCCAGTAGCGCAGGGAGTCCATGACCATTTGCAACACGCGCGGATGGTTCACGTCGACGGTGTTTCCGGTGCCCGTTTCATTGATGTAATAGCGCGGTTGATCCGGCATCAGCCTGTAGTAACTGGCGTTGTCGATGCCCTTGAAAGAGAGCGTTGGTCCCCGCTCATTTCCCTCCGCGGTGTGGTTGTACACAACGTCCAGGATGATTTCCAGCCCTGCCTCGTGATAGCGCGCAACCAGTTCCTTGAACTCCTTCAACGTATCGGGCCGGTCCGCCGCGTACCGGGGATCCGGCGCAAAAAAACCGATGGTGTTGTAGCCCCAGTAATTCACGAGGCCTTTCTCGAGCAAGTAGTTATCGTCAAGAAATGTTTGGATAGGCAGCAGCTCGACCGAAGTCACTCCCAGCGATTTCACATAATCGATCACCGGCTGTTGGGCTAGGCCCGCATAGGTGCCGCGCAGGTTCTCGGGAATGTCTTCGCGCAGCTTGGTGAATCCCTTCACATGCGCTTCATAAAAGATGGTCTCATCCCAGCGAATGGACTTTCGTCCGCGCTCCCCGCTGAAATCGAAGTTCGGGTCGATGACAATACACTTGGGGACAAACGGCGCGGAATCGCGTTCATCGAAAGTCAGATCGTCTTCCGACTCAAGGTTGTATCCAAAGATCGCCGGATCCCAGACCACATCACCGATGTGCGCATAGGCATATGGATCCAGCAACAGTTTGTTGTGGTTGAACCGATGCCCCTTTTCCGGCTCATAGGGTCCGTACACTCTGTACCCATATCGCTGCCCAGGCCCCAGCCCGCGAAGGTAGCCGTGCCACACATCGTTGGTATGCTCAGGCAACTCGATCCGGTCGTATTCGGTCTTGCCGTCGTCGGAAAACAGGCACAGTTCGACTTTTGTGGCGTTTGCCGAGAAGAGAGCGAAGTTGACGCCTTCGCCATCCCAGTGTGCGCCGCATTTCTTCGAGTATCCTTCTTCAAGTTCATATTGGACTGCTGCAATTTGCCCCATAATCGCTTTGGATGCAGAAAATGCCCAATCGTCCGCTTGGCTCAGTTCTGTTTCCAGCGATCGCCGCGCTCAAGGATGTAGTGTCGAACGACGTAGCGCCACGGAATGAGTGGAATGAAAATGACCACCATGAGGCAGGCGCGGATATCCTCGGCAGCGTCCGCTGTGACCTGGTGCCCCAACCACAAGGGCAGAGCAAACGCCAGAAGGTAGATCGCCTTCCAGATCAATTCGAAGAGCAGAAGCGGGACCATCTGCACGGGATAGCGCAATCCAAGCACAGCCGTCAGGCCGAGACCCGCAAGCAATGCAAAGCGCACGCCGTGCGCGATAGCGAATTCTGGAGAATGTTGGAGAACGGAAGGCCAGATGTAGAGCCCAAGGCCGAGGGAAAGGATCAAATAACACAGGCGCAACGTGTATAGGCGGACAAGGGAAACCTCATGCATGCCGGCACCTCATTGGTGTTGAAACAATTTCCTATGAAATACATTTCCGCGGTTCTGTCCTGGCGTTGCCGTTGTAGATCGGGAATTCCGGAGAGAGCCTCGAGCTTCAGCCCCAGGGGAATGCTGATATCTGCCGGGTCTTCACAGGCTGCCGAAAAGCTCCACTCGGAGGGAGGCGGGGGGTTTCGCCCCCCGCATAAAGCTAGCAAAATCAATGCGGGCTTCAGCCCCGGAGGAACGTTCTTCGAGTACGACTGGAGCACGAGCTCGGTTCTACCCTGGCTTCAGTTCAGCTTAAGGCTCCGCAGGCTCAAGCCGTCCAGCCAGGAACGGCCCGTCTTCCCAGGCGCCTTGTGCGGCATGCAGTGCAACCGCGATTGCGTCGGCGTCGCATAGGAGCGAGTGACGTGCAGCCTGTCCATCACCACGTAACGAACCCGCAAGCCGTTCAGAACGGAGGGAAGCTGGGCGGGAATCCGCTTCCGATCCACATAAATCACCAGCGCCGCCTCTTTCGGATTGTCCAGACTCTGGCCCACACCCACACCGAAGAAGGCTGGCGTCTGCCGCATCAGGCTGGATGCCAATTGGTTCTTGACACTGTCAGCTTGGCCCAGGGCCGATGAGTTAAGCGAGGGAACATTCGTCTCTATGGGAGTCTGCGGCGCCGATCCGAACGCCACAGCGCGGGCCGTGGTAGGAATCACCACCGTGCGCACTCCATCCACCGTTGCCGGCACACTCACCGTCATGTTTTGGTCCGTATAAATGACCACAGCGGCCTCGCTTGCGTGGTCGCTGCTCTTGCCAGTGGCCACGCCCAGGATGCCGGCCGAAGGGTTCACCATCATGCGCGCCTGCGCCAGGGCAATCAGCGCTCGCGCCGTTTCGGCATCGCTCAGCGTCCGGCCCTGCGCCCCAGCCAGCGTGTTGTCGCCATAATTGAGGCAGCTCACCGCATGGTCGGCCGCGCCCACGTAGGTATACGCCCCGCCCAATTGCGCGCTCAGCTCAACCAGCACGTCCGGCGCCGGATTGGCCACGCCTTGACTCACACCGGCAACGTCGGTCCCACCCGCAAAGTAGAGACCCACAGGCTCGGCGTTGGCCGCGTCCACAATCAGCGCGCCCGAGTCGCCCGCATCGCTGAACTGGTTGCCGCTGACGGCCAGTTGATGGGTGAAGGTCTTGGTCAGAGACCGCTTGGTTTCCGCGCAGTCCTGGTAATAGTCGACCGTCACGTCCAGGTCGAGCGCTGAAACCCCGCCGCACGTCAGGCCCGTGGTTCGCCCACTCTTGGCTACCCTCTGATCGAGCCATGCGAACTCGCCCTTGCCCCCCGTCGAGGAAATCCCCGGCGGTGCGGCGGCCAGGGTGCCGTCTGCCTGCCTGCTGCCCAACTCCAGAATGCTGCCGTTGGGGTCCACGGCGCGCGAGGCCACCTGGGCAATGGCCGCGTCGGCATTTGTCTGTTTGGAACCGAGCCGAAGCCATCCGGTCAGCGAGGCCACCGGCGTGACCCCGGCGCTATCTCCAAGGGGCGAGCAGTTGTTGTCGATCAGTCCCGGCTGGACAATCGGATCACCGACGCTGGCCTGATCGCTGCGGGCCAGCACGTGGTTGTTGCTCAAAATGTATTGGCGCTTGCTCAAGTCCTCGATCAGAGCTCCCAGCGTACCACTGCAACAGTCCACAATCTGGCTGCCCTGGGTATCGTAGTCCGCGTTGTTTCCGCCCGAACTGCCCAGTTGCACGGATGCAGCCAACTGCCCCTGGTGCGTGGCCGGGTTGCTCATCACCCCGGCGGAGTTCACCAGCACCACCGCGCTGACCCTGGACGACGATGCGCCCACCGTTGCCACCACATACGTTGCGCCCGTCGCCTGCACCGAGCTTGGCGCAGTGTAGGTGACCGTACAGGAGGTGAAGGCCTGACCGCCGCGCTGGCAGTTGGGTGCGCTCAATGAACCCTGCCCAACGCCCTGCCCGTTGGCCGAGCTTGCCAAGGCGAAGTTGATGCCGGTGGCCCCGCCCGACTCGGCCAGGAAGCCGGTGATAGCTACCGTTCCATTGGCGCCCAGCGCCACGTTCTCCGGCGTAAGCGGTTGCAGAAATCCCGGCGTCACCGTCAGCACGGAACTTGCCCGGATGGCCGGGTTCGAATCCAGCGTGGCGGTAACCACCACCTCGGCGCGGTCCCCGGTCAAATAGCTGGGCGGGGTGTACTGCCCGCTGGCGCTGATGCTTCCCGGTCCGCTGGTTGCGTCTCCGCCAGCCACCGACCAGGTGACCAAGGCTGCGCCGCCGCCGTTGAGCGTAGCCTTGAACTGCTCCACCGAGCCCCCGCCCCCATTGCTTGCGTTGCAGCCTGTGCAATTGGTGTCAAGGGCGTCGGTCCCGGGGGTGACTGAGAAGGTGGCATTGGTTGAGCTTGCCGTCACAAGCCCGCCGCATCCGGCCAAAAGAAACAGGGCCGGAGCCACCAGAAGCGCCAGAATTCGCAGACTAGGCAGCCGGGCACACCGGCTCCTGCACGCCGTGCTGCGCATGGGCCTCTCCATCGTAACTGGCGCAATCTGCTGCAAGCTCTACGCTCTCCTGCAATCTGAAACTGGAACCGGCGGGCTTCGACACGCCGCGGCCATTCGCTGCGGACGGGCGTCGCCCTACCCTACGAAAGCACTCTTCCCAGGAATCCGCGCAGTCCCCATTTTCCCAACGCCGCGGTGAAGAACACCAACGCCACCAAAATGGCCCACCACGGCATATGCGCAATGCCGGGAGTCACGGAGGCGCGGAGGCCTTCACTCATATATACGATGGGATTGAACAATACGCCTATTTGCAGCCATGGAATCTTGTCGAGTCTGGCCCAAGGATAATAGACGCATCCCAAAAAGGTAATCGGTACCACAATGATGGAAAAAATCAGCCCAATTTGCTTGGGGTTCACCGTCGAGCCTATCACCAGCCCAAGCGATCCGGCCAGCAGGCTGGCCAGCACCAGCACCAGGGCCAGCAAAAACCAGTTGTGTACATCGGCCCGCACCGGCACGGCGGGAATGTAATAGGCCATGGGAATCACCAGCAAAGCGGCGATGATGCTTTGCAAGGCGCTGAAGCAGACCTTCTCAAGAGCCACGGCCCACAGCGGCAGCGGGCACATGACCCGGTCGTCGATCTCGCGCGTGATGCCGAACTCGCTGGACAAAGGCAGGGCCACAGCGGCGATTCCCGAAAACATGATGGCCACAGCCATCAACCCCGGCAGGAGGATGGTCCCAAAGTCGGCCCCGCCACCGACTGCGATCGGGTTCCCTCCACCCATGCGCGGCAGAATGAAGGTGAAAACAAACAGAAACAGCAGCGGTTGCATGCCCACGCGGAGCAAAAATGTGTGAAATTCCCGTGTCAGGACCCGCAAGTCGCGCAAAAACAGCCCCCAAAAAGCGATGAGGAAGAACCCTAAGCCCAGCCCGCTGCCCAGTGTCGCGGGACGCGGACCACTGATCCCTGATCCCTGTTCCCTGATCCCTGCCTTATTCACGCAGGTCCCTCCCCGTGAGTTGAATGAAGACCGTCTCGAGGCTCGGCTCGGTGACGGTCAGGTCGCGAAGCCCATGGCCCGCGGCAGCCTGAACCAGAATCGGCAGAAGGCCGTCGGAGTTGGCCGCCACCACCCGCAGTCCATCGCCGGTGATCTCGGCCCCAGTAACATCCGGGAGCGTCTTGACAGCGGCAACCAGCGACTCCAGTCCGTCTTGCGCTTTCAGCTTGAGGTCGAAGATGGTCTGCGCCCCGAAGGTCTGCTTCAGCTTCTCGGGCGTTCCAAGGGCCAGCACCTTGCCGTAATCGATGATGGCCAGCCGGTCGGAGAGCGATTCGGCCTCTTCCATATAGTGCGTGGTCAGCAGAACCGTGATACCTTCCGAGCGCAGCCCCTCCACTGCCGACCACATGGCCATGCGGCTCTGCGGATCAAGGCCCGCCGAGGGCTCGTCGAGGAACAGGACCGTGGGCCGGTGCGCGATGGCGCGGGCAATCTGAACCCGCTGCGCCAGTCCGCCCGACAACTGCGCCGGATACATCCCCTTGCGCTCCGAGAGCATGAACTGGCCGAGCAATTCGAGCGCGCGGGCCTTGGCTTGGGAGTGCGAAAAGCCGAAATAGCGGCAATGGAAGTAGAGGTTCTCGTAAACGGTAAGCGAGCGGTCAAGCGTGTTGAACTGCGGCACCACGCCGATGTGGCGGCGGGCATGGGCCGGGTGCTGAACCACGTCGATGCCCGCGATCCGCACCGTGCCGCTGGTGGGCAGGGTGCGCGTGGTGGCAATCGAGATGGTGGTCGTCTTGCCCGCCCCGTTCGGTCCCAGGAGGCCGAAGATCTCGCCCTGCGTGAGTTCGAGATCGATCCCGTCCACGGCCACCACGCGCAGCCTGGATTCATAGACTTTTGTCAGCGCTTCTATTTCGACAATCAAGAGGCTCACCCGACGGAAGGGAAGGAGGTGCGTTTGCTTAACAAGATTAACGCAAGGGAGACATGCCGTCCTCCACGAACGGGAGCAGGCTCGACGCGACAGCCCCTGAACAGACCGGCGAATTCCCCGACCAGAGTATCATTGGAGCTGAATATGCGCTGAGAAGCCTTCAATACGCCGGTTAGCACATATTTTCAGATTTTTGAAGAATGGGACCCTTCGATCGAGGGTCCCATTCTTTTTTCGCTTTCATGCGTCCATCGAATAGAATTCATCGGGGCCATAGCAGAACCAGAGTTGCGTATCCTGAAGGCAGTGCCTCCAAGTCGACGCGACTATCAGAGAGCGGCGACCTCGCATCCACTGAGCAGGAAACAGGCACTCTTGTTCTGCTCTGCAGTCCGCGTCTCGAACGAGGAGATCTTCATGCGCTATCCCATCTTTGCCGCTATTGCACTGGGCGTGGCCTCAATGGCCGTCGCGCAATCCATCGCGCCCACCGCCGCTCCCGCAACTGCTCCCACAACCGCTCTCTGGAGCTATGAAGGCAAGACCGGCCCGCTGGAGTGGGGCAAACTGGACCCGGCCTACAAAGCCTGCTCGAGAGGGCACGAGCAGTCGCCGATCGATATTCGCGGCGCCCGCCTCAACAAGGGCCTCACCCCCATCGAGTTCCATTACATCGCCGGACAAATAACGCTGGAGCACAACGGGCACACCATCGTGGCGCATGTTCCGCCGGGTAGCTACATTGTGGCCGGAGGCGTGCGCTACGAACTGCAGCAGTTCCACTTTCACCATCCCAGCGAAGAGGCGGTGAAGGGCAAGCTGAGCGACATGGTCGTCCACATGGTGCATCAGAGCGCGGACGGCAAGACGGCCGTAGTCGCGGTGCGGCTGCATGAGGACATCGGCAGCCCCAACGCCGTACTGGCCGCTCTCTGGCCGCATCTGCCCAAGTCCGCCGGCAAGACCGAAAAGGTGACCGAGATGGTGAATCCCGGTGGCCTGCTGCCTGCCGACCGCGGCTACTGGACCTACATGGGGTCGCTCACCGTTCCGCCCTGCACCGAGGGAGTCCGCTGGTTTGTCTTCGAGGAAGAGTTGAGCCTGAGCCGCGACCAGTTGCGCACCTTCGGCTACCTGTTCAAGATGAATACCCGCCCCTTGCAGGACCCGCATGGGCGCCGCATCGAAGCCAACGAGTAGCGGCCGGCCTGCATCGGCTCAAAACTGGATTCGTCGATTGCGAGCAGGGAGCCTGGATCTTCATCCTCAGGAAGAAGATTTCTAAGTCCGGAGGGAGCCTGGGGCTTCAGCCCCAGGACGAATCCCGAATTTGCGGGGCCTTCAGGCCCGGATTTTGCCGTTTTTCCACCATCGGAAGCAAGTAGATCAGGCTGATGCGATAGAAAACCGTTCCACAGATAAAACCTGGGACAAACAAGCAATACCAGGAGACCGCTCCATGCCAGTCACCACCGAAGTAAGGGTGCGCTACGCCGAGACCGACCAGATGGGAATCGTGTATTACGCCAATTACCTGGTGTGGTTTGAAATCGGCCGCGTGGAACTGCTGCGCTCCCTGGGCCTCGCCTATAGCCAGTTGGAGACCGACCACCAGTGCATCCTGCCGGTCGTCGAAGCCAGTTGCCGTTATCGCTCCCCAGCCCGCTACGACGACCAGATCCTGATCGAGACCCGGCCATCCCTTCTGCGCGGCGCGGTGTTGAAGTTCGCCTACCGGATTCTGCGCAAGGGCCCGGAGGGCGAAGAACCGAAGCTGCTGGCAGAGGGCGAGACCGTGCACGTAGTCTGCGACGACCAGCTCAACAAGAAGCCTCTGCCGGAAAAATACGAAGCAGCGCTCAGGGCGCTGATGGCTGGCGAATAGAACGCTTTAGAGGGACCTTCCCCCGCACAAGGTAAGAATCGTGTTCAGGAAAGCCTTTAATTCCGGGCATTGTGATGCCGAGACAATCAGATCCTTGTTTCGAAGTATTCGATGCGCGTCTCGCGGCTTCGAGTAGTCATCCCGGCAGGTGCCAATCCGAAATATTTCCTTGATATGGTACGACGGAGGCCGGTTGTGATTCACGGACTCCGGCGGCCCCACCGGCGCATTGCGGTTGTGTCCGGCAGCCTTCTGGATTTCACTCCAGTAAGGTAAGAGCCAAGCCTCAAAATCATATTGCGCGGCGTGCGGGTAGAATCGGTTATTTGGACCAACCCAATTGCGCATTTTTCCTTTGGCGTCGATGGCATCACGAAAGTCCTGCGTGCCAGTGTATACATCGGTCAAGGCGATCACTGCTTGCGCCGGATTCCGGCCGTCAAGCAGGTTCTCAACCGTTCTACGAAGTTTGGCTTCCTTTGGAATCCTGCCGTCGTACGGGACCATGTCGAGATTGGGCATCTTGTCCGCAAGGCGCCCCTTGAGAAACTCTCGCAGGTGAGGCAGGAACGCTTTCTCTGTTCTCCCCTCAACTAAAATGGCAATTTTCACGCGCGTGCTCCGAGGCGGCCATTACTCCAAAGTTCATCAAGGGAATAGTCCTTCAGCCATGCGTCAAGATCGAGGTCGTCGGCCCACTTCAAAGTGCTCATTCCTTCCTCATCGGCATCTATTAGGACGATTTCTTTCGGTTGCAAAAATCGAATAAGGCGGTCTGAGTGGGTAGCAACGACAAGCTGCGTCCTGTTGGAAGCCTCTCGCAGCATATCCGCGAGCAGGCTCAGCAACTCCGGGTGCAAGCTGACCTCAGGTTCATCCAGCAGGGTCAACGCCGTCAGACCTGGACTTTGCAGCAACGTGGCCAGCCACAAGAATCGGAGAGTTCCTTCCGAAAGCTGGTGCATGTAGAGGGGCTTGGAGAAGCCGGTTTCTCGCCACGCGAGACCAAGTGTTCCTGCCGCAACGGGAGGAAATTCAAGGCGATCAAAGCGCGGGAACGCAGCTCGAAGCGTATCCTCTATTGCTTCAAAGCGATCTCTTTCCGCCTCTCTTAGATAGAAGAGGCAGGAAACCAACTCCTCGCCATTTCGCCCCGGAAGAGTCGCCGGCTGCAGAGGTTGTGGCAGGCGCACAGGCGAACGCGGATCCACATTCAGCACATGGTAAAAGGTGGACGAGGACAACCGATTGCGAAAGTCCTCTGGCTGCTGAAACATTTTGGGCACTTGCGATAGGGAGGTCTCAAATGGCCTCTGCTCCCAATTCGGGCGTATGAGATTCCTTTTGCCCAACTCGTAATACTTGATGTCTGGGCCGTGGGAATCGATATGCAAAAACGGGCTTGGGTGGCCGGGGCGTTGTTGGCTGAGCCGCTCTTCATTAATTACGTAGGCTACCGCTTGGGGTTTCAGTTTCAATGAGTATTTCAGCGGCTCATAACTGGGAACCGTCATTGATATTGCGAGATGCAATTCTTCGGCTCGATCATAGGTCAATACGCCTGATAAGCCGGCTAGATCTGAAATTGACTCGCTCAGTTTTCCTTGCGCCGACTTTGCCAATAAAGAAAGCACGTCCAATATGGAGGTCTTGCCTGTTCCATTTGCGCCAATCATTACAGAAAGGTCTCGCAGCGGCAGCTGAACATCGTCGAGGCGTCGGAAACCTTGAATCGACAATTCATGGAAGCGGGATGTAAAAGGAACCATCAATTTGTGCCTCTCAGTTTCTTCGGCATCACAAGCATTGTCAATGGGTCTACCTTGGCCTGCAGTTGCGCCGAAATTCAGAACGGCAAGAAAACGACATGCTGCACGCTACTTGTCCCGCGCCACCACAAAATCCGGCACCCAAAGCAGGGCGCGCTTGAACTCCGAGTCGGCGATGGGGGCCAGGGCCTGGCGGCTCTGCTCGGCGTAGCGGTCGGCGACGGACATGGCGTACTCTACCGATCCGTTGCGCACCAGGATCTCCTGAATCTGTTCGCGCGTCACCTGCTCAAAGCCGCGGTCATCCAGAACCTTCTGAATGGCCTGGCGATCGCGGGCCGTGCCGTG
>Ga0224527_1000148_pt1 | contig 52091 bp, 45 predicted proteins | sample CBST0metaG_FD_179882 | JGI IMG/M metagenome (GOLD analysis project Ga0224527, IMG submission 179882) | Peat soil microbial communities from Stordalen Mire, Sweden - C.B.S.T0 | ecosystem: Environmental > Terrestrial > Soil > Wetlands > Peat | place: Sweden: Norrbotten County, Stordalen Mire...
CATCCGAATATGCTCGTGGCATCGCTTTATGTCTTCACGGAGAAATCGCCAACCAAAACTTACTCCATTCCCGCCGCTCCGGATATAACTACTTAGGAACCGCTCTAGTCGCGCTAAGTCCGGTTCGGGATTAAGCTGCCTTTCAAATCCCCTCCCTTGACTATGCGCCCCCCAACGTCTGCACGCACAGTCAACCGCAGCCCAAAAGCGCATGGGGAAAAACTTAATGAAAAGCAGCAAACAGGCGTGAAAACTGCCATGGTTTCTGCTCGATTCCACTGCACGATGGTGAGACTGTCGCCTTGCAAGAACCGTTGTCTCGAGCCACTGACCAGAATGAAAGCAGAGCGACATTCTGATTTTTCTGCGCATACGAGAGCAACGAAGCGGCATCGGTGAGCGTGAAGGTTTCTCCAGCCGCATCGTTTATGCCGAGCATGAGAGTGATGCCAAGCTTCGCGTTTAATCCCAATTCTTTGATTTGGTTCTGCGCGCTTTCGATTGCCGAAATCGCATTTTCACCCATGGTTCTCGATGGATCCGCCTTCAGAAAATCCATGGTCATTACGTTGACAATCTGTACAGGCGTCCCTTGGCCTAAGGCACTCTTTAATACGTTCAGAGCTTGAGGGGTCAGTCCAGCCGAGGTCGCCGGTAAAGTGAGCTGGATCTGCAATCCGGGATTGGAGCGCACAAGATTCTTCAACGCTTCGTTTCGCCTATCGATGGAAACCTGATCTTCGATAGCAAAGTGCTCCACATCGAAATCGAGTATCTTGGCCCTGTACTTGTCAACCACTTGCTGGTATGCCTTCTGTAAAGAAAGCGCATCACCGCAAGCCTGCGCCAATTCTGTTCCGTTGTAACCACCGAATGCAACGATCACGTCGCCCCCCTCTTTGCGGAGCTCATCCACATATCCACGAATCAAGTCCTCTGTGTCTACCGGATTTCCACCAGACCATGCCGGGGCACAACCCTGAGCTGCATTGATAAATGCGATCGTAAAAGTGCGGATTCCGGAATCTGCATGGAGCTGCGGCAGATTGTTCGCGGCCAAAGCCATATCTACGTAAGGAGCAAACTTCTTATCGTGTGTGTATGTTTCATACTTTGCGGGAGCGGTATTCGGCTGCGCAAACATCGCGCAGCCGATCATCGAAAGAGCGAGCTGCGTAAATAGTTTTCCGGACATTAGCAGACTCCCCAAAAAGTCATGCGGCGCTTTCTGGTATAGCACAATCACTAACATGCCCGTGTTAGAGGGCGCCTGCTATCCGATTTGCTTCCAAGCTACTCACGTTTGTACACACGCACGTAATCGACAAGCATCTGCTGAGGAAAAACGGTGGTGCTGTCAGGGCTTCCCGGCCAGTTGCCGCCAACAGCAAGATTTAGGACGATGAACATCGGCTGCTGATCAAACACCCACGATCCTGAGGTCATGTCCGACGTGACATGACTTTCATATAGAGTTCCGTCGACATAGAAGCGCATTTCTCCGGGTTCCCATTCGACCGCGAAGATATGGTAATCATCACTGAATTTTCCGCTCGCAAGTGCGTAACTGGAACTTAGTGAAGCTTCCCCACTCCCATTCGGCCCGTGCATGCTCCCGTAGACCGTTGACGGGAGCGATCCGATGTTTTCCATGATGTCGACTTCGCCGCATGTTGGCCATCCTGCAGTTGTAATGCTGTTGCCTAACATCCAGAAAGCAGGCCACATGCCTTGTCCAGCGGGAAGCTTTATTCGCGCTTCGAAGCGTCCATACTGTTGCGAAAAGAAACCCTCGGTCTTGATGCGTGCCGATGTGTAATCTCTGGCAACTCCGTCAGTGCCAGTGTAGCTTTCCCTGAGAGCCGTGATGACAAGATTACCGTTCGTAATTTGAACGTTCCGTGGGCGATTGGTATAACTCTCCAATTCCTGATTACCCCACCCATTGCTACCTGTCCCCACGTCATAGGTCCACTTTGTAGCATCGGGGGCTGTTCCATCCGCAGTGTCAAATTCATCGCTCCATACGAGCGTCCATGTCCCACTCCAGTTATATGTGCTGCTGCCAGTTGTAGTCGTTGAGCTACTAGTGGTGGAGGCAGATCCACCGCCGCAGGAAATACAGATCAGCAAGGCGCACACTGATGCGAATAATACGCAGTGCTTCGCAATGATGCGCGAGTAAAAGTTACCGGCACGAATGTGGTTAGCAAGTCTTACGAACTTATTACGGCTCACAATGCAAACTCCTTCCGGCCTTTCGACCCGCTACATTGCTGAAGAGCAAAGAACACGTCTACGCGTTGGATGGAACCAGTGCGTTTAAAAATCTCCCGGCTGACACTGGTATTCAAGCTCAACCCGGCCAATGAATCCTTCGTACCATCAGCGCGAGTAACGAGTATCTTTCGCTCTGCTGAGCGATGAGCAACTACAGGGATCTGGCAGAAGGTAAATGCCAAGGTGTCGGCTCCTAGCTCTAGACTCTGGCTCTTTCCATTCACATCCCAGTAGTTGAAAATGCTCGGCACGTCCAGAAACTCATCTGCTGTGATTAGTTGATCCACAAACCGGATCTTACCCGAAGACACTGTGATCCCCATTTCGCCCAATCGCGCGATGATGTCTTCCTTGACCTGCCCGGTCATTCCCGGTTGCTGTGCTCCGGCGAAACCAGGCGTATGCGAGTAGGGGTCTGTAGGAACCGCCCCATATACTTCCGGAGACTTATGTGTTCCGAGTCCAGAACGAATGTCACTGTAATGTGCGCGCAACCGAGACAGCGTGTCCTCGTCGGCACCATTCCGCACTGCATCGGACAGAGCTTCAAGGGCGGCCAACAGTAGTTTGGATACCATGTGCCAATAGATACAGCCGATTCCCTCGTACTTGTAAAACGTTCCAGAGCGACCCGTAAAATAACGGTGCTGAAACACCTCTTCATAGAGCTCGCAAATCTGATCGGCTTCTTTCTTTGCAAGCTTTACGAGACTATGCTCCCCAATGGCTTCCAGTGCTTCGCGAAGCAGAGATCCGTTACGCAGGTCGGCACTGAAGTGGGCGCCTCCGTCAGCATCACGCACGACGATTCTGCGATCATCGAGCGCAATCATTTCCGTCAACAGCTTCGAGTGCGATATGGCTTCTGAGGGAATATTGTTCTTGGCGAGGAATGAGGGCAAGGTCTTATTCGGATAAAGGATGTAGCTATTCTGATCAGCACGATACAAGGAACTCTTTCGTAGCGCATCAAGGAGAGACACAGCTTCGTTCGCATCCAGTGCTCCGGAACTTAACACTGCAACCTGTCCCTCCAACATAAGAGACAAATTGCTAATGTGAACCTCGTCTCCCTCCACCTTCATCAAGTTGTAAGCATGATAGAGTCCGTCAGCACGGCGATTTACCCCAATGGAGTGGTCCACGTGCAGGAGAGCAATATCACAGAAGGCAATGAGCTCTGAAACTGGAACACGTGTCCGTGCTTTAGAGACGCCCCGACTATAAAGTCCTTCGCGATACACTGATCCGGCTTCGCCTAGTCCGTCAAGTATCTTCTTGCATTGAAGGTCTGAGATCACCGACTCCGCAGATGGGACGTTGCGTTGCAGCACACCGTATATGGATTCCAACATTGTTGCGAGATCGGCAGAAATAGACACCTGCGTTACACCGCTGCCGTCAAACAGCGTTCGCACAAATACCAGGAAACGACGCAGATGATAGAGCGTCACCATCGACGTACCCGCGCCAACTAGAGCGTTGTTGGCGTCATTCCACTCTGGTCTCTGCGTGTTCATCCATATACCGGCGCCCGGTACAAAATTCGACAGTTTTGCGAGCAACAGCGTAAGCAGTTTCTCTGCAAGATTCGCGTGAACGAGCTGGCCATCTACGCCGACCAGAGCCTTACCGTCGGCGCCGAGTTTGGCTGCACTTTTCAGGATTCTCTTGTGTGCCGCCGAATCAAAGACAATTGTGTTTTGTGGATCCCTTAATAGGTCCTGATACGGCCGAATGCGATACGGAACGTTCGCGTAAATGAAGGTCTCACGTGTCAGTAGCTGTGCGAGAGCATTTGGGTCATAGTTCTGCGCTTGTTCAAGAAGTCGAAGGAGATAGATAACTTGATGATCTCCCCAGTAACCGATGTAAGACCAAGGATCGTGCGGATCCAAAACCTCCCAGTCATATCCGTCACGAGAAATTCTGTAAGGATTGTAGCCATCCGCAGTCGAGGCATTTAGAAACTTATAAATCATGCTGACGGTAAATCCTGGGTAAGTGTGACTCAGCGCTTCCCAGTTTTGAAAGATGTCGCGCCAGTTTCCTTGGTAATTTAGAGTTTTGCGACCGCGCTCATCCTTCACTCGAATGTCGAAGATATTCCAGGGCCTACTAGGATCACCATGGCGTCGACTGAAAGTCAGCGGTAAGTACTCGTGCGCAATCCGCTCGAAATCCAAATCGCTCGTCTCATGAACCAATTGAAGAAGCCTATCGTGCTGGAGCCTTACTGGGAGCGAGGCCACGAAGGCAGAGTGTTCCTTGGCTACCTCACGATTGATCTCATTCAAGAACTCAGCAAAGTCATCCCGCTTGATCACATAGTGATCGTCCGGAATGCCCCCACGCATAATGTTGAATAGCGTGCTTGCAAAGTGATGCCATGTGCTTGCCTGATCCCGAGTCTGCTGTAACCCGTCCGCGGAAGCAACCATTCGAACCAAATTCTGAGATGTAGTCGCAACGTCGTCACAGACACTCCTGGATAAGTGCAAGTCGTGCTTCAGAGTGTGAAGCAGGCTACGCACTCCGGCCGTATCTTTATTCACATCCGCGACGACCTTCCACTCTCGTTCGCCGTAAGCCGGAAGCTCAAATGAATTGTTTACGAAATAGGCCCCACGGCGACCATGAATATCCGTCTCTTCAGTAAGTTCCCCGCCGTTCCGAAAATCGTCTAACTGAACGCTGCTCAGTAGGTGAACCGGATGCTCAAAGCCCGTGGACCACGCCACATTACAAAAGAGGGATTCACTTGGTTCGGGGCGATCCACTGGTACCGATGTCAATTGAATGATTGCAAGCCCGCATTCGGAGTTAAGCTCCGTACGCTTATAGCCGTCCACAAGAGTGCTGTATTCCAACTGAAATCTTCTGGTGATTCCGCATGGCAGCAAGTTCTGCAATCCATCTAGTACTTCAACTGTCTGCAGACTTGGCTTTAGATTGATAAGCCGGCAAGTGCGCACGAACCCGAATCGATCACTAGTAGCCCATTCATAAGAGAAGGTAAGTCCGAGATGGTAGTTGATTTCTTCGAACACGACCTTGGTACTGTAAACGCTCTTATAAAGGTTTCTGACAATGCGTTCACTTGAATCCTTAATGCAGTTTGCGCCCCGATCACTGAACGGTTCCCATAACTCAAATGTCTGATTACCATGGACGCGAAGTATCGTCTTGCTGCCAGTGTGTTCGTGGCTGTCGTGCGTACGGTCGTCCGTGTAATAAGGAAACAATGCGTGATCTGGGTCTTTTCTCCCGGCCGTCAATCCGCCATTGCTTGACACAAAAAGGTAGTGGTCTGAGCTACTTACTATGCTCATGAAAAATGGAGGCATAGCGTCGTGATCGACTATGCGATAGAAGAGCTCTCCATCTCTTTCCACGAATGCACCTGACGGAACAGTTCGTGCCACGCTGCCCGTCGAAACCGTAGCAGCTTCGGATGTGCTCATTTCGCCACCTGAGTCGAAGCTGTGCCGTAGGAGGGCGAAGTTGGACCAGACGGTTTCAGGTCTGGATACAACTGTTGAACTGCATGTTTGGCGCTGCGTCCCTCCGAGAATAAGCCCCAATGTCCCTCGGTCCCTTCTCCTTTCCATGGCTCATCAAATGCTTCAAATATGAATGCGGTTACACCCTCGGTGTGCGCCCATGCACTGACTTCTTCAAAATATCTCTTTTGCTTCGTCTCATCGCCAGCACGCGCTATATGTTGCTTGCCAACGGTATAACTTGGCCATCCAACCTCACCAAGTACGATAGTCATGCCAGGATGAGCCTTTAGAACCTTTCCGTAGTTAGTTACTGTCGAAGAGAGTGCAGTGTCGATATCTTCCCTTCCCCACACTGGATAAGTATGCAGAGTAATAAAGTCAACGTGCTTTGCCAGTGCCGCGTCCGGATTGACCCAATAAAGATAGTCGTCCGCGACAGTCACCGGACTATGTACGGCTTTACGCACCCGCTCCACTGCTGTAATCAATTGGTCTTCTGACATTTTGTGGTCGGACCAAGACACCAGAGCTTCATTCCCGACGCTTACGGCTGCAACGATGTCCTGGTACTTCTGCGCCAGCGCAATGCCAGACGTGAGCTGCTTTCCGTTCTCTTCCTCGTGTCCCGATTTACCGGAGAGCCAAATTCCCAACATTACCTTCATCGGAATGAGTTCCTCCCGAATGACCTTCAGCACGGTCTCGCTATGTGCGTCGGAACCATAGAGGCGGATTAGATTCCAGTGTCGCGACAGGAGCGTAAGGTCTTGCAGTACCTCCTCATCAGAGGGGAAGATGCCCTTATCTGGACTCTCTGCTCCGCGATAGCCTGAATAGCAGATCGCTTCGCCATTCCACTGCTGTCGCGTAAGCTCCACCTTCTGTATCGACGCCGGTGATGATTGCGCAAATGCACTTAGCGTCCAAATCATTACGCACTGGAGCGATATGAGTGCCCGAACCAACTTTGTCATCGCTATAATCCTTCGTTATTACGCTTCTTCCGCCCTTATACCTGTAACGCTTTCCGCTGTTTGAGATCGTTCTCTATCTGCACCATCGTCGTGTCGTCTAGTTTGTAAAAGAGAACCGACGCAGCCGACAGGAATCCAACCACGGCTGGATAGAAGCTCATCATGTAACGAATTCCGATCTGAACTTGAAGCGTCTGCGCCATATTTGCATGGAATCCGATGGAGCCTATTAACCACAAGAAAAGTGAACTTCCTATCGCCCATCCAAGCTTTTGTGAGAATGACGCAGCCGAGAAGACTAGCCCAGTTGCTCGGCGTCCATTCTTCCATTCCGAGTAATCTGCGGTATCCGCATAGAATGCCCAGAGTAAGGGAGATGTAGGTGCGAACGACGTAGATATCGCAATATGAGTCAAGAAGATGAGCGGCACGTTCTTGAGCGGAACGAAGTAGAAGAGAACCGTCAGAGTGCTGGCCGACGTCATGAGGATCATATATGCACGCCGCTTTCCGCCCAAAAGCACGGATAACGGCCGCGCCATAGATGCGCCAAAGATGACACCGGCGGTTCCCAAGGCCATGAACCAGGAAGCCAAAGCACCCGCGCTAAGATCACTCTTCAAGTGATATCCCAACAGCATGTAGTCGAGATGATAGAGCTCGCCGGGATGCACGACACAATACTTGAAGTAGTAGAGGATCGCACCCATGCGGATCGAAATGTAAAAGACCGCAAATGTTCCGATAAAACAAACCATGACCCAGGGAATGTTGCTCGTCAGATCGCGAAGATCATCGCGCAAGACGCTGGCTTTTTGCTGTAGAGGCTGGACACGTTCACGCGTAGAGAAGAACGTAAAGAGAAACAGCATGACCGCCAGCACGCCGTAGACGACCATCGCCAGCTGGAATCCCTTTTGATCATTCCCACGCCCGAAGTACTTGACCATGGGGATAGTGAGTCCCTGCACCATGAACAGGCCGATGTAGGCCAGCACGAAGCGATAGCTTGAAACGCCTGTCCTCTCCAGCGAGTTCGGCGAGATCACACCCATCAGGGCGCCGTACGGGATGTTGATAAAAGTGTAGGCCAGCATGATGAGGCTATAGGTGATGTAGGCGTAGACCAACTTTCCATGAGGTCCGAAGTTTGGAGTGGTGAACATCGCCACGCCCATGACCGCCATTGGCACGCATCCCCATAGCAGGAACGGCCTGTAATGTCCCCAACGAGTCTGAGTTCGGTCAGCAGCAATCCCCATGATGGGGTCGATGAAGGTGTCTGGAATACGTACTACAAGGAACATTGTGGCAGCGGCTGCGGCGGTGATGCCAAATATATCGGTATAGAAGAATGCCAAGAAATTAAGAAACATCTGCCAGTAGAAATTGGAGGCAGTATCCCCCAGTCCATAACCCACTTTTTCGCCAAAAGAGAGCTTGCCGTTTTCCAGCGCCATACTCACACCTTTTCCTGTCCGTTGAAGTAATTTCTGCCGAGCGGGAACAAAGGACACCATATTAGCCTGCGGGTACTCCGGTGACGAGAGTTTTTCGAGTAAAGCTCTGGGCAGTCATGTAGCGACTGCCCAGGGAGGTTGCAGGTTATTGGTTAGAAGGTGAAGCGAGCTTTCAACTGGCCAATACGTCCGCCCTGACTACCGTAGCCGGTAGCTTGGCCGTAGTAGGGATTATCCGTCCCTGCTACATCGTTCATATTGGTATCGGGGCCGCCCAATTGATGACGGTTGAAAACGTTGAAGAATTCTGCCGCAAACGTGAAGTTATAACGGTTCTCAGCGCCCATCGACACCGTCTTGTGTACTCCAAGATCTTCTGTCGCCATGCCAGGGACTCGAACCTGTGAAATGAAGTTGCCCGCCGTACCCAGTTGTCCAGTGCTGGCATCTGGGTTAGTAAAGCAGCTTGTATTCAAGAACTGCTGGTACGGACCGCGATGGCCGGTTGTAAGCTTGCATCCCGGAGTGATATTGGCATACACCGAGTTGAAACCGACATATCCGCTATTGTTGGAGTGCAACTGGATCGGAGTTCCGGTGTTGTAGTGGAAGTCCCCGGTCAAAGACCAACCGCCGACAATCTTATCTGCAATATTGCCTGCGCCACCGAGGAACATTTTGCCACGCCCAAAGGGAAGATCGTATGTAACGTATCCCTTGACGATGTGCGTCATGTCGAAGTCCGCAATGCCCTTCGCCTCGTCTTTCAGGTCGTAAATATTTTGCAGGGCACCAACCCACCACAGTTCGCCCATGGTGGAGTCAAGATCGCCATGAGTGCGGGACCAGTTATAGCTACCTTGAAAGGTAAGTCCATGCGAGGCGCGTTTGGTTACGCTTAACTGGAAGCTCTTGTAGTCGGAGTTACCGAGCGGCGAACCTACCGAGAGCAGCTGACCGTAGGCTTGTGCGATCTGAGGATAGGGATACAGGTATGCGCTGTTCGTGTTACCCCAATAAGCGTCATTATTGTTGTTTACAGTCTTGCCCTGTATGTGAGCCTGCATATTGGCAACGGTTGGCTGATCGGTTCTCAGCGTTCCGCTCTGCAGGTGATAGCTGTGGCTCTGAATCCAGCTCACATCCACCTTGGTGTCTCGTGCGATCTCGCGCTGTACTCCCACAGTCCACTGCTGCGTGTTGCCCGGCGTCAGGGAGCGAGGATCGATGCTCACAGTTCCCCACTGTTGATGCGTAGGTGTCTTGGCATCCGAAACCTTACCTTGGTAGCCTGCATCCCACTGGAAGTTAGATTCGGTGCTTGACGGGTAATAACCGTAGTTCCCAGTCTGTCCGTAAGGAATACCGCCCCATGTATTCATATTGAGGGGCACAAAGAAGATGCTGTAATTGCCACGCACTACTGTCTTGTCGGTCAACTTATAAGCCGCACCAACGTGCGGGGCATAGTTGTACCAGTCCTGTTTTCTTTCAAACGACTGGCTACCACTGGTCAGATACTCATACTGACCCATTTCCCCGCTAAGCGTGTTCTTGTCTTGAGTTTCAAAGCTCGACCAATGTCCGAACTTTTCCTTGTAGGGGTTGTTGTAATCCCAACGTAAACTCAGATTTAACGTCAGGCGGGAGTTAACCTTAAAATCGTCCACCGCATACATTGAGAATTCCTTGCGGCGGCCGTAATTCGGGTCATGAATGGTTGGAGTAGCTAGATATGCATCGCCTAACAGGAAGCTTCCGAATGCAGAACCGGTTTGTTCCCAGCCTGCACCTGCCGTCGTGCTTGGATCGAACTGGATGCTGTTATAAGTGCCTTCATCCGGGTGGCTATTGAACTGCAACGCACGGAATTCGGCGCCAAACTTGAAAGTATGACGTCCTACACTCCAGTCCACTTCATCGTTATAAATGAAGGTGTTGGCGGCATAGAAGTCATTGTATTCGCTTCCGATGTCGGAGAAGTTCCAGCCATTCTGGTAAGCAGGTGCATCACCGGCCGTGTATTCGGTCGTGTCGAAGACGACTAAAGGGAAGTTTCCGGCGCCATTGCTTAGCCCCAGATAACTATCCCACTTTCCCTTCTGTGACATCGCGTAGCTAGGATTTCGGAAACGGTTCAGTGTGAAGTGTGCAGCATTGATCACATGTGGCGTAAATGTGTAAGTGTCGCTTAGACGCACACTTGGCGCGGTCGTATTGTGCTGATACGAGTTGGCCAGTGGGCCACCATCGGGTGCGACGGCTGACCACGCACCACCCTGATCAGCATTAACACGGGGAAAGCTGTCGTAATAGAACGAGCCGTTAAGGTGGTTATTGGTGCTCAGATTGTAATCGAGCTTTACGCTGGTCTGTGTGTTATGGAACCACGGATCAGGGCTGTAAGCCTGACCTGCGTTGTTTTGCGCCAGCGACGACTCCGGCTGATAGTACTTGTGATAGAGCTGAAGAATTTTCGCCGTGGTCGTGCTGATCAGGTTTGTTGGAACCTGATTGAGAACCCCATTATGGCTAAACATGCAGCCTGTGCCAGGTTGATAGATCGCTCCAACGTAAACGGCCTGACCGCACGAGTCCGTAACTGCGTTGCCGTTGCCGTCTACCATGGGCTTAGTAAGAAATCTGCTCAAATCGGCATACCCTGCGACGCTGCCATCCGAGTTCAGGCCCATCATCGCGTCGGTTGGAACCGTTCGTGCGTTTGCTCCCAGGTTCCACATCGATTGCATGTAACGCTCGAAGGACGCGTAGTAGAACAATTTGTCCTTGATGATTGCGCCTCCGAAGCCTCCGCCCCAATCGGACATCGAGTCGCTCTTCTTCAGCCATGCGGCCTTGTTATTCGGATCGACGACATATGCCTCGAAGCGATTTTCTGCACTCAAAGCATCTAAAGACGTCGAGTGCACAATTCCGAAGAGGCTTCCGTGAACCTTGTTGGTACCTGACTTCATTTCATACCGCAAAACACCACCGCCGCTCCGTCCCTCGTCGGAGCCGATACCGGCTGTGTCCATCTGAAATTCTTGAATCGCTTCCATTGGTGGCTGAGATTCGCTGATGTAGCCACCCAATTGCGAAACCGCTGACGTACCGTCGATCATTACTTCTTTGCTCAGTGCCATACTGCCGTTGATGTGCGAACTGTAGTCGGTTCCTTCAACACCTGGCACAAAGTTGAAAGCAAAATTGGAGAGGTTTCGGCTGCCCTGCGCGTTTAAAGGAAGCTCGCTCAGCGCTTTGTTGTCTACGTCAGTCGAAACTTTCGCGTCTTCTGTCTGCAGAACCGGTGCCTGGCCGGTTACTTCTACGATTTCATTCTTGCCGCCTACTTGCAGCGACGCGTTGATCTCCGCAACTTGGCTGATTAAAAGGGTGACGCCTTTGCGTTCCAACCCCTTGAAACCATCTTTCGAAAAACTAACGGTGTAATTTCCGATGGGTAATTCTCCCACCCGATAGTTGCCCGCGTTATCCGTTGTAGTTATCTGTACGTCGTTTGTGCCCACGCTCACTACCCGAACTTGTACTCCGGGCAGCACCGCTAGCGATGCGTCCTTGACGGTGCCCGTAATGGTTGCGCGATCAGACTGCGCATACATCGCGCATCCAAATAGCAACACTGTCAGGAAAGTTGCGATGCTTAAAAGCCTTCGCTTAATCATTAGTGTTACCTCCTCCTCGAACAGCTACAGCAGTGTGCCTCGATTCAAAGTGGTCTTCTATTCCGGAACATTCCTCCGACCGAATGGAAGGAGACCAGAGCGGAGCACGCCGTCGCGTGCCCGACTCCGAGTATTCGCTGCAGGATATTTCCGCGAACGAAAATCTGAATCGGTTTAGTAAACCGGTTCAGATTTAAACCCAGGGCCTTTTCTTTGTCAACAGCTATTCTGGCCAACTTAGATTTCATCTCTTTCTGAACCGATTTAGAGCGCGTTTGTGCTACCCTGAGCGGGTGAGCACGCGGAAGACTGCTGGAGAGATTCAGCCCAAAGTAACCCTTAAGTTTCTTGCCGAGCGCCTGGGACTATCCAGAACGACAATTTCTGTCGTTCTGAATAACTCACCTCTTGCCAGCACTATCGCTCCGCAAACACGCGAACGCATCCTCAAGGCTGCAAAGGATTACGAGTACCGGCCCAATTTCTACGCCCGCTATCTTAGCCAGGGACGCAGCTTCCTCATTGGTGTTCTGTCACCCGATTTAGCCGAGGGCTACGATGCCATCCTGCTGGGCGGGATAGAGAACCACCTGCTCAAGGGTGATTACCATTTTTTCGTAGCCAGCCATCAGTGGTCCGAATCACGGGTCAGCAGGACGGCGGAGTTGTTTCTGGAGCGCGGAGTCGAGGGAGTCATCTTGGTAAACAGTGAATTCTTCCCCGAGAGTGCCTTACCTGTAGTCCGTATCGGTCGGCACGACCCGCAACTCAAGGGAACGTCCCTTATCGTGGATAACCATGCTGGAATTCTTTCCGCGCTCAAACACCTAGTTTCGCTGGGACACCAGAGAATTGCATTTATAAAAGGGCACCAGAACAGCGCTGACACGGAAGATCGTTGGGACGCAGTCGTTTGCGCGGCACGCAAGCTCTCAATTCATATTGATCCTTCGTTAGTCGTACAGCTCGAACGACTCGGAACTCACCCCATGGCTCCGGTCGAGGAAGGAATGCGCTGCGCCGAGCGGTTGCTTCCCCGGCGAGGGGATTTCTCTGCCCTCATAGCGTTCAACGATATCTCAGCCATTGGCGCGATCAATCGTTTTCGCGATGCGGGATGGAATATTCCACAGGATCTCTCCGTGGTGGGATTTGATGACGTCGTCGAGGCTTCCATTACCTACCCGGCCCTGACCACGGTAAGGCAACCGTTGCGCCTCATGGGAGAGACGGCTGCGCGCGAGATCATATCCGCAATTGCCAAGGGCTCCAAGGACCAGCAGATTGTCTTCACTCCTGAGCTGATCGTCAGAAATTCAACGGCTCCGTTCAGGCACTAAAAGGCGCCCAGCGCTAACTCGCTGTTTTCCATCGAATCTCACCAATATTCCTGTAGCTTCCCTTCCTTTGATAAAAATCGCCCTGACAACTTTCCAACCAGAATGCAGCTCTCAGTATGGAGAACGCGAGAACACTTTCCTTTGCTGCGCATCAGGGGCGGCAAACTGATAAGGAGTGGAACATGATTGGAACTGTATTGATCGTCATTTTGGTCCTGGCACTCGTGGGTGCTCTGCCCACTTGGCCACACAGCAGGCAGTGGGGCTATTATCCGACGGGCGGATTAGGTGTGATCCTTTTGATCGTGATCATTCTTCTACTGCTGGGTCGAATTTGAGGATTGGCTGACTGAGCCCTCTAGGAGGAGGCGCAAAGCATCCGACTTGGGCGGATCAACTCGCCCGAGCCGAATGCTTTGCGCCTTCTCTTGTCGACTCTCTGCAATGTTTTGGCCCTGTCTGTGCATCCGCAATATCCCATACACTCCTAGTTTGATACGCTCAATAGGATGAGTCACAAAGTCCCGTCACTCTCTGTCCAGTTGCTGAAAAGTCGAGTTGGCTGATGCACGAACTATTCCAGCTGCTTCGCCGGAATCGTAACTACCGCTTTACCTGGATTGGCCAAATTGTTAGCGAGATTGGCGATCATTTCAACAACATCGCTGTCTTCGCATTGGCCATGGCGCTTACGCATTCCGGTGTTGTCGTTTCCGGAGTGCTGCTTGCGCGGGCCGTTCCGGCGATTACAATGGGGCCCATTGCGGGTGTGTTGCTCGATCGGTTCGATCGCAAGCGGATCATGATTTTCAGCGACGTCGTCCGTGCGTTCGTGGCCTTGGGCTTCATCTTTACGGTTACCTCCCATCGCATCTGGTTGCTGTACATATTAAGTGCCTTGCTGATGGTCGCCTCACCCTTCTTTACCGCGGGACGATCCGCTATTCTCCCCACTATCGCCAGCCCGGAAGAAATCCATGCCGCCAACTCACTTACGCAAACAACGCAATGGATGACGTTGACCGTCGGAACCTTTTTAGGCGCAACCGTAGTTGCCATCGGATACCGATGGGCATTTGTATTTAACGCGCTGTCTTTTGTCTTTTCTGCTTGGTGCATTTCACACCTGAGAGCGCCGGACGCTGCCGGATTTCGCGCAATCCGCAAGGTACTCACCGAAGATGAGGTGATACGTCCTTGGCATGAATATCGCGAGGGCCTGCGCTATATGCGCTCGGTTCCGTTGGTACTTGCGATAGCGTTGCTTTCTGTGGGATGGGCCACTGGAGGCGGCGCCGCACAGATTCTCTTCACGCTATTCGGAGAGACCGTTTTCAATCGGGGTGCGTCGGGAATCGGAATTATTTGGGGCTGTGCAGGCTTAGGATTATTGCTTGGCGGAGTATTCGCAAATTGGCTCGGCCGACGACTTTCGTTCGACGCTTACAAGCTGACCGTCTTTATCGACTACATCGTCCACGGAGCCACTTACGTTCTCTTCAGTCGGGCTCAAAGATTCGATATGGCCCTGCTATTTATCTTCCTGTCTCGCAATGGCATGGCTATCAACTCTGTACTGAACTACTCTTACCTCTTGCGCACGGTTACTGATCGCTACCGGGGCCGCGTCTTCGCCACGCTGGAGACGCTTACCTGGACCATGATGATGATTTCCATGATGGCTGCTGGAATTGCCTCGACACACTACAGCCCACGATCCATCGGCACGGTTGCGGGTCTGCTCAGTTCGACGACGGCATTCTTCTGGGGTTGGGCAAATTGGACAGGACGCCTTCCCCTGCCTCACATTGAGGCCACTTCAAAAACGGATGAGGTTCATGCAGATCGCACTGTCTAAGCCTTCGTGGCCGCAGAACCTATTCCGCCAAATGATCATTCCTGCACGCATGATCGAAACTCTCGTTTTTGTTTCCATTTTTGTTAATAATAAGGACCTATGTCGAAACGTGAATTCCAAACCGAAGTCAGTCAGCTATTGCAGCTGATCATCCACTCCCTCTATTCGCATCCTGAAATCTTCCTGCGCGAGCTCATTTCCAACTCCTCCGATGCGCTTGATAAGCTCCGCCACCTGACGCTCACCGAAGACGTCTATCGGGCTCTTCCTTTCAATCCTCGTATTGATCTAGAGCTGGACGAAGAGAACAAGACCCTCACGATTGCCGACACCGGCATCGGCATGAACGAGGAAGACTTGATCTCACACCTAGGGACCATCGCCCGCTCTGGCACTAAGAACTTTCTCTCCAAGCTTTCCGGAGACGCCAAGAAGGATTCGAATCTCATCGGCCAGTTTGGAGTTGGTTTCTACAGCGCGTTCATGGTGGCCGACAGCATCGAAGTCGTATCTCGCAAAGCTGGTGAAGACAAAGCCTGGCGATGGATCAGCGATGGCAAGACTGGCTTTGACATCGAACCAGCAGAGCGTGAGGTCGCCGGCACCACCGTGCTGCTTCGTTTCAACGAGGAGGGCAAGCAATATGCCGACAGCTATCGCTTGCGGGAGATCGTCAAGAAATACTCCAACCACATTGCCTTCCCGATCTTCCTCACCTACGACAAAAGTGAGTGGAACGAAACTGAAAAGAAGTCGGTAAAAACCCGAACCACCGAACAGGTCAACGCTGCCAGTGCACTCTGGCGTCGCCCCAAAAGTGAGCTCAAGGACGAGGATTACAAGGAGTTCTACAAGTCCATCACAGGCGACTGGGAAGATCCTCTCTTCTGGTTCCATACCAAAGCCGAAGGTAGCCTCGAGTACACCACGCTTTTCTATGTCCCCGCGAAGGCTCCGCTCGACCTCTACCAGGCCGAATACAAGGTCGGAGTGAAGCTCTACGTGAAGCGCGTCTTTATCATGGACGACTCAAAGGAGCTGCTACCACAATACCTGCGCTTCGTTCGCGGCATTATTGACAGCGAAGATCTTCCGCTCAACGTCAGCCGAGAAATCCTTCAGCAGAACCGTGTACTCACCAGTATTCGCAACGCCAGCGTGAAGAAGATTCTTTCCGAGCTGAAGAACATCGCGACCAAACAACCGGAACAGTATCTGGCATTTATCGCTGAGTACAACCGTCCATTGAAAGAAGGTCTGTACGGCGACTTCACAAATCGCGAAACGTTGCTCGACCTCGTCCGCTTTAAGTCGACCAAAGTGGAAGGTGTCACGAGTCTTGCCGACGTGAAGTCACGAATGAAGGAAGGCCAGAAGAGCATCTACTACATCACCGGCGGGGCCGAATCCTTGCTCCGCACATCTCCTCTTCTCGAAATCTACAAGAGGAAAGACCTGGAAGTTCTCATTCTCGATGATGACATCGACGAGATCATATTCTCCGGTATCGACAGATACGGCGAGATCGATCTTAAGGCCGTCAACAAAGCTTCCACCGGCGATGACCTGAAAGACGAGGCTGAGCCCGACAAGACCGAAACCCTCAAGCCTCTACTCGACAAACTGAAGACTATTCTCGGTGATCGGGTGAAAGATGTACGCACTTCTGTCCGACTTGCAGATAGCCCTTCCTGCATCGTCTCTGACGAAGAGGAACCGTCCATGAAAATGCAGCAGATGCTGCGCGCCATGGGCCAAAAGGACATTCCTGCACTTCTGCCCACGCTTGAGATCAATCCTGATCACGAGATCGTTAAGAAACTGCTCGCACGTTCCGAGGACCCCATTCTTCAGGATGCTGCCTGGCTGCTTTTTGATCAGGCTCTTCTGATGGAAGGCGTGCCGCTTCAGGATCCCGCCAGCTTTGTTCAACGTCTGAACCGAATCCTGAACCTTTCGGTTTAGGGACGGTTGTCCAGTGCGGCTGCGTGTACGCGCGCAGCCGCAGTTCTCTCAGCCTAACCTTGTTTCTTCTGGGGTTTAAACATCTCCCAATCGGCGTCGTTCATAAGATTGCCCAGGTAGTTGAACTCACCGGCTCCTTGCAGCCATTCTCCGCCATCCATGGTCACGACCTCGCCGTTTATGTACGCGGCCCCATCGCTAACCAGGAAAGCTGCAAGATTGGCAAGTTCTTCCGAAGTCCCAAAGCGCCGTAGGGGAATCCTATCGATGGCAAGCTTCTCCAAGTCCTTTTTTGGAAGCAACCTTGAGAATGCGCCTTCCGTTGGGATGGGCCCCGGCGCGATGGCATTCATGCGTATGCCGCGCGGCCCCCATTCCACGGCGAGGCTGCGGGTCAAAGCCTGCACGCCCGCCTTCGAAACCGCCGACGGAACTACGTATCCTGAGCCCGAACCGCTGGAAGAGTACGTCGCCACAATGTTCAACACCGAGCCCGAACGTTTCTCGGCGAGCCAACGCTTGCCGCAGCTCATCGTCATGTTTACCGTTCCCATCAATACAATGCCAATCACAGCTTGCCAGGCTCCAGGTGAGAGCTCTTCCGTACGAGCCAGGAAGTTTCCGGCAGCGTTGTTGACCAGAATATCGAGCGGGCCATCGTTCCAGATCTGTGCGATACACTCTTCCACCGCAGCTACATCTCGCACGTCGCAGCGCAGCGCATGAATGCTCCCATCCGTCGCAGCCGCAAGTTCAGTGCAGGAGGACTGCAAAACCTCCTCGCGTCGTCCGCAAATGTAAACGCTCGCACCAAGCTGTAGGTATCGCTTTGCGATTGCCTTACCAAGCCCAGTGCCTCCACCTGTAATCAGCGCCCGTTTCCCCCGCAACAAGTCCGAAGTAAACATCCCCGCCTCCTCCCATGTGACTCAGCAGAGTAACAGAAATGATCCACCCAAAGTGCCGCTATGAACTGATTTCATCCATCCTGAAAAGATCAGCGCGGCGTAGTTCGAAGCTAGGAGAGACTACGGCTGAATCACACACGCCGAATTCGCTGCTGGAAAAAAAGGATTAGATGGGGATCGAACGAGAAAACAACCTGCCGGGACCATTCATTTGGACAATGCCGGATGCAGTGGCCTCAGACGTCGCCTGAGATGAAGAACGAAGGCTGCAAAAAATCTAGAGGTGCGTACGCATACTTCATACGCCCTTAGTAAGAACTGTCTGGGTGGTGCCACGAATACTTCGCTCAACAGAGTTCTGACTGGATGAATCATAACGACTGAACTATACACCTGTCGTCACCTCTCCCTCCATTCCAGAGTTCGTCAGGTGCCGAATATTTAAACTGCTGAAGCATTTGCGCATCAAACAAAGCAGGTGAGGTATGGAGCGCGAGGAGTTCGCCAAGGTAATGCAGGGGGTACTCGACTCGCTCCCGGAAGAGTTCTTCGACCGCATCCGCAATGTTGCCGTATTGGTAGAAGATCTCCCGCTCGGCCAGCTACCGGCTCCATCACACCCGGCGAAACTTCTTCTCGGTCTGTTCCATGGGGTTCCCATGACAAAGAAGAGTGTGTTCGATCTGTCTTCAGGCCCTGATTACGTTGTTCTCTACCAGAAAAACATTGAAGCGGTTTGCTCCACCAATGCCGAGATCCGCAATCAGATCAGGCTCACTATTATTCACGAGTTTGGCCATTATTTCGGTATGGACGAGGAACAGCTTAAGGACGTATAGCTGAGATCCGGCTTATACCTTCCACAAAGAAGAAGGAACACGACATGACGCATTTGAAACTTCAGGCAGCACTAGACGAACTAGGGCGACTGTGTGACACGGTGAAGGGATTCAAAGACCGCAACGGCACAATGCCGAATCTCGACAGTGACGCTGGTCGCGCATTCTCCGCGTTGGAAACTTTCACCACCGAAATGCAGAAGCTAAATATCGGCAAGGTACTCGATCACAAGATATAGAAGACGGAAGTGATTCTCGGAATTGGTACTTACATGTCGAGTGCGGAATGATTGAACAAAAGTATGGCGCACGCCGAATATGTGGGGTGAGGATGGCAACGGCGTGCGCCTTATTAAGTTGAATAAACAATAACCGCTTTGAGTAGTGGTTGCGGTGATGCGTGTCACTCAACTCAGTGTGTCCCATCGCGTAAACATTGCTGAATATCACCGCTAGACAGCAAAGCCCCCGCCCGATGGACCGAGGGCTCAGCGATTCCGCAGCAAAGTTCCTTAACGCCGCCACTCGTGGCCTCGCCGCTCATCATAGCGGTAGGCGTATGACCGCGCGTATCCGCGTCCTGCAAACACGGGACCCCGATAGGCGACAGGAGGGTAGACGTAGCCCGGCCCATAAGCCACGTACGGCGCAGGTGCGACATAAACATAGGGTCGCGGCCTGGCGACAACGTAACCGTATGCAGGACGGGCACCGATGCCCACTCCGACCACTGCCTCAGCATTCGCCTTCGGTGGAGTAATGAGCGCCATTGCGAAGACCAGACCGAACAACATTGCTACCGATTTCTTCAACATTTCCTGACCTCCATTGCACATTGATAGAAACCCCCGCGAATTGGAAAGTTGCGCGTACATTTGCAGACCGAAGGCGTGTTCATTTGATTTAAACTCGAATCCAAATGCGAGGAGTTATCCTTTTCATAATTGCTGCTGTTTCCTGCGCAACCGCGGCTCCCGTAGGAGTTCCGCGAGAGCTGGCACGCGAGCGCGCGGCCGAGATTTCTGACATTCACTATCGTCTTTCGTTCAACCTGAAAGCCCGAGCCACGGACACCTCTGGCCGCGAAGAATTGAGATTCTCGTTGCGCTCTGTTCGACCAGTCTTGCTCGACTATCGCGATGGCGACGTGAACAATCTGAATGTGAACGGCGCTGAGGTTCCGGTCGCAACGAACAACGGGCACCTGGAACTTCCCGCCGATAAGCTGCGGATTGGCAACAACGTTGTTACCGTCAATTTCACTTCCAGAATTGCGCCTGCCGGTAAGCCGATTACACGCTATGAAGACAAGGATGACGGCTCGGAATACATCTACACGCTCTTCGTCCCGATGGATGCCAGCATGGCCTTTCCATGCTTCGATCAACCGGACCTGAAGGGACGATTCAAGCTCAATATCTCTGCACCATCCGACTGGACTGTGATCTCGAACACCGCTGCGGAAAGCATTCACCACGACGATCAGGAAACCGGCGTCACGTCTTTTCCCGAGACGCACCCCATTAGCACCTATCTATTCGCATTCGCCGCCGGACCCTTTCGAAAAGTACACGAGACGGCGGGACTGCCGGGCTTATACGTACGCAAATCGAAGCTCTCGCGAGCCCAGATTGAAGCCCCGGAGGTACAGCAGGTCACTGCTGACGCCACTCGATATCTTGCAAATTACTTTGCGCAGCCGTTCCCGTTTTCGAAGTACGACATGGTACTTATTCCCGGACTGCCCTATGGCGGAATGGAACATGCAGGCGCGACCTTCCTGCGCGAGGAATCAGTTCTCTTCCGCGCCGCCCCTACTCATACCGACCTGATCAACCGCGACATCCTGTTGCTGCACGAACTCACGCATCAATGGTTCGGCGACTTCACAACGATGCGCTGGTTCGACGATCTCTGGCTGAAGGAAGGATTCGCGCAATACATGGCTTACCAGACGCTCGCGTCTTTGAAGCCAGACGATAACGTGTGGAAACGCTTTTACGAAGCGATCAAACCCACGGCGTACGCCATTGACGTGACGAAGGGAACCACGCCGATTTACCAGGAAATCCCCAACCTTAAGGACGCCAAATCGGCATACGGTGCGATCGTTTATTCAAAGGCTCCCGGTGTGCTGAAGCAATTGGAGTTCGTCGTGGGAGCAGACCAGTTCCGTGATGGTTTGCGGATTTACTTGCGCGATCACTCCTATGGAAATGCCGAGTGGAGCGACCTCGTGCATGCGTTCGAGCAGACTTCTGGCCAGTCACTACAGAATTGGGCTGACATGTGGATCCGTCATCGCGGAATGCCACAGGTCGACGTTCACTGGTCGTGCGAAGGTGGCCGAGTCGCCAGTTTCAACATGTCACAAAGGGATGTTCTTGATGAAGGTGGACTGTGGCCCATCTCAACCCAGCTTCGTCTGAACTACGACAATGCCGCTCCGACTCTGCTCCGAGTGGACATGAAGACTGCGTCCGTCAATGTGCCCGAAGCCATGGGAAAGCGCTGCCCAGAATCTGTGTTCGCCAATGATGAAGACCATGCGTACGGACGCTTCTTGCTCGATCCGCAGAGCAGACCGTCAGTCGTGGAAAAGATCGGCAATGTGCACGACCTGTTTCAGACAACGCTGCTGTGGGGCTCGCTGTGGGAATCAGTGCGGGTCGCCGATCTGCCGCCTCACGACTACCTCTCTTTATCAGTTGCACAGTTGCCAAAGCAGACCGACGAATCCTTGACTCAGAGCATCATCGCTCACACAAGTACGGCCCTGCACCGCTACGTGACTTCAGATGAGCGTGCAAAGTTCTTACCAGCATTGGAAAAATTGGCGACAGCGAGAATGATGGACGCGCCGGATCAAGGACTGCGCATCATCTGGTTTCGAGGATTGCGTACCTTTGCCGAAACCGAGTACGGACGTGACAGACTGAAAGAGTTGCTGAGCCGAAAACTGGCGGTGCCAGGCGTAGAGCTTAGACAACTGGATCGCTGGAACATGGTGACCGCTCTAATCGCGCTTGGCGATCCTCAGGCGGACGCCATCTTCGAGGCCGAGCGAATGCGCGATCACACCGGGGATGCTCTCAAGTATGCGTACGTGGCTGAGGCCGCACGTCCCGACAAAAAGATCAAGCAGAAATACTTAGACGATTACCTGCACAACCCCTCGCGCCCGGAGGATTGGGTCGAGCAGAGCCTGGGTGCGTTCAATTACTGGAACCAATCCGAGTTGACCGAACCCTACTTGCAGGGGGCACTTGAAGCTTTGCCGCAAATCAAGCGTGATCGCAAGATATTCTTCCTGGTCACTTGGCTGAACTCATTTATAGCCAATCAGCAGTCGCCATCCGCAGATGAGCAGGTTCATTCATTTCTAAAGGCGTCCGAGATCGACAGAGATGTGCGGCTAAAGATTTTGCAGGAACTGGATGAACTGGATCGCACCGTGCAGATAAGAGAACGTAACTCAGAAAAATGATGAGGCGTTTGCGTACTACTCATATGCTTGCAGTTCCCTGCCCTTGGTTTCCGGAAGCATCAGCACCGCGAAAATCATGAGGACGTAGGCCGATGCCGCGAAAATGGAAATGGCTTTGCCCAGTGAGAGCCTGACGCTGAGAAATCCGACGAGTGTCGGGAACATGGCACCTACGCCGCGGCCTAAATTGTAGGAGAAGCCCTGTCCTGAGCCGCGCATCCTGCTTGGAAACAGCTCTGTGAAAAACGCACCAATCGGACTGAATGTTCCGGAGGTAAAAAATCCAAGCGGAAAGCCTACCAAGGGAGTCATGATTCCGCTGCTCATTGGCAGATACGTATAAGCTGTGACCGTCACGGCGCAACCGGCTGCGAATAGAATCAGCGCTTTCTTTCGTCCTATACCGTCGGCAAGATAGGCCCCCGTAAGATAGCCGCAGAAAGAGCCGCCAATGATGATCATCATGTACCAGCCCGTATTCAGAACCGATAGGTGTTGCACGGTCTTCAAATACGTTGGAAGCCAGGTCGTGATCGCGTAGTAGCCTCCTTGGGCTCCGATGCTCAACACCGAGGTCAACACCGTGATCCTCAGCAGTGACGGAGAAAAGATTTCAAGAAAACGAGTCTTGTCGCCACCGGCAGCAAGCGTCTGACGTGTACGTAGGTAGACCTCAGACTCTGGAACATGCCGCCGGATGTAGAACACCAACAACGCCGGTAGAATCCCAATCCAGAACATGGCACGCCACGCAACATTCGAAGGAAGGAATGAGAACAACGCAACCGAGAATATAGCGGTGATTCCCCACCCAATCGCCCAGCCACTTTGCACCGTCCCTACTGCTTTGCCTCGGTGCTCTGCACGAATTGTTTCACCCATCAGAACTGAGCCGACTGCCCACTCACCGCCGAATCCAAGACCTTGAAATCCGCGAACAATCAGCAACTGCCAAAAGTTATTAGTGAACCCGCTGAGGAAGGTAAACACTGCGAACCATAAGATAGTCCACTGCAAAACGCGCGCCCGTCCAAATCTATCGGCCAGCAACCCGGCTAGCCATCCGCCCACAGCGGAGATAAGCAGCGCGGACGTTCCAAGCATCCCTGCTTCACCTTTGCTGATGTGCCACGCAGAGATCAAGCTTGGAATCACAAAGCTGTAGACCATCACGTCCATGCCGTCGAGCGCCCACCCTCCAAAGGTTGCAATGAATGTGCTCCGCTCCGGTGGCGTCAGCTCGGTAAACCAAGCGGTATGCTCCCCCTTGTTTCTGGGCATTAGCGTGGCCTTTAAAAAAGGGGTACTCATGAATCTCCTGCTCTCATTTGACGGTCTGCATCAGTGCCCGAAAGCCTTGAGCGCGATATTACCAGCTTCCAATGTGCACTTAATGGCCTTGATCATCTCGAACGAACCAGCAGTGTCTCCATGTACACAGATCGTTTCAGCCTTAAGAGGAACTTCGCTTCCGTCGATGGCGAAAACGGTTCTTTTTGTGACCATGTCCAATACCCTCCGCGCAATCATGTCAGGATCGTGAAGAACCGCGCCTTCCTGATTTCGCGGCACCAGCTTTCCTTGACCACTGTAGGCGCGATCGGCAAAGACCTCTTCGACGTAAGGAATGCCTGCGTTTTGGGCTACCGCCACCATGGCGGAATTGCTCAGGCACACCATTGTCAACTCCGGATCGACCATCTTAATTGCCTCTGCAATGGCTGCTGCAACTGATTGGTTTTCTGCGGCTTTGTTGTATAGCGCCCCATGAGCCTTAACATGGTGAAGACGAACTCCTTCGCGCTTGCAGAAGGCCCAAAGCGCACCTATCTGGTATGTGACATCAGCCGAAATCTCTTCCGCCGTGGCATCCATCGCCCTGCGCCCAAAGCCGACCAAATCAGGATAGGAAGGATGCGCACCAATGGAAACACCGCTCTTCGCTGCAAGCTTGACCGTCTTCCACATTCTCGCCGGGTCCGAGGCATGAAAGCCGCAGGCGATGTTCGCAGAAGTGATGTAGGGCATGACCTGCTCGTCGCTGCCCATGTCGTAAGCACCGAAACCTTCACCCATATCGCAGTTCAAATCAATCGATAACATCGGTCGACCTCCGCAGTTCGCGGGACGCTTGTTCGTAATACTTCGTCTCCGCGATCAATGCCGCGACCGCTTCTTGGTCGTTACATACAACGAAACGGATCGTGTCTCCCAACTTTGCCTGTGCCAGCTTCGACAAGTCGGGACCAATCACAGTCGCTATTTTTGCGTATCCGCCGGTTGTCTGACAATCGGCCGCCATTATTATAGGCATGCCATTACCCGGAACCTGAACGGCTCCGGGACATAGTGCATCCGATACAATATCCGGCCCACTCTTGTGCGCTATGACCGCACCTTCCAGCAGGTATCCCATGCGATCATTTCGAACCGAAACTGTATATCTGCTATTCAGAAAGGTAAGTATCCCTGCATCGGTAAAATGATTGTCCTGAGGTCCGAGCATAACTCGCAAGCGGAGATCATTTGCATAAACTGGTACATACTTATCAGAAAGCTCAATGGATGCCGAGGGCAAGCGTTCGACTGGGCCAATCTCCACCTTGTCCCCCGCCTTCAGCGCGCGCCCGTCGTGTCCCCCAATCTGAGCACGAAGATAGGTGGAGCGGCTTCTCATAATCTCGGGAACGTTTATTCCACCGTGAAACGCAAGGTAGGTCCTACAGCCGGTCACAGCAGCATCAAAGGCAAGCTCACTGTCGGCGGGAACGTAAAAGCCCGACCAGTTCTTGATCTTCGCGCTATTTAACCTCCCTTGCATATCCGCACCACACACCGCGATGTAGGCCTCCTGGGAAAAGCTGAAGCGCCCACCGTGCATCGTCATCTCCAAAACAGCCGCGTTGTTCCCATTTCCAGCCAGAATATTGGCCATGATGAACGCGTAACGATCCATAACCCCGGATACCGGCATGCCAAATGCGCGATACCCCATGCGCCCGCGGTCTTGGACCGTCGTCATCATTCCCGGATCAATTACCATGCACAAGGTTCGGCCCTCCAGTGATGCTGCTTTTTCTCGGAGTGTAGTCGCCCGCAGCAACCTGCTCATTGAGGACAGAATACTCATCTGCTTTTATCGCGACGAATTGCAGATAATCCCCGGCGGCAACAAGGAATGGGTGTTCGGCTAGGGGATCGAACAATCTCAGCGGAGTGCGTCCGATCAGCCGCCATCCTCCGGGACTTTCTATCGGATAGACCCCAGTCTGCTTGCCAGCAATGCCCACGGCCCCAGAGGGTATCTTGACGCGCGGCACCTCAAGCCTGGGAGCAGCTATGCGTTCTGGCATCCCTCCAAGATAAGGGAACCCCGGGGTGAATCCGAGCATGTACACCAAGTAGGACGTTGATGTATGGGCTGTGACAACCTCGTCTTCCGACATCCCGTTATGCCTGGCCACGAACTCCAGATCCGGCCCAAACTCGCCACCGTAACTTACGGGAATGGTGATAACCGTCCGCGTGTCAGATTCCAAGGAGACGCCGTCAATGTTGGCAAGATATCGGGTTTCAATTTGCTGCTGTAACCAGCGTCTGCTGACTGCAAGAGGATCGAAGAACACCATCAGGGAGCGATAGGTGGGTACCACTTCCAAGATGTGCTCTGACATCTCAAGAGTGAGAACCTTTGCAAGATGATGGACCCGCGCGTTGACGATCGGGTCAATCCCGTCTCCAAACTCGATCACCAAACCCTGCTCACCAGCCTCTAGCACGCGAATCTCTGGCATATGTCCCAGTTATACGCCTGCCGGAGCACCCGTTCCCGAACTTACTCTTCGTAGGCGGACAGGTTCACATCATCGAGCCAGACCGTGTAGGGTTGCTGAGCAAAATCGCCATCCATTTGGAATGCTACGTCAATGTCCTGCATGGTCCAGGATGGCTGGTTGGATAAGTAAATATCCAGATTATAGGTCTGGTCATTTACCGTCAGGCTTACGTAGTGCACTTGGTTTCCAACTCGCTCGAGATTCCAAACCAAGTGAACCCATGTGTTCGGCTGAAAAGTTTTGCAGGGGACGGTGGTCGCTGTCCAGCCTGTACCTGGCGCTCCATTCCAGACATCCCAGACACCGTCGCCCTTGAAGTTACATTCGGAACCAAAGACCCATCGAGAGTTGTTGATGGTTTGGTTTACATCGAACTCCAACGCCTGCGGCAAAGTGGGTTGGTCCACCATAAAGTAAAGGTCGTAGGTAAAGTGGCTAACATTGCTGCCTCCTCCGATGAATTTCGTATAGAGCTCATTGGAGTACGGAGTTGGGCCACCTATCGTAAATTTCGCCGAAGATCCGCTGAGAGACGGAGTACTCTGGCCTTCAGTCATGGTAGGGACTGCTGTGCCGTTGCCCGCGGCGCAGATCTGCCCCGCTCGCGGATGCCCCGGAGGAAAGAGAGCAGAACAGGGCTCCCAGTTGGCAATGCTCTGAATGTTGGTTACGGTTAATGCTTGGGGAGCAACCACGTTGAGCTGAAAATTTGTGCTGACATCGTTGCCGCTTGTATCGCTCCCGATGACTTCGAGGGAATGCGTGCCAGGAGCCATCCAGAGCAGAGCATTAACCGTGTTATAGAAAGTGAAGTAGTCCGCCGTTCCATCTATGTACACGCGCATATAGCCAATAGGATTGACGAGGCTTGCTGCTGCCACAACGTGCACCGGCGAAGTTACGGTGGCGTTATTCGCGGGAGTAGAGACGCATACCGAACCCATGGAGGTTGTACCGGGGTTGGGTGGCGGAAGCGGCGCGGGAGGAGTGACCGGAGCAACTCCAGTAGTGGGCCCAACGCTCTCTACAACGGGAACTACCGGACATGCGCTCGATTGGGCGGATATGGTGACAGTGGTTTGAGCGGTTACGGTGCCGCCTGCTCCGGTAGCTGTGGCCGTGTAGATGGTCGTTGCGGTGGGAGTTACCGACTGCGTTCCTCCTGCAGATGGGAACGAGTAGGTGCTGCTGTTCACGTTATTCGAGATCACGACCTGAGTCGCATTGGTGGCCACAACGGTGAGAGTTGAGCTTGCGCCGGAAGCGATGGTAGTTGGATTTGCTGTGATGGTCACAGTGGGAGTGTTGCTTGCCGGAGTTACGGTGACAGTGGCTTGTGCGGTTACAGTTCCGCCTGAACCCGTTGCCGTCGCCGTGTAGATGGTCGTGACGGTCGGTGAAACAGCTTGGGTCCCTCCAGCGCCAGGGAGCGAATAAGTCGTGCTATTCGCGTTGCTGGAGATCAAAACCTGAGTTGCATTTGTGGCTGCGACGGTGAGAGTTGAAGTGCCTCCCGAGGCGATGGTAGATGGACTCGCCGCAATGGTAATCGTGGGGGCGGCAGTTTTGGGTGAAGCTGCCGCCCCGCTACCGCAGGATGTGATCGTAGTGAGGAAGAAGAGTGCAATGAGGAAAAGAAAAACGGAGCATGAAAGATAGCGGGCCGCCTTACGCATTACGTAGAAATCCGTCCGAGTAACTCCGTTGACACGCCAATTGTGGCCCTCACGAGCTGTCCGCTTAGGAACCATGTTCGATTCGTCATAGTGAGCGCCTATCGAGATAGATGCCGGATCAATTTGCACGGATTGCTTGACGCCACAAACAAGCCACCCGACACCAGGACGATCAATGGCAACCATCAACAGTTCCGAAAAACGGGAGGGCGGTGTGAGCATCGGCCTCTGCTGACGGGCACAAGTTCTCGTATGATGGAAACGGGCTTTCGGACGTGCTCCCGCCGCCAGAATGATGGATCAAGAATGACTCGAAGTGATCGAAAAGAAGGAATTGCAAACTCGCCGACGATACGAATCGTGCACACGTCGTTGTTCAATTTTCTCAATTATTTGGCGATTGGCCTGCTTCTCGCAACATTGCCCGGATTCGTTCATCTCCAGTTAGGCCTGTCCCCATTTTGGGCTGGGTGCGCCGTCAGCTCGCAGTACCTGGCTACCCTCGTCAGCCGTCCCCAGGTCGGACGTATGACCGACGTAATTGGTCCACGCACGACGGTATTGCTCGGGCAAGTGGCTAGTGTGTTCAGCGGACTCTGCCTCCTTGCTGCAGTGTCGCTGCGCTCCACAATCGTGCCCTGTTTTGTCGTACTTCTAGTGAGCCGTCTGATCCTTGGTTGCGCAGAGAGCTGCATAGCTACTGGTTCAACCACATGGGGACTGGGAAGAGTCGGGGCAGAACACACTGCTCAAGTAATCTCCTGGAGTGGAATCGCAGCCTATGGCGCGATGGCTGCGGGAGCACCGCTCGGTATTTGGCTCGAAGCCAGGTATGGAATTGGCTCGCTCGGGGTAACTGTGTCGGGGATATCGCTGCTGAGCTTAGCGCTCGCTCTACCCATCGGCGCAGTTCCCATCCTACGTGGCGCGCATTTACCATTTACAAAACTGCTTGGCCGGATGCTGCTTCCTGGCTTAGGGCTGGCTCTGGGCACGGTAGGATTTGCGGCGATTGCCTCTTTCACCACGCTGTTCTACGCCAGCCATACATGGACTCATCCGGCGCACGCGCTGGTTCTGTTTGGCAGTTGTTTTGTCGCCGTCCGATTGTTCTTCGCTGGCACGATTAATCGTTGGGATGGATTCCGGGTTGCCCTAGTCTCCTTCGCCGTCGAGTTTGCAGGATTGCTGGTTCTTTGGCTGGCTAACACGCCAGATATGGCTCTTGTCGGTGCGTCGCTCAGTGGCTGTGGATTCGCACTTGCCTTTCCCGCGCTCGGCGTCGAAGCCGTTAAAACCGTCACGGATCAGAATCGCGGCTCCGCTCTGGGGATCTATACAGCTTTTCTTGATTTGTCCATGGGTATTACCGGACCAGTGGCGGGGTTCATTATAGGAAGGTTTGGCTATTCAGCAATCTTCCTCTACGGCTCAGGCGCTGCCGTCTGCGCATTTGTGATTACTCTTCACCTCTATCGCGTGTCCCGTGGGCGGCGTACACGGACGGAGCAACAGATACTTGGACTGCAGGAATCGTGAAAAACTAATCACCCACGATAAGAATTCTCGCGGGACGCAAAAAGTGTTCAAGGAGCGCAGCAGCACCGTTAAGAAACTCCGGCAGCAGCGCTGAAGAACAGTTGGTGCAAGCTGTCCATTCACTCCAGACTCAGAGTGCGACCTCGTCTGCTACTGTTTCCTCAACGAGCAGCTCACTCAATGTCAGCGCTTAGATCGAGTCCATCAAAAAGTGGCGATCATTCTCGATCCTAAGGGAAATGAGGAAACCGTACCCTCCACCGATACGACTTACCTACCGAGCCAAAACACGCAGCCGATCCTCAGCCGAGAGCCTTTCGCAAGCCGTGCGCAGCACAAGCCGTGGAGCCTTCGTCCGAATCGACGTCAGCAATGGAATCGTCCGAGGGCCATCGAAGCGGGCCGTCTCGCGAAGTAGCCACGCCAGCCCTTTCTGCACCATATCGTCTTCGTCTTCCAGTAGCTCCTGTGTAATCTGTTGCACTTCATCCCAAAACAGGCCCTGGTTCGTCCCACGCAGCAGAGCCACCGCCGAAGCCCGCCTCCGCCAGCGATTTTTAGAACGCGACCACACAAACACCCGTTTGAGCCTTCGCGGATCGCTGACGACCATATGTCCGATGATGTATTGAACCAACGCATCGTGGTCGGCCCACGTGCTCACTCGATCCAGCCACTGGTCAAACAGTTTGAAGTGTTCAGAGGTAAAATCGCCAACGTTGCGTTCCAGCAGCAGTACGGCGAGGACCTTCTCTTCCAGTATGTTCCCTTGAAAAAGATTGTCCGCCACCTGAACCATGTAATCGAGACTTTCTTCTCCTAGAATGACCCGCGAGAATCGCCGCGCCATCTTGCGCAGTTCGCCCGTGTACCATCCTCGCGACTGTATCTCATCCTTGAAGAACTTCTGCACTTCAGTCGTATGAGGGGCACTCGCCCCATTGACCAAAACTTTGCGCAAATGGTCCGCGATATAGCTGACAGGCTTGGACATGAATACCCTCTTCGTAGCCCTCTTACTTCGCCGAAGCTTTAGCCTGCTTCGTCAAGGTCGGCCCCATCTGATTCAATACTCCCGCCAAGGTTCGACTCTGCGCTCGTAGCGCCCGGCGAATCCGCCCAGTCTCCCGTAGCCCCCATAAAAACTCGAAAGACTGATCGCCTTCTCCCATCTCGATGGAAGCCACTGGCTGCTTCGTGCTGCGATCGAACACCCAGGCCGTAACCGTCGAGCGTCCGCGCTTTGCCGGAACCAGATCTACAGTCATTGCAGGCAAATTTGCCCGCGAGTTGGCCATCGCGTCCGTAATGTTGGCATCTACCGTCAACACGCCGGAAGCACCTGGCGCTGGAGTCAGTTTGACTCCTTTGAAGTCCTTGATCATCCGCGTCTCCAGCAGATCGGTGATTTCCGCAATCTGCCGAGGCTTCAGCTTAATCTCCGAACCCGTATACCGAACCGCGCCTGGCAACACCTCGCGATACTGATTCCAGTCGCTACCCGGTGCGACGCGCACGACAAGGGACCTGTCCTGATGAATCACCTTCCAGTTTGAGGTATCCGGCAAAGGCCCCTGATCGGAGTTATAACTCGGAGTCCAAACCGGAGGAGCAGTGCGCGCTCCCGCCTTAGGAGCAACCTGCGCCACCATGCAGCCAGCAAAAACCATCGACAACAGCGCCGTCATCACTTTCAACCGAAAACAAAAAGACCGCTCCATCCACCCACTCCTATTCATAGAACACTGCAATCTGTTCCTTGCTTGGTTTCGGAGTCACCAGACTCACCGCAACCAGTGCAACCACGCTCACGATCAACGCCGGAAATATCGCATCGCGCTCACCGATCACCCGTGGCAAGTGTGTCTTAACCGTATCCCACAGGACGGTAATCACCGTGCCAGACAACAAGCACGCAACCGCACCCTCACGCGTCGCCCGCTTCCAGAAGAACGCCGCCATCACCACCGGAGTAATTGCCGCCGAGTAGATCGTGTACGCGTACATCGCCTTCGCCAGCACGGAGTCCAGTTTGATTGCCTGTACCAGCGCCCACAGTCCCAGTCCCACCACTACAAATCGCGACACCAACAGCACGTTTTTCTGGCTCGCATCCGGACGAATAAATCGCGTGTAAACGTCATTGATCAAGTTAGTCGCCGGAGAGAACAGATAGTTATTCGCCGTCGAAATCACCTTCGCGAATACCGACCCCATCAGCAATGCGCCCACGAACGGCGCGAGAAAGTGCCTTGCCGTAAACGGAATAATCTCGCGCGGAGCGAAATCTGGCGCGGGCACCAGCGAGAGCGCGAACAATCCCGATCCCACTACCGCCAGCGTAACAATCAGCGTCTCCAGCACCACAGTTCCAAAAACCCATCCCACCACTGCAACGCTCGCGTCCTTCTCCGTTTTCGCCGAGAAGAATTTCTGGTACATCGACTGGTTGCCAATCATCAGCAGGAAGGTCGGAAGGAAATACTCCAGCGCGCGAATCAGCGCTTCTTTGTTATCCCTAACGCCCGTGCTCTTCGACAATCCCCATTCCCCAAACAGCGTGAAATGTGAACTCGGAAGCGCCGCATGTAGCCCCTGCATTCCGCCAATGTGTCCAAACAAAACCGGCAGCGCGATGAAGCCAATAATCGAGATCAGCACGCCGATCACGACGTCCATATACGCGACTGAAGCCATCCCCGCCAGCGCCGTAAACACGATCACGAATGCCGCGATAATGACCGTTCCCTGCGTCTTCGCAATCGCTGGGAAGATCAAGTGCATAATGTCTCCGCCCGCCCGGAACTGGTAGCTCGTAATGGCCGTGTAGGCAAACAGAATCGCAATCGTTCCCAGTATCCGTGCTGCCGTGTTGTACCGAGCCTCAAGCAGATCCGGAATCGTGAACTGCGCAAACTTCCGTGCCCGTGGCGCAACAAAGTAGATGATCAGCAGTCCGAGCCAGCCGCCCGCCGGTTGCCACAACGCGGCGAAACCGTTGCGGAAGGCGTTTTCCGCTCCTGCAAATAGCGACCCAGCGCCAATCCATGAGGAGAGCAGCGTGAACACTAGCACATATGCGGGTAGCGAGCGCCCGGCAACCAGGTAATCGGCCTTGGTCTTCACCTTGCGCATCTGCCAAATGCTCACAGTAAGAAGCGCCCCCACAATGACCGTGAGCACCACGGCATAAAGATTCAGCATCTGCACTCCTGACCTGCACTGGAAACGTGAGTTGGTTGAAGGATTTATCTTACAGGGATTCAACAAGAATCTCTCTTGTGACGTTTACAGCTTCAGTATCTGCAATATCTGCTCTGCGCTCTTCCCTCGAATCGCAATCAGTTTATTCCGCCCTGTCTCGCCCGTAACAATGACGACGCTCGACTTGGGAACGCGAAACAAATCCGACAGATACTCGATCACCGCAGCATTCGCCTTACCGTCCACCGGAGGCGCTGTGATGGCGAGTTTAACTGCATCTCCCATCACGCCCACAATCGCATTTCTGCTGGCACGAGGCTGCACGCGCAAAACAAACTGCGCCCCTTGCGCCGTGTCGCGAACCGTAAAAGCCAATGCCTACCCTGCCACGGCAAAGAATAATTCGAATACCGCGAGAACTCCCGTAGCCAGCGCCGCCGGTTGATGCAGCACGTTGCCGGGAAACTGATACAACGTCTTCACGCATAGCGCCGCCGTCAGCAAAGTCACCACCGCCGTAGTCCATCGCAAAAAGATATCGTTCCGGCGCTGCGACCTTACCGCGTTCATCAGCCCCATCGAAACGATGGCGATTGCCGCGCCTCCCGCCCAAGGCCCGCGCAGCAAACTCAGCCTCGGAACCCACGCCGCCAAAAAGTGCGCCGATCCCAGTATCACCAGCGCCCATGCAAACAACGTATCGATCCATTTCATATTGCAGGTTCCTCATAGGGTGCGGGATAAGTTCGTGATCCAAAGATTGCCGTGCCAACCCTCACGCAGGTCGAGCCCTCTTCGATTGCCACTTCAAAATCATGAGACATTCCCATAGATAACTCGCGCAGAGCCAGTCCGCTCCGACTGCTCAGCCGGTCACGCAACTCGCGCAATTGCGAGAAACACGCTCGTGCTCCCTCCGGATCGGAAGTAAACGGCGGCACCGTCATGCATCCGCAAATCGTCAAATTGGATAGCCGCCCCTGTGCGTCAAGCAAAGAAAACAGTTCGTCCGACTCCGGATCGAGCCCCGACTTCGCCTCTTCGCCGCCCACATTGATCTCGATCAGCGCATCCAACCGCCGCCCAAACTTCACTGCGGCCTCATTCAGCTTTTCGGCCAACTTCAGCGAATCAACGCTATCCACAGCATCGAACAACTCTGCCGCGCGCGCTGCCTTGTTCGACTGCAAATGCCCAATCAGGTGAAATTTCCCCTCGTCGGACGCGCCCCTTACCTCGTCATACTTCCCCGTAAACTCCTGCACGCGGTTTTCGCCAAACAACCTCTGCCCCGCGGCAATGGCTTCTATAATCGCCGAGGCCGGATGCGTTTTCGAAACCGCCATCAGCGCAACATCGTTCGGCTCTCGTCCGGCGCGCCGTGCTGCAAGCGCGATCCGTTCACGAATTTCTGCAAGGTTCCCAGCAATCGTCATAGCTCGACAAGATTGTAATGCAGAGGTCCACTATTCACCTCTACCCGCTATCATGGTTATGTACCAGCACTCATTGAATCGCCACCACTCTTATGCGAGAAATCATCCAGGTCGACCAGAAAGTCCCATTCCTCAAGGCTCTTCCCCTAAGCTTGCAGCACCTGTTCGCGATGTTCGGAGCCTCGGTCCTCGTCCCCATCCTGTTCAATCAGGCCGCCGGAACCACCGTAATCGACCCCGCTCTCGTCCTCATGATGAACGGCATCGGCACCCTCATCTACACATTCGTCTGCCGAGGCAAAGCCCCCGCGTTCCTCGGCTCCAGCTTCGCCTTCATCGCCCCTACCGTTACCTGCATCTCGCTGGCAAAAACTCCCGGCCTCGGATTCCAGCACGCGCTTGGCGGCTTTGTCGTCTCCGGATTGATTTTCGTTCTCGTCTCCCTCATCATTCGTTTCGCAGGCCGCGAATGGCTGAATATCGCGCTTCCGCCCGCAGCCATGGGCCCCATCGTGGCGCTCATCGGACTCGAACTCGCCCCCGTAGCCACCGACATGGCTTTCAAAAAGGGTGGAGCCTTCAGCGGCACCGCAACCTTAATCTCTCTGTTCACCCTCTTCGTAGTGGTCCTCGGCTCGCTCGTCTTTCGAGGATTCTTTTCGGCAATCCCGGTCCTCATCGGAGTTCTTGCAGGCTACGCGCTTTCCGTGATCGTCAACATCTGGTTCCCCGGAACGATGAACTTCGCGCCCCTTCATGGAGCCGCCGTTTTCACCCTGCCCCACCCGATCCTGCCCGTTTTCGATTGGGCCTCGATTCTCATCATCATGCCCGCTGCCTTGGTCGTAATCTCCGAACACATCGGCCACCTCTTCGTCACCAGCAACATCGTCGGACGCGACCTGCTCAAAACTCCCGGCCTGCACAATTCCCTGCTAGGAGACGGTCTCTCCACCATGCTTTCCGGCTTTTCCGGCTCCTGCCCCACCACCACCTACGGTGAAAACATGGGCGTCATGGCCCTCACCGGCGTCTATTCCGTCTGGGTCGTCGGCGGTGCCGGCGTCATCTCCATCATCATCGCCTTCTTCGGACAGGTCAGCGGAGCCATCCGCACCATCCCCGTACCCGTCATCGGTGGCGTCAGCATGATGCTCTTCGGAGTCATCGCCGCCTCCGGCCTACGCATCCTCATCGAGGCCAAAGTGGACTACTCCAAGAACCGTAACCTTCTGCTCTCTGCCATCGTTTTCGTGGCTGGAGCTTCCGGCATCTCGATCAAGCTGGGCCAAGTACAGTTCCGAGGAATGGTCTTGGCCACCGTCGTAGGCATGATCGTCAGCCTCTTCATCTACGTCCTCGACCAATGCGGCTGGACCGCCTACCGATCAAGCATCTCTGCCGAGGCCGACGTTTAGACCGCTTGTTTAGCCTTTTTTTCATGCCTTTACATTTTTCGCTTTATGTCTTTGTCTTTGGGCAGTCATTCCGAAGCAGCGCGAGAAATCCCCGTGCTGCTCAAATCTCCCGAGCGATCTCAGAGGCACCTCAACCCGACTCGATTCCGCCTTGTTCTACGCCTTCGATTCTGAGACATGGGACCTTAGAAACCCTAAGTGCTTTTTAGCAGACCGAGTGCAGCTTTTACCCGCTCACAAACAGACCCACTGAATCGTAAGCTGGTCCTACACGATCATGCGGAAACTCTTCGGACTATCGCTACTGCTCTGCCTAGCAGCCAGCCCACAAGCCGCCGTTCGGCCAACAACTGACTCTACGCCGCTACGAGTAGTCCCCCGCCCCGCCAACATCTCCGGACGCTACTCCAATCCGTTGCCCATTGCTCTCCCCGATGGCTCCAATATCGAGAGTTGCCCCGACCCCTCCGTCATGCGTTCGCAAACCCCCAGAGACACCGATTGGTACATGTACTGCACCAACGACGTCTTCCATGACAATGGGACCCTGCACCGCATGGCCATCTCGCGCTCTTCCGACCTCGCGCATTGGACCTATGTTGGAGACGTCTTCTCAGCAGTCCCATCTTTCCTTCCCTCCAACGCAGGCCTCTGGGCTCCCGATATCCAGTTCTTCAACGGCAAGTACTACCTCTATTACACGAGCTCCATCACCAACGGCGGAGGCCCTGCCATCTTCGCGGCAACCAGTGACCACCCCTCTGGACCATTTACCGCCATCCCCACCCCCGTGGTGCCGCCTGAGCGCCTGAGCAACGGACAATGGCGTGATGTAATCGACTCCAACATGGCCACCGAAGACGGACAGCGCTACGTCCTTTACGGCAGTTTCAGCGGTGGAATCAGCGCTCGCCTCCTCACCGAAGACGGTCTTTCCTCCATTGCCAGCTCCGAAGTCCAAATCTCTCCCAGCCGTCGTTACGAAGGCAGCTACGTCGTGAAGCACGATGGCTACTACTACCTGTTCGTCTCGGCCGGAACCTGCTGTGCCGGTTCCGGAAGTGGTTACGGAGTCTACGTAGCACGCGCCCCGCACGTCCTCGGCCCCTATCTGGACAAAGATGGCGTCTCTCTCATGGACTACGAAGTAGGCGGAACGCCCGTCATGCTGATGAACGGCAATCGTTGGCTCGGCCCCGGACACAACGCCACCTTCACCGACGCCAGCGGCAAGGACTGGATGCTCTACCACGCCGTTGACGCCACCAAGCCAACCCTGTCCGGTGCCTGGACCCGCCGCCCTGCCATGATCGATCCCATTGACTGGAGCGATGGCTGGCCTCTGGTTCGTGCCGGAGCCGGAGCCTCAGACCAATCCGAACCTGCCCCTGCAGTCGCGGCCACAACTAACCCAGTCTTCTCCCCATCTCCAACCCTGCAAGATACCTTTGGTTCCCAGCTATCTCGCTATTCGGATGAATTCAAAGACCGTCGATTCAGCGCACGATGGGGATGGCTGCACGGCCGCCCTGTCGGCACCTTCGGCCTGCAAAACGGAGCTCTGCTCTTCGCCACGCAATCCGGCGACATGGCGAGCATTGAGCACGACGCCCCTCTGCTCTTCGAGACCGTCCCTCAAGGAGATTGGGTCGCCGAAGTAAAGCTCAGCAATAACCTGCCCTCCACTGGCCAGCACGGCGCCATCGAAAGTGGCTTAGTGCTCTACCAGGATGATGCCCACTATCTCAAGCTCACCATGCAGGCCATCGATAACACTCGGCAGCTGGAATTTGCGCGCATGAACGGACCCGGCAGCTGGGGCCGCGCCTACCTTGCCTCCGCTTCTCCCGAAATCTGGATGCGCCTCGTCCGCCACGCATCCGTCTACACCGCATACTCCTCCCACGATGGACAGCTCTGGACCCGCGGCCCCAGTTGGACGCTAAATACCCCTACCCCGCGCCTCGCCCTCATCAGTGCCGGAGGCACCGGGTACGTCACTCGCTTCGAATACCTCCACATCGGAGAGCGCCAGTAACCACCCTCTGCTGTCAGAAATTCGCGTTCTAAATCTTGCCAGTTTGCTATCCCGCCGCTCCGCTCTGCCGTCTCCGTGAAACAATGGAATCCTGTCGAATCGTGCCTCCGCAATTGTGCGCAGCCCTGCACCGGCTCGCCTGCAGAATGCATCGAAATGAGACACATAGGTTTCTTACTGCGGTCGGAGCCACTCAAAACCATGACCATAACAACGCGAATTTCTCGAACCACGCTGTGCGCACTTCTACTGTGCCTCTTGTCCCTTGCCACTCTCGTCCGCCCCGCCTTTGCCCAAGAGGGAGAGGGAACGCTCAATAACATTCCTCCAAAAGGCATCACGGTCGACGAGTTGATCCAGCGCTTCGCCGGCAAGGAGAAACAGTTCAAAGTGGCTCGTGAGGATTACACATGGACTCAGAGTGTAAAAGTGCAAACCATCGAAGGCAACGCCGTCGACGGCGAGTATCAGCAAGTGTTCGACGTGGTTTTTGATGACAAAGGCCGACGCACCCAGCTCGTAAAGTTCGCTCCGCAAAACACTCTCTCGCGCATTGAGATGACGCAAGAGGATCTCGATGATATCGAGAAGCGTATGCCCTTCACCATGACCATCGACGACCTCCCTTTCTACAACGTCAAGTACATGGGACAGCAGCAAGAGGACGAGCTTACCTGTTACGTCTTTGACCTCAGCCCCAAGAAGATCGACAAGGGCCAGCGCTACTTCGAGGGTCGCATCTGGGTAGACGACCACGACTTTCAAATCGTCAAGACTTACGGCAAGAACGTTCCCGACCTCGTAAAACCCAAGAAAGGTCAGGAGAATCTTTTCCCGCGCTTCACAACCTGGCGTGAGCAAATCGATGGCAAGTACTGGTTTCCCACCTACACCAAGGTCGATGACAACTTGCATTTCACCATGGGAGATGTCCACATCCGTCAGGTCGTAAAGTACGAGAACTATCGTCGTTTCGGATCAAAGACCCGAATCATCTTCGAAGGTCAGGAAGTCAAAGGCGCAGACGACGACCAGAAGAACGACAAGACCCAGGACAAGAAATAACACCCAACCAACGAAGAGCCCCACATCCGATCTCCCGGTGTGGGGCTTTTACTATTGCAGGACCGAACTGATTCGACCGCCGCCCTTCAAGCCGCCCGCGGCAACGAACGGTCCGCCGCCGCCTGAATGAACTTCTTCATCACGTTGGCCCACATGACCTTCTTGCGAACTGCGCTTTCCTTCACCGTCCGCCCGGCGGCAAACATCGAGAGCAAAACCTTCATCTTCACGACGCGTAATATCTCGCGCTCCTGATCCGTAGCTCCATACGCATCCAGGAAATTCTCCTGCACTTCAGTTGTGATTGTGCGATTGCAGAACGGATATTTCTCCAGAGCTTCAACAGAGGCGAGAAAAGTGGCCGGGTCTAAATAGGTACTTCCAGCCTCTTCCATCTTTGCAAAATCCGTAAACCCGACTCCCTGATCCAACACCACTACATTCAGCGGAGTGAAATCATTCAGCACCGTCGAACTCGTCAGCGGCTTTCGAGCGCGATCCAGAATCGCACGTGTTCCTGAAAGTATCTTGCGAATCGACGCATCATCCAGCCCTTCCCCTTTACAGCTATGACAGAGCTTTTCGAGTTCGACTTGCAACCCATCTCCGTCCAGAGGCTTTGGCGAATGCGCTGTCACCTTCTGAAATGTGCGCAACCATTTTCCCGTTGTTGTTGCCGCGTTCTGCAGCAATCCAAGCCCTGCATAGCCCGGCAGCAGAGCCGCCTTCATAATGATCGACTGCAGCGGAATGCCCGCCAGTTTCTCGCTCACCACTGCGCCCATCCCGCTAAAATCACCGATCGGACGCGGAATGCCAGACAATTTCTTTTCGTTAGCAACACTCCATATGGAGTTCAAATGCGCGGTCTCTTCCGCTGCCATGCTCCGTGCGCCTGCATGTCCGGCCTTGCTCGCGCGATAAAGTTTCACCGCCAGCCGTTCATTGCCGTTCGCAAAATCTACGACGAGGTCATAGATATAGTGATCTGTCTTCGGGGTATGTCCCACAACGCGAACTGCACGGACCTCGCCTTTTTCGGCAAACCACTGCGCGCCGTTGCTCCGCAATTCTGCGAAAATTTGATCCATCACATTTTCAGGCATTTGGGCTCCAAACCACCGCTATTTGAGGGTCTCAATCGGCGTATACGGAGTTAGATGCGAATGGCTGCGCAGAGCTGGAGTACTAAGGTTCGATTAGGGCAAAACATCGCGCAAACGAGAGCTGCGCACAATCGAGCGCAGGAGAAATGGACGATTTCAAATCGCGCAAATCAATAAAACAGGTACTTCCGCCACTTCGCGTCGCTGCGTCCCATCATCCTCATCAGGTGGCGACTCGTATGCAATGAGAACGGACGCGGTTCTTTCATCGGACGCATTCCGCATTCATGCGACAGCGAATTACCTTTTCGTCGGTTGCATTCATGGCAGCACGCGACCAGGTTCTCCCAAGTCGACAGTCCACCTCTGGAACGTGGCAAAACGTGATCCAGAGTCAATTCACTTGCCGGAAGCACCACTCCGCAATACTGGCAGGTGTTTCGGTCGCGCAACAAAATGTTCTTACGTGAGAGCGCACGCGTCTGATGAGGAATGCGCCGATATTCCAGTAAACGAATCACCGAGGGAACGCGAATCGCAACTCGTGATGAGTGTAGGAAGTGTCCATTAATCTCCTCCGTCGCAGCCACGCCTTTCAGTACCAGCACAATGGCGCGCCGCGCAGCACAGATATTAATGGGTTCATACGACGCATTTAAAACAAGCACGGGAGCATGCATTGCCGAGTAGCCGCGCTCGGCGTGATCGATATGCGAACGGAACGCTCTGTGACTCTCCATGGGCGTAATCCTCAGAGTGGCAGGTCCTAATTACTAATTAGGTACCAACCTACTCATTGCCCTCCCCTAAGTCGATGTGATGCCGCGACGCTGGAGGAGGGTTCCCCGCGCCGTGCCCGACGTAAATAGACCAGATGATGACGGACTATACGACTGTTCTGACTGTGAAGCTGACGATGACGACGCTGAAAATGGTTCAAGCTCGAGTGCACTACGAACAGATTCTTCGCTGGAATCCTGCGCCGCTCGCCCCAACGCGCGAGCCGGAGTTACAACCCACACACGTTGCGCTCCAGCCTGGCGCAACTCGCGGGCACATTCCGAGGCCGTGGCCCCGGTCGTAAGAACATCGTCCACTAGCAGGATTTCGCGCCCCTTCACCGCATCGCGGGACGTGACCTTGAACGAGCCTCGTATTTGTTTGCGCCGTTCTTCCGCGCTCAACGCCACTTGCGATTCAGCAAATCGAACGCGCAGCAGCGCCGTCACTTCCAACGACACGCGGCGTCCAATCGACTCAGCAATTCCGCGCTGCGCCGCACGCGCAATCAACTCCGCCTGATTAAATCCACGCGAACGCATCCGAGCCTTGTGCGCAGGTACGGGAATGATCAGCAGTTCTTCAACATCAATGTCGCCTTCCAGTTGTAAGCAAGCCGCCGCCGTCAACCGTCCCAACAGAGTCGCCACTGCCCGCACCCGCTCGTACTTGAGCAGGTGAATCATCTGGCGCAACACGCCCGTGTACGCCCCAAAATTCACCGCACGTTCAAACGCAGGCCCTTCCATCGCGCATTCCGGACAGCGCGCATCACCAAACGCCGCTTCAGGAGCCGCCAGTAAGTCTCCGCAAACATTGCATCGCGGAAGCACAATCGGTTGAATGGATTCTACGCAGGAGGCACAAATCGGAAGCCGTGAAACCGAGAAGAGTGAAGCTTGGCAGATTCTGCAGTCGGAGGGAAATAAGGCCGCAAGAAGGCTTTTCACCGCATCACCCACGATTCGGGGAGCCTGCGGTTTTCCTTTCGGTATGCTGTCCCAGCTACTGCTGAAGACCGGCCTCCTTTGGAAAGCACCAGAACCTGCAGACAGCTTAGGCGTGAGATTCATTCCCACCCCGGTCTGCAGCTCGGTTCACCCAGTATATACCATCTTGAGTCCCCCAGCCCGATCTCCCAGCTCCGATCTGCAGAACTAAAACAGCAAATGCGCCCTCTTCCCGACCTAATCTGGGAGTACATTTATCAGCGGACTTTGTCCAGTTCATCAGCCCGCCGTAAACCTGGGACTCCCATCGACGTCCAATGGTATGAGCGGCCATGGAAGACACTTTGACAGTACCGGTAATGAGCGGCGATACAGGATGGTCCGCTGCCGAATTCGACGAAATCGTGCGCTCGCACCAGGCGAGAGTCTATCGAGTCCTCTGGTGTGAACTCCGAGACGACGAAGCGGCGGCAACGCTGACGCAGGACTGTTTTATGAAGGCCTACCGTGCCCGTGGAGAGTTTCGCGGCGAGTCCAGTGTGAACACATGGCTCGTACGAATCGCCATAAACCTGGCACGCGATTATCAGCGCAACCGCCGCCAGAATTTCTGGAAACGTCTGCTCGGAGGCAATACAAAGGAAGCTGAGTTGGCTCACGAAATGGCCGAAGACAGCAGCCCCCGCGCCGATCGCACTCTGCTAGCTCGTGAACAATTACGGCAAACCATGGAAGCAGTAAAGAGCCTCTCGCCGCAGCAGCAGACCGTTTTTCATCTGCGCTTTATCGAAGAACTTCCTCTAGAGGCAATCGCGGCAGTCATGGGAGTTGAAGTCGGAACCGTGAAGTCACACCTTTCGCGCGGAGTACACGCCTTGCGGCAGCAAAGGAGCTTACGATGAATCATCTGACGGACGAGCAATTGGCAGACTGGCTGGCCGGAGAAGCGGACAACGAAACGCGTTCTCACCTCGAAAATTGCCCGCAGTGCAGCGCCGAATCGATACGGCTGAAGAACGGAATTTCGTGCTATTCGATTGCCTTGTGGCAGCAAGCCACCCGCGCCCAGAGCGTCCGACTTGCGGCCCACCTCGCTCCCCGCAGAGCCTTGGCCTTGCATCGTCTGCGCTGGGCCGGCGCAGGAGTACTGGCCATGTTACTGGCGGCCCAAACTGCATGGATGGTAAAGCCGCGCCCCACTCCCCCAAGTTTCCAACCAGTTGCCGCAACCCCGGTGAACACGCCGCCGCCCGCCGTCCAGCCACCTGTCGTCAAACAGGCCGCCGTTCAGATGAGCGATGACGAATTGCTGGAGGCGGTAAACAACGATCTCAGCCGGGAGGTGCCCTTGGCGCTTGCACCCGTCAGCGCAATCACAAATGCGCGTAACAAGATTGCTGCCTCAACTTCAGACGACAACGATTCCAGTAACAAAGGAGAGAATAGATGATCCGCAAGCTCATGGTTGCAAGTCTGCTTTTATGCGGAATTGCATTGGCACAGCCGCCCCAAGGCGGCCCCGGTGGTCCTGGTGGTGGTCCCGGAGGCATGGATGGACAGCACCAGAAATTCGGTCCCCATCCCGGTGGCGAAATGCACCCAATGTTGTTGCCTCCAGGCCGCTGGTGGAAAGACGCCGAAGTGGTCAAGAACGTCGGCCTCAACGATACACAGGTGCAGAAGATCGAACAGGTCTTTCTGGATAGCCGCGTAAAGCTCGTAGACGTTCACGCTAGCCTTCAGAAGGAAGAATTGAAACTTGAGCCTTTGCTCGAAGCCGACAATCCGGACGAAAACGCTGTCCTGAGCGCAATCGACCGCATTACGGCCGCTCGTGCCACTCTCGAGAAAGCCAATGCACAGATGGCCTTTGCTATCCGTCGCGTTCTCACTCCCGACCAGTGGAAGAAACTCCGCACCCTCCATCCTTCGCGAGAGCATTTCCCTCCGCCAATGGATGGCCCGCGCGGAAACGCCCAGCATGACGGGCACCACGGCGCAGCTCCTTCTCCGGACTCTCCTGACGCTTCCTCTCCGGAAAGGGACTTCGACCCCGACTCAAGCAAATAGAGCTTTAAAGCTGGAATCCCCCGATTCACGCACCAACGTAACGTGTGCACTCCAGCTTTAGGAAGAAATCCTGACTCATCACCGGGTCAGGATTTTTCTTATACGACCATCCGCTAACCCGTACACATCGGCATACAAAAGTCGCACCCTCGCTTCGTGCGGTGCGCAGCTTGGATATTTCCCAAAGCATCCAGTGCTTCTTGTGCGATTGAGTGGAAACCTCTAACAATCCGCTGATCGGTTCTAGCCAGTTGCTCCAAAACCGCAATAGCTCGATCTTCCGCCATTTGGCCGAGTGCAAACATACACCAGAACCTAACGATCTTACTTCGGTCATTCACATTCTTGAGCAGGACGTTATGCGACTGCTTGCGGTGCGCGTGGGCCAGTGCCTCAGCAGCATACCCTCTAACTTTTGGATGTTCAGACTTATCGTTGACTGTTCGCTCTAGCGCATAAACTGTTCTCGAGGTTGTAATCATCTGCATGGCATAGGCCGCCGCCGCACGATTAAATGGCCTCTTACCCTGATCTAGCGTCGACAGCAACCCGCGTTCTAAACGCTTGTCGGAGTCGTTCCAGATGACCTTCGCTGCCCCGAAAGCGTCGACTTGTTTTCGCCCGTTCAACCGAGCTAACACTTGCTTTCGTTCATCTGCCGTCAATTTTCTTGCTCCACATCATTCGTTAAGTGAGCAACTATCGTGCAGACACTACGCCGTTTCCGAGTGATTTGCCAGATAGTTGAGCAAAACGGCCCTATTATCCACCTATCGCGTTCATTGGAGACATGTCTGACCAGGCAAGTCGTGTGTCAGAAAATCAAAAGCCCCACTTCTGCGAAATGTAGCAGAAATGGGGCTCCTTTTCGATTATCGCCAAACGACTAGAGACGACAGATGAGTAGTTCACGCTCATAGATCATCTCGGGCGGCAGATGATCGTGTAGCTGGATGAACAGTTCTTCGTGGCCTATTACCTCGCGTTTCCAAGCTTCACGGTCGACGACTTGCAACTGATCGAAGGTTTCTTTCGGGAACTCAGAGCCCTTCCATTCAATGTCCTCGTAACGGGGAACCCAGCCGATAGCCGTCTCCTTGCCGAGCGACTTGCCGTGGACACGGTCGATGATCCACTTCAGAACCCGCATGTTTTCGCTGTATCCAGGCCACAGGAAGCGTCCGTCTTCGCCTTTGCGGAACCAATTCACGTGGAAGATGCGTGGGGTCACGCTCAGATTGCGGCCCATGTTGATCCAGTGACGGAAATAGTCTCCCATGTGATACCCGCAGAAAGGCAGCATTGCCATGGGATCGCGACGGACCTTGCCGATGGTTCCGGCAGCGGCCGCTGTCATTTCAGAACCCATGGTGGCTCCGGTGTAAACTCCCGAGCTCCAGTTGAATGCCTGGTAGACCAAAGGCATCGTTGTGGGGCGACGTCCGCCGAAGATGAATGCGCTGATCGGCACACCGTTGGGATTTTCCCAGTCGGGGTCGATGGTCGGGCATTGCGAGGCGGGCGCGGTGAAGCGGGCGTTCGCGTGGGCTGCCGTTACGCCGGTCTCTTTGGCGATTTGCGGCGTCCAGCGATTGCCTTTCCAATCCGTGCACTCGGCAGGAGGTTCAGACATTCCTTCCCACCAGATGCCACCCTCAGGAGTGAGCGCAACGTTGGTGAAGATGGTGTTCTTGGCCAAGGCTGCCATGGCGTTGGGATTGGTTTTCACCGACGTGCCCGGAGCTACACCGAAGAAACCTGCTTCAGGATTGATGGCGCGGAGCTGGCCATCGGCATCTGGCTTGATCCATGCAATATCGTCGCCGACAGTGCGGATCTTCCAGCCATCGAAACCTTCGGGCGGGATCAGCATGGCAAAGTTTGTTTTTCCGCAAGCGCTGGGGAAAGCAGCGGCCACGTAGGTTTTTTCGCCTTCGGGACTCTCGGCTCCGAGGATGAGCATGTGCTCGGCCATCCATCCTTCATCGCGCGCCATGGTGGAAGCGATGCGTAGGGCGAAGCACTTCTTGCCCAGCAGAGCGTTGCCACCGTAACCAGAACCGAACGACCATATCTCGCGGGTTTCGGGGAAGTGGACGATGTACTTTTCCTTGTTGCAAGGCCACGCAATATCCTCTTGTCCAGCGGCGAGGGGCTTGCCGACGCTGTGGACGCAAGGAACGACGCGCTTTTCATCCTTATCGATCTCTTTGAAGACAGGAAGACCGATGCGGGTCATGATGCGCATGTTGACCACAACGTATGGGGAGTCGGTGAGTTCGACGCCGAGCTGCGACATGGGGGAGCCGACAGGGCCCATGCTGAACGGCAGCACGTACATGGTGCGGCCCTTCATGCATCCGTCGAAGAGGCCTTTCAGCTTCTTGCGCATGGTGAAAGGATCTTCCCAGTTGTTGGTGGGTCCGGCGTTTTCCTTGGAATGAGAGCAGATGTAGGTACGGTCCTCAACGCGGGCAACGTCGCTAGCGTCGGACTTGGCGTAATAGCAGCCGGGCCAGAGTTCCTCGTTGAGCTTGGTGAAGGTTCCATTGGCAACGAGGGCGGCGCAGAGTTGGTCGTACTCTTCCTGCGAACCGTCAACCCAGTGGATCGCGGCTGGCTTGGTCAATGTCGCAATCTTTTCAACCCACTTCACTAAATTCTTATTCTTACTTAAAGGTACGGCATGTTTGGATTCGACTTGTGTGGCCGTTGACATGTAAAAGTCTCCTAGAAGTGCGATTTAATTCAATGAATAAAAATCCGCGACCACTGGGGGATAACACAGCGGTCTTGAGCTCGATTAACATCACGCAGTACTGCAGACGACTTCCACTGCAGAACTAACTGACGACAACGCCAGCTTCCTTCAATACCGCATCCAAATGCTGGATGGTTTCCGCGACAGAAAGGGTATAAAGATCACGCCCGCTTTCTTCGCCGTTCTCCAAAATGCTGCGTAAGTAATGTCCCGCAATCTCTACGGCCAAAGGGTCGGTGATTACATTCCCGGTCTGCTTCTGGTGTTCAGCCCAGGCGGGGTGAGCAAGAGCAATCCAGACGGAACGTCCATTCACAAGGAATTTCACGTCCACCGCATCGGCATGGCGCGTTGCAAGCGCCACCATAATGCACTGAAAAACACAGCGGACCAATGTTCCAGTCCAACGTTCGACGGTGCTGAACTCTTCGTACATAATAGCTAAAACTCTATTCCGGTAAGTGAAAGCCTGCAACGGCTATAAGGCTCCGAATCAAAATTTAGTCCCGGTCGGGTACTACATGACCACCTATGTAGGTACTACGGGTTACGTTAAAAGCAGAGTGACTGAACGGGGCGCACCATCCGATACAATTAAAAGAGTGATTATGCAGAAGAAAACACCTTCCGTAGGCCCTACGGCCTCAGCCCTGAAGACGCAACGCGCCAAACGCGACCGGGAGCGTTCGAGCCCGCGTCCGCTAAAGGCTCCAACTGTCAAGATTTTGACGTCTGAGATGCTCTCGGAAATTCCCTGGTTGCTGCACGGTTTCAGCACGCGACAAGGGGGAGTGAGCAAGGAATACGGTGGACAGCAACTGAATCTTGGATTCACTGCTGAAGATTCTCCGAAAAACGTGGAGAAGAATCGAGAACGCCTGCTGCGCAAGCTGAAAGCACAGGATGAAGCCGGGAATTCATGGCCACTGGTTTTGCTGAACCAGGTACACTCGTCGGCGATTCATCGCGTTTATGGAGCGCGCGGGCCGGAGTGGGCTCCGCTACGCAAAGGCAAGATTGCTGAAAGCAGTGGCGATGGGCTGATTACCAACACGGCTGGAGTGCTGTTGGGTATGAAGGTTGCCGACTGCTTTCCGGTGATTGTGGCGGATCGCAAGCGCAAGGCTGTTGGCGTGTTTCACGCTGGCTGGCGCGGTACGGTGCAGCGCATCGTGGAAAAAGGAATCGGCGAAATGCGGCGGCAATTTGGCTGCGATCCGGAGAATCTGGTGGCGGCGATCGGTCCTGGTATTGGCGGATGCTGCTATGAGATTGGCGAGGAAGTGGAGAGCAAGTTCGATTCGCAATTTGCCTACTCGAAGGAACTGTTTGAGGACGTTTTCGATAGCTGGAGTTTGAAGACGAAGTATCCAATGCTGTTTTTGAACCAGAGAGCTCCGGGGCATGGAGAACCGGCGATGTCTCGGCATTTGGATTTGGTCAAGGCAAACTGGTGCCAATTGCTGGACGCAGGGGTTCCGGCGGAAAACATTCAGTCGATGAACCAGTGCACGGCTTGCCATACGGATCTGTTCTTCTCTTATCGCAAGGAGCAGGTGACGGGACGGATGCTGGCAGTGGTGGGGATTCGGTAAAGAGCAATTCCGAGTGACATAGATTGGAAGTTAAGCCTATACCAACGGATCAGTACTGAAAGGGAAACGCGTGCATAGGTCTGCGCCCTTAATCCTTCTTTTTGCTCTGGTATTTGGGCAGTCGGCTTTGCGTGCGCAGACTGCCGCTCCCTCCGGAGCTGTAACGCGCGAAGAACAAAAATATTTTCCCTTAGCTGTAGGGAACCGCTGGGTGTATTCGCTCAGAGAACATCCAAAAACAGCGGAAAAAACAATCAAATGGAGCTGTACTCAAAAAGAACGTGTCCATGGTAAGAATGTTTACCATCTTTGGGAGACACCATCGCAAGACGACGAAGGTCTGAGCCTTGCTGAATCACTGGCGGGAGTTGCCGAAGCCGGTACGGATAGGTATCTGTTCAGAATTCCGCTTCGGACCGGAGATCGCTGGAACTCAAAATCCGGTAGTCTTCGCGCTAAAGGGAAAATGGATTCGTTCGAGGTGATAACAGTAGGTGTCCCGTGTTCGGCAGGTAAGCACTTGTTTAGCGACTGTGTCGAAATCCGCGAGATTGACGAGGCTAATAACATAGCCTCGCTCACCACCTACGCACGAGGTGTGGGTCCGGTGAAATATGTGTACTTCAAAAACCTGCATTCTGAGGAAATCGATACTACGATGATCATCAACTCTTGGGAAGTTCGTTAGGTCGATAGTCAGAAGAGGCAGAGTCAAGGTCACTATCAAAAGAAAGCCCCACTTCTGCTGACTGCGTCAGAAATGGGGCCCTTCAGGCTTGGCGTATACTGGCTCAGAAAAATTGAGCACTGAAAGGCCTTCCTTATGCGTAAGTCTGCATTCTTCTTGTGTGTTCTTACTCTTTTGTTCGCGCAGTCGGCATTATGGGCACAGACTTCTGGAGCAAGCACGAAGGAAGTTTGGGCAGATCTGCCTCATGTGATTATCTCCGGGATGGAAGCGTACAGAGACAAGGGTCCGGACGAAGCCGTTCGGGTGTGGATCAAGGGGAGTCCGCTTGAGGGCAGTAAGGACGCGTTAAGTCAGGCGAACAACTTGCGCAGGGTTCAGGATTTCTATGGGCTGTATCGGGGATTCGAGCTCGTTGGCACTAGGACTCTTTCGTCTCGGACGCGAATCTTTTATGTGATTCTCAATTTTGAAAGCGGACCACTGTTCTCCAAGTTTGTGGTGTATCGCTCGGAGGAAGGGTGGATTTTGACTAGCTTTGATTTCAATACAAAGGATGAAAGTGTTTTTCCGACTGAGATCGGGTTTCCGGCGCGGTAATGATCGCGAACGCCGGATGAGTGCGGGTGTGTCGGGACGAGGAAACGGGAATTGGGCTGGTTGGTGACCTTGCGATCGCACGGGCGACTTGAGCGGTACGGGGATCCCTCGCCGAGGCTCGGGATGACTGCTCAAAAACAGGGCAAATTCAAAAAGCAGAAATTCAAAGGCAAATTCAAAGGCCCCCACTTCTGCTGAAAGCGGCAGAAATGGGGCACCTTCAGATTGGGCACCTTCGCTAGGCGTAAATTCCGCGGGTACGCATGATGGAGGCGACACGGTCGATCGCAAGCATGTAGGCTGCGATGCGATTGTTGACCGCGTGGACCTCAGCATACTTGATGACACTGTTGAACGCCGTGGTCATGATGCGTTCCAGCTCTTCGTAGACTACGGATTCCTTCCAGAAATACCCCTGACGGTCCTGCACCCACTCAAAGTAAGAGGTCGTGACTCCTCCGGCGTTGGCTAGGATGTCGGGGACGATGAAGACTCCCTTGTCTTGAAGAATGTCATCGGCGGCGGCAGTGGTGGGACCGTTAGCGCCTTCGACGATGACTCTTGCCCTGATTTTTGCGGCGTTGTGGGTGGTGATTACATTCTCGGTGGCGGCGGGAACCAGCACATCGCAATCCGAGATCAGGAGTTCATGATGATCGGCAGGTTCGGCTCCGGGGAATCCCATGACGGTGCCGTTGTTTGCCTTGTACTCGAATAGCTGCTTGATGTCGATGCCGTTCTTGTTGTAAAGCCCGCAATTCCACTCGGCAATTCCGGTGATCTTGAACCCTTGTTCGTGGAGAAGGAGCGCGGCGTAGGAGCCGACGTTACCGAAACCTTGAACAACAACGCGTGTGTTCCAAGGAACCATTCCGAGCTTTTTGACCGCCTGGTTGGTGACCAACATGACGCCACGGCCTGTGGCTTCCTTGCGTCCGCGAGAACCACCGATAGCGATCGGCTTGCCGGTTACGACGGCGGTGACGGTTTGGCGCATGTGCATGGAGTAGGTATCCATGATCCAAGCCATGGTCTGCTCATCGGTATTGACGTCAGGGGCGGGAACATCCTTTTCAGGTCCGATGACTTCGATCAATTCGGAGGTGAAGCGGCGGGTCATGCGCTCAAGTTCTCCGCGAGACATGGTTTTGGGGTCGCAAATGATTCCACCCTTGGCTCCGCCGAAGGGAATGTCAACGACTGCGCATTTCCACGTCATCCAGGCTGCGAGAGCTCGCACTTCATCCAGATTGACCTCGGGAGCATAGCGGATGCCGCCCTTGGCAGGGCCGCGCGCCATGGAGTGCTGGACACGATAGCCGGTGAAGAGCTCGATGCGTCCGTCATCCATTTGGACGGGGATGTGTACGGTAATTTCGCGTGCGGGCTGGCTGAGAATCTTCCAGAGACCCTTGTCTAGGTTCAGTTTCTGCGCGGCAAGCTCGAAGCGAGCTGCCTGCGCCTCCCAAGGATTGGTCTCCATGTGTGGATCAATAACGGTTGACATACAATCTCCGATTTTTTCTTCCGACTGCAACAAATGTTGTGGAACAGGCCGACGGGCGCACATTTCTGCCCCCTCCCCCTGCCGCATGCAAACCGGTTAGTATATGCACCGCTCGACTGCACAGGCAAGCGGTGAACCACGTGGGCTCAGGCCATGCTCTTTGAGAATGGTACAGCTATGGGAACAACAGAATCGGGAAGATTGCTAATTCGTAGAGATAAGCGTGCTTAGACACGGGCAAGGATGCTGCTCGCTATCGCGATGGTGCGCTAAGCTCGTGGGCCGTTCCACTTGAATTTAGGCTATTCACTCCTGTGGTCATCGCTGGCATTCCGGTACGGTGAATATGCCGGATTCCGCGATGCTCGCGGAATCCGGCATACAGACTACTCTGGTCTAATGATCTGGCCCGAGAAATTAACGCGGAGGCCAACTTGCACGCCCCCCACATTGTGTCCTGCGGCCGGAATGTTCTTGGTAATGGGACCTGCGGCGGAGAGCCCGAACGCCGCCCCGTTTTCATTCACTAGGTAGCCGCCGGTTGCGTAGAGCATTCCCCACTTTGAGAAGTCGTAGCAGCTGATCACACTTGGCTCATGCGTGTTGTTCTTGGCCTTTGACTCTTGCACGCCCCAGCCCCAGCCACCACCCACGCGCCACTTATCGGTCATCCGGTAGTTTGCGCTGAATGCGTAATCATCATAGTAGGTGCCATGGACAACACCGGTCGGCTTGTTACTGACGAAGCTGCCTACATTGGAATCCGGCGAATTGCCGTGGAAGTAGACTGCGTAAATCTTGCCGCGCCCGTAATCGTAGCTACCACCGGTGAAGCCGGCACGTTGGGAGAAAGAGTGGTCAGCCGCGACCTGTGACTGGAAGTTGCTTGCGAGATAAACCTTGTTGCTCTTGCTGTTGTATTCTGCCGCTGCGATGTAGACGTTCAGCGCATCTCTGGAGCCATACGCTGAATCAATACCGCCGGGAGCGACTCCGAGTTGCACCCGAACTCCTTTGTAGATCGGCGTACGATATGTGATCGTATTGTCGAAGCGAGGAGTGTAACCGGTAACGTTATTTTGAAATGAAGCGAAGGTAGCTCCCGCGAAGGTATCTAAGCTGCCGAGGTCGTTGAACAACGGAGTGTTGTCCCGTCCGAAGCGGAGCTCACCGAACTTTCCGGCAACACCAACCCACGCCATTCGATTGAAAAGGCGTGTAGTGTCATTCAACCCGCCCGAGTAGGAGTAGAAGCCATTCTCTAGGAGTGTGTCGGTCATAGATTTGTAACGGATCCTACAGGGTGGGCATCGGGTTCTGGTTTAAGTTTGAAGGATGGGCCAGAACTTCATTCCTGACACGGTCAACCAGACGCTTCTGTTTCCTCCATCACTTCACGATTGGCTTCCCGAAGGCCACCCGGCCCGCTTTCTTTTGGATGTGGTTTCGGTGCTGGATCTGAGCGCGATCTACAGGTCCTATCTGGACAAGGATGGTCGCGGACAGGCGGCCTACGCGC
>Ga0224527_1000151_pt1 | contig 51783 bp, 48 predicted proteins | sample CBST0metaG_FD_179882 | JGI IMG/M metagenome (GOLD analysis project Ga0224527, IMG submission 179882) | Peat soil microbial communities from Stordalen Mire, Sweden - C.B.S.T0 | ecosystem: Environmental > Terrestrial > Soil > Wetlands > Peat | place: Sweden: Norrbotten County, Stordalen Mire...
CCGGTGATGTCACAACCCCACAGGTAAATCCTACCACAGGATCTAATTATTCAAGTCTTTACGGAACTCTTAACAGTGGTGCTATGACCTACACGGGCGAATATGTTAGATCCAATGCTTCTACTGACAACAACGCTATTGACGTAAGCGCAACCTACAAAATAGATGAAAAAAATAATTTTACAGTATATTATTTTGACGTAAAACAAAATTCAGTAGATCTGGCTAATTCTTTGATTGGTGGCGTAGAACAACCAAATTATTCTGCTTTTACTGGTGGTTATAAAGGTGAATGGTTCAGTTATAACCACAGCTTCAACAAAATAATGAGTATGAATGTTCAATACTATGCACTTAAACCAATCAATACTGGTGTGGGTACTGGCGTTACAAATTCTGACGGAACTGATAATGAATTTGCTGCTAGTTTGAAATGGAAGTTCTAGTCAGAAATTAATGATTAGTCGTTTTTCCCTAAATTTATAGTGACTGGTGCAAAACAATAAAGGACATATTTTAAATAAAGTATCCCCTATAGAGCAGACAGAAGGTCTGCTCTATAGGGGATTTTTGGTACTCACCATTGGATAGTTGGAGCTAGCTACAGAGAGTTTGCGTAAAGGCAATAGAAGGGGCTTTTATCTTTGAGCAAACTCTTAGAATAATGATAAAAAACAAAGTAAAGCAATGGTAAATAAGATCCATGCAAGGTTGATCTGAAAAGAATGAGACAAAATAACTGTCCCCGTGTCTTTTGTAAGTAGAAATGTAAAACAGTGTTGAAACATGAATAAAACAAGAAGTAACAATCTATCGATTAGTGGCAAAGACAGTAAGTGTGAAATTCTATTGAACCAGTGATTTATAAGGATTCAGAGGGTGTTTTTGTAATATTTTAATAAAACAAACTATAGTTGGCATGTATATTGCAATATAATAGGACAAGAGTACATACAACTAATTAATAGTAAGCATGGGTCATACTAAATGTGGTATAAGCAATGATGAAGTGAAATTTTATTTGCGATGCTCATGTTGTTGGGGATTTAAATAGTGAGAGGGTGTGGTATCGAGAGTCTACCGAATTCAGGTAGTTGCCCTAATTGGTTATTTTATTGGAATTATAGTTTTTAAATTATTACACACGAGGTTGAAGGGAGAAAACTATGTTTAAAAATTCATTTGGTGTCTTACAACAAATCGGTAAAGCCTTAATGCTTCCAGTGGCATTGTTACCAGCAGCAGGATTATTATTAGCGTTTGGTAATGCGTTTCAAAATCCAGCACTTCTTAATGTTTTTCCAGGACTTGCAAGCATTCATGGTATGGCTCAGGTTATGGAACAAGCGGGTGGGGTTATCTTTGGTAATCTTTCCTTATTGTTTGCGGTTGGTGTAGCAGTTGGTCTGACAGGTGGCGAAGGCGTTGCGGGGCTAGCAGCGATTGTTGGCTTCTTGATTATGAATATAACCATTGGTCTGGTAGCGGGCATTACGCCTGATATGATCACTAGTAAAACCCCAGGTTTTACAATGGTGCTTGGTTATCCTACTTTACAGACAGGAGTATTTGGCGGTATTATTGTCGGTATTTTATCCTCAGCCATGTATAAAAAATTTCAAAATATTGAACTTCCTTCCTATTTAGGCTTTTTTGCGGGTAAAAGATTTGTGCCGATTGCCACTGCAGTAGCATCGTTAGTGTTAGGTGCTGTGATGGTTTTTGCTTGGCCTCCAATACAAAATGGTTTGACTAGTTTCTCACATAATATGATTGATACGAATAAAACATTAGCGGCTTTTGTTTTCGGTGTGATTGAACGTTCCTTGATTCCATTTGGCTTACATCATATTTTCTACAATCCTTTCTGGTATCAGTTTGGTGAGTATGTAAATTCCGCTGGTAAAGTGGTCAATGGTGACCAATCGATCTTCTTTGCACAACTTAAAGATGGTGTTCCATTCACAGCTGGTACGTTCATGACTGGTAAATTCCCATTCATGATGTTCGGTTTACCAGCCGCAGCTCTTGCCATTTATCATGAAGCAAGACCTGAAAAGAAAGCTCTTGTTGCTGGCATCATGGGTTCCGCAGCATTAACGTCCTTCTTGACAGGGATTACAGAACCAATTGAATTTTCTTTCTTGTTTGTTGCTCCAGCGCTCTTTGGTATTCACTGTATTTTTGCTGGTTTGTCATTTATGACAATGCAGCTACTGAATGTAAAAATTGGTATGACATTCTCTGGTGGTGTCATCGATTACACCTTGTTTGGTATCATTCCTAATCGTACGGAATGGTGGTTAGTAATCCCTGTAGGTGTAGTATTTGCGCTTATTTATTACTTCGGTTTCCGCTTTGCAATTCGCACTTGGGATCTAAAGACTCCAGGTAGAGAAGTAGAGGAAGAAGGTACTGTGGTAAGTAATGCAACAGGCTACAGCTTAGCTACTGGTGTATTAGAGGCTCTTGGTGGTAAGGTGAATATTGGTAATTTAGATGCTTGTATTACACGTTTACGTGTAAGTGTGAAGAAAATTGATCAGGTAGATAAAAACAAATTGAAAAGCTTAGGGGCCGCTGGTATCATGACTGTTGGCGATAACCTACAAATTATATTTGGACCAAAATCCGATCAGTTAAAAAGTCAAATTAAAGATATTATGGATGGCAAAGTTGCGCCAGCCTATGACAGTGTTCAAGTAGCAACGACAACAACAGTTACTAGCGGAGATCTTGGTGCATTTGTTGCTCCATTAGATGGAAAAATAATGGAAATCGGTAAAGTGCCTGATAAAGTGTTTTCACAAAAAATAATGGGTGATGGTTTTGCCATTGAACCAATTAACGGTCATGTAGCATCCCCTGTTAATGGCGTTGTGACTACCTTGATGGAAAGTAAACATGCCGTCGCCCTTACTGCTGATAATGGGTTAGAGATGATTGTTCATTTTGGTATGGATACTGTTGAGCTACAGGGCGAAGGCTTTACTGCTTTGGTAAAAGAAGGCGATAAAGTAAAAGCAGGCCAACCATTGTTGACGGTTGACTTTGCTACTGTAAAAGGCAAGGTACCATCTGTTATTACACCGGTTGTCTTCACAAACCTGCCAGAAGGCAAAAGTGTCAAAGTGAAGGATGGCCAGGCTGTAAAACGTGGCGACACTGGTTTCATTACCATCCAATAAGACGATGCTTATAAAACTAATTATATGATTATCATATAATTAGGAGTAAAAAGCTCACGATTGTGCTATGAAGAGATTAACAAATCAATTCATCCACAATTGTGAGCTTTTTTGTTGCTTTTTTGGTGTGTTGTATATATCGATAGGATGGATCATGTTTTTCTCGAAAAAAAATAAAACTGCCTATTTCGACAGGATTTTCTATTTGTTCACTAGAATAAGCATAGTAGATTCTTTTGTTCTAACTAACAGTCAAACCTAAAGATAGATACATAATAATGAGGGGAGGCTATATTATGGGGAAAACAAAGCTCTCATTGGAACAATTAGAGGAACGCTTAGAAACTACAGAAAAACTATATGAAGCATTGCATTATCTCAATGAGTTAAGCAATGCGCCGATGCAGGAAATATTAGATTACATACTTGAAATCGGGATCGAAATTACAAATAGTAAAATCGGATATTTATATCTTTACAATGAAGATACCCAGATACTTACCAACTATTCTTGGTCGAAACATACGAAGCAATTCTGTGGTGTGATGCATCCCAAACTTACATATCAGCTTGTTGAATCTGGATTATGTGGTGAGGCGATCAGGCAACGCCGACCGATAATCACCAATGATTATAGGAATTGTTTGGAGAAAGGCGGCACACCCGTTGGACATATGCCTCTTACCCGGCATATGAATGTACCAGCCATCGTCGAGGGGGAAATTATTGCGTTAATTGGTGTGGGTAATAAAGAAAAGGCATATCATGAAGATGATGTTAGAAACTTAAAGATATTAATTGAACTCGGTTTGAAAAAATCCGCCCATTATGAGGCGGTAAAGAGTTATGTCGAAAGTGAAAATCGCTTTCAGGATACCTTTGAGCAGGCTGGTGTTGGCATCTGCTACCTATCATTACAGGGGGATTTTTTAAAGGTCAATAAGAAGCTTTGTGAAATCATTGGCTTTAGTAATGCTGAGATATTGAAGAAGAATATTAAGCAACTCATCTCTTTGGAGGAGTTATTTAAGGATCTAAAAGTAATTAAGGAGGTATTAAATGGTAGCCTAAAGAGTAAATCTTATGAACGGCGATATTGCAAACCAAATCGTAACGTGATATGGCTATATATTACAATGTCTTTAGTGGAGGCTACCGAGGGCATGAATATGTATTTATTGACCGCCCAAGATATTACTAGTCGTAAAAAAGCGGAGGAAAAATTGGCCAAAACCCAAGCTCTGCTAGAGGTAGCCATGGACACTAGTGAAGCAGGTATCGTCATTGCGGATGCTCCTGATGGCAGAATGCGCTATATCAATAAAGCAGCCCTGAGGATTAGTTCCAACTGTGACGAGGAACTGATGAATTCGATTGATATGAATAAATGTTTTTGGAGTTCCAACATTATTGATAATGGTAGAAAATTAGAGCATCATGAAAGACCATTAATTCGGGCAGTGCTGTATGGGGAAAGTTGTAGCAAGGAATTTGTATTTAGACAAAATGATATGCAGGATCATTTTGTATGGGTCAATGCCACGCCAGTACGGGATAAAACTGGTAGAATCATAGCAGGAATTTCTATGTTATTTGATGTTAGTAAACGGAAGTGTATTGAAGAATCTTTGCGCATGGCTAAGGAGGAAGCGGAAAGAGCTAATATTGCAAAAAGTCAGTTTTTGGCAAATATGAGCCATGAAATTAGGACGCCCATGACAGGAATTATGGGTATGACAGATTTGACATTGATGACAGAGTTACGACCTGAACAAAGAGAGTATTTAGAAATCGTAAAATCATCAACCAAGTCCCTATTGCAAGTGCTAAATGATATATTGGATTATTCAAAAATTGAAGCCGGTAAAATGGATTTAGAAAGCATCGAATTTAGCTTAGTTGAAGTTGTCAACGAGGTTGTGGCGTTATTTAGTGCTGTTGGTCAGCAAAAGGGGTTGAATATTAGGGCGACGGTAGATGTTAAAATACCTAATGTTTTAATTGGGGATTCTTTTAGGTTGCGGCAGGTACTTTCCAATCTAATTGGCAATGCTGTGAAATTTACAGCGTCTGGTAACGTAGATATTGGTATTACATGTGAGTACTTGGCTGCCCATGGAGTGAAGTTGAAGTTTGTTGTTAGTGATACTGGAATTGGCATATCGGATGATAAACTCGAGATCCTGTTTAAAAGCTTTAGTCAAATCGATGATTCCAATACTAGACAATTTGGGGGAACTGGACTTGGACTGGCCATTTCTAAGCGATTAACGGAATTAATGAAGGGCGAAATATGGGTTAAGAGTAAAGTTGGTAGCGGCAGTCATTTCTATTTTACGGCATCTTTTGGCGTAGCGAAAGGGCAGGTTTGCCAGCGATCTGATCATAAGACAGAGCAGCTGATTTGGAAAGATCGGGTTAAAAAGAAAGTTTTGCTGGTGGAAGATGATGAAGTTAGTAGGAATGTGATTGGTATTGTGCTATGTAAAAAGGGTTTACAGGTTCAGGTAGCTGTAAATGGGCAACAGGCCGTCGAGATGGCCAATCAACAAGCTTTCGACTTAATTATCATGGATATTAATATGCCCTATATGGATGGGTATTCCGCGGTTGGTTTAATCCGAGAACAAGAAAAGTTAAATAATAGACAGGTTCCCATTATTGCAATGACGGCCTATGCCTTGCGAGGGGATCGAGAAAAATGCTTGTCTAGTGGGATGGATGATTATTTATCAAAGCCCATTGATATCAAACAGTTGAATTTGGTTATTGATAAATGGCTTTTGGTGTAATATATATAGTATCTATCTTCCGTGCCTAGCAATTGTCTGTAGAATTGCTATTGTCTTATATAAAGAGTTCGCGTCCTAGCTAGGACATGAGCTCTTGTTTTTATTAATGGCAGGCATCAAATTTTTGATCTTTCGTGCTACCCGTGTAGTATTTTTCCTAGGCTTGTTAACTACTGTATGATTGGATAGTAGATGTGAATACTACTACGTAAGGGTTCTTTTGATGAATTTATTTTGACGAATCGTATTAAGAGTCGTACAATTGAAGTAAGAAGGGATCTGATGAAAAATAGTAAGGCAAACTTATTTAATATTAGGAGGCAAATGTGGTATATAATCCTGCTAACCCGATGATTGTGCAAGGGGATTTTTCTGTATTACTAGAAGCCTATCATGTGGACTTTGACATCGTGCGTAACGGTTTAGCTGGTTTCGCTGACTTGGAAAAAAGCCCTGAACATATTCATACTTACCGTATTACTCCATTATCCTTATGGAATGCAGCATCAACAGGGCAGACCTCTGCAGAAGTAATGGAATTTCTGCTGAAATATGTTAAATTTCCGATACCAACTAATGTATGTCGTGATATTGAAGGGTACATGGGGCGCTATGGATTGGTCAAATTGATGGCGAATCCACCTATGATGCCCATTGATAAAGGTGTAGGGCCAGTGATACCTGGAGAATTTTTGTATTTATACTCTCATGATGTTCCCACGATTCTGGCCATTGCTGGACACAAAGAAACTAAAGGAATTTTTAATCATAAACTAGATGACAATACTTTGATTTTGCCAGCAGGTAAACGTGGTATCATAAAACAATTATTAGTAAAAATAGGTTATCCGGTAGAGGATTTAGCTGGCTATATTGATGGTGAGCAACTAGACATTATTTTAAACCAATACGATGGTGAAGGTCATAAATTTGGCCTGCGTGATTATCAACAACAGGCTGTTAATGTTTTTTACGATAGTGGTCGGGAGACAGGGGGATCTGGAATTTTAGTGTTGCCGTGTGGCGCTGGCAAGACGATTATTGGGATCGGTGCCATGGCGCAAATTCGCACCAATACTTTGGTATTAACTACTTCAACAAGTGCTGTGCATCAATGGATGAGAGAAATTGTTGATAAGACTAATCTGGTGACAGAGGAGGTAGGTGAGTATTCTGGGAGTCGAAAAAATATCTGCCCAGTTACCGTTACTACCTATCAAATGGTGACTTATCGTCCGCAAAAAAACGGACCATTTCCGCATTTTGAAATTTTTAATGCTCGTGCATGGGGCTTGATTATATACGATGAGGTGCATACTCTGCCAGCACCGGTGTTTCAGGTGACAGCAGAGTTACAGGCGAGGAGGAGACTGGGGCTGACTGCGACTTTGGTCAGAGAAGATGGTCGCGAAGCGGATGTGTTTACTTTGGTTGGACCGAAAAAAATGGATGTGCCTTGGTGTGAAATGGAACGTTCAGGTTGGATTGCCACAGCAATCTGTACCGAAGTACGTGTTCCCATGGATTTCTCCTTGCGTATGGAATGTGCGCAAGTACCAGAACGCCTAGCTTACCGGCTGGAATCAGAAAACTATGATAAAATTAAAGTAATTGAATATTTATTGCGTAAGCATCGGGATGAAGGGATACTCATTATTGGCCAATATATCAAGCAATTAGAAACGATTGCAACTTATTTTGGCTTTCCACTAATTACGGGAAAAACTCCCACAGAAAAACGTGATCAACTGTATGGTGAGTTTCGCTCGGGTAGCATCCCAGTGTTGATTGTTTCAAAAGTTGCTAATTTTGCCATTGACTTGCCAGATGCCTCGGTGGGGATTCAGATTTCTGGCGCTTTTGGTTCGCGGCAAGAAGAGGCCCAGCGTTTAGGTAGAATCCTCAGACCTAAAAAAGATGGTAGGAATGCATATTTTTACAGTGTAGTTTCAAAAGACTCACGAGAACAAGAATTTGCTCACCACCGTCAGTTATTTCTAACGGAACAGGGCTATCAATATCAAATTTTAGATTTTGAACAAACCCTGGGAGGGGAAGGAATTGAGCCCGGTGTTGAATAGAAAATTACCATTAAATTTGAACCAAACCTATACCTTAGAAGATATACATAGCCTAAGCAAGATGGCATTAAATAGAATGTGCTGGCGTTTTGATGTTAGCGGTTGGGTCGGGAATGTTCCTAACTTACTACGGGAGGCGATTGCTAACATTCCTCATTTTGTAGGGTTGTATCAAGCCATGAGTGCAGAGCAACAGCAGGTGTTGGCCTTTGTCTGTGAATATGCGGGTAGCGCTGTGACGTTGGAGAAGGTTTATGAAGGATTTTCAGCGCAATTATCGAAAGAAATAATACATAGCACTCTTGTTAACTTGGTGGAGGAAGGCTGGCTATTAGAGGTTGATAGTCCTCCTGCTGTAGTGGCGATGCTGGAATTTAAAACAACACTGACCTCCATACCATCCTTTAATAAATTTTTGAAAGCCCAACTACCGCGAGAACATCAAACGATAGCGCAAAATGGACAATTTTTTTCAGACTTGGTGGAAATGGCTGCTTTTTTATATGTGGAAAAACCGAAACTTACCACCAAGGGCTTTCTCTCCAAAACAGTCTTACGTCGTTTGGTAGCCAAACTTAGTAATGCTGCTACTGAACGTTGGGAAGAGGCTGCTGATGAACATCTATATACTAGTAAAATGAATACCCTATTACGTGTCCTGCAAGCCGCCAATACTTTGCAAACCATTGATGATCAAACCGATAGTCGCTATTATGAGTTTGACGCCGAGCGCTGGGACGATTTTGTGTTTTCGCCACCAACTCATCGCTTGCTAGCAGTGCTCGGTCTAGAATTAGCCAAAATTAATATTTTAAAAAGAGGCAGTTTGCCCTTTGTCGCTAGTTTATTGCAAACTGCGGCTAAAGCAGAGGGCTGTTGGCAGACAAGTGCCTACTTAATGATGAATACAGTACAGCAGTCTACAGTGGTTTTTGTCCAGCGCGATCCTTTTCGTAGCGAGGAATGGTTGGAATCAGTGGTATTAGAACCATTACTTTATTTAGGATTAGTTGAAAAAACTACGGAGAAACTGGATACCCCTTGGCTCAATGAACGACAGCAGATCAGGATCTTTTGGCGATTAACAGCCTTAGGAATTGCCCTCGGGGATTGGTTTGGCAAGGAAAACAATGCCGGTGACGCCATTAGTAAGGTGAGCAAGGTTGATATATTTAGTAAGAATGTAGTGATAGAATTTGGTTCGTTATTTGATGAATGGCAACAAATCTTACCCATTGAAATTGAGCAACAGTTAATCATTCAACCAGATCTTTCTTTCTTTGTGCCCCGCTATGCGCCGCTGTATTTAATCTGGATACTGTCTGTGTTTGGTACGATGGAAATGCAAGAGTATGTATATCAAGGACGTTTTAGCCGTGACAGTATATTGCGTGCTTTGAAAGGTGGGGTAGCTGTTGCTGAGCTATTTGAGGTGATTGATGATCATTGTAAGGTGCCGCCGGCAGAAAATGTAATACAGGCCTTAGAACATTGGTGTGCGGCCTATGATCGGACGATTTTTGCCAAAGCAGTGCTATTATCATGTGATACTCCGGAAATGACCGTAGAAATCGCTGCCCAAAGTAAACTAGCACCGCTAATTATCGGGCAAATTGGTTCTCGAACCTTGCTGATTCAACCAGACGGTGAAATTGTGATTCGCAAATGGTTGGAAAAGAAAAATTGGGTGCCAAGACCTGGTATGGTTGATGGTGAGGAACTACATACATGGTTAAATAAAAAATAGTAGGTGAATGTAAAAATGGCAAAAATTCCTAAAAATTTAAGTGATAAATCCATGGTAGGTAATTATAAAGAACAAATTACCTTTGAAAATGATATTTTTGCAGAAGAAGTAGTCAAGCCACAAGTGGTGGCCAAGAAAGAAAAGGTAGGGTATGTTAGCGAATTTTTTACGCCAGACCTTCAGGAAAAGGTTGGTAAAGCTCTGCTCGAACTAAAGGTAGAATTATATAAAGACGGTATTGTAGATTTTAAAATTAAAGTGGCGCGCCAGGGGCAACAAATCATACTAACAGCAGCCCCTAGCAAGGTAGACAATAAGAATGCAAGATAAGTATTTCTCGGTTATCAAAAATTGGTTTCATCATTATGTACATAGCTTTTATTCACAGGATGAAGAGCTCCATTTTCATGTACGCTTGAAAGAGGACCACACCCTACGTGTTGTAAAAATTGCTGGTGATCTTGCTAAATGGCTAAAATTTTCAACTGAGCAAGTGGAGTTGGCGGAGATTATCGCATTGCTACACGATATTGGGCGCTTTACCCAGTACCAGACCTATCGAACTTTTAATGATGCATTATCGGCAAATCACGGAGAATTGGGGCTAGAAGTTTTGCAGCAGTCTCAGATATTATCCCTTTCGGGTTTACCTATCAAGGAGCAAGGCATTGTAACAAAGGCTGTACTGTATCATAATCGTCGCCATTTGCCAATCGACATTGCCGAGGACTGTTCTGTGTTTGCTAAGCTGATACGTGATGCTGATAAATTGGATATTTTTGCAATGTTGGTAACGGATAATAAAGATAATAAGATACCCAGGCCACCAGAAGTAAAAGATGCTACCAGTTACTCTGCACAAATTGTTGAAGATATTTTTCAAGGAAAATTGGTTGAGCATGCTGCAATAAAAACCGCCGCCGATTTAATGCTTTTTCGCTTATCTTGGTTGTATGATATTTATTTTAGCTATTCCTTTGCTTGTATTGTAAAAGAACAGTATGTGGAGCAGCTGGTTGCCACCCTACCTGACACAGGTGATATACAACGGGTACATTGTTGGTTGCAAGAGTATGCTATCAAACATAGTGAAGGGACAAATTTGATGTAAGGTAGATGATGGACAACGTAACCTAATGAAGGGGAGAGTGAGAAATAAATGCCGAAAATTGCAAGTCGAGCCAAATGCCTACGGATTTATATTGGAGAGACGGACCATTACAATGGACGAGCCTTATATCAGGCACTGGTGGAAAAAGCCAAGGCATTAGATATGGCTGGTGCAACGGTATTTCGTGGTGTAATGGGGTACGGGGCTAATAGTCGGATTCATACTGCTAAAATTACGGATTTATCCAGTGATTTGCCTCTCATGGTAGAAATTATTGACAGTGAGCCGTACATAAATAAACTCTTACCTTATCTCGATGAGATGTTACAAGAAGGACTTGTGACTATTGAGGATGTTGAAGTAATTAAATACGGAAAAAAACCGCCAATCAGATAAAAAGATGAGGGGACGGTCCTTCTGCCTTACACCTTTCAGGTAAGACGAAAGGACCGTCCTTTTGCCTTAAATACGAATTTGTGGCCATTGATGGTGTTAAAGTAATTGGATGGAGCATGGGCAAGGTGGGGGAATTATCTCTGCGCCTCCCTTTGAATTAATGGGTAGAGGAGAGTTTTTTGTGTTGAAAAGAGTAGCTAAAACTGGGGACAAAGGTTGCTGCGCTGAAAAGGCAACGAGAGAAGTAAAAAAACAACCTTCTTCACGAACAAAACAACTGAGAGATTTATATCTTAGCACCCTATCTTCTGCTAATGTGGAATTTCCCTATTGGTACACACGTAAATATAACGAAATGGAACATGAAATTCCGGTGATTCGTAGGGCCGAAGCACTAAAACATGCATTTTCTCATATTACGCCCACTATCTGGCCAGGGGAATTACTGGTGGGAAGCAAAACCAGCAATTATCGGGGGTCCTTTCCCATGCCTTGGTTGTCGGCAGGTTATTTTGTCGCCAAACAGGACGAATTGATTGATTCGGCAGACAAGGGCGGTAGTAGTGCTGATGAAGTGAGCAAGTTTGGTGCCGGCGGTGGCAATGTTACCCAAAGCTTTGGTAATGTTGTTTCCATTGCGGGAAAATTTGGCATGCGTGCAGAGGAAGTACCTGCACTGTTAAAACTAGCAAAAAATTGGTCTGGAAAATCCGTGGAAGATTTAGGACACAAATACGAGCAAATGGTCCCTGAATATGCTACGAAAGAAGCGGTAATGAAAAGCTTAGTGTGTATGTTTGATTCAGGGTATACTCTGCCTCAAGGGCGGGAAGTAGTAAATTATTATTATCCCTTACAGTATGGCTATGATGGACTACTAGCAATGGCAAAAGAGCGTAAGGCAGAGGTTGCAGGACAGGCTGATGGCGACGGTATAGTGGGCATGGATCGACTATATTTCTATGAAGCGGTGGGCATAACCATAGAAGGTATTCAGGCATGGCATCTAAATTATGCAAAAGAGGCTAAACGTTTAGCAGTTCAGTGCCGTGATGCTGTACAACGGCAGGAATATGAAGAGATTGGAGAAAGTTTAGAATGGATTGCCCATAACCCACCCCGCACCTTCCGTGAGGCCCTGCAAATGACCTATATGATCCATATTGGTGTAATTAATGAGGATGCGATTTCTGGCTTATCTCCTGGACGGTTAGGGCAAGTGCTATATCCTTGGTTTGAGCAGGATCTAGCAGCTGGGCGCATTACCGAACAACAAGTGCTAGAACTATTAGAATGCCATCGCGTAAAACTAACCTGTATTGATTGTTTTGCTTCTATGGGGGTTGTCGGTGGGGTGCTATCGGGTAATACTTTCAATAACCTGAGCATTGGTGGGCTAACGAAAGATGGGAAAGCCGCCGCTAATCGGCTAGAATTTTTGATTCTGGAAGCGGGCATGACTTGTGAGTCCACCCAGCCTACTCTTACCATGCTATATGATGAGAAATTGCCAGAAGATTTTCTGTTGAAAGGCATTGAGTGTAACAAAGCAGGTACTGGTTATCCGGCGTGGGTAAACAACCGGAATGGGATGGAATTTTTATTAAAACAGTATGGTCCTGAGGGCATGACGGTAGAAGAGGCACGGGCCATTGCTATTGGCGGTTGTTTGGAAACTTCGCCTTGCTCATGGTCAGAGCTAACCCTCAATGGCAAAACCTATCAGATTCCTGGCGGTTCAGGTCAACCCACCAGTGTAGGTGTGCATTTTATTGCCAATCCGAAGGTCTTGGAATTAGTACTCACCAACGGTTATGATTACCGTACTGGTTTACAAGTGTTACCGCCCCATAATAAGGAATTAGCGAGTTATGATGAACTCCAAGGTGTATTTGCCGATTATTATGAGCAGGTTGTGAATTGTCTGGTTAAAACCAATAATATTCAACATGACATTTGGCGTAAACAAAATATGGCAGTCTATAATTCTCTGCTGAAACCAGATTGCTTGGCTAAGGGACATCATATCGGTAATTTAGGTTATCGTTACAATGCTACCTATAATGTAGAAAGCTGCGGACAGATTAATATGGTGAATTCCTTCGCAGCCCTCAAAAAATTAGTGTATGAAGATAAGCGTTATACCTTGGCAGAGATGAGAGAGGCATTATTAAATAATTTTGGTTACAAAACGGCAGAGGAAGTGGGGAGTTTCTCCTTTGCACAGCAAGAAAAGCGTGAGGGTAGTCAACAGCAGTTTGATGTGATTCATCGGGATTGTTGTACAGCCCCTAAATACGGCAATGATGATCAATATGTTGATAATGTGCTCTTACAGTATGAAGAGTGGTTTTGCAGAATGTGTACTAGTTATCAGTCTTTATACGCTCATCCCATGTATTCTTGTCAAATTTCCGTATCCACCCATGGACCACAGGGAGCGGTGACACTAGCTAGTGCTGATGGGCGCTTGTGCGGAACAACCTATGCAGATGGTTCGGTTTCGGCTTATCCAGGTACGGACCGTAATGGACTGTATGCTTTATTTGCCTCTGCGACTTGCTGGGACCATACTTTATCCCAAAATTCTCAGCTTAATTTAAAACTACACCCTACAGCGGTTACAGGTTTAGAAGGAGCGCGCAAACTACTAGATTTGACAAGGGCCTATTTACGCAACGGCGGTTTTCATGTTCAGTATAATATTGTGGATTCAAAAGTACTACTTCATGCCCAACAGAATCCCGAGCAATATCGAGAGCTGATGGTGCGGGTAGCAGGGTTTACCCAATATTGGGTGGAAATCGGCAAACCAATTCAAGATGAAGTGATTGCTAGAACAGAGTATGAAGGGGTGTAGAACATGAATGATAAGCAGGTAAAGCATAGTGATTGCCGAAATTTTATAGGGGTTGATGTAGCAAAAGGTATTTGTGGTGCAACCAATGACACGGTATTGATTGATAGTGAGGTATGCGCAACGTTTGTGATGTTGAAAAAATGTAAGAATTGCGGACATTTTACCTTGGGCACGGAAAAAACACTAGGACGTTGTACTGGTTTTGCCAAGCCTGATTGGGTATATGAAGATTTGATTGCTGAGCAGTGTGAGCAATACAGTCCATGCAAAAAAGCAGGAGTAGGCGGTCAGTAATGCTGAATACTGGATTACTATTTGATATACAGAGTTTTTCTGTTCATGATGGGCCAGGATGTCGCACCAGTGTGTTCTTAATGGGTTGCCCCTTGCGCTGTGAATGGTGCGCCAATCCAGAAGGTTTTGAACGTAGGGAACGGGTTATGTTTCGTACTAGTAAATGTGTGGCACGGGAACAGTCTTGTGCGCGTTGCATAACGGCGTGTCCTCACCAGTCGATTATAACAGGTGCAAAAGGGCAGAAGCAGTGGCCCATTCAGCTAGACTGGAGTGTATGCGTCAATTGTAGTGAATTAACATGTGCCGAGGCCTGTCTCAAAGAAGCATTAGTGAAGTGTGGTAAACGGGTCTCAGTGCCAGGGTTAATGCGCACTTTAAATCGAGATCGAAAATTTTGGGGAGCAGGCGGGGGAGTGACGTTTAGCGGTGGGGAGCCTTTGCTACAAGGCGAATTTCTCTTAGAGGCTTTACAGGCTTGCCAGGAGGCGTACATTCATACAGCAATAGAGACGACCGCCTTTGCTGATCCAGAGTTGTTTTTAACGGTTATGAAACATGTAGATTTCGCATTTTTAGATAATAAGCATATGGACAGTGAGCAACATAAGGCTAAAACAGGTGTGGGCAATGAGTTGATTCACTGTAATATTAGGGCACTCGCAGCCTCAAATTGGTCTGGGCGGGCGGTGTTGCGTGTGCCAGTGATCCCTGGTTTTAATGATACCGCAGAAAATGTGATGGCTGTGATTGGGTTTATGAAGGAAATTGGCCTTGCTGAAATTAATTTGTTACCCTTTCACCCCTTAGGAGAATCCAAATGGAAGCAGTGCGGTATGGTTTATCCTTATGAGCAGCAGAAGGCTTGTGGGGATGAGGTGTTAACAAGGATGGCAAATTTATTTAGAAAATGTGGCATTAACTGCTATCTGGGAAGCGAGACCCCCTTTTAGGAGAACGTCGTAGTGTGGATGACTGAAGGAGAACAACTAATATGAAAAGTACACTAACAACCTGCCCTTATTGTGGTACTGGTTGTACTTTATATTTAAATGTTGACAATAATAAAATTGTCAGTGTAACTCCCAATAAGGGCAGGGCTGTAAATCAAGGAAAACTTTGTTCAAAAGGACATTTTGGCTTTGATTTTGTGCATCACCGAGATCGTTTAACCACCCCGTTAATCAAGAAAGCGGGGAAATTGGTGGCGGCAACTTGGGATGAAGCGATTGGGCTCATCGTAGAAAAAATTACAGGCTTTAAAGACAAATATGGGGCAGATAGCATTGCTGGCTTTAGTTCTGCCCGTTGTAGTAATGAAGAAAATTATTTGATGCAAAAATTAATGCGCGCAGTGATTGGTACAAACAATATCGATCATTGTGCTCGTCTCTGACACGCTCCCACAGTGGCTGGTCTAGCCACAGCATTTGGTAGTGGATCAATGACAAATTCAATTGCTGAACTAGGTACAATGGGACCCAAAGATGCAATTTTTGCGATAGGTACCAATACCACAGAGTGCCATCCGATTATTGGTCTGGGCATGATGCAAGCCAAAGAACGGGGGAGTAAGCTCATCGTAGTTGACCCCAGAGAAACGGATATTGCGCGGCATGCTGATGTTTGGCTTAGGCTTAAACCAGGAACGGATGTAGCACTATTGAACGCCTTGGCCCATGTTATCCTAGAGGAAGGCTTAGAAAATCAGAGTTTTATTGCTAGTAGAACGGATAATTTTACCGCTTTTAAACAGAGTATTAAGCAATGTACTCCTGAGTATGGAGAAAGCATCACCGATGTACCAGCACAAAAAATTCGCGGGGCAGCACGGTTAATTGGCAAGGCTGAAAATACAGCCACTTACTATACTATGGGGATTACCCAACATACTTCTGGAGTTGATAATGTATTAGCGGTTGCTAATTTAGCCCTCTTAACAGGCAATCTAGGAAAAGCCAAGGCGGGGGTCAATCCCCTCAGAGGGCAAAATAATGTACAGGGTGCTTGTGATATGGGAGCCCTCCCTAATGTGTATACGGATTATCAACCAGTTACTGACCCTAAAGTGCGGCAAAAATTCGAAAAGGCCTGGGGAGTGCCCCTTAGTCCAGAAAAAGGTTTGACCATCCCAGCGGTGCTTCATGGCATTGAAGAAGGAACCGTCAAGATGCTGTATGTATTTGGTGAAAATCCTATGCGTAGTGATCCTGATATTAATCATGTACAGCATTGCTTAGAGCAGGTAGACTTTCTTGTGGTGCAAGATATTTTTCTCACGGAAACCGCCGAAATGGCCGATGTGGTGTTGCCAGGTGCGACTTTTGCTGAGAAAGATGGTACCTTTAGTAGTACGGAACGGAAGGTGCAGCGCATTCGTAAAGCGGTGGAGCCAGTTGGTGATAGTCGTGCTGATTGGCAGATTTTTGTGATGTTAATGCAGGCTATGGGGTATCCAGTAGATTATACCTCGCCTAAAGACATTTTCAATGAAATTCGCACCGTGACCCCAACCCATGGGGGAATTAGTTATGAACGTTTGGAGACCGGGGGGCTACAATGGCCTTGTCTAGGGGAAAATCATCCTGGCACGCCAATTCTTCATGTAGGGACATTTATGAGAGGTATTGGACAATTTTCACCGGTTAGCTATCGAGACCCAGCAGAGCTTCCAGATCAGGATTACCCCCTCGTATTGACCACTGGCCGCGTAGTGGCTCATTATCACACTGGTACCATGACAAGGCGGAGCTGGGGACTGCATGGTGCCCATCCCGAAGAAGCCTTGGAGATTCATCCTCGCGATGCGGAAAAACTAGGCATTGAAGAGGGGGATGCCATACGTGTATCTTCACGCCGTGGGTCCTTGGTGACCAAAGCCCAAGTTACTTCGCGAGTGCCACCAGGTTTGACCTTTATTACTTTTCATTTTTCCGAGAGTCCAGGAAATATCCTGACCAATAGTGCTACCGATCCGATCACTGGTACGCCAGAATTTAAAGTTTGTGCGATTAAGGTGGAAAAAATAACATGAATAGGCAGCCAAACTTTCTCATGCAACCCATCGTGTTAGCTGGTGGCAAAAGTAGTCGCATGGGGCAGAATAAATCTTTTGTACTGTTAGGTGGCATGCCACTGATTGAAGCGGTACTGGGCAAAATTCGCTCCATGTTTTCCTTACCACCATTGTTAGTTACCAATTCTCCTGAACTATATTCTTATCTGGGACTTACGATGATCGGTGATGTGATCCAAGGTAAAGGTCCCCTTGGGGGAATACATACTGGTTTGACTCATTCCCAAATAACCTACAATTTTATTTTTGCTTGTGATATGCCCTTTATTCAGGCCAATTTTGTTCAGTATATGATGGAAAGTTTTCAAGGGGAAGATGTATTGATGCCTTGCTATAATGGTGTGCAACCTTTGCATGCCATTTATGCCAAGGGCTGTTTACCTTTTATTGAGGAAGCATTACAACAAGATAAGAGGAAAATTATCGATTTTTTACCCCAGGTTCGGACGCGTTATTTAGACACCGCAGAAATTTTGAAAATTCCTGCGGCGGAGCAATCTTTTATTAACATTAATAATCCTCAGGAGTTAGAGAGAGCCAGATCATTGTGACTGAAATACTAACACGAGAGGTAATACTATATAATATACATGGGTTATTCTGTTTAATAAACAGTCGTTTTTGCGCCACGATCCGATATATAGTGTGATGAAGCAAATAAAAGGACTATTGTTGTGATGAGACAATAGTCTCAATTTTTTTTAGTATTAGTGACCAATAGAATTAAAAGTTAAAATAGTATAAGATATGTATGATTATAGCAAAAAAGGTCAATTGATGTAACGGAAAGTAAGTTTGAGCAGAGGATAATTGCATTAGGTGGACTAGGAGTATCTATTTTCTATAGCTAGGTTATATCTTATATGGTGGGAGGATAATTTTGAGTTCAGACTTAATGCAAACAGAGGAGACAAAATACGATTAATGCTGATATGAGATAGGTTGATCGTGATGATAAAGTAGTGGCTCTAACCGAGTGAAAGAAAAATTCACTGCAAGTCAAGAGGTGGTAAGTGGCAGTCAGCAAATTTTGTATTATTTGTGAAAAAAATCAACTCATTTAGTAAGAAAGCATTGGGGAATACACAGACCATATCGGTAGTTATAGAGGGACAATTGGCACCCATGGAAGAAATCACTTCATCTAGCCAAGCGCTAGCCCATCTAGTTATGTATCTCCACTAAGTTGTTAGTAAATTTCAAAGTTAGGGAGTTATAAGTTATATTGAAGAAAGATATGGTAGTCAGTTTGTCGAATATAAGGAAACTGCCCTAATGAGATTTATATCTGGTTAGGGCGATTTCGTCATTACATTGATGCTTTCAACTAAGATTTGAGAATGAGGATGTGTTTATAGTTTGATGATTGTAGACGGGGAAGATTTGCAAGTAGTTTTGCTTTGGAGGAATATATTATGTCAAACATAGGTGCAATAGAAAATAATGAAGAAGTGTTAGTGTTACGAATAGATCATAAGAATACTATTTTACAAATCTTATATTACACTCAGACTTTCCGCAGGTTGTCGGAAACGATAATCCATAAGAACTTTCAAGATATTGGCTTGACAAAAGCAATCTATAAGGAATGTGAGGTTCATTTGAAGCAGGTCTTCGTAACGTTAAAAAAAGAAACTTTCCGACTGCACATTGGAAAAAGATATTACCATATCTTCTATCTTCCAGAGTGTAAGGGTAATGGACAGGTAGAAAATGTATTGACCATAGTACGGGATGTAACTAAGGAACAAAATACAAAAAAAAAGTGGATGATGAACCAATTCCAATTTCAAATGTCTGAGCAAATTTCCAGGGTCGGTTATTTTGATCATGATATCCCACATGGTAATTCGTATTGGTCTGAACAGCAGTATAAGAATTTTGGTTATATTCCCAATAACGTTACACCCACAAGAGAACTTTTTTTGAGTCATATACACCCGGATGATTGGGACCGTATGCAAACAGTGCTTGTCGAGTCTAGCGGCAAATCATATGCGGAATTAACATTTAGATTAATCAAGGCAGATGGAACCGTAGGTTGGCTATATTCACGAATCAATTCAATTACTAACGAACAAGGGTGCTGTATCAGACGATTTGGCATTACGCAAGATATTACGGAACAAAAGCAAGCGGAGGAACGAATTCAACGAGTAGGAATGGAGTTGGCTTTTGCCAGTCAACTATATAATCGCAGCACGCATTTGAATAAATTGCTGTTCAATGAGAATTCAGTAGAGCAGATCACCAGAGTACTTAATGAAGTTGGTATTGACACTCAAGCTGCCCATTGCTGCGTTGTCATAAAATTAACTGAAAGTTTAGCTTATAAAACGGAACTAATTGATGACACGATTGACCCCATGATCGAGAGAAAACAATCAGTAATAATCTGGCTAGAAAAAAGAGAGCGGGGATTAGTATGGAGATGCCGTGATGATATCGTCATCCTAGTTCCTTTATCAGATTATATTGCTACCAATAAGCAAAGTCAAATTCAATTTGCGAACGATATGACTGTTGAGATCGAGAAGGAATTTCCTTATTTTATTATAAATGTTGGTATTACAGGTATGTCGAGCATTGCGGCCAACTTTCGAGATAGTTATGAAAAATCTTACAGAGCGGCTGTAATTGCAGAGACGATGGCTTCTTCCACAGCAATTCATTATGACGATATTGGACTTTATGAAGTCGCATTTCCGTTATTACAAGATAAAAATACCTGGGAGATGGTAGAAAACACCATAGGGCGTCTCGCTGGGCATGATGAAGCCCGTGGGAGTAACTTATTAATCACGTTAGAATATATATTAGAACAGGCGAGTTTAAAGACGGTTGCCCAGCAACTCTTTATACATCATAATACAGTCATCTGGAGAAAACGAAAGATTGAGATGTTTTTGGGCATGTCTCTTGATAAAATGGAAATGAAGATGTTACTACTGTTATATATTAAAATCTGGAATTTGAAAAAATGTTCTAGTGTTAAAACTTTATTAAATTGATGTTTTGTTGTGATGAGACAATAATTGTAACTTTTTTTGTATTATGGACCAATAGTATTAAAAGGTGAAATAATATAAAATATGTATAGTCATAGGAAAAGAGATCAATAAATGTAAATAGGTAAGCAAAAATAGTTGTACTAAAGGACTTATTGCCTAGCAGAACAGTGGTACAAATGGCAATTTAAGTGAGTTAGAACAAAATAGATAATTGGAGCTTGTGGAGGTGTTGGATGATGTAATTTTGCAATAAGCTTAAAAAATATTAAAAATACATATAATCAGCAAGCAAGAGCAATTACAACTCACAGTATGCTGAAAGTGAAGTTGCTATCCATGAAATGATATCTGATGAAGTTCTTTCATGGGTAGCAATTTTTACAAAAACAAACTAATTGAATATTATTATTAGTAAGGTAACCGATTTATTAAATAAGAAGTCAAACCAATGCTTGAATTTGCTAGTTTTGAAGAAGATGAGAAAATAATTTGTGGAACAGAAGTAATGTATATGATTAGAAAGGGGCAGGTCGAAGAAATTCAATCTGTCCTTTATGAGGTATCATTTGTAAATAAAATTATGGTGATTTTCGTACCAGAACTATTTTATCAGATACAAACAAATATTGTGCATTTTTGGGGGGACTATACATGGAAGGTTTATGCATACCATACAAAAAAAATATTACAACAAAACAATCTGTGCCACCACGGTCAACATTCGGTAGTTGGCTTGAGGCAGTGCGAAGCTTATCTGGTTATTCAAGGTTCGTTATTAGGTTCATTATTTTGCTAGGATTAGTTTTGATCGCTAGCCTGTGGCTTTATGCTTATCATCAAATTAATTATGATTACGCTAGAACAATTGAGGAAGCTTCTCACGAAACTATGAATCTGGCTAAAGCTTACGAAGCATATGTGCAAAAAAATATTGCTGATGCGGATAATGATTTACGTAACATTAAAGAAGCCTATGAGCAAGGTGGTCTTTCCAGTCCGATCGTTGCCCATTATTTGAAGAAAGGGAGAGGAGATTTAGCCGGAAATCAAATAGTCATCTGCAACAAACAGGGATTGGTAGTTGGAAGTCTCATTGAGGGTTCTCCTGAAAAAAACTACTCTGAGCAGGCATACTTTAAAGTCCATCGAGACTCTGCTGCGGATGCGTTGTATCTTGGTTTACCAATTCAATTCAAGGCCAAGGGGCAGAGCATCATTCCACTGAGTAGGCGTATTAACAATCCAGACGGATCATTTGGCGGGATTGCCTGTATTGGTCTAAATTCGAACCAATTTCTTGATTTTGAAAAAACATTAGATATTGATCAAAATCAATTGATTGTCTTGTTTGGCGTGGATGGATTTAATCAGATTGGACGAATTAACGATAACATGGAGATGGAGAGCGGTCAGGAGATTAGGTACGACGAGTTGTGGACAAAAGTACAATCTGGGCAGACTTGGGATTCGTACCTAGCAACGGATTATCCGGATGGGGTTTCCCGTGTCATGAGTTATCGCGTCATGTCCAATTACCCCATTATTATTTCGGTCGCAAAATCCATGCAAGTTGTGCTCGCCGATTTTGAAAAGCGTAAACGAGGCTATATCCTGGGAGATGTATTGATCAGCTTATTTATCGTAGCCTTTTGTTGTACGCTGATTAGATATAGCAAAAAACAACTAGCGTTTGCTGCTCAACTGATCCAGATAAACAATAAAATGGCTGCCATCTTAGACAGTATTAGTGACCCCTTCTATGTACTTGATAAGGAATGGAAATTGACTTATATAAACAATGAATCGGCGCAAACAGGCATCGAACTGCACGAAAAGCATGTTGGGCAAAACATTTGGAATTTATACCCTGATCTGGTTGGGGAGGAACAATACTATAATTATCATAAGGCTCGCGCCACAGGTACCCCTATACATGCAACATTCAAAGGTTTAAGTGGGGAAGAAATATTTGATACCCATTTATATCCGTATGCCAATGGCCTTTTTGTCTACTGTCGAAATATCACTGAACAAAAGAAGTATGAGACTGATTTGTTACGACTAGATCGACTCAGCATTATTGGAGAAATGGCAGCCAGTATCGGCCATGAGGTTCGTAATCCTATGACCACGGTGCGGGGCTATTTGCAGTGGTTTAAACAAAAAGACGTTTTCACAGAATATCATGAGTCTTTTGTGACAATGATTGATGAACTGGACCGGGCGAATTCCATCATCGCTGATTTTTTATCGGTGGCTAAAAATAAGACGGTTGCTATGAAATTAACCGATCTTAATGAGGTAATCCGAGGAATTTTTCCGTTATTGCAGGCCGATGCTTTACTGAGGGGGAACGATATTGAACTGGAACTGCAAGGTACACTTGAAATATTTATGGACCAAAAAGAAATACGCCAATGCATTTTGAATCTGGTGGGTAATGGATTAGACTCGATGCCGGATGGTGGTAAAGTGACCATCAGCACTGCAATCGTAGAAAACCAGGTGGTAATGACAGTGCGAGATAGGGGGATGGGAATGCCACCTGAGGTCAAAGCTAAATTATGGACTCCGTTTTTTACAACAAAGGAGAAGGGTACTGGATTAGGCTTACCTGTATGCTATAAAATCGCTCAGCGTCATGAAGCCACCATTGAAGTGGAAACTGGTTCGGAGGGAACGGCATTTCACTTTATTTTCAATCAAAAGAAAACAGCCGGTTAAAAAAAAGTTACTACTCAGTCATCGATAAAATAATACAATGGCCGAAAATAGGGCAAAGGATTTTACGATAAGTCAGAATAGTATAAAAAATAACAGAGCGATAACATAGATGAATCAAAAAGATAGCTAGATAACGTTGGCTAAAGGAGTTCCATCAATATTGCAGAATAAGGAAAAGAATAGAGTCATTTTGAAAGCTATACCAGATATAATGACGGTAATAAACTAGGGAAGTGATGTACTTTGGGTATCAGATAGTATATAAGGAAGGAGAAAAAAATGAGTATAAAATTGAATTCTTTTGTCGTCGCTGACCCTCATAAATGCATTGGTTGCAAGGTTTGTGAAGTGGTTTGCGCTGTGGAACATTTGGACCGGGAGTGTAAGACAGTAGGGACGATCGATGCTCCCTTATTACCTAAGCTATTTTTAGTGAAAACGCCTAAGGTTACCATGCCCATTCAATGTCGGCATTGTGAAGATGCGCCGTGCGCTAATGTGTGCCCCGTGGCAGCTATTTCTGAGGTCGATAATAAAATATTGGTGGATGAAAAGATTTGTGTAGGGTGTAAAACCTGCATGATGGCTTGCCCCTTTGGTGCCATGGATCTGGTACCTCGCTATCAAGATGGACAAGTGATTATGCAAGAGGTGTTAACCACGGAAACCGAAGATGGCGTTGTGCAGAAAGAAGCAATGGTAGCCAATAAATGTGATTTGTGTGTAGGAAGAGTGGAGGGACCAGCTTGTATCCAGGCTTGTCCAGCCCAGGCTCTGGAATTGATTGCACCTCATAAAGAAAAGCGTAAGCGCAATGTTGCAGCAGCGCTTAATTTAATGGATTCGGTTAAAAAATTCATGAGTTAGTTTTTTTGAGGGAGGAGGACTATTGTATGATTGAAATTGATCAAGAGTTATGTACAGGTTGCAGGCGGTGTAATGAGGTGTGTCCAGTAGATGCCATTGAAGGGTTGCAAGGTGCTCCTCAACAGATTAATCATGATAAATGTGTAAATTGTGGACAATGTGTACAAATTTGCAGTGTATATGCTTCCGCTTTTGATGAAGATATTAGCCCGCGGGAAGAAAAAATTCAAGAGCGAGGCTTGCTTACTACCGTAAAAGAACCGCTGTTTGCTGCTTATTATCAGGGGCAGGCCCGAGGGGCTCAGCAGATGCTTAGTGATTCGAATGTGTATACAATGGTGCAGTGTGCACCGGCAGTGCGTATGGCGATTGGAGAAGAGTTTGGTATGCTTTTAGGGAGTTTGACTCCTGGCAAACTGGCAGCAGCCTTGCGAAAGTTAGGATTTGATCGCATTTATGATACCAATTTTGCTGCCGATTTAGCCATTATGGAAGAAGGGAGTGAACTCATTGAACGAGTAACCACGAATGGTGTGTTACCCATGTTTACTTCTTGCTGTCCTGCCTGGGTCAAGTTTGTGGAGCAACAATACCCAGAACTCATTCCTCATCTTTCTAGCTGTAAGTCGCCACAACAAATGGCAGGTGCCATGTTTAAGACCTATGGTGCCAAGGTAGATGGGGTAGCAGCTACCAAGGTGTGTAGTGTGGCGGTTATGCCTTGCACATGTAAACAATTTGAAGCTAAGCGTTCAGAGATGGCTGACAGTGGGCAGCGTGATGTCGATCTAGTGCTTACGACGCGGGAACTGGCGTATTTAATAAAAGCTGCTGGTATTGATTTTACAACCTTGCGAGAAGAGGGCTTTGATAAACCCATGGGAACCTACACCGGAGCAGGAAATATTTTTGGTGCTACAGGTGGGGTGATGGAAGCTGCTGTCCGTACTGGTTATGAACTAATCACCAAAGAAGCCATTCCCGATGTGAATTTGGAGTGTATTCGCGGTGGTGAAGGTGTACGGAGAACCAGTGTGACAGTAGGTGATTTAGAATTAAAACTGGTGGTAGTTGCTGGTCTTAAGCATGTAATTCCCCTTTTAGAAGCTGTCAAGGCAGGAAAGGCTGACTTTCATTTTATGGAGGTTATGACTTGCCCCTTAGGCTGTATTAGTGGTGGTGGACAGCCTAAGATCCTATGGCCTGGGCAACGGGAACATGCTGTTACTAGTCGTAAGGAATCCATTTATGAGCATGATAGAAACTTAAAAGTACGCAAATCTCATGAGAATCCAGAAATTAAAAAAATCTATAAGAACTTTTTAGGCGAGCCCTTAGGTCACGAATCCCATCACTTGCTCCATACCACTTATCAGGCAAGGAGGTAGTCATGAATACCTTTGTTGTTGCCAATCCTCATAAGTGTATTGGGTGCAAGGCTTGTGAAATTGCCTGCGCTGTCGCTCATTTGCCGGTGGATATCAATGCTGCTGCAGCTAGGCAGACTACTTTTTTGCCGCGCATAAATTTAGTACGGGCGCCTCGCGTGACCATGCCCGTTCAATGTCGCCAATGTGAAGATGCGCCTTGTGCCAATGTTTGTCCTGTGAACGCCATCGCCCAACAAGAAAATCGAATTGTAGTTCATAGTGAGTTGTGTATTGGTTGTAAAGCCTGTATGGTAGCTTGTCCGTTTGGCGCGATGGATATGGCTATTCAAGAAGAAGAGCAAAGCATATTACAGGTAGCGAATGATCGAGGCGCAGAACGGAAAAAAGTAATGGTTGCTCATAAATGTGATCTTTGCACAGGACGACCCGGGGGACCTGCGTGCGTAGAGGTGTGCCCAGCGGAAGCTTTTGTCGTTGTAAATCCCCAAAAGCTAATACGTAATATGAAGGAAAAACGCTTAGCTAGTGCCTGGGGAATGTTAAGTGGAAGACGCTAGTAACCATAAGTCATGGAATTTGGATGTAGAAAAAGGTGAATGGATGACAAAGGTGCGAGAACGGATAGAAGTGTACCCAGCCATTCGATATAAGAATGGCACCATGCAGGCTATGGAAGAGCCAATTTCCGAAGAAAAGCCATTAACAATTTATTTGAACGGCAAAGAGATAGTGACCATGCTCTGTTCGCCGCAAGAGGAGAAACAGTTAGCCATCGGCTTCCTAGTTTCCGAAGGCATGATTACTGATATTAAAAATTTATCATCATTAACAGTGGATGAAGAACGAGGAATGGCGTGGGCTGAAGGGGATCACGTTGCCTATAATGTGGGACAAATGTATTTGAAACGTTGCCTAACAGCCTGTTGTGGACGGGGACATGCCGGATTTTATTTTGCAAATGATGCTCGCGCCACGAAACAAATCGAAAGCCAAATGTCGATTACCCCTCAAGAAATAGTAACCTATACTCATATGCTAGAGGCGGCATCGGCTACCCATGATAAAACTCATGGTGTGCACAGTGGCGCCCTAGCTGCGGGCGGACAGCTACTGATTTATTCTGAAGATATTGGACGGCATAATATTTTTGATAAAATTTATGGTAGATGCTTGCTGGAAGGGGTAGCGACTACTGATAAAGTTATTGTTTTTAGCGGGAGAGTCTCCTCGGAAATACTGCTAAAGGTCAGTAAAATGGGAGTAGCCATTGTCATAGCACGCTCTGTACCCACGACCTTGGCTCTGGAAATGGCCAGAGAGTTAGGGATTACGTTAATAGGTGGGGCTAGGGATCAATCTTTTTATGTGTATACTCATGCGCAAAGAGTGGATAGGTAAAATAAAGCTATCTTCCAGTCTTGGCGATTGCCAGTATAGAATAGAATACTTAGTAGGTTATATATAGTAACAGGGGTTATCTCAATAAATTTTTGAGATAACCCCTGTTCCATATTCTTTTATGATTTTCTTTGGGGAAACTTCAGGAACAATTAAGTCTTATTCGCTAAGTTTAGTAGGAACGTTTGCCAAAGTAAGGATGGATCACAGGCTTGAGGCTCAGTTTTCGGATATGAAGTAATGCTTGCTTCATATTTACATCCACTCGACCTTTTGGTGTTTCTAGCACACAGATAGGTTCATCCTCCATGCCAATTTCTCCGGGTGGTAAATATACATATTCTTGGGTATTATTATCACCGAAAATAATACCCGTTTTTAAATGTTCAGCGGTCATTCTACTCATAATAGCCCTACAATTCTTTAATATTTTGTCGTTGTTTATAGTATATAGTAATTTGTGTAGATAGGGAACGAAATTTTTTTCATTCCCCAATCTGTTTGCTTAGATAATCCAGATTAATGTTTCCTAATGGATAGTGATTTATTTACTGAAATAGAAAAATATAGTGATATAATAACAGTATATCTTGCCCATCCAGCAGGAAATGGTAAAGCTATAATCAAAGAAACTATAAAAGATGACTGTAATATTATGAGACAAGCATAAAAACAATTTAAAAGAGGTTGCCTATGACAATAAATATGCTATATATATTGCACTAAATCTTCTATAGAATAGTTAGTCAATTATAGATACGAGTAAAGGAGAAAAAATGATCATAAAAGAAGCCTGCGTTGGTTCTTTGGGTGAGGCGCTTATAGCTCAGAGCTTAGGGGCCAGCAGAATAGAATATTGCCAAAATTTACAGGAAGGCGGGACCACACCAAGTTATGGAAGCCTTTTGGAAGGCAAAAAGCTTCTTTCCATCCCGATGATGGTCATCATCAGGCCAAGGGGCGGGGATTTTGTGTACTCGCCAGCAGAAGTAAATATAATGAAAAGGGATATAGAAATTTGCAAACAGATCGGTGTTCAAGGTGTGGTGCTAGGGGTTCTTACCAAAGATGGGGTGATAGATAGAGGTTTGTTGCAAGAGCTGGTTGCGTTAGCAAAACCTTTGGCGATAACCTTTCATATGGCCTTTGACGTAATAAAAAATAAACAAGAAGCTCTTGAAGAATTAATAGCACTAAAGATAGATCGAATTCTAACAAAGGGATGTTCTACAAATGCTTTTGATGGTAGAAATGAAATAAAAAAATTAGTTGACCAAAGTCGTGGTAGGATTACTATTCTTCCAGGAGGAGGAATTCGAGAAACTAATTTTCAAGAGATAGTTGATTTTACCGGCGCTAAAGAGGTGCATGGCACTAAAATAGTCGGTTCTTTATCCACACCTAAGACCTTTTATTTGTAATGATTTATTTTACAAATAAAAGGTCTTTCCTCTTGTGGGTGGACAATAGATGGAGATAAGAAGGATCACACGAAGGGAGTAATGTTGTTTTTTGTAAAGAAAATAGATATAAGTAAAAAATATTTACTTATATAGAATATTTTGGTAAAATTAAAAATAATAGTAAAATAAATAGTGAGCATTGTGAAAAATTAAATAGGTAGCATGGTAAAGAGGTGTTTTGGTTGCAACAAGTTTCAGTGGATCAGCTTACTACTGACATGGTGTTAGCAGAAGAAATTCATAGTCTTAATGGTAGCGTAACCCTGGGGATAGGTACTATTATTACAGAAAATTGGATCATGCGTCTTGCTCAGTGGGGGATTACAACGGTTAAAGTGAAGCATGAAAAAGAGGTAGTTGGTTTTGATGAAAGCGAATTAGATAAAATGCTGCAGTCAGTGTTGCAGCCCAATATAGATCATAAAGAAAATAGCCCAGTAAACGGTAAGGTAGATTATGCTTTTTCCAAAGTTTATAATGGGGTGGAGGGCCAATTATGCGATATTTTCTTAAGGACACGTTGTAATGGTAAGGCTGATCTTGTAGGAATGGAGAGGCTTAGCAAAAAAATTACCCATTCTATTTTATCGATAACGGGAGTGTTGCAATTTATACAAATGCCTACACGAGGTGAAAGATACTTATATCGCCATAATCTGGATGTTGCTGTATATGCCGGGTTATTAGGACGGTGGTTGCAGTATTCTGAGGAGGATGTAGTGAATATCGTTTATGCTGGTTTGATTCACGATATTGGTAAGGCTAAGGTCTTATTTGAAATTATTTCTAAACCAGGTATGTTAAGTCCAGAAGAGAAAATGATGATGCAAAAACATGTTAACGGCGGGGTGCAGATCTTGCAGAATACTGGGATGGTACCTGAAGTTATCATAGCAGCAGTGCAACAACATCATGAACGTATCGATGGATCAGGATATCCAAATGGCTTACAGGACAGTGAGATTACTGGTATTGCTAAAATCTTAGCCATTGCTGATGTATATGACGCTCTGACAAGTAACCGATATTATAAGAAGGCTGTATCGCCACTGCGAGCAAGAGAGATTATGCTTGATGAGATGAAGGGCGGGTTAGATCTGACTTATTTAAATGTGTTTTTGACCAATGTGTTTTCTTGATATAGCTTTTTTGTTCTCATACTTTGTGATATAATACACCTTTATAGACAGTATTATATCTGGCTGCAGTATAAGCTGATATGATGACAAAAGCAGGAGGTATACAAAAATGAAATTGTGGTTTACTGAATCGCAAACAGAAAATATAGGCTTGCAGGTGAGGGTAAAAGAAACCTTGTTCATGGGAAAATCTGAGTTTCAAGATGTTGCGGTGATTGATTCCTATCAGTTTGGTCGCATGCTCGTATTGGATGGTGTATTCCAAACATCAATTGTTGAAGAATATATTTATCATGAAATGATTGCCCACGTGCCTTTGTTTACCCATCCAAATCCTAAACAAGTGTTAGTAATTGGCGGCGGTGATGGTGGTGCCATTCGTGAAGTAGTACGCCATGATGCAGTTGAAAAAGCAGAAATGGTTGAAATTGATGGTATGGTAGTGGAAGTTTCTAAGAAATTTTTGCCAGAGATTAGTGAGGCGATGATTAATAATCATCCTAAACTTGAACTTAAGATTGGTGATGGCATCCAACATATGAAGGATGCTGAAAATAAATATGATGTTATCATTGTAGATTGTTCTGATCCGATCGGTCCTGGCGAAGGATTATTTACACCTGAATTTTATAAAAATGTATACAAAGCCTTAAAAGAGGATGGTCTATTTGTGCAACAAACCGAATCTCCTTTTTATCACCAGGAATTGATTACATATCTTAATAAAGAGATTTCAGCACTATTCCCGATCACAAAAACCTATTTGGCTAACATTCCTATCTATCCAAGTGGTTTACATTGCTTTACCATGGGTTCTAAGAAGTATAATCCACTAGATGTAGATACGGATAAGATGCAACCAATGGCTACTCGTTATTATAATAAGGATATCCACAAAAGCTGCTTTGCATTGCCTAATTTTGTGCAAGAATTATTTAAATAAAAAAAGTGAATTACCCTATTGCATTTATTGTTAGGATAGGCTATAATAATACATGTGATTGATGATTATTCCTGGATAGCTCAGTTGGTAGAGCAATCGGCTGTTAACCGATCGGTCGTAGGTTCGAGTCCTACTCCAGGAGCCATATCTGGCCCGTTGGTCAAGAGGTTAAGACACCGCCCTTTCACGGCAGTATCGGGGGTTCAATTCCCCCACGGGTCACCATTTCTCGGGGGATTAGCTCAGCTGGGAGAGCGCCTGCCTTACAAGCAGGATGTCGGCGGTTCGATCCCGTCATCCCCCACCATTTAATGAATAATGAATGAGTATTGGAATGAAAATTCTGATACTCATTTTTGTTATATACGATGTACTTTAATATTATTGGTAACAGAGGAGGAAAAAAATAAAATTTGACGAAATATGTAAATTAAGAGGTGTTGCATTTGGAAAAGTCACAACAATTTAAAGCGGCGATGAGAGTAGTCGGTTTTATATTTATATTATTTGTTATCGTAACAGTAATGTTTTCTTATATGTCGGGTCATTATCAAATGATAATCAATAGAGAGCATCAATTTCTTGATATGGCGACCAAACGTTTGGAATTAAATTTGAATACTCGATTGATGGCCATGGAGTTTTTGGCATTAGATCCAGAAGTAAAAAAACTACAGCCAGAAATTGTACATAGAGAACTTGCGCCTGCCGTAGAAGTATTAAAATTTTTTGATATAGGTATTGTTAATCGGCAAGGTCAATTAGTATCAGAAACGCGCCCCACTTGTCTTTCTCAGTTGGTATATGATACGGACAGTTTTAACAAAATGCTAACGGGACAGGTGCAGGTCAAGGATTTAACTTTATGTAAAGAAAATCCAAATATTAGTTTGTGTGTGCCGATCTATGGTAATAATGGTGAAGTGAAAGCTGTGCTTGTGGGAATGATGTTACTTGATGATATTGCCAAGTTTGTAGAAGCAGAGACATTACATTCAAATCGATATGTGTTTATTAAGGATGGTAATAATAACAAAATTTATTATCCAGCATCTAGAAGTGATAATGAATTCCATGATATGCAGATGAATTTTTCAGGTAAGCTTAGCGGTATGGTAAAGGATAACGACGTAGAATTTGGTGAAGGCCACCTATATATCTATAACACGGTTGAAAATTCCAACTGGAAAGTGGTTATGGCCGTTCCGACGAACGAAATATATCGAATGGTACTTAAGCGATCGTTTAATTTTTTTATGGCCACCTGTTTATTGCTAGTATGTGCGATGCTACTGTATCGCAATTATCGGCAACAACGACATCATGAAGAAGATCGTGGTAGGCTCCGAATGGAACGTTTGTTAAGTGTGAATCAGCTGGCAGCGGGGCTTGCTCATGAAATTCGTAACCCATTGACGTCCATTAAAGGTTTTATTCAATTGATGGTTCGGCGGGTAGATAAGGTGCCAAACTCAAGCCATATGGAAATTGTGCTAACAGAAATTGATCGTATTGATAAATTAGTTGGCGAGTTTCAATTATTGACTCGTCCATTAAAAACGCCTAATTATATTCAAATTGACATTGAACGGATGATTAATGATGTTATGATTTTGATGGAAAGTCAGGCTGTTGATAAAAGTGTGACTTTACAGTTTATTACCAAAAGGGGACTGTTCTCACCGAATTATACAGAGGCCAAGGATGGGGTTCAACGCCAAAAAAAGATATATGTATTGGGAGAAGAAACTCAATTAAAGCAAGTGTTGATTAATTTAATAAAAAATGCTATTGAAGTAGTGGATGAAAATGGGAAAATAAATATTGTATTGTCAAGTCAAGACAAAATGGTGTCTATAACCGTTGAGGATAATGGAGCGGGCATGACGGAAGAAGTATTAAAAAATATTGGTACACCATTTTTTACCACTAAAAAGAGCGGAAATGGCTTAGGTTTATCTGTGTGTTATAATATTATTAATAGCCATGGTGGTAAAATTGAAGTTAGTAGTGAAACTGGTAAAGGTACTGTATTTTCAGTGACGTTACCTGTGATGGATATAAAATAATGCTGACAAGCAAGAAGGAAATGATAGGTTGTTGCAGCCGGCAGAGGATGATAAATTGCGTTTGGAAAGGTATGAGGTGAAGAATTTTGTATTTTAATCGATTAAAATTATCACTTATTCTTTTTATGGGCACTTTATTGTCAGGTGTTGCAGGGTTTATGGTATTTGAAAAATTATCATTTCCTGATGCGGTGTATTTAGCCGTGGTAACAATCTCCACAGTGGGTTATGGTGATATTGTACCTAAAACCCCTGCTGGACGTTGGTTTACCTGTTTATTTATTATAATCGGTGTGGGGATGGCGTATTATACCTTTAGTTTGGTCATTAGCATGTCTGTAGAAGGGCGGTTGAAAGATTTCTTTGGGAGGAAAGGTATGGATAGGCGAATTGCAGGTTTAAAAGATCATATCATTGTGTGTGGTGCTGGTAAAGTGGGGAGTAATGTGATTGAGCGTCTGCAGGATGAGGGACAGGACTTTGTTGTAATTGAGAAAGATCAGCTGTTGTATGAAAGGCTTTGTGAACAAAAAGTGTTAGCAATATATGGCGATTCTACCCTTGATGAAGTGCTGTTAGTGGCTGGAGTAGAACGAGCCAAGGGATTAATTACGGCTTTATCTCATGATGCGGACAATGTGTACGTAACATTGACAGCCAAAAATCTCAATCAAAATATGACGATTGTAGCACGAGCGGATCGGAAAGAGGCCGAAGGCAAATTACGAAGTGCTGGTGCCACCACAGTGATTTTTCCTTCTGTTATGGGAGGAAGGCAGATGGTATCCGCGATGACAAAACCTGTTATTATGGACTTTGTGGAAAATCTATTTTATAACCAAGAGTTGCATATGGATATCGCTGAAATGACAGTGGCTAAGAACTCTACTTTAGTTGGTAAAAATTTCATTGCAAGTGACATTAAAGGAAGGTTTGATTCCATTGTGGTGGCTATTAAGCGGGGCGACCTATTGTTGACCAATCCACGGGCGACAGAAGTAATTTGTGCTGGGGATATTATGATTGTGCTTGGTCAGCGGACAACATTAAGCAAACTCCAAGAGTGGGCATCCGCTGAAACGAATGGTGAAGAGTGATGGATGCGCGAGAACGACGAATTAGGTTATTGGAAAAACTAAAAGATGCAGGCGGGCCACTCACTGGTACGCAGTTGGCGAAAGAACTTAAAGTCAGCAGACAGGTGATTGTCGGTGATTTTGCCATTTTGCGGGCTGGTGGTAAGTTAGTATATGCGACTCCCCAGGGATATGTATTACCCAGTGTAGAAGATACAAAAATTATGCGTGTTACATTAGCGTGCAAGCATGAACGGGATGACCTAGAACAAGAATTATCTATTATTATTGATAATGGTGGTAAGGTGCTAGATGTGATTGTTGAACATCCTTTGTATGGTGAACTAACAGCCAATCTAATGTTGACCTCCCGGCGTGATTTGGCGGAATTTTTGCGAAAAATCAATACGAGCAAGGCTGAACAATTAGCAAGTATTACAGGTGGAGTGCACTTACATACGGTAGAAGTGGCTGATCATCAAATGCTAGCTAGGATTGAAGAGGAATTGCGAGCAGTAGGCATTTTAATGAAATAAAAGCATGAAGTAGATCAAATACCTGCTTATTACTTTAAGTGAAATTATTTAAAGTAATAAGCAGGTATTTATCGTTTTATGTTGAAGTATACAATGGTCAGACCACCCGTCCTTTATAAGAATATTTGGAATTTAAATAACTAGGGGGTGAGAAATCCTAATCGTCATAGTTTGAAGACATTGGTAAATAAGGTACTGATACTACGGTATAGGTTGAATTATTAGAAAAAAAAATATATTTGCAGTATTGAGAAAATTAAGCAGGAAATTGGGATTAGATGTTGAAATATATAGTGGTCAGACCACCAGTCCAAAATACATAATCCGTTGTGGTATGAAAAGTATAAGAGAAAGAGGTGTTCACCAATGCAATGGACTCAAGTTTATGATCCAATGAACAATTTAGCACTCTCCGCATTTTTCGCAGCAATTCCAATCATCGTGATATTTTATCTGTTAGCGATTCGCCGTACGCCTGGGCAAATCGCTGGGGCAGCAGCTGTGACTTCAGCAGTGTTAGTTGCGATTTTTGCCTATCATATGCCAGTTGAACTGGTCCTGAAATCTACAGGTATGGGTGCATTATACGGAATATTCCCAATATTTTGGATTGTTATCACTGCTATATTTATCTATAATATGACCGTAGAAACGGGGCAATTTGAAATTGTAAAAGATTCAATTGCGACGATAACCGATGACCGTCGGTTGCAGGCACTACTCATTGCCTTTGGCTTCGGCGCATTCTTGGAAGGAGCAGCAGGCTTTGGTACTCCCGTTGCCATTTCAGCAGGAATGTTGGTAGGGCTTGGCTTTAACCCATTATATGCAGCAGGCTTATGCTTAATTGCCAACACGGCACCGGTAGCATTTGGTGGTATTGGTATTCCGATTATCGTTGCGGGACAAGTCACTGGTATTGACCCGATGGTCATCAGTCAAATGGTGGGCAGACAACTACCATTCATCTCCGTTGTGATTCCTATCTGGTTAGTAGTGTTAATGTCAGGATGGAAGGCAATGAAAGAAGTGTTGCCTGCTTGTTTAGTGGCAGGGATATCTTTCGCAGGTGTGCAATGGTTTTCCTCTAATTATGTTGGACCGGAACTTCCTGATATTTTATCATCTTTAGCCTGCATTATATCCTTAACCGTATTTTTAAAATTTTGGAAACCAGCAAAAATTTGGCGTTTTGCCAATGAACCAGCTCCTACTCTTAAAGTAAATCGCACGGTTTTAACTTTTGGTAAAGTTTTAAAAGCGTGGTCACCATTTATCATTTTGACCATCATGGTTATTCTATGGGGGATGAAACCAGTAGTGGCTGCACTTGAGACTGTTACCATCAAATGGTTTGTACCTGGTTTAGACAAAATGATCATGCAGGTTGAGCCGATTGCAAAAGTGCCGAATGCCCTGGGTGCACTTTATAAAGTTAATTGGATGAGCGCAGCTGGTACGGCATTGTTTATTGCCAGTGCCATTACAGCAACGATACTTGGGGTTAGTCCAAGCAGGTTTATCGCTATTTTTGTTAAAACCTTTAAACAATTAATTAAACCACTGATTACAATTCCTTGTGTACTTGGTTTAGCATATATTATGAACTATTCCGGTATGAGTTCAACGCTGGGACTATTTCTTGCTGGAACAGGACGTTTCTTTCCCTTCTTCTCGCCATTCTTAGGCTGGCTAGGGGTATTCTTGACGGGCTCCGATACTTCAGCCAATGCTTTATTTGGCAATTTGCAAGCCGTTACTGGGCAACAAGTTGGTATTAATCATATTTTGACTGTAGCAGCCAATTCATCAGGTGGTGTTTGTGGTAAGATGATTTCACCACAAAGTATTGCGGTTGCCACAGCCGCTACAGGGCTAGTTGGTAAAGAGGGTGACTTATTCAATTTCGCAGTAAAACATTCATTGGCTTTGGTTGTTATTGTTGGTATCATGACCTTCATACAAGCTTATTTCCTGACATGGATGATTCCATAACAGGCGTGTGGTTTATAGGGTAACTAGGGGTGGGGAGTTATCTCCCCACCCTTCCTCTTTATAAAGAAATGATAGAGTATTATAGATCTAGATTGCGCACTAAGGGCTGATCAGATATACTAGTTAGAGATGCTAGTATATCGGGAAAAAATGTAAGTGACTAGTCTGTCTGATCTACATCTGTTGTGAAAGTTTGAAAGAATTTTTACGATTGTTGATACTATGGAGGAACTCATGTTTAAACCAGTTAAAACTAAAAAGATATATGAAGAAGTTATTGAGCAAATAAAAAAACTAATTATCGATGGCAAATTACAACCTGGTGATAAGCTATTATCGGAGCGAGAATTAGCGGAGCAACTAGGGGTAAGCCGGGCTTCCGTACGAGAAGCCTTCAGCGCTTTAGAGATGATGGGAGTTATCGCTATTCGTCCAGGAGAGGGCAGCTTTGTTCGTCAAGTATCTTATGGAGGTATGCTGGAACCTCTATCCTTTTTGCTACAGGTGGATGTTGACAATGTGATGCAATTGTTAGAAGTTAGGAAAATTTTAGAGGTAGAAGTGGCATCTCTAGCAGCGACGCGGGCGACGGCAGAAGATATTGAAGAAATCCGGTTGGCCTTAAATAAGATGGTGGATGAAGTGAATGCTGGCGAGATTGGTGATGTAGCAGATGCAGAGTTCCATTTTGCTGTGGTCAAGGCTGCTCATAATCCCATACTGATGACATTAATTAATACCATATCAGACTTAATGGCAAATACAGTTCGATTTTCCCGGCGAAAAATTTTTTTGGTAGAGAATATGCCTAACGTATTGTATGATTCCCATTGCTTGATTTTCCAAGCCATTGTAGATAAACGAGCTCAGTTAGCGGGTAGTTTAATGCATGAACACTTAACGATTGTGGAGAAAGTGATGTTGCAACTCAAGCATGGGGGGGCAAAGGAATTAACAAAATTTGTAGAAATACCAGTAGATAACGAAATAAAAACAGATTGTGGCTTCCCATCATAACAGAATGGGAAGCTTTTTCTATTTTAGTGTTGTAATGGAAGCCACAGGCGTTTATAATAAATGTGACAAGACAGCTGTATATACATTTAATAATTGAAGTGAGGAGAGTATGCAATGTTGCTAGAAGATAAGGATTGTAAGCTGAGAGAAGAAATCGTTAGGCTAAAGAAAGAACGCAATGCCGTTATTATGGCTCACTATTATCAGGCACCGGAGATACAGGAAATTGCTGACTTTATTGGCGATTCACTTGAATTAGCTCGTAAAGCAGCGGATACGAATGCAGCTGTAATTGTGTTATGCGGTGTGCATTTTATGGCAGAAAGTGCCGCTATTTTATCACCAGATAAGGTTGTGCTGTTACCTGATGAAAAAGCGGGTTGCCCAATGGCCGATATGGTACCTGTGGAACTACTGCGTAGTGAAAAAAGCAAAAGGCCAGGTGTGACAATAGTATCTTATGCAAATACAAGTGCTGCTGTAAAGGCAGAAAGTGATATTTGCTGTACTTCTGCCAATGGGATAAAAGTAGTGGCATCCATTGCTGAGGATAAAGAAATTTTATTTGTACCGGATCGAAACTTAGGGCGCTATGTGATGAAGCAAACGGGGCATCAGATGGAGATGTGGGATGGCTACTGTTGTGTACATGATCGTGTCACGACGGAAGATATTGGTAGAGCAAAGCAGTCCCATCCAGAAGCTCTGGTGCTAGTTCATCCTGAGTGTAGGCCTGAGGTGATCAATCTAGGAGATTGTGTGGCAAGTACGTCAGGGATTATTGCCTTTGCCCGTGAAAGCTTAGCACAGGAATTTATTGTGGTAACGGAGTTGGGGATTTTATATCAATTACAGCAGGAATGTCCAGATAAAAAGTTTTATGTAGCGAATGATAGCATGCTATGCAAACAAATGAAAAAAACAACCTTGGAAAAGGTCAAAAATGCTTTGGTAACAATGCAACCACAGGTGACTGTTGCGCCTGACATCCGCGATAAGGCGCTACAAAGCTTAGAGCGCATGCTGGCAGTGAACTGATAGGGGGTATTTACTTTGCGGTATTTAAAAAATTTTGATTCTCGGGAACTAGAGCAGATAGAAACTGAGTACTTGGTAGTTGGCGGGGGAATTGCTGGATTATTTTCCGCATGGTCTGCTTATAAAAATGGGGCACAAGTGACGGTAATTACCAAGCAAAGTATTAGAGATAGCAATACGGATAAGGCCCAGGGGGGCATTGCAGCGGCAATTGGCAAAGAAGATTCTCCCCAAATGCATATGCAGGATACTTTGGTGGCTGGCGCAGGATTGTGCAACGAGCAGGCAGTGGAAATGTTGGTTACCGAAGGTGTAGAACGGATTAAAGACTTGATCGAACTCGGAGTAAACTTTGACCGTACAGGAGATGACATTGCTCTTGCCAGAGAAGGTTGCCACAGTCAGGCCCGGGTACTCCATGCCAATGGTGATGCCACTGGGGCTGAAATCATTCGTGGACTGCGAGAAAAAATCGCAAGTACTCCAGAGATTACAATTGTTGAATATCAATTATTGGTGGATTTATTAGTAGAAGACAATGTCTGCTATGGTGCGTTAGTTTTTGATTGTCAGTTGCAGGTCTTTCGGATTTTTAAAAGTCCCACCGTCGTACTGGCGACAGGGGGTGTCGGGCAACTTTATGAGCATACTACTAATCCGGCAGTAGCTACTGCTGATGGTATTGGCGCGGCTTGGCGTGCTGGTGCAGAAATTATGGATATGGAATTTGTACAGTTCCACCCTACGGCACTAGCGTTGGCAGGAGCACCGAATTTTTTGATTTCAGAAGCGCTACGCGGAGAAGGGGCAATTTTAAAAAACATTCATAACGAAAGATTTATGCCTAACTATCATGAGATGGGGGAATTAGCGCCGCGAGATGTGGTAACGAAAGCTATTTTTAGTGAGATGAAAAAGCATGGTGGAGATCATGTGTTGTTAGATATTAGACATTTAGATTCACACAAGGTAAAAGAAAGGTTTCCTATGATTGCTGCTACTTGTTTAGGCTATGGCCTGGACATTACACGTCAGCTGATTCCCATTGCCCCTGTTGCCCATTATATGATGGGGGGCGTGAAAATCAATATGTGGGGGGAAACTAGTATTGCTGGTTTGTTCTCCTGTGGTGAAGCAAGTTGCCTTGGTATACATGGTGCCAATCGGTTAGCAAGTAATTCCTTACTGGAAGGATTGGTCGTCGGTGAACGGATTGGTCGACGATGTGCTACTATGAAAAAGGATCGAGTGCAGGATAATCGATTCTTTGTTAGCAATAAATTAAATACAAGTGTAGCGTGTGATTATGGAAAATTACGTAATCAAATAAAAAAAATCATGGATCAAAAAGTAGGTCCATTGCGTAACGAACAAGGGCTAGCCGAAGCGACAGAATGGTTTGCCAAGCGAGAGTACTTAGCCCATAATGAGGCAGAAACGGTTATGGAAATTGAAGTACGCAATATGTTGACCGTTGGGGAATTGATTGCCAGGGCAGCGAGTGGGCGCAGAGAAAGCAGAGGTGGACATTTTCGGCAGGATTATCCACAGATGCAGTCTGATTGGTGCAAACATGTTTCTAGTAAACGGTAGTTAATTTTAAAAAACTTTTATATTGGGGATGGTTGTTAAGATGCGAGGTAAAAATATCGATAACTTAATTGAACAATGCCTCTATGAAGATGTAGGCAATGAAGATATTACTACAAATAGCATTGTACCGGTTGGTGCTAAAACTAAAGGAATTATTCATACCAAGCAAGCAGGGGTTATCGCGGGACTAAGTGTGGCGGAAGCAGTTTTTCGCCAACTCGATAAAGATATTTCTTTTGTTAGTAAGGTGCAAGATGGTGATAAAGTAGCAGTGGGGACCATTCTTGCTGAAATCACAGGGGATGCTAGAGCCATTTTAACTGGTGAGCGGGTGGCGCTGAATTTTCTGCAACGGATGAGTGGCATTGCAACCCAGACGGCCTGTTTAGTAGAAAAGGTTCAGGGCTATGACCTGCGGGTAGTGGACACGCGCAAGACCACACCAGGTCTACGGATGGTGGAAAAGTATGCAGTGCTAATGGGTGGTGGGTATAATCACCGCCATGGTTTATATGATGCCGTGATGATTAAAGATAATCATATCAAAGTAGCAGGGAGTATTAAACAGGCCGCAGGGATTGCGCGGCAAAAAGTATCTCATATGGTGAAAATAGAAGTTGAAGTAGAAGATTTAGCGGGCGTAGCGGAAGCCTTAGCGGCAAAAGTAGATGTGATTATGCTAGACAATATGAATGTGGAACAGCTGAAGCAGGCCGTAGCAATGATTGGTGGTTTGGCGTTGGTAGAAGCTTCTGGTGGGATTACGGAAGATACAATTGTTGATATCGCTAAGACTGGCGTAAATATTATCTCCGTAGGAGCCTTGACCCATTCTGTCAAAGCCTTGGATATTAGTTTGGATATTGGCGAAATAAAAACGCTCAAACAATAACGTCTGTAAGATGCAGCAAACAAAGAGTTAGGGGATATATGATGGATATTATTACTCGTCTGGAAAAGGTACCTGTTGGAAAATTTCATTACCGCCTATTGATCATTACGGGGTTAGGCTGGTTGTTTGATGCTATGGATACAGGAATCATTGCCTTTGTATTACCAGTATTGACCAAGACATGGGGGTTATCCACTGCTCAGGTTGGCTATATTGGCAGTATTGGTTTAGTAGGGATGGCTCTGGGAGCAGTCTTAGCTGGTTCAGCGGCTGATCGATTGGGGCGAAAAAACATCTTTGCGGGGACGCTGGTTATTTATAGTGTGGCAACAGGGCTATGTGGTATGGCATGGAATTTTGAGTCATTATTAATTTTTCGTTTCTTAGTAGGTTTTGGTTTAGGTGGGCAATTGCCAGTGGCGGTTACTTTGGTAAGTGAGTATGCACCACCGACCGCCAGAGGACGATTCATTGTACTATTAGAAAGTTTTTGGGGGTTAGGCTGGTTAGTTGCTGCTGTTATTGCTTATCTGATTATTCCCCAGTATGGTTGGAATGTTGCTTTTTGGATGGGAGCACTGCCGGCGTTGTATGTATTTAAGATTTGGAAATCGGTTCCTGAATCGGTGCATTATTTACTAGGCAAAGGGCGCATACAAGAGGCCCATGAGATTGTCAGGCAAATGGAGCAATCTGCTGGACTTGAACCAGGGGACAGGATGATTGCCCCTCAGGTGAAAAAACTGCAACAAACCAGAGTTGCTGACATTTGGACAGCACAATTTGCTAAAAGGACCATTATGTTATGGATCTTGTGGTTTGGTATTGTATATTCCTATTATGGCATCTTTACCTGGCTACCATCTTTAATGGTGGGGCAAGGTTATTCGATAATTAAAACCTTTGGCTGTGTACTAATTATGACATTAGCTCAATTGCCTGGATACTTTGCAGCTGCTTATTTGGTAGATCGCATTGGGCGCAAAGCCACGCTGGCAGGATTTTTAGCAGCAAGCGCTATTTGTGCTTATTTCTTTGGACAGGGTGGTAGTTCAGAAGCGGTATTAGTATGGGGTAGTCTGATGTCGTTTTTCAACTTAGGAGCATGGGGCGTGGTTTATACATATACCCCGGAGTTATATCCGACCAGGATGCGCGCTCTTGCTTCTGGCTGGGCAGCGGCCATTGGTCGTATCGGTGGCATTATAGCGCCAACGATTGTAGGATATATGGTCGCTGGTGATGGCGGCTTTACAAAGGTTTTTATGATGTTCGCAGCAGTGATGCTACTAGTAGCCGCCGTTGTTTGGATCCTTGGTGAGGAAACCAAAGGCAAGTCCTTGCAAGAAATAAGCGGCGAGCGTTAAAAAGCAATTCAAGCTTGCAGGAAGACTGGGTTTTGTGGCAAAGGCCCCAGGCCCAACACATGGTCTTGACTATGATATTGTAGTAAGTTATAATAATAAAAGTAAGTTGCTGATATAGCTCAGTTGGTAGAGCAAATCATTCGTAATGATTAGGTCGCAGGTTCGACTCCTGTTATCAGCTCCAGTGAAATCAACGTCCTTAGCGTGTTGCTAGGGGCGTTTTTTATTATCGGTGTCAAAAAGCGGTGTCAAGAAAGGGCTTAAAAAAAGAGGTGTCTATAATTGGACACTGAAACACATAGTAATACACCATACTGCTTGTTAAATTTTTGATCTAAGTCTTGAAGTGATTTTCTTTGCTCCATGGGGATTAAGTGGAAATATCTTTCGTAGGTGATTGTTATGGAACTATGCCCTAAACGTTTAGATACATAACTAATATCTTCCCCCGCAGCTAAAAGGTGGCTTGCGTGGGTGTGGCGTAAACAATGGAATGTAAGCCTAGTAACAGGAATGCTCTCGCAAAATTTTGGAAACCACGATGATGGGGTGTCGGGATGTATTCGACTACCATCTTCCCAGCAAAATACTAAGTTATGCGTAGGATATGTTTTTTCCTCGTTCTTTTCCTTGTTGCTTTCTTCGATGCGTAGTTTATCTGATTCTTGTTGTTCTTGTCGCTGTTTCAATACTTTCATTACAGCGGGCGTGACTTCAATTTTACGACGTTTTTGCTTTTAGTAGGCTTAAATTGAACACCATTATCTTTAGTGTAAACTACTGCACGTTTTATAAATATTGTATTATTGTCAAAATCTATAGCATCCTATGCTAAAGCCAGAAGCTCACCACGGCGCATTCCGGTACGTAAGGCAGTATATATTAAATCATAGTAGGGTGTTGATTTTGCAGACTCTTCGAGTAAGATAACTTCTGCATCTGTAAATACTTTTACTAAACCTTCATCTTCATCAAATAATTCTATTTGAGGTTCAGGCAAATCTACAAGATCCGCAGGATTTTTTTTGATTAAATCATCTTTTATAGCATCGTTTAATATCCGATGTATAATTCTATGATTATATAAAATCGTCTCTTTACCGATGGGCTTTTTTTTCTTAGGAGTTGTGTCTTTAGTGTTTTTATGATCAAATCGACCTTCTGTAATAATCCGTTGATAAAACTCATTTAGATGTGAACGTTTTAATTCATCAAGTTTAATATCGCCTAGCCATGGGACTATGCGAAGCTTTATATGTTGCTGATAGGTCGCGAAAGTTTTACTGGCGAGTTTTAGAGTTGCATTGGTAGCTAACCATGTCTCGAAAAATTGCTTTACAGTAAATTTTGATGGTGGTACGAAATTTCCACTTTCAACTTCCCCTAATAGTATATCCATTTCCCTCTTAGCAACTTCTTCATCATCTGTTTTAATAGATTTTTTTATTCGCTTTCGTTTGCCATCAGAATCTTTACCACAATCAATTATGATGATATAACTTGATTTGTATGGCTTTTCTAGCCATGCGGTTGCCATAATGAGAACCACTCCTTTTTTAGAATTAATTGGCTATGACGAGGTTGATTTTATTTAACTAATAGTGTAGCTAATGTTGTATCAAGTGTTTTAGGGTCAAAAGCTACTGATTCTATGATTTCTGCTGTTGCAAACGCGATAACAACTGCTCTTGGCACAAATACGACTTCGGTATTAAATGCGGCTAAAGCGGCAGCTGGTTTGGCGTCGACAGTAATATCATCAATTACTGCTAAAGATATTTCCAATGTCCCATCTGGAACAATTACTTCCTAAAATGTTCAAGGTGCAATAAATGAGCTAGAGGGCAATAAAGCAACTAAAACCAGCGTTAGTAACGTGTTGACCATACTTAGTAGCGTACAGAATGAAATAACTGATATTTATAGTACTAAGGCTAACTCTTCCGGAGCAGTGCCAGTAGGTGGAATTATAACGTGGTCTGGGAGTGTTGCTACTATTCCTGCAAGTTGGACATTATGCAATGGACTAAACAATACTCTTAACCTAATGGACAGATTTGTAGTTGGTGCAGGTAATGGTTATGCTGTTGGTGCGACAGGCGGGGGTCAACCTCATAATAATTTACCACCGTACTATGCTCTATTCTAGCTTGACACATGTAGTAATAATGCCATAAATTAGATTAATCCGCTATCAGGTCATTGTGACTTGGTAGCGGATTTTTTTATTTGCCTAAAATTAAATAAAACATATTTACGATACGTATAATACGTGTTACAGTAAAGATGTGGAAAGGGGGATTCAGTAAATGCCAATGACATCTAAAGAAATGGTTAGACTGTTAAATAAAAACGGTTTTGAGTGAATAGGTGGTAATGGATCACATAGGAAATACTTTAATAAGCAAACTAATAGAACCGCAATTGTCCCTTACCACAATGAAGAACTTAAAAAAGGAACTGAATAAAAAATATTAAAAGATGCAGGGCTGAAATAGCCCTCGCATTTTAGGAGGATATATATGACAAAACATTTTTATCCAGCGGTATTTCACCAGGAAGATATAGGATATTCAGTGTTTTTCCCAGACTTAAAGGGATGTAATACGGAGGGAGATACCTTAGAAGAATCTTACGAAATGGCTTTTGATGCATTGGGTTTATATTTAGAAGACGTGCCGGAATCTGAATATCCAGCAAAAACAAATCCAAAGGAAATTAAATTAGAAGAAAATGAATTTATGGCCATCATTGAATTTGACGTACTGTCTTACAAAAAGAAGCATGGTGCAAAGGCTGTAAAAAAAACATTAACCATTCCATCATGGCTCAATGAATTAGCGGAAGAAAAACATATTAGTTTTTCAGGTTTATTGCAAGCAGCATTAAAAGATCATTTAGGCATTAACTCTACTCAAAGATAATATTTATAACGGTTTTTTATGCCTTCGTATACTACACTATTAGTTTGTAGTAGATACAATACCGCTTTACCTTTAGGTAGGGCGGTATTTTGTTATGATCAATGGCGGAGAGGTTAAGTATGTGATTAAGACCGATAGATTATATATTAAATTAAAAGAGGAGTACTTTGCAATGTTATACAGGGTACTTCTCTTTTTTCGCATATAAAGTAAAATCTTATTAAACTGCATTAATTTCTAGAATGTAATATTTTTATTTAGTAGCATAGAGGATTCTATAGTAAGTGTATATAATGCCTCCGCAGAGAGAAACTAAAGATATTAAGCAACTTAGGAGGACGCTATGACTACTAATGAAATGATACATGAACTTAGACTTGAACTATGGAATTTAACATATACACAGTGGAAGACTCAGACCCTTTTTTCTGTTCAATGGTGGAGTTTGATCGCTCTTATTGTTGCTTTCTATGCTATCTGGTGGGCTATAGTGGATAAATACCGATTATCCCAAATACTTTTGTTTGGGTCATTCATAGCAATTGGTAGAATAGTTATGGATATTGTTGCAAGCAATGTAGTTCTCTGGAGTTATGATATTCGCGAACTACCCTTTGTCCCTAGTCCTTTTCTTCATGATTTTACAATAACACCTCTGGCCTTGATGACGGTTTATCAGTATTGCCATTCATGGAAGAAATTCTTTATTTGGACTACGATAGTCGTAGGAATTATTTCTTTCGTTTTTTTTCCAACATTAATAACATTCCATTTTTTGACGCTATACAAATGGAATCTGGTTTATAGTTTTATACTCATAATTGGAATAGCTGTATTGTCGCGAGCTGTTGTGCTCGGAATTCTAAACATTCAAAAAAGGTGAATTATTAAAAATGCAATCTGCCTATATGGTATGGTTGTATTTTTTTATTTGTTAAAAAATAGATGAATTTATAATTATCCTGAATCATGTCAATAATAAGATACATATACTGGATTGTTGACCAAATATGGAGAGGTGACTTATGGATAACGACATGAAAGAAAGAACAAATGAATGGAACAATCATCCAATTGTAATTTTTGCTGGAATATTAGTATTGTACACTGCCAGTAGCTCAATTATTGCATTATTAAATTTGTGAGTACATATGTGAGCCATCTTACCTTAATTGATAGGATGGTGGTTTTTATTCAGTCATACTTTTGTCACATTTTTAGGTTATGATTAAAATAACAAATTAAGGAGTGATGTCAATGAAAAACATAGTTCAAAAAATAGCCATCTTTTCAATGGTGGGTATGATGCAATTAGGTTTTGGCGCATCAGTAATAGAAGCGACACCTCTATACAATGGAGATTCACAACATATTGTTCAATTAGATGATCAACATGATCAAGATCGACATGAACGAGAACGTATTGAAAATGAACGACATGAACGTGAAATGAGAAGACGTGAAAATGAAAGTGAGCAAGAATGGCATGAACGTCAGCGCCACGAAAACGAACGACATGACGAAAATCTGAGAAGAATTGCCAACGATATTCTGGATTTGATTCTCGATTAGTAAGAAATATGTATGAGGATCGCACCGTCTTACCTTAATTGGTAGGACGGTGTTTTTTTGTTTTATTAGCTAATGGCAACTCATACACAAGGGTTGTTGAAATTACAGGTATTGGCAGGTGATTTTTAACTGTAAATATAGATTTCTAACTCTACCAGAACTTTAATGCTGACAGTATGAACAAATAGGCTGTATGTACCATTTCTGATAATAACCAAATTCCCCATAATAGTATAAAAACGTTAGGCCATCTTAATTTTTTTATGATTTTTCTTAGAGGCGATTGTGTGTTCATGTCATTTCTTAACCTCTTTAAAGTTTGTTGTATATAGCTATCATTTCCAAGTATTGAAAATAACATTCTTAGTGCAATGATCAGAATCATTATTTCAAAGCTACAATTAGCTAGTATGGCGATTTGCGGAGTTGGTAGATTAATTTATGTTTTTGACTTGTTATACATAGCCTTACTAAAGATAAATTATGGAAAACATATAATATATAATTTAGTAAACCAAAAATCACCATTAACAAACAGATTGGTCACAAAAAAAAGTATCGCAGTGAGTAGTGCAAATAAGGGGAAAAACCATAGCGAGGGTGTGTTTACTTGGGGCGATTTTTTAAAGTATGTAAGATTTAGCTGATAGGCAATGGTCAACAATAAAAAAACAGAGTTAACACACCTAAAAACCAAAAATGAGATTGTTGAAAATTTGGACCAAAGAATTTAGTTGTTACAAAAGAAAAGTAATTAGGTGGGTTATCCATCCGACTGAAGGGTATGGCATATGTAATAAAAGGGGCAATGAATAGGACGCTTAAAACCCATGGTAGGACAATACGCCGCAGTTTTATTTTCCAAAATTTAGTTATACTCCTATTAAATAAGGCGGGGCCGGCAAAATAACCAGCGATCAGAAACATGATTGGCATAATATACACATCTACTTGGAAGCCGAATAAATCAAAGAACATATTTTTTTGACTGTCATTCACCCACCAGGGAAGATCCCAAGTCGTGTATCCCATTGCAACATGAAATGTCATTACTAAAATAATAGTAAAAGCTTTTAGATTATCCAAGAAATACAGGCGCTTCTTACTTACGGGTTTAACATCATTTATTGTCATAGTTACCTCCTGAAAATTATTTACAAATCAAGGGTTCGTTACAATTTACAAATAACCTTTATTTGTAAATAATAGAATATCTAACAGGAATTATCTAATAGGTAGCGAATTTAAAATAGTATAAAAATTACAAATAGTTATCAATGTTTACGAGGGGGATACTTATGCGTAAAACTGATTTATCAACTATATTTAAAGAAAAAAAGCTGAATCGGCGTAAATTTTTGAACATTTGTGGTACTGTCGCTGGCATGCTGGCTTTTGCGCCAAATATTTTTGACCGCGTGGTGTCAGCGGCTGGCAATAGCAAAATCACAGTTCTCGTCACCTCAGATATACATGGTAGAATCATGGACTGGGATTATTTAACGTCTTCATCAGAGGATGTTGGGCTAGCCAAAATTTTTACTTTGATCAAGGAGCAACGGCAAGAAAATGCCAATACCATCTTGATTGATGATGGCGATATCTTACAAGGTACACCACTTGTTACTTATTACAATACAATCAATAAAAATTGGAAAATACATCCGATGTTTGAAGCTTATAATGCCATGCAGTACGATGCCATCGTGCTGGGAAACCATGAGTTCAACTTCGGTCTGGATTTGCTCACGAAAGTGATTCGTTCGTCTAAAGCCCCCGTGCTATCGGCGAACACTTTTGACATCAAACAGAATAAAACGTGGGATACAGTCAAAGGTTATACCATTAAAAAAATGAAAATCAATGATGAAATTGTGAAAGTTGGCATTATTGGTCTCATTACGGATGCCATTCCTAATTGGGAAGATACCGTCCATTATGAGGGGCTAGAGTTTAAGGATCAGGTTGAAATCGCTAAAAAAACTATCGCGCAAATTAAAAATAAAGTGGACCTGATTATTGTTGCCAGTCATTCTGGTGTAGAAATTCCAGGTGAAGAGTCCATTCCAAATGAAAATCAAATTGCTGCTATTGCCAATGCCTGTCCAGAAGTATCACTCATTATCGCCGGACACAAACACATCACAATCGATAACAATAATCCGATTACCAACTCGAAGAAGAATATTCTTTATCCTGCAGGGATAATCAATGATAAATCTATAATTGAGCCTAATTGTTGGGGGAAAGTTCTCGGAAGAGCTGAGCTTAGCATTGCTAAAATTAATGATAAATGGCAGGTTACCGATCTGCATACCAGCAATATTTCCACCAAAGGCATAGTTGCAGATGCAGATATCGTAAAGATAGCCAAACCTTATCATGATACCACGATTCAATATCTTACTACCAAAATCGGCATGGCCGCCGCTGATTTTGATGCAGTCGATGGTACAATTAAAGAAACTTCCCTTGTCAATTTGGTAAATGACGCTCAGTGTTATTATGGTAAAGCTATGCTTTCTACAGCCGCTGTCTTTAATCCTAAGGCGGTGATTCACAAAGGGGATATTAGCTTGCAAGACATTTATTCCCTGTACATTTATGAAAATTTCATGTATACCATTAAGATTACTGGGGCTCAGTTAAAAAAATATCTAGAATACTCAGCTAGATACTATAAACAATTTATGCCTGGTGATGTAACAATCGGTATTAATAATAATGGCATAAGAGATTATAACTATGATATGGTACAGGGCGTTGATTACACCATTGATATTACCAAACCAGAAGGTCAGCGTATTGTGAATATTACCTATCAAGGACAGCCAGTGGAAGATCATACTCACTTCACTTGTGCTGTTAATAACTATCGATTCAACGGCGGTGGTGGTTTCATGACTGCTATGGGGTTTGACCAAAATAATAAACCGGAAGTCACCTTTGATTCGATGAAAGCCTACGGCGATGACGGACAAGTCCGTAATTTGATTATTAAGTATATCCAAGATAAAGGTACGATTAGCCCCGTTATTAAAAATAGCTGGAAAGTTGTCACCACCCCAGTTGCTGAATAGCGCACATGAAAAAATCTTAAAACAATCTAGAAAAGCAAGCGAGGTTCCTATATAGCACATGCTATCTAAGAACCTCGCTTATTTACTATAATTTGTTATCTGAGAAACCATGAGAAAAAGAAGGAATCATGGTTTTCATAACTTTCATGATCTTCACGGAAGCTGATAAAGATACCATTAGCCATGTAACCAACACTAACTAATTCTTCATTTTCATTATAGAAGAAAATAGCATCTTTAACGTGGTGTCCATGATGCCAGAATCCTTCATGGCTAGACCAACGATAGGCGTGCAAGCCAGGGAATCTGCCACCAAATTCCTCATCATGAATGCGCTCAAGATGGTGATGCCTTTTCATGGAGTTATAACGCTCATGCCATGCAAACGGCAATCCTCGTTCGGAATCAATATCATTGTGATGAGTGTGTACCCAGTTATTATTACTTTCATAAAAACTGTCATGCCAATCTTGGGCACTTGCCGTAACTGACATCAACATGATAACAGATAACATTAGGAGAAGGGAGAGTATTTTTTTCATTGTGTCACCTCCTTTCATGTATAATTATACTTCATTAGTGTGACGAATTTATGATGAATTTCTTAAAAAGCCTAGGACTTTAGTCGTTTTTTCGTTTGTGTCGAATTATAATTAATTTTTTAATTATAGTTCGACACATTTTGCATAAAGTTATACATATAATGAGTGTTGCGTTACTACATGGAAAGAGTGAAGGGGTTTATCGTGGAAAATTTATGGTATAAGATAGAGTGCTTACGGCAGGAAATGCACGTAGCAGCAATGCAAAAAGGAATATCACATCCAGATGTTCTAAGAGTTAGTCAAAGACTAGATGAAGTGATCAATGAATTCTATGCAATAAATCTTGTTTAAATAGCGAATAAATTGCGAAAATATTATTTTTTTTTGTTGTATATTCACCCTATACAATATGCAATAATTAAAGTATTATCATGTAGAGTGATTTATTCAGGTTACAGGGTAGTAGTCGTAGTGATAGGAAACTGGTAAGTAAAATTAAGGTACTGACTGTCTGATGAATCATCTCTGATTTGCTCTGGCTCAAAGAAATAGTTGCAGTAAATAGATCAGCTACAAGTTGCTGTTTGTCATGCACTAAGGAGGAATCTCATGATTACTAGACGTCAGTTTTTAACAGGTTGCGCGGGAGCGATTACAGCTATTTCTGGGATGGGTGTTGCAATGGAGTACAAAAAACTTAGCAACAGCATACCTATTTTATTATATCACCGAGTGGGTTTAGAATTAGATGAATATACAGTCCCTACTGCACGCTTTGAGAAAGATATGGAGACATTGTGTTGGGAAGGATTTAACACAATATCTCTTGAGCAAGTTAAGCAGCATTTGCAAAATCCCAATCATCCACTGCCGGATAAACCGATGATGATCACCTTTGATGATGGATATTTAGATAATTATACAAATGTATTTCCCATTCTCCAAAAATATTCAATGCAGGCTAGCTTTTATATTATTACGGATATGGTTGGTTTAGAAGATCGTCTAACGGTTTCCCACATTCGTGAAATGGCAGCTGCAGGTATGGAGTTTGGTTCACATACGGTCACACATCGGTCTCTTGTAGAATTAGCACCTGAGGAAGTCGAGCTTGAATTGACAAAATCCAAGCATGATTTAGAACGGATTTTGGGTAAAATCGTTGATTTTATTGCTTACCCTGGTGGCAGTTACAATTCTGATATTCTTACTATTGCCCGCAAAGCAGGTTATATTGGCGGTTTTTCCACTCATTATGGATTCGAAAGGTTTAATCACGCTTTTGAAATGAAACGCATTCCGATTTTTCATTATGATCATTCAGTTTCCTATGTTATGCTGAAAAAAGGAATGTTACCAAGTTTAATTATGTAGCATAAAACATTCATAGCTAAGTACAGGGTCAGGCCTTCATTGGGGAAAAAGAATGAAGGTCTTTTTCATTGTTTTTTTGTAGAAGGGGTAGCACCCTATTATGCCAATTTACATAGTATATAGTAAAACAAAATTCGAATTAAGGAGGGTTTTATATGAACCGCTGTCCGTATTGTGGTAAGAATATGGCTAGTGAATATTCTCCCCAAGTGTTTGTTGCAGGT
>Ga0224527_1000154_pt1 | contig 51437 bp, 58 predicted proteins | sample CBST0metaG_FD_179882 | JGI IMG/M metagenome (GOLD analysis project Ga0224527, IMG submission 179882) | Peat soil microbial communities from Stordalen Mire, Sweden - C.B.S.T0 | ecosystem: Environmental > Terrestrial > Soil > Wetlands > Peat | place: Sweden: Norrbotten County, Stordalen Mire...
ATACCGAACACAGTAGTTAAGCCCATATACGCCGAAAGTACTTGCTTGGAAACGAGCTGGGAGGATAGGTAGTTGCCAGTTACATTCCTAGATAGCTCAGTTGGTAGAGCAATCGGCTGTTAACCGATCGGTCGTAGGTTCGAGTCCTACTCTGGGAGCCATTTTCAAAAAAGCACCATTCATTTTTATGAGTGGTGCTTTTTTACGTTCTTCGTCGTTCCTGAGATTGGTGAGAATGCTCCAGGAGCCATTTTTTTATCGTAATCTAGATCGTAATAATAAATGATTGCTGTATTTTTATTATTAGAGTAAAATAAGATAGGAACTGTTTTTGATTGTTGAAATGGCTCCCATTTTTAGATACTAGTGAGGTGATTGCTGATGTCTTTAATTTTTAAATATTGTCCCTTTTGTGGCGGACAGATTCCACCGAATAATATGGTTAAGTTTTGTCCGTTTTGCGGAGAAAAATTTGTACTAAATGAAAGTACAATCAAAGGCAGTCACAGTGATACACCCATAATAGTTCACGATACATTAAAAGCAGAGCCGTTGCCCCTCCTTAGCGATGAGCGTACTGAAATTAATATTGATAAGTATAAGCGTAGCAAGATGGGAAAAATAATAGAATCCGAATGTTATAGTATTATATTAAAAAATGCCCCAGACAAACGTGGGTTAGTAAAAAAATTAGAAAAAGTATTGTTGCGTGGCTCTTTTGCCATTCGTTTAGCAGTTGATACGATTCCCAGTATTATTGTATATAAAGCTAAAAGTGATGATATTGTATACTTAAATGAAGTCTTTACAGCAGAACAAGCTAGTACGAGTGTTGTGGCAGGTGATTTTAATAATAAACCTGTTATTGAAGAAATATTTACGATGTTTGGTGCATTGCAGATACCGATACAAAAAATCATCAAACAGTTACCAATAAATTTATGGCTAGGTGATCAAATACGCGGCGTTTTTTCTAATACATATTGGGAAGAAAAAGAGGGTATTACGATTGTTAGTGATAAAAATATATACTTCATACCTATTGAGATAGACAATTTGACTGATCAATGGTTTATAAGATCTTATCAGCTATTATCCCAAATCATAAAAGCAGACAATCGTTTGCAATTTACTTATAAAGATAAAATGGTGGCAAGTATTTCTTTTGTTGACATACAAAAGTTAACGGAAGCTTATCAGTGTATTTATGATGCTGTAGAAGTCACTTCTCTGAAGTGAAGCGGGACTAGCTATTGCAAAAATCATACGAAAAGCAAAAGATTGTTACGGGCTTACAATGTCCTGTGGCAATCTTTTTTTGCTAGCGTTTTTTTATGTAGTGATGAGGTTCATTATGTAATGTCTTTGTGATACAATAAACGTAACTTTATTTTAAAGGATGGTTAAAATGGCTTATAATGCACATGTTATTGAAATAACTAGTAGTAAACAGGCAGAAGTAGAACTTGCTAAAATACACTGCGATAAAGCTGGTATTCGTATTATGTCTAATAAAGCTATATTCAAGGTGATAAAATTAGAGAAGATTTCCACTAAGGATGCTAATCTATTAAAGCAGACATTTTTAGCTAAAGGTGGAGAGGTGGCTGTCGGACGAGGTACAGCAGATCTTAGCGTACCATATACAGATGTGTTAATTTGTGCTACAGTAAAACAATATAAATTAGCCTTAGCACAATTAAAATTGCAGCCATGGGGATTACCGCAAATTGCTCAGACCGTTGAACATGTTTTGCGTAGTAATGAAGAGTTTCCGAAACGGCATTATGCTTGGGGACAGCAAACATTATCAATTAGGCCAAAACGTACTTTAGTTATGGGAATTTTAAATTTCACACCAGATTCTTTTTCAGATGGTGGCCAATATAATACGATGGACAATGCTTTGCGTCGTGTGGAAGAAATGATCAAGAATGGTGCTGATATAATTGATATTGGCGCTGAATCTACACGTCCTTATGCTGGATCTGAAAAAATAACGGCTGAGGAAGAACTGAATCGCTTAGCTCCTATATTAGAAAAAGTAATATCCATATCGACTGTCCCGATTTCCATCGATACATATAAACCTAGTGTGGCACTAGCAGCATTGGGTTTAGGGGCTCATATGATTAATGATGTATGGGGCTTACAACAAGCTGGCGACATGGCCAAAGTAGTGGCACAACATAATGTACCAGTAATTATCATGCATAATCAAGAAGGGACCCACTATGAGCGTGATATTATGTTGCATATTTGTGAATTTTTACAAAATAGTATTAATATTGGGTTAGCAGCTGGCGTAGATTTTAAAAATATTATTATTGATCCAGGTATTGGTTTTGGTAAAACACAAGAACAAAATTTGGTCGTAATGTCACGCTTGGAAGAGCTAAAATCATTAGGTTGTCCAATTTTACTGGGAACTTCACGGAAGAGATTTATTGGTAATGTGTTGTCTCTTCCCGTGGAAGATCGAGTGGAGGGGACTGGTGCCACCGTAGCGGTAGGGATTATGAAAGGCACTAATATTATCAGAGTACATGATGTGAGGGAAATGGCTAGAATTGCAAAAATGACAGATAGTATGATGAGGAGTGAAGGATAATGTGTAACAAAATTTCATTGCAAAATATGGTGTTCTATGGTTTTCATGGTGCGTATGAATACGAACGTGAACAAGGCCAAAGATTTTACGTAGATGTTGAAATCAGTGCAGATTTAAGTTTAGCAGCAGCAAATGATGACCTTACACAGACCATTGATTATACTCTGGTGTATAACCAAATTAAAGAAGTGATGGAAAATCATCGCTTTCAAATATTAGAAGCAGTCGGTGCTCATATTGCGGAAGTAATACTAAAAACAACAATTGCTACTGAGGTAACGATAAGAATTCGTAAGCCAGCAGTTCCCATACCTGGGCCCTTAGATTATGTTGAAGTAGAAACGACTAGGAGAAAATAGGCTGATGATTCTAATTGGTTTAGGTTCAAATATGGGCAATCGACAAGAAAATATCATGACAGCCATTAAAGGGTTAAGTAATCATCCAGAAATTAGGGTTGATAAAATATCATCTTTATATGAAACAAAACCTGTAGGTGTAACCGGCCAGCCAGATTTTTTAAATGGGGCTATTGGTATTAGTACTACGTTGGAACCACTCAAGTTGTTGGAGGTATGCTTGAGTGTGGAATGCGAAATGGGACGGATTCGTAAGGAGCGATGGGGACCGAGGAATATCGATATTGATATCCTTCTTTATCAGGATCGTATTCTTTGCGATGAGCGATTACATATACCCCATCCTCGCTTACATACACGGTCCTTTGTATTGGTACCGTTAAGCGAGATTGCTAGTGATTTGCCAGTTTACCAAGGATTAACCCCTGGGCAGTTGCTAACAACTAGGAGTGACCGTAATGATGTGCGGTTATATGCAGAGATAGATATCTAAATAAGGAGAATAAAGTTAGTTGGCGAAGTTATGTAAAATATTATTTATCAGTGCTCCTGTAGGCGCTGGCCATATCAGGGCCGCTCAGGCCGTGAGCGCTGCACTATGCAAACAGAGCGATCAGATTGAAGCTAAAATGGCCAATGTTTTTGATTTTTTTACTCCTTGTATTGGGCAAATGATTTTAAAAATATACCTTAAAATTTTAAAAATATTCCCTAAACTGTATGGCATGGCTTATAGTTGGGGGAATGAAAGTTCAATTGCTTTGGCAGGACGTAAAGTAATCAGTGGTTATTTGGCCAAGAAAATGGAAAAATATATTATGGATTACAATCCAACAATGATCGTGTGTACTCACGCGACACCAGCAGGATTAGTTGCCCATCTAATTAAAAGGAACAAGCTGAACATTCCTGTATTGGCAGTGGTTACTGATTTTGTAGTACACCGCTTGTGGATTTACCCTGAAATAGAGCATTATATAGTAGCAAATGACAATATGCGTGATGTTCTTGTTAAACATGGTATTGGGGCCAATTGTATAGAAGTCATGGGGATTCCTGTAGATGAAAAATTTTCACTGGTGATAGACCCGCAACCCATCTTAACTGAGTTACAATTCAATACGCAGGTAAAAACTATTTTAATTGTGGGTGGGGGAACAGGCCTATTGCCGATGGATGATATTGTCGCCTGTTGTGAAAAAATTGCCATACCTCTTCAAATCATAGTAGTGACTGGTAATAATAAAAGTATCTATAATAAATTGCTTGCGTTACAGCCCACATTACGCAATAAAGTGCGAATTTTTGGTTATGTAGACAATATTAATGAATTAATGGCGATTTCTGATTTGATTATTTCTAAGCCAGGTGGTATGACGGTGGCAGAATCTTTATGCCAAGGATTGCCAATGCTGATTTACAGGCCCATTCCTGGACAAGAAGAAGCTAATACCAATTATCTTATCAAATGTCAGGCGGCGCTGCGCGCTGATTCTTTGGCGGAGATACAGGTGATGATCGGAAGATTATTTATTGAAGACCTCGAACAATGCAGTATATTGCAGCAAAATATGTTGGCCATTAGCCAACCGACTGCAGCTGTTATGATCGGGAAGTATATTCGTTCTCAAATTTGCGTAGCCAATACTAAAAAAAAGCTATAATTTTACAACAATTAGTGATCACTATACATATTTAACTAGATTGAGATACTTTTTTGTTGGTATCAAGATCTATATGTGCTATAATTACCCTTGTTTTATATTGCTATTTATTGGGAATAATAGGAATCGTTAATATCGTAATAGCAATAGCGGAGGATAAAATGAGCAAAATACACATCGCAGCATTACAAATGGTATCGGGGATTGGTAGTGCACGCATAAAGTCTTTAATCTCATTTTTTGGTAGCGCTGAGCTGGCTTGGCAGGCTAGTGGGCGTGATTTGTTTTTATGTGGATGCTTAGATGAAATAACTTATAATAAATTAATCATACATCGAGAAAATATAGATATATATAACTTAGCAGGTGAATGGGAAAAACGCGGTATTCATATTTGTGATCTACATGACCCTGCATATCCTCAATTACTCTTACAGACGTTTAATCCTCCCTATGTTCTATATTACAAGGGAAAATTACCCAATACTCAACACATGATAGCAGTTGTAGGAGCTAGACGTGCAACGCCCTATGGCAAAAATATTGCTCATCTGTTGTCCTCAGAACTTGCAGAAGCGGGAGTTTGGGTGGTGAGTGGTGCGGCTCGAGGGATTGATACAGCAGTCCATCAAGGGGCGCTAACGAAAGGGTATACAGTGGCAGTACTAGGCTCGGGCGTTGATGTTCATTATCCAGCCGAAAATGGCAAGTTATTTGCTCAGATTGCAGAATGTGGTGCACTTATTTCTGAATATCCTCCTGGTACAATGGCCCATCCAGGGAATTTTCCTGCACGAAATCGCATTATTAATGGTTTGTCCCGGGGTGTAGTCGTGGTTGAGGCTGCAGAAAAAAGTGGAGCATTGATTACAGCTGATTTTGCCTTAGAAGAAGGTCGTGATGTTTTTGCTGTGCCTGGTAGTATTTTTTCTGAGGTTAGCAAAGGTACCCATAGACTCATAAAACAAGGCGCAAAACTTGTTGATCGTGCGAGTGACATTCTAGAAGAATATCAGCTGGAGGGGAAGAAAAACGAGCAGGCAGTATTAGAATTAAGTGCAGAGGAAAAAACTGTGTATGAAGTTCTCACCTATGATACCCCAATTGGGATTGAAGATATTATAATGAAAGCTAAGTTGAATTTGGCAATCGTTACATATATATTATTACAACTAGAATTACGCGGATTAGCGATAGAGCATAGTGGTAAGCGTTATTTGCGTATCGCTAAGGAGGGCATTAAGTGAGTAAAGCATTAGTTATAGTAGAATCACCGGCGAAAGCAAAAACTATTGAAAAATTTTTGGGGAAAAATTATACAGTACGGGCTTCGATGGGACATTTACGAGACTTACCCAAAAGCCAGTTTGGTGTAGATATTGATAATGATTTTGCGCCTAAATACATCAATATTCGAGGTAAGGGCGATCTTATAAAAGCTCTTAAAAGTGCTGCTAAAGCGGCAGACAAAGTTTATCTCGCATCTGACCCTGACCGTGAGGGGGAAGCAATTGCTTGGCATTTAGCACATATTTTAAATATCTCGGAAGATCAGGCTTGTCGAATTGAATTTAATGAGATCACAAAAGCAACGGTTCAAAATGCCGTAAAGCATCCTCGGCCCATTAATATAGAGCAAGTAGATGCTCAGCAAGCCAGACGTTTATTAGATCGGATGGTGGGGTATCAGCTTAGTCCTTTATTATGGCGCAAAGTCCGCAAGGGGCTTAGTGCCGGACGGGTACAATCCGTTGCAGTAAGAATTATCTGTGACCGGGAAAAAGAAATTCAAGCCTTTGTATCAGAAGAATACTGGTCAGTAATTGCTAAAGTCCGGGAAAAACCAAAATCAGCACTATTCGATGCTCAGGTCATCTTGATTCATGGCGAAAAGGCCAAAATTGACAATGAAATGCAAGCTGAGAGTATTAAAGCGGAATTAGAACAGGCTGAATTTACAGTGGTTGATGTAAAAAAACGTGAACGGCGCCGTAATCCTGCCGCGCCATTTATTACGAGTAGTTTACAGCAAGAATCATCGCGAAAATTGGGTTTTACTTCCCGTAAAACCATGATGATTGCGCAACAATTATATGAAGGTTTAGAACTGGGTGGTTTAGGTCATGTCGGACTTATTACTTATATGCGTACCGATTCGGTACGGTTAGCTGAATCGGCGCAACAAGACATTCGTCATTATGTTGAAATAAAATATGGAAAAAACTATTTACCGGAAAAAAGCCCAGTGTATCTAAACAAAAAAGCTCAAGATGCACATGAAGCCATACGTCCAACTAATTTTGACTTATCGCCAGATAAATTAATTAAGTACCTTTCGAAGGAACAATTGCGATTATATACCCTCATTTGGGAACGAGTGATTGCCAGTCAAATGATAGCGGCGGTTTATGATACGTTAACTGTTGATATAAAGGCTAACGATTTTGGCCTGCGGGCTACTGGTTCTACGGTGAAATTTGCAGGTTTTATGGCGGTATATACGGAAAGCAAAGATGATGAAGAAAAAGAAAAAGACACGATTTTACCAGAGCTAGTGGTTGGGCAAACTTTAAAATTAGATAAGGTGCTCCCAAAACAGCACTTCACGGAACCACCTCCCCGCTATACAGAAGCAAGTTTAGTAAAGGTGTTAGAAGAGAAAGGTATTGGCCGTCCAAGTACCTATGCGCCTATTATTGAAACTATTTTAGCAAGGGGTTATGTAGTAAGGGTAGAGAAGAAGTTTCAACCTACGGAATTAGGATTTGTAGTGCTTGATTTATTAAAACAATATTTTAAAACCATCGTTGATGTTGAATTTACTGCAACTATGGAAAATAATCTGGATGCAATTGCTGATGGCAAGGGTTCAAGATTAGCTTTATTACGGGAATTTTACTCTTGGTTTGCGGTGGATTTGGCCCATGCAGAAGAAGAAATTGGTCATGTGGAACTTCCTGTAGAAATCTCAGATGTACAATGTGAAAATTGCGGAAAATATATGGTAGTCAAACATGGTCGCTTTGGTGATTTTTTGGCTTGCCCAGGTTTTCCAGAGTGTCGTAATACCAAGGCTATTTTGAAGGAAACAGGCGTACAATGCCATCGCTGTGGTGGTAGTATTGTTGAAAGAAAAACCAAGCGTGGCAAGATATTTTATGGTTGTCAGAACTATCCTACCTGTGACTTTATGACATGGGATATACCACTAAAAGAGAATTGCCAGACCTGCAACGCTTTCATGCTTCGTCACAATTTAAAGAATGGGCAATTTAGCACAGCGTGCAGTAATGAAAACTGTGTAACACGGCCGGTTGCTCCTCCCAAAAAAGTGAGGGCGGAGAAAAAAGCTGAGGAAGCGGTCGCAGCAAAGACGAAAACAAAGACGAAAGCAAAGCCTAAGAAAGAGTTGAAAGCCGCGACGAAAGATACTAAGGAAGTAAAAAGCAAAGCAAAGGCTGTACCTAAACGTAAAGCCGTAACTAGTGCTAAAGAAAAAAATAAGCCAGTGGAAATAATACAATCGGAGGAATAACAGTGTCTAAAGTAACAATTATCGGAGCAGGGTTAGCGGGTAGCGAGGCTGCTTGGCAAGTAGCTGAGGCTGGTTTTGACGTTGAACTATATGAAATGAGGCCAGGGGTGATGCCGCCAGCTCATCATACAGATCAATTTGCAGAATTGGTGTGTAGTAATTCCCTGCGAGGCGCGACCGTGGAAAATGCGGTAGGCTTACTAAAGGAAGAAATGCGTCGTTTAAATTCTTTAATTATAAAAGCGGCCGATGCCACAAAAGTTCCAGCCGGTGGTGCTTTGGCAGTTGATCGTGAGGCATTTAGTAAATATATTACAGACACTCTTAGAGAACATCCAAGGGTAAAAGTCATAAATGAAGAGGTAACAGTTGTGCCGTCGGCAACGCCTCTTATTATTGCCAGTGGACCATTAACATCACCAGCGTTATCAGAGGCAATTGGCAGTTTAACTGGTAGCCAATATTTATATTTTTATGATGCGGCGGCACCTATTCTCGTAGGGGAATCCCTAGATATGACAAAAGTATACAGGGCTTCACGTTATGGGAAAGGTGATGATGATTATTTAAACTGTCCCATGAATAAAGAAGAATATAATAATTTTTGGCAGGAATTAACCACGGCAGAAACAGTACCTGTTAAAAATTTTGAAAAGCCGATTTTTTTCGAAGGTTGTATGCCTGTAGAAGAAATGGCAAGTAGAGGAATTGATACATTGTTATTTGGTCCCCTCAAACCAGTGGGATTAGAAAATCCGGTCACTGGTGAACGACCCCATGCCGTGATACAACTACGACAAGATAACTTTGCCGCGACACTCTATAATATCGTTGGTTTCCAGACGCACTTAAAATGGCCTGAACAAGAAAGAGTTTTTCGGTTAATACCAGGGCTAGAAAAGGCTGAGTTTGTTCGTTTGGGTGTTATGCATCGTAATACGTTTATCAATTCGCCTAAGGTATTGTGTTCCACATTACAAATGATCGATCATCCTGAGGTGCTGTTTGCGGGACAAATAACTGGTGTCGAGGGTTATGTTGAGTCAGCGGCATCCGGATTGGTTGCAGGCTTGAATACTGCGCGGCTACTTGCAGGTGATGAGCCGGTCGTATTTCCCAAGGAAACAGCCCATGGTGCTTTGTGCCAATATATTACAAATACAGATGCTAAACATTTTCAACCGATGAACATCAATTTTGGACTTCTACCAACTCTAGAAGAAAGAATCAGGGATAAAAAAGTAAAAAATGGGTTGATTGCGCAGCGTGCTTTGTTAGAATTAGAAACATTTAAAGAGAATTTGAAGAAAAAACTTGTATAAATTATAAAAATATGTTATTATAAAGGAATAGGTTTGGTTACATGTTTCAACAAAAAAGTATAAGTGCCTTTCTACATAATATTGTTATTAGTGTGGTTTATTATTATGAAATTGTTATTACAACAGATACAGCGAAGTATGCTATAAATGGTTGAAAACGCCTCACAACACACCGTAATGAATTATCTGGCAGATGTTAAGACCTTTATTTGCTGAATTACAAAGTGTTGTGAGGTGCTTTTTTCGCTCTTGTAATTTACAAGGAGTAAAAACTGTGCATTGGCAAATAGAAGAGTGTAGGAGGTGGTTGTTATCTTTCATGCTACAACAATTATCGCTGTAAAACATCAAGGTAATACAGCGGTTGCTGGAGACGGACAGGTCACTTTTGGCGGAAATACTGTTATGAAACATAATGCTAAAAAAGTCCGCCGTTTATATCATGGTAAGGTTTTAGCTGGATTCGCTGGTTCAGTAGCGGACGCATTTACATTGTTCAGTAAATTCGAAATCAAATTAGAAGAGTTTAATGGGAATTTAATGCGTGCGGCAGTGGAGTTGGCCAAAGAGTGGCGGATGGATCGAGTTTTGCGAAGATTGGAAGCATTACTCATTGTTACTGATGTAGAACATATGTTAATTATTTCAGGGAATGGTGAAGTTATTGAACCTGATGATGGTGTCACCGCTATTGGATCAGGAGGGGCCTATGCCTTGGCTGCCGCTCGAGCTTTGGTTACACATTCCGATTTATCTGCATCTGAAATTGCCAGAGAAGCACTCCAAATTGCATCAACTATTTGTGTTTACACAAATGATCATATTACAGTTGAGGAGTTATAAGAAAAGCGTTAGCCTTCTGAGGTCAAAAAATGGACGGAAGCTGTGGTTTTTCTTACTTGGATTCAAGAAAGTATGATACTTTCTGATTCTTTGAAAAGGAGTGATGATGTTGACGGAGATGACACCTAAGCAAATTGTGGTGGAATTAGACAAATATATTATCGGGCAACAACAAGCAAAGAAATCAGTAGCAATCGCATTACGTAATCGTTGGCGTAGTAAACAATTAACAGCTGATCTCAAAGAGGAAATAATCCCTAAAAATATACTAATGATTGGTCCCACAGGCGTTGGTAAAACAGAGATCGCTAGGCGATTAGCTAAGTTAGTGAATGCTCCCTTTGTGAAGGTCGAAGCGACTAAATTTACTGAAGTTGGTTATGTGGGTCGAGATGTGGAATCCATGATCCGCGACTTAGTGGAGACGGCCATTCGAATGGTAAAACAAGAAAGAATGTTAGAAGTAACTGATAAGGCTCATAAATTTGCCGAAGAACGCATAGTGGAGTTTTTTGTGCCTTCGGTCAAAAAAAAATCTGCGCGTAATCCTTTTGAGATCATATTTGGTGGAACCACCTCAACAAATGAGGAGGAACTAAAAAATATAGCAATGGATGAGACACAAAACCATGAATCTAACTATGAATATTGGAAGAAACGTTTGGCTAATGGGGAATTAGAGGCCGAAGTGATTGAAATAACCGTAGAAGATAGTGGGAATCCTATGATGGCGGCTTTTTCTGGATCGGGTATTGAAGAGATGGGGATCAATATTCAAGATATGCTGGGAAGTTTCTTACCCAAAAAACAAAAAAGCCGTAAAGTAACAGTTGCTAATGCTAGGAAGGTGTTCATTCAGGAAGAAGCGCAAAAGCTGATTGATATGGATGAGGTTATCAGTGTTGCTCTTGATTTAGCTGAAAATTGTGGAATTATCTTTTTGGATGAAATTGATAAGATCGTGGGACGCAGCCATTCTTCAGGACCGGATGTGTCCAGAGAAGGTGTGCAACGTGATATTTTGCCGATTGTTGAAGGTTCTACTGTAATTACCAAATATGGATCGTTGAAAACCGATCATATTTTATTTATGGCAGCAGGTGCTTTTCATACGGCGAAACCATCTGACCTTATTCCGGAACTTCAAGGGCGTTTTCCGATTCGAGTAGAATTGACTAATTTATCCAAAGAAGATTTTATGCAAATTCTAACTGAACCGACCAATGCGCTGATCAAGCAGTATATTAGCTTGCTTGGTACTGAAAACATAAAAATAGAATTTACCCTTGATGCTATTGAAAAATTAGCAGAAATTGCTTTTCAGGTCAATGCACAAACGGAAAATATCGGTGCACGGCGTTTGCATACAATTATGGAAAAATTATTAGAAGATTTAGCATTTGATGCTCCTGAGATAATGGAAACCGTAATTGTTATTAATCAAGAATATGTCAATGCTAAATTGGCACATATCGTAATTGATCAAGATTTAAGTCATTTTATTTTATAATTTAGGTTATTAAACCTAATGAAAGGCAGGAGAAATTATTGTGATAACATTGTTAGAACGTACTCGCAGAATTAATAAATTACTACAAAAATCCGAAAAAGTGGAGTATAACGAAATTTCCACGTTGCTTACTAGTGTAATGGGGGCTAATGTATATATTGTCAGCAAAGAAGGCAAAGTATATGGATATGCCTTAGTAGATAATTTTGAATGCGATTTAATGCGCGATAAAGTATTAAGTCCAGGATTTTTTCCAGAAGCTTACGTGGAGTGGTTGCTTAGAGTCAATGAAACTTCACCCAATCTAACTCTTGCTGGTGGAATGTGCTCCTATAGTGAGAACACGGAATGTATGTTTAGTGACAAGTTTACTACAATTGTACCGATTCATGGTGTAGGTGAACGAATTGGTACTTTGATTGTTGCTAAGTTTCATGTTGAGTTTAATGCCGATGACCTTATTTTAGCGGAATATGGTGCTACTGTTGTAGGGATGGAAATTCTAAGAGATCGCAGTGGTAAAATTGAGGAAGAAGCTCGTAAAAAAGCTACCGTTCAAGTGGCATTAGGTACCCTTTCTTATTCCGAACTCGAAGCTGTCATCCATATTTTAAACGAATTAGATGGTAGCGAAGGACTGTTAGTTGCTAGTAAAATTGCCGATCGTGTTGGCATTACGCGTTCGGTAATTGTCAATGCTTTGCGTAAGTTTGAAAGTGCAGGAGTTATTGAATCTAAATCCTTGGGTATGAAAGGGACTTATATTAAAGTCTTGAACGATCGTTTATTTGATGAATTGAAGAAACTTAAAAAATAACAATAAGTAAGTAATGACATGTAATTGATAAAAAAGACAAATTAACCTTTAGGTGGTTATTTTGTCTTTTTTTATTATGTAAACAAGAAGAGAAAATAACTACCTTCCATTAATGGAAATATATTTTGATTAAAAAAATTAAAATAAATGTAAGAATTTGTTGTTAATAAAGGAATTTCAATAGTTATGTAGAAAATATAATAAGATGAGTATCTCTGTAGAGATATGTGTTATGTATTGTAGAATTACAAATGAGTAAGGAGGAACCATGGTTTTAGATTCTATCTTATCATCATCCCGGGCTATGGTATTAGAGCAAGCGTTGTCTGCGGCTTCGCTTAGGCAGAAAACGATCAGTAATAATATTGCTAATGTTAATACTCCAGATTACAAAAAAAGTGAAGTATTATTTGAAGATATGCTGCAAAACGCTATGAGCGGTGATAAAATGCCAATGATGCAAACCAATGCACGACATTTATCGCCACAACAGGCCGGTATTCCTACTCCTAAAATTATGGTTAGTACTAATACCTCAATTAGAAAAGATGGTAACAATGTAGATATTGATGTCGAAATGGCGAATTTAGCTAAAAATAGTATTTATTATAATGCCGTGGTACAACAATTAAGTAGTTATTATTCAGGACTTAAATCGGTAATAAAAGAAGGGAGATAATGGAGTATGGGAATGTTTGGTGCTATTGATTCAGCAGCATCAGGGTTAACGGCGGAAAGACTGAGAATGGATGTTATATCGAATAATATTGCAAATGTTAATACAACTCGTACAGCTGAAGGTGGAGTCTATAAGAGGCAAATGGTAGTGTTTGGCTCCCGGTCGGCAAATGCACCTAGTTTTTCGCAAATTTTATCGGAAAAATTAGATGCTGGCAGTGGGGTTAGAGTATTAGGAATTACTAAAGATAATTCACCAACTCGTAAAATTTATGATCCAACTCATCCTGATGCCAATGCAGATGGCTATGTGGAAATGCCGAATGTTAATGTTGTTAGCGAAATGGTTGATATGATTAGCGCTACGCGGGGCTATGAGGCGAATGTTACAGTGATAAATGCGGCTAAAAGTATGGCTCTTAAAGCATTAGAAATAGGCAAGTAAGTAGGAGTGGTGAATGATGCGTATTGAAACACTGAAGTTAATGCCTGTTAGCTCAAAAGGTATTGAGCCAGTAACATCCCCAACTGAGGGGGGGAATAAGAGCTTTAGTGAATTTCTGACTGATGCTCTTGGTGAAGTTAACAAACTACAAGCAACCTCTGCGAAGGCTTCCTTCGATTTAGCGGCAGGTACGATTCAAGATGTTTCTCAAGTGACGATTGCTACTGAAAAAGCAAATATCGCACTGCAACTAACGATGCAGGTGCGTAATAAAATGATTGATGCATATCAGGAAGTTATGCGTATGCAGGTGTAAGTGAATGATATTTTTGTCAATGTGAAAGGGTGGAGACAATGGCAGAATGGAAAGAGCAGTCTCTGCGCTTGTGGCAAAACCTCGGGAAAAAACAAAGGTATATGATCCTCGGTTCGGCCATACTTATATTTACAATTATTTTAGCGTGGAGTTTTTGGTGGGGTGGTCGGCCAGATCTTGTACCTTTATTTACTGATTTAGAAGCCAAAGATGCTGGTGAAATTATCGGGAAATTGAAAGAGATGAAAGTTAGCCATGAAATTGGTGCTAATGGCACTGCAATTATGGTTCAGTCTAAAGATGTATATCGCGTTAGGCTGGAATTGGCTAGCCAGGGTCTGCCACGAGGCAATAAAGGGTTTGAAATATTTGAGCAAAGTAAATTTGGTGCTACGGAATTCCAGAATAAAGTAAATCTAATACAAGCCTTACAAGGGGAATTGGCACGTACGATTGAAGAAATGCCGGAAGTAGAGAAAACCAGGGTTCACATTGTACTATCTGAGGACAGTTTGTACAAGAAAAACGAAAAACCGGCAACGGCTTCAATTATGCTTAAGTTGCGGCCAGGCGCTCAATTATCGAAGGAACAAATTAAAGGGGTTGTAAATTTAGTAGCCCACAGCATTCAAGGACTTAAACCGGAAAACGTTACAGTCATTGATCAAATGGCTCATGTTTTGAATGAGCAAAATGATGCTGCTGGCCTTGCTGCTTCGGGCACGTTAACGCAAATTGAAATGACTAAGAAAGTACAGGAAGATTTGCAGAAAAATTTACAATCTTTATTGGAACAAGTGTTAGGGCCTAATAAAGCTGCAGCACGAGTCAATGTTGAATTAAGCTTTGACCAACGTACGACGGATAAGCAAGTTTTCGAACCAGTAGTTGATGATAAAGGTATCGTAAGAAGTTCGCAAGAAGTTAATGAAAAATTTAAGGGAACTTCACCGAATCCTGCTAGTGGGGTGCCGGGAACGACTTCTAATATACCTGGTTATGTAACCAATAGTGCTACGCAGCAGTCTGATTATGAGAAAAAGGACGTTACGCGCAATTATGAAATAAATGAAACAAAAGAAAAGGTAATAGCTACGCCAGGATCTGTAAAAAGATTAACCGTTGCTGTGTTAGTTGATTCTAGTGTCAATAAAGCCCAACAGGACAGCCTTGCGAAGACGGTTGCATCAGCAATCGGTGTAAATCCGGCTAGAGGTGACACTGTTTCTGTGGAAAGCATAGCATTTAACACGGAAGCATTTGATAAGCAACGTCAAGAAGAACTAGATTATGAAAATCAGCAGAAGCAAGCTTTATGGCTGAAGATTGGACTCGCTGTACTAGTTGTATTAGTCATTTTATATTTAGTTCGTATGTCTAGCCGCCGTCGACAAAAAGAAGCAGAAGCGCTAGTAGAAGCAGAAGCGTTGAATACTGCGCAATTAGCGGATTTTGATACTGAATCAATGACCGAAGATCAAAGAACGCCGCAAGATAAGGCCCGAGACGAACAACGTCAAGAAATTGAAAGAATGGCGAAGGCCAAACCGGAAGATGTAGCGCAATTGATTAAAGTATGGTTATCTGAAGAGTAATGGGGGTGAGTGAGTGTACCAATCAAATGAAATGAGTAATAAGCAAAAAGCGGCAATTTTATTGATCGCCCTCGGCCCTGATATTTCATCAAGTGTTTTTCAATATTTGCGTGAAGAGGACATCGATAAATTAACCCTTGAAATCGCCAATCAGCGCCAAGTTCCGCAAGAACAAAAGGATAAAATATTAACTGAATTTCATCAGATGTTAATTGCTAAAGAACATCTTTCTACAGGGGGATTAGAGTATGCACGCGAACTGTTAGAAAAAGCGTTAGGTGCTGATAAAGCATTAGCAATTATTAATCGTCTGACGTCAAGCTTGCAGATTAGACCTTTCGATTTTGCTCGTAAGACAGATCCTGCTCAATTGTTGAATTTTATCCAAAATGAACATCCTCAAACCATGGCGCTGATTATGTCTTATTTACAACCAGAACAATCAGGCGTGATTTTGTCTTCGTTGCCGCCTGATCGTCAGGTTGATGTAGCGAAACGCATTGCAACAATGGATCGCACTTCGCCCGATGTACTTAAAGATGTTGAACGCATTCTAGAACGGAAGTTATCGTCCCTTGTTACCCAAGATTTTACAGCTGCTGGTGGCGTAGACGCTATTGTTGAGGTATTAAATAGAGTTGACCGCACAACAGAAAGAACCATTATTGAAAACTTAGAGATTCAAGATCCTGAACTTGCTGAAGAAATTAAGCGGCGTATGTTTGTCTTTGAAGACATTGTCTTGCTGGACGATCGGTCGCTCCAGTTGGTATTGCGTGAGATTGAAAGTAAAGAGTTGGCATTGGCACTTAAAGCTTCATCGAGTGAAGTTGGTGAAAAAATCTATAAAAATATGTCAAAACGTGCGGCCGATATGTTGCGGGAAGAAATTTCTTATATGGGACCTGTACGTATTCGGGATGTAGAAGAGTCCCAGCAGAAAATAGTTAATGTGATCCGTCGTCTTGAAGAATCAGGTGAAATCGTTGTGGCACGTGGTAAAGGGGACGAATTAATTGTCTAGAATAATAAAATATGTTCAGATGCAAGAAGCCCCAGTTGTAATTGAGAGCACTTTTGCGATTCCGAAAATTCATATTCCGATTCCAGCAGTGGATGACGAGATCGATAACGTGAATCAGGAAGCAAATGAGGAAGCTGCAAATATTATCGCACAAGCTAAACTGGCTGCCCAGCAGTGCATAAATGAAGCTCAGCAACAGGCGGTAGAAATAAAACAACGGGCCCATGATGAAGGTCGCTCCCAAGGTTATCAGCAAGGTAATCAGGAGGGATATGAGGATGGTTATAAGCTGGGACTTACGCAAGGACAACAGGCTGGACATCTTGAAATGGAGCAGGCGATTGCAGAAGCGATTGCCAAAACACAACAAATGTTGGACGCTAGTGAGCAAGAAGCAAAGAAAATATTGTTTGAGGCTGAAAGGCAAATTATTGATATTGCATTAGCTATTGCTCGGAAAATTATGGCATATGAAATTGCTGAAAATCCGATGGTTGTTCTACCCTTGGTTAAAACAGCTTTGCAAAAAGTAAGTGATCAAGAAGACGTTGTGATTCGCGTTAGCATTGATGATTTTGATTCCGTGCTGATGGCTAAAAAAGATTTACAAACCATGGTTGGCAGGGAGTATGCTTTGAAAATAATCGTTGACCAGACAATTGAAAGTGGTAGCTGTATCATTGATACTTCTTATGGTGTAGTGGATGCTAGAATTGATACTCAGTTTGAAACCATTAAAAAAGCATTGCAAGGAGTAGCATAGTGAGTATCTTTAATGCTGATAAATATTTAAATGTAATCAGTAGTATAGAATTGATGAAAATTGGTGGTAAAATAACGCAAATTGTGGGCCTGGTAATTGAGTCCCAAGGTCCTAGTGTAAATTTAGGCGATTTATGTTATATTTGTCCTAGAAATGCTGGGGAGGTTATTCCTGCTGAAGTGGTAGGTTTTAGGGATAATCGAGTATTATTAATGCCGATTGGCGAAATGCAGGGTATTGGTCCAGGATGTGAAGTAATTTCTGCTCATCAAACATTAAAAGTAAATGTAGGAAAGCAGTTGTTAGGGCGTATCTTAGATGGGTTGGGCAACCCTATTGATGGCAAGGGGCCGTTGAGCGCAAATGAAGAATATCCCTTACATGAAATCCCACCTCATCCCTTAGCACGTTTGCGTATTTCTGATAAATTATCGGTTGGTGTAAGGGTAATTGATGGTTTGCTAACATTAGGGAAAGGGCAACGGGTTGGTATTATGGCTGGCAGCGGTGTTGGTAAAAGTACATTGCTTGGGATGATTGCTCGTAATACCGAAGCCGATGTTAACGTAATTGCTCTTGTTGGTGAACGAGGAAGAGAAGTTAGGGAATTTATCGAACGTGATTTGGGAGAGGAAGGATTAAAACGGTCGGTGGTAGTAGTGGCTACCTCCGACCAACCAGCCCTGGTACGTATAAAAGGAGCCATGACTGCCACGGCAATTTCTGAATATTTTCGTGCGCAAGGATTAGATGTTGTGCTAATGATGGATTCGGTTACAAGGTTTGCCATGGCTCAAAGGGAAGTGGGGTTGACGATTGGTGAACCACCAGCAACTCGTGGTTATACACCATCAGTCTTTGCCATGTTGCCAAAATTATTAGAACGCTCTGGAACTGGTGATCGGGGGTCAATAACAGGTATCTATACGGTGTTAGTAGACGGTGACGATATGAATGAACCAATTGCTGATGCGGTGCGTAGTATTTTAGATGGCCACATTGTATTGTCACGTAGTATTGCCGCGAAGAACCATTATCCGGCGGTTGATGTGCTAGCGAGTGTGAGTAGGGTAATGTCTGAAATTGTAGAGCCTAATCATAACAGGGCCGCACAGAAAATGCGATCACTGATGGCGATTTATCGAGAAGCGGAAGATCTTATTAATATCGGTGCTTATGCCACCGGCAATAACGAGAGTATCGATCGGGCGATTGCCAAAATAGATGAGATAAAAGCTTTTTTGCAACAAGATGTACATGAAAAAATTACCATTGATGAAACCATTTCCAGATTGTTGATGTTGCTCGAATGAAACCATTTAAATTTAGGTTAGATGCACTACTGGAATTTAGGAAGATGCAAAAACAACAAGTGGAAACTATATTTTTAAAGGCGACCAATCAGTTGCGTATTGAAAAAGAATCATTGGTGAATTTGGAGAGTAAGTTGCAGGAAAATGTTATATTATTACGCGCTGAGCAACAACAGGGTGTATCAATTGAAAAATTAAAGTTTTTTGGATATTATTTTGAGAAAATCAATAAAGATATTGCCGAGCAAATTGCTTCTGTGGCCCAAGTGGAAGCATACTGTCAAAAATGTTTACAGGACCTTACAGAAGCACAGAAAAATTATAAGATTGTAGAAAAATTTCGCGAAAAAAAATTACATGATTACCAGATTGAAGCACTTGATGCAGAGCAAAAGCTTTTGGATGAAATAGGCTTACAAATTTATATACGAGGGAAATAAGGTGAGTGGATGCAAGGGATAACTGAAATTTTACAACGCATGAATGCAATTGAGTTGAGATTTCAAAATTCGCCGAGACCAATTGAGAGCTTTTCAGCGGTCTTAGCTGGTGAACAGGCAAAAAATTCTAGTGTTACACCAAGTAAGGCGGTGGTTGAGAAGAATTTTGCTTCAGACGACATTAGTAAAATTATTCAATTTGCTGCCCAAAAGTATGGGGTTGATCCTAAGCTTGCGATGGCTGTGGCTAAGGTTGAGTCAAACCTACAGCCTGCTGTAGTTTCACCAGTTGGCGCAGTTGGTGTCATGCAGCTTATGCCTGAAACCGCCCAGGGTCTTGGTGTTCATAATAGCAAAGATCCTCGGGAGAATGTTGATGGTGGTGTGCGTTACTTAAAACAATTGATGAATACTTTTGACGGAGATGTTACAAAAGCAGTGGCTGCATATAATGCTGGGCCAACGGCGGTACAAAAATATAATGGTACACCTCCTTATTCAGAAACACAGAATTATGTGACAAAAGTAATGGCACTGTATAAATAAGCAGTAGCCTTGTTTTTACAGTTTTCGATAGGAGGTATAAAACCGTGCCTGAGAAATTGAAACCTAATAATAAAATTAAAGATGACAAGCAGCCTGATAAAACGGATAAACCAGTCGGAAATCTTAAGAAAAAAACGGGCAAAGCATTTAAAGTCATATTAATTATGTTGGTCGTATTGATCCTTGCTGCGACGAGTTTCGCTGTGGGAATTTATTTGAAATTTATTGACGTACAAGCATTGGCACAAAAATGGAAAATTAATGAATATCCAATAGTGGGTAAATATTTTTCTGAACCAAAAACTAATTTTGAACCAGTTGAGTTAGATCCGCAAAATCCTGGGGCAGCACCCCAGGATCCTAATGCATCTCCAGTGTTACCTGCAGTGCCTCCTGTAATACCGTCAGCAGTTCAACCAGAGGCAATGTTGCCAGCAAATCGGGTCATTGATGATGCTGAATTGCAGAAACAGGCTAAGATCAAGCAACAGGAAGAAGCTAAGCGTATTTCAAAATTAGCTAGATTATATGATGCTATGAAGCCTGATGAGGCAGTGGTTATTTTAAATAAAATGGATGATGCGACGGTTTTGGTTATTCTGGGTAAAATGGATGAAGATCAAGTTGCGAAAATCATGCCATTGTTTGATGCACAACGTGCAGCGCTTCTTTCACAAAGTATGTTGAGTGGTAGAAGTAACAATTAACTTTGTGTAGCAGGAGTAGGTTGTGATAATCGCGAAGTGGTAGTGAAAGGAGGTGAAAATATGGCTGTAATGCTAAACATGATACCAGCAGAGTTGAAACCAATGCCTACAGCTTCAAGTAATAATAAGAAGAGTGGCAATCATGGTGATAAGTCGAAAATTGGTTTTGCTAAAAAATTAGATTTAGAAACCGACAAAAACGGTTTAGATGGTGATTCTAAAATCAAAAGTGATGATAACGCGCAATTAATGGCAGCTATGGCGGGGATAATCCCACCAGCGATTCTGAATCTAGTACCAGCAACACAAGTTACGGCTGACAGCAAGGGTGGTAGTGGCAGCGCGCAAAACCAGTTAGTTGCTGGACCTAACCCTTTACAGACGCCGTTAACTGGGGTAGCGCCGAATGCGACCCAGTCACAGCTAACTGAGGTAGCACCGAATGCGATCCAGCCACAGTTAACTGGGATAGCACCAAATGCGACCCAGCCACAGTTAACTGGGATAGCACCGAATGCGACCCAGCCACAGTTAACTGGGATAGCACCAAATGCGACCCAGTCACAGTTAATTGGGGTAGCACCGAATGCGACCCAGTCACAGTTAACTGGGGTAGCACCGAATGCGATCCAGTCACAGCTAACTGGGGTAGCGCCTAATGCTTTGCAATCACAGCTAACTGGGGTAACGCAAAATGTCTCACAGTTACAGTTAGCTACAGTAGCGCCTAACGCCTCGCAGTTACAATTAGCTGTGGTAACGCCGAAAGTAGCGGACACAACGCAAGTTGTAGTGCCGGGTACATCTCAAAATCAGTTGGTTTCTATGGGGCCTGGTGGAACTATTTCTAAGACTGGGTTGAACGACATGGATGCTTTACAAAGTCCATTAACAGGAATGACAGTAAAAAAGGGTACAGTAAATCCACAAGTGGATAGTAAACAGTTAGGAACTTTTACGGCGTTAAATACCCCGAATCAAGTCCAACTGCAAATGCAAAACCAATCCATTCTTGGGCAGGCTCAAGTGACAGAGATTGCAGGAAAAAACACAGATATGCTAAGCACTAATCCAGTTTTGTCTAAGACCGTCATTTCTTCTTCTTTATTAGGTAGTTTGAATAATACAGGTAAGAATAATGGCAAACAAGTTGACGGTACAAAAGCGGCAACGATCCCCGTGAATGTTGGGGAGAATAGCCTTGGGATGATGGATGCTTTCCAGGTTAAACCCATATTATCATCGCAAGAGGCAGTAACGATTATTGATACAGTTTCAAGTGCTAACAAGGAAAAGCAAGCTGCAATTTTGCCTAAGACTCCAGTAGCAGATGCAGATGTTTTTGCTAATTTATTAAGCCAACAGGGAATGAAAATCGAAAATCAAACGGTGACGGATGTAAAATCAGTGCCATCACAACCAGTAGCTGATCCTTATCATATTGCCTCGCAAATTATTGATCAAGCTCATCTAGTTGCCGGGGCTAAGAATACGGAAATGATTATTCAACTAAAGCCGGAACATCTGGGGGAATTAACATTTAAAGTAAGTGTTGAGGGTGGTGTCGTTAGTGCCAGCTTCCATTCTAACAATCCAGAAGTTCGCAGTATAATTGAATCATCCTTATATCAGTTGAAGCAAGAGATGTTTAACCAAGGTTTAAAAGTTGATAATGTGGGTGTGTATGCTGGTTTAGGACAATTTTTTTCTAACGGTCAGCAATCTAGAAGTAATCAACAACCTGTTGTGAAACATCAGAATAAGAAAACAGAGGAAGATTTCCGTGAAGCCCTTGACGCAACTGATTCAGTAGGCAAAGTATTAAATACGACCGAAGTCGATTATCGTGCATAACAGAGGAGTGGTCAACGATGTCAATTGTCGATGCTACAGCAAATGCAAGCGCAACTACCAATACAAGCGCAACTACCAATACAAAGGCTACTACTACCGTAACCAATAATCAAAATGGTTTAGGTAAAGATGATTTTTTGAAATTATTAATGACTCAGATGGAAAATCAAGATCCGACAAAACCGATGGATGATACCGCAACCATTGCACAATTAGCTCAATTTTCGAGTCTGGAGCAAATGCACAATCTAAATACATCAAACCTTGCTACGCAAGCGAATAGTATGATTGGTAAAAATATAACATGGACAGATACGGACAGTGTAATGCAAACTGGTACGGTTACAGGAACTAAGTTTGTTACAGGCCAGCCACCGACATTAATGGTTGGAAATCTTAGTGTACCACTAGTTGGAGTTACTGAAGTTACTGAAAATTCTCAAGCTCTACAAGCTCCACAAGTTGCTCAAACTCCATCCACTCTACAAACTACTCAAGTTCCTCAAAGTTCTCTAATTTCTCCCAAGCCTCAAATTACTAAAACAACCCCAATTGTTCAAAAGCCCAAAGCTGCCTCAATTTCTCAAGTAGCTCAAACACCTAAGATTTCTCAAATATCCCAAGCCCCTCAAGTTCCTCAAGTTCCTCAAGTCGGGGAGTGAGTAAAAGGAGGAGTGTTTGATGGAGAATAGTCGTATATATTATTCACCACAACCTATTTTACCGAGTAAGACAACAGGTTTTTCTGCCAGCAGTAAAATGGTAAACAATTCAATCGATAATAAAATACCGTTTACTCAGGTGCTTGCTCAGGAGTTAAATAGTGTACAATTTTCACAACATGCTTTGGAACGTTTGCAAGCTCGTAATATTAAGCTGGGACAGGGAGAATTGGTAAAATTAAATAATGCCATTAACAAGGCTGCTGAGAAAGGTGCTAAGGAGTCAGTGGTATTTATGAATAGCAATAATGTGGCCTTAGTGGTAAGTGTAAAAAACAAAACAGTAATTACTGCCATGGATGGTGCTAGTATTAAGGATAATATTTTTACTAATATTGATAGTGCGGTAATGATATAAGGCTGGACCTCTTGAGGAAGCCTTGGGCTGCTGATTGATTGATGCAGTCATAACCCTAAAATAAAAAGAAGTGAGGTCATGTAATTATGATGAATGCATTATGGTCTGGTGTTTCTGGTTTGAAAAATCATCAAACTAAAATGGATGTTATCGGAAATAATATTGCCAATGTAAATACTGTAGGCTTTAAAAGTAGCCGTGTTACTTTTCAAGATATGTTGAGTGATACCATGCAAAGTGCAGGTAGTCCTTCTGGAAATATTGGCGGTGTTAATCCTTTGCAAGTAGGTATGGGGATGTCAGTGGCCAGTATTGACACGATATTTACGGATGGTGCTCCTCAGGCTACTGGCAAGCAGACTGATTTAGCAATTTCGGGACAAGGCTTTTTTCAAGTGTCTAATGATGGTGGGGTTACGAAAAAATACACACGCGATGGTGCTTTTGATTTTGATACAAACGGTGATTATATCGTGCCTAGCACAGGTTATAAAGTTATGGGCTATCAGGTTGATTCTGCTGGTAATCCAACTGGCAGTCTAGCAGCGGTCAATATTCCTAAGACTGATACTATGCCAGCCAAAGCATCAACAAAAATGATCTTTAATGGTAATTTATTAGCAAGCGCAACAGTTGCAGTTCCTGCTACCTCTGCTGCCTTAAATGCAGCCAGATCGGCCAGTGCAGCTGCTTCTGGAGCTGCAGCGATTACGGTACCTGCTCCAGCTACAGCGGCAAGTGTAGCCGCAGCGGTAGCTGCCAGTGTAGGCGTTACACCAGCAGAGACAGCAGTCGCTACTGCTGCAGCTGCTGCTCCGGGATCTAGTGCCGCAAGTGTAGCCAAAGCCATGGCAGCGCATTTAACCAAAGCCAAGGATGCAGCGAGTGCCAGTTCTGATGTTCCGACGACGTTTAAGGTATTCGATTCATTAGGAACTGGCTACGATTTGAATGGAACAATGGAGAAAATTGGACCCAATACATGGACATTTACACCAGTTGGGACAATTGTTGATCCAGCAACAGGTGCAACCATTGCCAAAGTTTCAACAACCCCAGCGAATTCTTCAGTAACAATTAACTTTAACCCTGCTACTGGTACATTTAGTAGTAGTAGTATGGGTGCTGGTGGTGCTGCCGCAGCCGGTAAAGGTGCTGCTCCAGCGCCTGCAGCAAGTGGTGCAAAGGGTGCTGCTAGCTCTAGTCCTGCTGGTTCAGGCTTTAGTATTACGATTACACCTACAGGTAGTCCTACTTCATTCACAGTAAATCCTGATTTCTCAGCCATGACCCAATATGATAGTCCATCTACTGCTGCACCGTTTAGAACAGATGGCTATCCTGCTGGTAGTTTGGCTAAATTAACCGTAAGTTCTACTGGCATGTTTGTAGCGGCGTATACCAATGGACAAACAGCAAATAAAGCACAAGTTGCCTTATTTAACTTTAATAATCCAGGTGGTTTAGAAAAAGCTGGTGGAAATATGTATCTAGAATCAAATAACTCAGGTGTTGCTAGGAAAGACGAAGTTAGTTCAGTTAATTCTGGTAGTCTAGAAATGTCTAATGTGGATTTAGCAGCCCAATTTAGTGATATGATTGTCACTCAGCGTGGTTTCCAAGCTAACTCAAAAACAATCACGACAGTTGATACTATGTTAGAAGAATTGGTAAATCTCAAACGGTAATAAAAAAAGGGGGGCACGCCCCCCCTAAATTGATATCGAAAATTTAAGGAGGTTATTTTATGATAAAAGTAGCACGTCTTAAATCACAGGAAGAGTACATTTTGAATGCAGAATTAATTGAAACCATTGAAGAAACTCCGGACACGGTGATTACATTGACGAGTGGGCGAAAATTGATTGTTGAAGAATCAATGGATGAATTAGTAAGGAAGATAATGGACTATCGTCGTGCGATTTTGGGTAAATTCCGTTAGGAAATTTATTTTGAAATATAGAATGATAGTTAGGTTAGGATGGAGGTGTAGCAGTGGCTGAGGGTGGAAAAAAGTTTCCGATGATGCTTATCGCTGGAATGATTGTATTTGGCCTATTATTGGCTGGCGGTATTTCTTATTTTATTGCGACCAAAATTGTTGCTGATAAAGGAGGAACTGAGAAGAAGGTTGCTCAACATGAACCAGGAACCTTTATGAGATTGGGTGATCCTAAGGATGGCTTAATTATTAATATTGGTGGCCTAAATAGTGGTCGTTATTTAAAAATTGGCCTGATTGTCGAATTAAAGCCTGTGAAGGACGCACCAGCTCCTGGTGGGAAAATGCCTTCCCTTGAAGAAATAAAAATTCTTGACACTGCCGTATATGTGTTACGGTCACAAAAAATTGAAGATTTTGATCCACTTAAACAGGAGCAGTTAAAAGAACTGTTGAAGAATGAAATTAATAAAGCATTTGGTGAAGAGAAGGTTTATGAAGTATATATTACCAACTTTGTGTTACAGTAGATTTCAGGAGAGGTAATGTATTATAATACTTATCAAAGCAGTCTAGAAAGGGGGTGGAGTATTGGCAGGAGATGTATTATCCCAATCTGAAATTGATGAATTATTATCTGCTTTGTCAACTGGTGTAGTATCTGCGGAAGAAATTAAAGATGAACAGAAGCAAAGAAAAATTAAGAGTTATGATTTCAAGAGACCGGATAAGTTTTCAAAAGATCAGATTCGAACTTTATATATGTTGCATGAACATTTTGCCCGCCTGACGAACACGTACCTTTCTGGTAGTCTTAGGACAATTGTCCACATCGACGTTGCGTCTGTCGATCAGTTGACTTATGAAGAATTTATTCGATCGTTGCCCAATCCTAGTGTTATCGGGGTCTTCAAAATGGCCCCACTGAAAGGTAATGCAATATTGGAGGTTAATCCCAATGTTGTATTTTCGATTATTGATCGATTATTCGGCGGTCCTGGTTTGCCACCAGCAAAGAATCGTGCGTTGACAGATATTGAAGACGCGATTATTCGGCGGGTTATTAATAAAACACTAGAATGTTTCCAAGAAGCGTGGAAACAAGTTGTTGCTCTTGAACCTAGGCTAGAAGTAATAGAAACAAATCCTCAATTTACGCAGATTGTGCCGCCAAATGATATGGTAGTTATTATAACGCTGCATATTAAGATTGGTCAGGCGGAAGGGTTAGTGAATCTCTGTATACCGTATTTAGTGGTTGAACCAATTATGTCTAAGTTGACAACTACTTATTGGGTAGCGTCTTCCGTTGCCAAACAAGGATCGCCTGAGCATAGCCATGTGATACAGCGCAAAGTGGAAAAAACATTGATTCCCATGTTTACTCAATTGGGGCAAGCCACAGTGACGATACAAGAACTTCTGGGCTTAACAGTTGATGATGTGCTACAATTAGATAGCAAAATAGCCGATGACCTCAAGATAATAGTAGGTCAAAAGGAAAAATTTAGAGGTAAACCAGGACTTTCCGGACGAAAAGTTGCGATACAAATTACACAAGTGGTTTCCGAAGGAGAAGATGATAATGAGTGAAGGTTTTCTGTCCCAAGATGAAATTGATGCCTTGCTAAGGGGCGATCCAGTTTCAGCTCCTGTAGCAGCTGAGCTATCCGACATAGAAAAAGATGCTCTTGGTGAAATTGGCAATATTTCTATGGGGAGCGCAGCAACTACGCTGTCAGTACTGCTTGGCCGACGAGTATCGATTACTACGCCACGTGTCTCGGTTGTTAGTATGGAACAAATAAAAGGTCAGTATCCGCTACCATATGTGGTTGTTGAGGTCGGATACACCCACGGTATTTTGGGCACCAATGTCTTGGCTATTCGTGAGCAAGATGCTTTGATTATTTCTGATCTAATGATGGGAGGTGATGGTACAAATCCGCCAACAGAATTAAATGAGTTATATTTAAGTGCTGTGAGTGAGGCCATGAACCAGATGATGGGTGGGGTATCTACCTCCATGTCTACTATGTTTAAGAAAAAAATCGATATTTCACCGCCCAACATTAATATAATCGATTTTGCAGTTGCTGCCAGTATTACGGATGCGGTTGCTGTAGATGATAATGTCATCAGTATTGCGTTTCGTATGGAAGTGGAAGATTTAATTGATAGTGAAATCATGCAAATTCTTCCCATTGATGTTGCTAAAGAAATGGTAGATAATCTAATGAATTCTATGCAGGAGCCAGCTGCTGCTCCGCCACAAAAACCTGCTGCTGCCGCACCACCAGTGCAACAACAGCAACAACAACAAGTACAAATGCAACAACAAATGGCTCCACCAAGGCAACAACCAGCGCAACATGTTAATGTCCAACCAGTACAGTTTGCGCCCTTAGCGCAGCCTAGTGCAGGGGTTGGTGACAGTAATATTAATCTTATTATGGATGTACCGTTACAGGTAACGGTAGAACTTGGGCGAACCCGTAAGTTAATCCGTGATATCTTAGAGTTGACACCTGGTTCGATCATTGAACTGGATAAGTTGGCTGGTGAACCAGTAGATATTTTGGTCAATGGGAAACTGATTGCCAAGGGTGAAGTTGTCGTTATTGATGATAATTTTGGTGTAAGAATTGTTGAAATTGTAAGTCCGCTAGAGCGTACTTATACTTTGCAATAAGTAAAATTTATATAAAAAATTAGGGGGAGATAGAATAATGGCAGTTAGAGTATTAGTTGTTGATGATGCAGCATTTATGCGCATGATGGTTAAGGATATCTTAAGTAAGAACGGGTATGAAGTAGTAGGTGAAGCAGAAAACGGAGCCAAAGCAGTGGAAAAATGGCAGGAATTGAAACCAGATCTGACCACTATGGATATTACCATGCCAGAAATGGATGGAATTAGTGCTGTAAAAGCAATAAAGAAAATTGATCCTGCGGCAAAAGTGATTATGTGTAGTGCGATGGGGCAACAAGCGATGGTTGTTGAAGCAATTCAAGCAGGCGCTCGTGATTTTATCGTTAAGCCATTTCAACCAGATCGGGTATTGGAAGCTGTTCGTAAAGCTGTAGGTTAATAATGAATAAGAAATACTATTTCAAGTCGTATATGCTATTAGTAATAGTTTTCCTTATGGGACTATTTTTGGTGGGGACAGTATATGCGGCCGACCCTAATGGCGGATATTTGCAATATCAAGCACCTAAGCCTGTAGAATATTCATCAGGGTTGTCAATGATTACCTACATTCTTTCCTTGTTAATCACTTTTGCGGTCGTAATCGGTCTTGCCTATTTTGCTTCTCGCTTTTTGGGAAAAAAAATGGGCAGGATGGGAGCAATGGGGCATCATAAAATTATTGCCACATTACCACTAGGGACCAATCGGGCTGTTTACATTGTTGAAATAGCAGGTAAGTTCTTAGCCTTAGGGGTTACTGACCATAGCATTACGGTTTTACAAGAAATAACCGATCAGATTGAAATTGAAAAAATGAAAGAAGTACAAGTGTCTATGCCTGAAACTCAATTTGATAAGGTCTTTCAAAGACAACTTGCCTCTTTGCAACGATTGTCGCCAAAATTTCCAAATGTTTTCAAGACTCATGAGGAAGACGAGTCCAAACATGAAGGTGAGAAGAGGTAACACAAGTGTCGAAACATAAAAATATTGTAAGAATAGCTATGGCTATTTTAATCTTAGGATTCATGTCATCATGTGCAGGGGCTGCCCCGTTAGTCCCTGTTCCCAATGTCAACATTGGCATTGGGGCTACAACTAACCCCAAAGAAGTTGGGCTTAGTTTGCAAATCTTGCTTACGCTGACAGTATTATCCCTAGCGCCATCAATTTTGATTATGATGACATCTTTTACACGTATTATTATTGTGTTATCTTTTTTACGTAGTGCCCTTGCTACTCAGCAAATGCCACCCAATCAGGTTTTGGTTGGTTTGGCATTATTCATTACTTTTTTTACCATGTCTCCTTATTTGGAACAGGTTAATAAGGATGGTTTGCAACCCTATTTGGCCGGGACCGTAAGTCAGGAGGCGGCTGTAACTGCAGCCCTGCAGCCCATGCGAACTTTTATGTTTAAACAAACACGGGAAAATGATTTAGCGCTATTTGTTAACTTAGCAGAAGGACCTCGCCCTAATTCACCAGACGATGTGCCAACGATGACATTGATACCAGCTTTTATTATCAGTGAACTTAAAACTGCTTTTCAAATTGGCTTTCTAATATACATTCCTTTTATTGTAATTGACATGGTAGTAGCAAGTACTTTGATGTCCATGGGGATGATGATGGTGCCCCCCGCAATGATTTCATTGCCATTTAAATTGTTACTGTTCATTTTAGTGGATGGTTGGCATTTAATTGTTAGTTCATTAATTGCTAGTTTCCATTAAAGGAGGATTTTATGTCAGCTGATATGGCGATCCAAATTGGTCGTGATGCTTTGTATATGGTAATGCTCATCGCATCACCAATGCTGGTGCTTGGTTTGTTGGTTGGTGTTTTGGTCAGTATTTTTCAGGCTACTACGCAAATACAGGAACAAACCTTAGTATTTGTTCCGAAAATTATTGCAATATTTGTTGCTATCGTGGTGTTCGGTCCTTGGATGCTCGGTTTGATGGTTGACTATACCCGTGAAATTTTCATTAATTTACCTAACATGATACGCTAATATAAGGAGTAATAATTCGTGGATTTTTTTGCGCTAATCCAAAATCAAGTGGGCTTTTTCCTACTGGTATTTGTGCGTATTACAGGTATATTTATGATGACCCCTGTATTTAGTAGCCATAATATTCCAGGACATGTCAAAGCAAGTTTGGCGCTAATCATTACCTATATATTATTCCCATTAGTATTTAATAATACGGCAGTCATACCCGATCATTTTCTTGCTTATATGTTTATGGTAGTTGGGGAACTTATTGTTGGGTTAATTTTAGGGTTTGTTAGTTCGTTATTCTTTTCCGCGATACAGATGGCGGGACAAATGCTAGATATGCAAATTGGTTTTGGGATTATTAATATGATTGATCCTTTATCAGGGCAACAGGCGCCACTTATCGGCAATTTTAAGTATATTTTAGCGCTCATCACTTTTTTGTCGATAAATGGACATCATGTTTTATTATCAGCATTATTTGCTAGCTTTAAATTAATTCCTGTCACCGGCGTGGTACTGCCTGTTGCTTTAGCGGAATTTATGGTGAATATGGTTAGCTGGATGCTAATCATTGCAGTAAAAATAAGTTTGCCCGTAATTGTAGCCTTGCTACTCACAGATATGGCTCTTGGAATATTGGCTCGTACGATGCCACAAATGAATATTTTTGTCGTTGGTGTGCCGGGTAAAATCATTATCGGCATTTTTGTCCTATCTATAGCATTACCTTTTTATATATTTTTTTTGGAGATGGCATTTGATGGGATGTACAACAATATTTTTAGTCTCTTGTCCCTATTTTAAGGCGGAAAAGATGAATCAATACGACATTTACTTTGATTTGCAATTGTTTTCTGGCGAAAAAACAGAGGAAGCTACTCCAAAACGCAAAGAAGAGGCCAGGCAAAAAGGACAAGTTGCTAAAAGTATGGAATTGAATTCTGTATTTGTTATTGTAGCAGCATTTTTAACTCTCAAGATATTGGGTTCCTACATTTTTGACGAATTAGCTGGGTATATGAAAATGATGTTTTCTAATTTATGGTTGGCTGATTTAACGATCACTGGTGTGGAACAAATATTCATTGGATTTGCGATGATTTTCTTAAAAACAACATTGCCAGTAATGTGTGTTATTTTAGTAGTAGCCTTGTCAGTTAATTTTTTACAGGTTGGGTTTGCTTTTTCATTAGAACCTCTGATGCCTAATTTTGATAAAATAAATCCATTAACAGGCTTTGGACGCTTATTTTCAAAACGTTCTTTGGTGGAGCTCGGTAAGGCATTATTAAAAATAACGGTTATTGGTGGTTTTATTTATCGTTTTATGGTTAAGCAAACGGGGCAGGTCCCAGCTTTGATTAATGCTGATTTAATGGATGCTTTTCATTTAGCTGGATCACTTATTTTAGATTTAGTATTTAATATTGCGACAGTATTGTTCATTATGGCAGTATTTGATTATATGTATCAATGGTGGGAAAATCAAGAAAGTATGAAAATGAGCAAAGAGGATATTAAACAAGAATCTAAGCAAGCCGAAGGCGATCCACAAATTAAAGGCAAAATTAAAGAACGACAGCGGGCGATGTCTCGGCAACGTATGATGCAAGATGTTCCCAAAGCGGATGTAATTGTGACCAATCCAACTCACTTTGCGGTTGCCTTAAAATATGATCAAGACATGTTAGCCCCAGTTATCGTGGCGAAAGGCCAAGATCTAATTGCACAAAAAATCAAAGAAATTGCTAAGGAACATCGGGTCGTTATCGTTGAAAATAAAATGTTGGCCCGGGCACTCTATGCTACGGTTGAAATCGGGTACCCTGTGCCCCATGAACTATATCAGGCTGTTGCGGAAGTCTTAGCATATGTATACAAATTAAAAAAACGTTTGTCGTAAACTAGAAGGAGCGAAAAATTTGGCTACTCAAGAATCGCCATTTGCCATGTTATCAAAACTAGCTAAATATAGTGACATTGTGGTGGCCCTTGGAATCATTACCATTATTATTATGATGATTGTGCCCTTGCCAGCGTTTATGTTAGATTTTTTATTGCTAATCAATATTACGGTTGCTTTGGTTATTATTATGGTAGCTGTTTATAATACAGAACCTTTAGATTTCTCGGTTTTTCCTTCATTGTTGTTAATTACAACATTATTTCGCCTAGCGCTGAACGTTTCATCAACGAGACTGATTTTACTAGATGGCTACGCTGGTGAAGTTATTATGGCATTTGGCAACTTTGTAGTTGGTGGTAATGCCGTTGTTGGTTTTATTATCTTTATTATTTTGATTATTATACAGTTTCTTGTTATTACGAAAGGTTCTGAGCGTGTCGCTGAAGTGGCTGCTCGTTTTACTCTTGATGCTATGCCTGGTAAACAGATGAGTATTGATGCCGACTTAAATTCTGGTGCCATTACCGATGCCCAGGCTCATACACGACGTAAAAATATCCAACGGGAAGCTGATTTATATGGAGCCATGGATGGTGCTAGTAAGTTTGTCAAAGGTGATGCCATAGCAGCCATCATTATTATTGTGATTAATATTGTTGGTGGATTTATTATTGGTATGGTACAGCGGGATTTAGGAGCCTTGCAAGCTTTGCAAAGTTACACTTTATTGACGGTGGGAGAAGGACTAGTAAATCAAATCCCTGCACTGTTAATCTCTACTGCAACGGGTATTGTGGTGACAAGAGCCGCATCAGATTCTAATTTGGGACATGATCTGGTCGACCAGCTATTTAGAACGCCACGGGTATTTTACATTGTGTGTGGGGTACTCGCATTAATGGGTTTTGTTCCCGGTTTGCCAATTATTCCTTTTCTGACTCTTAGTGTTATAACATTTTTAATCGGCTATATATTACAAAGTACAGAAAAACATGCCGCCGCTACAGAAATAACAAATTTAGAAGAACAGGAAAATGAAGAAGTGCGTAAACCAGAAAATATTGTATCGCTATTGCAAATTGATACAATGGAACTTGAGATTGGTTATAGTCTGATTCCCATGGTAGATATTTCTCAGGGGGGGGATTTGCTAGATCGCGTTGTCATGATCAGGCGACAATGTGCGCTAGAATTAGGGCTTATTGTCCCAACAATTCGTATTCGCGACAATATTCAATTAAAACCTAACATTTATGTTATAAAATTAAAAGGGATAGAGATTGCCAAAGGCGAATTATTACTTGATCACTATTTAGCAATGAATCCTGGTACTGTTTTCGAGGAAATTTCTGGTATGGAAACTGTCGAACCAGCTTTTGGTTTACCGGCACTATGGATTCAGGAAACAAAACGTGAGGATGCTGAGCTTTCAGGTTATACGGTGGTAGATCCTGTTTCGGTTTTGGCAACTCATCTTACTGAGGTGATTAAATCACACGCATCAGAGGTTCTTGGACGACAGGAAGTACAGACACTGATTGATGCTGTGAAGCAAAATAACCCTGCAGTGGTGGATGAGGTAACACCTAATTTGTTATCGATTGGTGATATTCAGAAGGTATTAGCTAAGCTATTGCGTGAACGTATTTCTATTCGTGATATGGTGACAATTCTCGAAACCTTAGCTGACTATGGACAGCTTACTAAGGATACCGAAATTCTAACTGAGTATGTTCGTCATTCTTTAGCACGGCAAATTTCAAAGCAATACGCGCAAGGTAATACATTAACCTGTTTAACCGTTGATCCACAATTAGAAAATAAAATTACTGCTGCAGTGCAACGTACTGAAGGTGGTTCTTATGTGGCACTAGAGCCACAGGTATTGCAGGCGATTGTGAGTAGCATAGCGGCTGAACTACCAAAAGTAACCAATCTTGGGTATCAACCAATCGTATTAACAAGTCCTGCAGTTAGAGCTTATTTTCATAATTTAATTGAACGTAGCACCCCTAATTTAATTGTCTTATCTTATGCTGAATTAGATTCTACAATAGAGGTGCAAGCATTAGGGATGGTGAGGATATAATTGAAAGTTAGATTTTTTACAGCTGATACAATGCAAGAGGCCATGGCACAGGTTAAAAATGTGCTAGGACGTGATGCTATTATTTTGCATACGCGTACATGCCGAAAAGGAGGAATTCTAGGTTTCTTTACGAAAGAACAGGTAGAAGTTATGGCAGGAATTGATACACCGGTTGCTTCAGTTGTTGAAAGGAAAATAGAGCCGCCTGTAGAAGTAATACAGACAAGTAAAATACCGATTGCTGCCACAATAGAAAGAAAAATAGAGCCAGTTTCAAACGCAGAAAATGAAAAAATTACGACTATGCAGCTTGAAATTGCAAATATGAGCAGGATGTTGCAACAAATATTATATAAAGATTCAACAACCAGTAACATGGCGCCCATACTTAAAGCATTAATTAATAATGATATCGATATACAGGTTGCAGAACAAATCGTAAAGAATTTACCAACTACACATCAAAATGATCAGTTTGTTAGCCCTGAATTGAAAGAGCTGATGATGGAACAGATCAAAAAGAAACTACAAAATATTGAGGGGATTGAAGTCCCCAAAATGGGGCGAAAGATTGTAGCATTTATTGGGTCAACGGGAGTTGGCAAGACGACGACAATTGCAAAAATTGCCGCTAATTTTGCAATTCACCATGGATATAGTGTTGCGTTGGTCACAGCAGATACCTACCGTGTTTCTGCTGTGGAACAATTAAAAACATACTCAGATATCATGGGAATACCCATTCATGTTGTTTATACTGCAGATGAGCTTAAAAAGGTATTGGATGTCAATTGGGACAAGCAACTCATTCTAATTGATACAGCAGGGCGAAGTCCCCATAATAGTGATCAATTGACAGAATTAGATAAGCTTCTACAAGTCGATGACAGCATTGAAAAATATTTGGTATTAAGTACAACGACGAAATACAAAGATGCTTTAGATATTGTAGAGAAATTTGCAATATGTTCGCCCAATAAAGTGATTTTCACTAAACTTGATGAAGCACGTAACATTGGCACCATTATTAATCTGTTATATAAAATACCAATCCCTTTATCTTATATAACTACTGGACAAAATGTACCTGATGATATTGAGTTAGCTGATCCTCGGAAGTTAACACAGTTGATGTTTAGAGACTCCTGATGTGGGATCAAGCTGAAAGATTACGTAGAATAGTGAAAAATACCCAGCTAAAATCCAAAAGTGCAGTTATTAAAGCTGATCATACGACGCTAAAGAAAGCACGCGTCATTACTGTTACTAGCGGCAAGGGTGGTGTTGGTAAAACTAATTTTACAGTCAACTTAGCGCTGGCATTAGCCAAGTTAGGAAAGAAAGTGGCGGTCCTAGATGCAGATTTGGGTATGGGTAATGTTGATGTGGTGCTTGGTTGTTCAGTGCCCTACACAATAATGAATTTGTTAGAAGGTAACGTTTCGTTAAATGACATTATTATGGATGGTCCTCTGGGGATAAAATTTATATCAGGTGGGTCAGGGATACACAAACTAGCAAACTTAACCAACCAGCAACTTGCATATATTGTAAATCAAATTACCTTATTGGATGAGTGGGCAGAGATTATTTTAATTGACACTGGCGCAGGTATTAGCCAAAGCGTAATGAATTTTGTTGTAGCGGCTGATGAAGTGATTATTATTACAACACCAGAACCGACAGCGATTACGGATGCCTATGCGATGATGAAAACTTTTGCAAGTCAACGTGGGACTGGAGTACTTAGATTAGTTGTAAATCGTGTGTTTGAAAGAAGTGAAGGTACAGGAGCAACTGAGAAGTTAATAAAAGTAAGCTCTGATTTTTTAGGGCTAACATTAACTGGTTTAGGAATGGTTTATGAAGATGGGAATCTAATTCGGGCAGTAAAAAAGCAGATTCCGTTATTGTTAGCATTTCCAGAGACTATCTCGGCGCGATGTATCGAGCAAATTGCTACTTGCTTATTAGAAGGTGAGTATAGTAAAAGGACAACTGGACTTAAGGGTTTTTTCAGTCACCTAGTAGGACTAATGCGGTGAGTTATATAAAATAAGGAGGTAAAGGCCATTTCTTCCGAAACTATTTTTAAGGTAAATCAACGTTTAGAAATTAGTTTAGCAAAAGATGTTGATAATCTGCGATATACGAGCCGCATTGAAGAAATTATACAAAGTCATATGATCATTGCAATGCCCATGGAGAAAGGGTATCCTGTTTTTTTAGCACGAGGGAAAACATTTTATGGGAAGGTATTTAGTAACAATGGAATTTATACTTTCCAAAGTACTTATGCTGATAAGAAAATGAACCCTTTGCCAATATGGATTGTGACAACTCCTATTAATATTGAAAAAAGTCAACAACGATCTTTTGTTCGTTTCGATGTGGCGCTGCCGGTTTTAGTAGAATATGTACTTAATAATACGGACAATGAAGTGACATCTTTTAAATTAATTACGAAAGATCTTAGTGGCGGTGGCTTGCAGGTTATATCTAATAAACGGATCAAGGTAGGTAAGAGTGTCCAAGTGACATTAGACATTCCAGGTTATGGCGTTTTTCAAATGGATGGTCAAGTTGTCAGAGTGGATCAACCACAAGAGGAGCGGCAATTATTTTGGGTTAGTATTAAATTTTTAAACATTCCTAATAGCATGCGCGATAAAATAATTAGATTTATCGTTCGAAGACAATTGGAACAGCGGCAGAAGTTATTATAGTTGATAGGAGGTAGGGTGATGATAAAGATATTAATTGTTGATGATTCTGCTTTCATGAGAAAATTATTGTCAGACCTATTTTCCTCTGCACCAGATTTTACTGTACTGGATACAGCGCGCAACGGTGTGGATGCTGTGGAAAAGGTTAAGCAATTAAAACCAGATTTAATAACGATGGATATTGAAATGCCCTTGATGGATGGGATAAGCGCCTTGGAGATAATTATGAAAAATACGCCAACCCCTGTATTGATGATTAGTAGTTTGACACGAGATGGCGCAGAGGCGACGATCCGAGCTTTGGAACTAGGGGCAGTAGATTTTGTGGCCAAGTCAGCGGGAATACTGTCGACGATAAAGAATATTAGCGAGGAAATATTAGCTAAAAGTCGGGCTGCAGTACATGTAAAAGTGTCGCAATTCATTGAAAATCAAATAAAACCACCATTGGTTACTAAATCGTTATTTCAGCCAATGATCAATGTTAATGGTGAACGAATTTTGGCAATTGGTACATCCACAGGCGGGCCGCGAGCGTTGCAGGAAGTCATTACTAAATTGCCTGGGGATTTGCCATGCGGGGTAGTTATTGTTCAGCATATGCCACCTGGTTTTACCAAATCATTAGCGGAGCGTTTAAATTCCTTATCCGCATTAACGGTCAAGGAGGCTGAACATAATGACGTGGTAAGCCCAGGTGTGGTGCTGATTGCACCCGGTAATTATCACATGACAATTGAACGCGAAGGTAATAAAAAACTGGTAAAATTAGATCAAAACCCGCAAATTGGCGGACATAGACCAGCAGTAGATCCCATGCTGGAGTCTGTTGCTAGAGTGTATGGACAGGGAACGATCGGCGTGATTCTTACTGGTATGGGACATGATGGTGCGAAAGGCATAAAAGCCATTAAGCAACAACAAGGTTATACGATTGCCGAAGATGAATCTACAGCAGTGGTATTTGGAATGCCAAAAGCCGCCATTGAACTGGGTGTAGTTGATAAGATTGCGCCAATTACAGGAATTGCAACAGAAATTATTAAAGCGATTAGCAAATAAATGGGGGGTAGAGATTATGGATACAAATCAATACATGGGAATGTTTCTAGAAGAATCTCGAGAACATTTACAAAATCTAAATAGTTGCGTATTGGAATTAGAAAATGCACCAGACAACTTATCAGTGCTTGGTGAAATATTTCGTAGTGCTCATACCATCAAAGGTATGTCAGCAACCATGGGCTTTACAACCATCGCTGAATTAACCCATGAGATGGAAAATATCCTTGATATGTTACGTAAGAGTCAATTACAAGCAACTCCCGATATTATTGACACTATTTTTAAATGCGTTGATACCTTGGAGCAACTTGTAGAAAGCGTTGCTACGAATAGTGAGAGCACGATTGAAGTTGAACCATTAGTTGTCAAACTGAAAGCGCTTGCAAAAGGTGAAGCAATCCCAGTTCCGGTTAGTGGCGAAAAAACAAAAGCAAAAACAGAATCATCAGCAACGACATCCGGTTCAAACATCGATTTTAGTGATACCGAAATTAAAGTACTTGAAAAAGCATTTGGTCAGGGATTGCAGGCATATGAAGCAACTGTTTATTTACGTGAGGGTTGCCTATTAAGATCAGCTCGATCTTATATGGTAATGAATGCATTAGATGAAATTGGTGAGGTCATTAAGACTGTTCCATCCGTAGACGATCTAGAAAAAGAAAAATTTGACCTCAGCTTTCAAGCGATTATTGTTACGAGTAGCGACGCAGAAAAAGTGCAACAAACAGTATTGTCGATTTCTGAGATTGATAAGGTAGAGGTCGTACCTTGTATATTAGGTGATACCAAGGAAGTACACGAAGAAGTGCAAGTTGCTAAGACAGAGGAAGCTAAAAAGACAGCTCCTGCAAATGCAGCACCAGTTGCTGCTGCGGCAAAAAACAAAGGCGGTCAATCCGTACGTGTTGATATTGACAAATTAGATGCCTTATTAAATCTGGTTGGTGAGCTGGTTATCAATAAGACTCGGTTGGAGCAAATTGGGATAACACATAAATTGACAGATTTAGTGGAAACCATTGAGCAGATGGACAGGGTAACTACTGATTTGCAAAGTGTGGTAATGAAGGTACGTATGGTTCCTGTAGGGCAGGTATTTAACCGCTTTCCTCGGATGGTGCGGGATTTATCACATGGGCTTAATAAAGAAATTAACTTAATTATTCAAGGTGAAGAAACAGAACTTGACCGTACTGTTATTGATGAAATTGGTGATCCATTAGTACATTTGTTGCGCAACTCCATTGATCATGGGATTGAACATCCTGCAGAGCGGGAAGCAAATGGTAAAAATCCTGTTGGTGAAGTACGCTTGATTGCTCGTCATGAAGGTAATAATGTAATTATTATGGTTGAAGATGATGGGAAGGGGATTAACCCGGATATTATTAAGCGGATAGCGATAAAGAAAGAGTTAATAACCCAGGTTGAAGCGGATAAAATGGATCCGGCTGAGGCAGTTCGACTGATATTTTTACCTGGTTTTTCAACGGCTGAAGTGGTTACCGATGTATCAGGTCGTGGCGTAGGTATGGATGCGGTAAAAAATAAGATAGAATCCCTTGGTGGGATGGTAGATGTTGAAACAAAAATTAATGAAGGTAGTAAATTTAAGATTCGTTTACCACTGACCCTTGCAATTATTCAAGCGTTGTTAGTTAATGTTTCTGAAGAAATTTACGCCATTCCATTAGGCTCAATTGATAGCACCATTAATATTAATGCAACGGATATTAAGACCGTACAAAATAAAGAAGTCATTTTGAGTAGAGGACAAATTATTCCTATCGTAAGGCTTGCACATGTACTGAACATACCTGAAACAGAGAAGGAAGAACAAGAAGAGCTGTTTGTGGTAATTGTACATATTGGTGAGCAACGTGCAGGGGTTATTGTTGATAATCTAATTGGGCAACAGGAAGTTGTAATAAAATCATTAGGCAAACTTTTGGCTGGCATCAAGGTGATTGCTGGAGCAACGATTTTAGGCAATGGGCAAGTTGCACTTATTTTAGATATTGCTTCATTAATCCAATAAGAAGGAGGTATTAGGATATGTCAGAAGAAAACTATTCAAACGATGAAATACAGTTGGTTATTTTCAAATTAGGTCGCGAAGAATATGGTGTAAGTATCCTACAAGTTCAGGAAATTAAGCGTATCACAGATATTACCAGGGTGCCACATACGCCAGATTATATTAAAGGTGTAATTAATTTACGTGGTAGTGTTCTACCGGTTATTGATTTAAAAAATCGTCTGAGCTTGCCACAACAGGCATCTACGGAAGATACACGGATTATTATTGTAAAAGTAGAAGATTTATCAATTGGTATGGTGGTTGATGCTGTGTCGGAAGTAATGACCATCAGTCGGCAAAATATTGATTCTCCTGAGGTGGTTGCGGGTAGTATCGCTGCTAATTATCTGAGTGGGGTAGGCAAAATGGAGGATCGGTTACTTATTTTGCTGAATTTGGAAGCAATCATAGGTGTAGGCCAAGAGGTGAATCCAGCATAATCATATGAGTTTATAAAAGAGGTGTATATATTGTCGGACGAAATATTAAATTTATCTTCAATTCAATTAGATGCATTAAAAGAAATTGGCAATGTTGGTGCTGGCAATTCGGCTACAGCCCTATCTCAGCTCATTAACCGTAAAATCGATATGACAGTGCCTCAAATTGCGATCATGCCCTTAGGTGATGTACCCGACGTAGTGGGCGGGCCTGATGTAATGGTTGCAGGTGTATATTTACGTGTATTTGGTCCAGCACCAAGCAGTATTTTATTCTTATTGCCGAGGGATAGTGCTTTCTATTTAGTCGATATGTTAATGGGACGAGAGCAAGGCCATACGACCACACTCGATTCCATGGATGAATCCGCTTTGATGGAAATTGGTAACATTTTGGCAGGAGCTTATTTGAATGCTTTATCCCATTTTACGAAACTAACGTTATTACCATCAATTCCTGCCTTAGCGATGGATATGGCAGGAGCTATTTTGAGTGTTATTTTAATTCAGTTAGGTGAAATGGGCGACCATGCTCTTGTTATCGAGACTGAATTTACAACAGAGAATGATGGTGTGAAAGGGCACTTTTTCCTTATTCCTGATCCAGGTTCGTTAGGTACCATTTTGTCGGCAATAGGGGTGAAGGAATAATGTCAGAATTAATTAAAGTAGGGATGGCTGACTATAAAATTGGCCGTAATCCAGATAGCTTAATTAGTTACGGTTTAGGTTCCTGCGTTGGTATTGCGTTATTTGATTCAATCAACAAAATTGGTGGATTAGCTCATATTATGCTTCCTGATAGCACACAAGCGCGCAGTGCTGAGAATCCTGCGAAATTTGCAAATACGGCCTTGCCGCTAATGTTAGATGATATGATTAAAATGGGGGCTGTAAAATCCAGAATTACTGCTAAAATTGCTGGTGGCTCTCAAATGTTTACCTTTGCGAATGCCACAGATGTTATGCGTGTTGGTGAGCGTAATTCAGAAGCCGTCAGGACATTACTCAAAAATATGGACATCAAGGTGATTGCTGATGATACGGGTGGCAATTATGGTCGCACGGTAGAATTAAAATTAGATACAGGCATTTATCGGGTGAAAACCATTGCCAAGGGCGAAAAAGAATTGTAATCAGGAGGCGGATAACATGCTTAAGCTACGTATTGCTTTAGGCTTAGCATTAGTTGTTGGCACTCTAACACTAACCAATGGTGTTTTGCATGATGCCAGAATGTCAACTATCGTTTATCGTGTAGTGATTTCAATTGTATTGTTTGGCATTCTAGGTTATGTTTTAGCAATTGTGGGTGAAAGATTTTACAGAGAAATAGTAGAAAAAAATACTACGCCAGGGCAAGACGCAGATGTTGTGAATGAACAACAAATAAATGAAGAAATTGCCTCTGAATCTGAATTTAGCCCCTTTGTCTCTGACAATTTTGAACAGATATCGCGCCCCAAAGAATGATGTATATGTGAGTTGGGGGTAATTAAAGATGATAGATCGTAATCAGCTTGAAGTAGAAGAAACGATGCAGTTGTGGTTAGAGTATCAGCAAAATAAGAAAATTGAAACACGCGGAAAATTAATTGAGCGCTATTTATCCTTAGTCAAGTTGGTTGCTAGTCGTCTCGCAATTAGTTTGCCCCAGTATGTGGATAAAGATGACTTGATTAGCAACGGTTTCTTTGGCTTATTGGATGCGATTGAAAAATATGATCCGATGCGAGGAATTAAGTTTGAAACCTATGCGGTAGTTCGCATTAGAGGCTCCATGCTTGATGCAATTAGGGCACAAGATTGGGTGCCGGTCAGTATTCGGCATAAGGCAAAACATTATGAACAGACCTTAGCTAAACTTGAAAATCAATTGGGAAGATCAGCGGCAGATGAAGAAATTGCGGAGGCCCTTGGCATTACGATTGCTGAGCTATATACCTTAATAAATCAACTTAATGTTAGTACAATCATCCCTTTGGAGGAATTTATTAAGGCAGAGACATCCTCCAACCATTTAGTAAGTCCATCTGATCAGATTGAAATTGATGAAATAAAACAGGGGTTAGCACAAGCGATTGATAAATTACCTGAAAAGGAAAAATTAATAGTTGCTTTATATTATTATGAAGGCTTAACTTTAAAAGAAATTAGTTTAATTTTAAAGTTGTCGGAAGCACGTATCTCGCAACTTCACACTAAGGCGATTTTTAGATTAAGAGGAGCGTTATCACGTATTAAATCCAGCTTTATTTGATAGCGTTAAGGGGGTATGCAGTGATGGTTGATGGCGGATCAGCTTTAGAAGATGCTGAAGTATTAGATGCACCAAAAGTTGTGGAAATTAAACCAGAAAAAGTGATTGAACCAGATATTCGAGTTCTTGTATCCCGTGATCGAATGGAAGCGGTATTAACGATTACTTTGCCGCCAGGTTGTCGGTCGTTCAGTATGGATGAAGTATTGGAAAAAATTCAGAAAAATGGTATTGTATTTGGCGTTGATCAGAATCGTATCAAAAAGGCCTACGATTGCCCGGGATTTAGTGTCACCTGTGCTACAGGGGAACCGGCTGTTAACGGCACGAATGGCTCCATTCGCTACCAAGTCAACGTAGAGAATACAGGTCGTCCCGAGGAACGAGAAGACGGTAGTGTAGATTTTAAAAATCTTAATTTATTCACTATGGTGCAACCAGGAGATTTGTTAGCAGAAAGAATTCCAGCAACTCCAGGCACTCCTGGAACTGATGTGTTAGGTAACCCTTGCGCTGCTAAACCAGGCAAAGATATTCTTAACCCCGCGGGGAAAAACGTGCAGGCGGTGGATAATACCTTTGTTGCTGCTATTGCAGGACAAGTTCTACTTGCTAATAATAAAATAAACGTAATACCTGTTATTGAAATTAAAGAAGATGTAGATGTATCAACTGGTAATATTGAATTTATTGGTGATGTTATTGTGCGTGGCTCAGTACAACCAGGGTTTGAGGTCAAAGCCGAAGGTAATGTGGAAATTCATGGAACCATTAGTGGTGGTACCGTGGAAGGTCGGAATGTGGTTATTAAAATGGGCATACAGGGCATGCATCGCGGTTATATAAAAGCTATGGAAAATGTAGTTGCTAAGTTTATTGAGAATGCAACGGTTCATGCAGGGGTAGATGTTATGGTTAGCGATGTCATATTGAATTCCCGAACTAGTGCTAGTAAAAGAGTGATTGTGGAAGGAAAACGTGGGCTGATTGTTGGTGGTACTGTTATGGCAGGGGAAGAGATTCGTGCAAAAGTGGTAGGTACGCATATGGCAACCATGACTGCCTTGGAAGTAGGCGTCAATCCAATGCTCAGGGAGGAATATCAACAAATACGTAGTGAAATAAAAAAAGTAAATATTAATATTGAAAAAACCCAGAAAGCGTTGACGATATTAAAGTCCATGGATCAAAGTTCCATGTCTCCAGATAAACGTGAGATGCTGTTAAAATTAACTAAGGCTCAATTTCATTTATCAGGGCAAGGAGAAACCATGAAGAAACGCATTGCTGTGATTGAAGGCGAATTCGCTGGAATGCGTGATGGACGGATAAAAGTATTGGATACTATTTATCCAGGCGTTAAAATTGTAGTCGGTACGCTGATTAAACCAATTAGTGAAGTTTTAAAATTTACCTCATTGTATGCGGAGGATGGAGAAATAAAAATAGGTTCATTTAAATAGAGATGTTGTTATATAAGTCCTAGTATTGATGTGCATATCAAATGGGTGGTGTTTAATTTGACGATTCGGCCAATTGATTTACAAGTATTGATCCCTAAGGTTACAGAAGTTGGTAAAAACCAGCATACGACTGACCATCAAGATACCTTACAGCAACAACAGTTTGAAGGAAAATGGCAACAAATTTCAGCTAAACGCGAGCATCAGGTGCAAGGTGCAGCTAAAAGTGAAGAAAGTAAAGTTGGAGAAAAACATGCTAAAGAGCAGAACCATTCGAAGAATGGGAAAAAATCTGGGGATGATATGCAGGGGAAGAATGATGCCGATATGGTAAATCATCCTTCGCATGAGGATCCTGTGCGCGGGAATCTAATTGATATAAAAACATAAATGATAGATTGGTGTGATGAGGTGTTGGTATGTTGCCGAGTAGTGTTGTTATAATAATATTGTTTCTATTTCTACTGTTCTTTATGTTTTACAAACGGGATATGTTAATTAAAATGTTTTCCATTGATGTTACATCTTCGGCCAATCGATTTCAAGAACAATTAGAACAAACTGCTGATGTTGTCATTAAGCGGTTAGAAGAACAGATTATCCATTTAGAATATTTATTAGAAGAAGCGAATGAAAAAATTACTAGTTTGGATAATAGAATTCACATTGCAAATTTATTAATTGAAAAAGAAAAAATGAATTCAAATTCAGATGCAATTGATTTGGCTATGCCAGATATAATGATAGAGGAAAATAAATTTGGAAATTCCAATGGGATTCCAAATATTGAAAAAGGTATGAGTGAAACTTCTAGTTTGAGTAATACTAATTATAAAGACATTGTACGTAGTGATAAAAAGAGCTACGTAGTAGAAATGGCGGATTTAGGATATGATATTACTGAAATCGCAAAAACAACGGGTATAAGTAAAGGTGAAATTATGCTGCTCTTGCAGTTAAATAAAAAATAAAGATTCTATGAGTAATAAGTTACTAATATATAGATAAGTTGCTTGTTATATACATATAAGTATGTTATAATAGTTTTTGTTGCAAATCCACACGTAGTCTAATTTTGTCTACTGTGCCAATGTCACATTGGTGTAAAACAAAAAATGCAGATTACGGCGGTAAATTAACAGGAGGTGTAAGTATGTCAGTAATTTCTATGAAACAGCTTTTGGAAGCAGGTGTTCATTTTGGACATCAAACTAGAAGGTGGAACCCTAAAATGGCTCCTTATATTTTTACGGAGCGTAATGGTATCTACATAATTGACTTGCAAAAAACAGTCAAAAAAGTGGACGATGCTTATAATTTTGTACGTGAGATCGCGAAAGATGAAACGGTGTTATTTGTTGGAACAAAAAAACAAGCACAAGATGCCGTAAAAGAAGAAGCGATTCGCTCTAACATGTACTATGTAAATGAAAGATGGCTTGGTGGTATGTTAACAAACTTCCAAACCATTCAAAAACGTGTGAAACGTCTACATGAATTGGAAAAAATGGAGACTGAAGGCGTATTTGAAGTATTGTCGAAGAAAGAAGTTCTTACTCTTCGTCATGAAATGGAAAGACTTCAAAAATTCCTTGGCGGCATCAAGACTATGACCAAGTTACCTGGTGTGTTATTTATCATTGATCCACGTAAAGAACGTATTGCGGTTGCTGAAGCTAAAAAGCTTGGTATTCCTATTGTAGCTATTGTTGATACAAATTGTGATCCGGATGAAATCGATTATGTAATTCCGGGTAATGATGATGCTATCCGTGCAGTTAGATTGCTTACTGCTAAAATGGCAGATGCTATTTTGGAAGCTAGACAAGGCGAACAAACAGAAGAAGCTGAGTAATTTTAAAATATAAAACGGGTAAGGGCGACAACGGATGTTTAACCCTTACCCTTAATAGTAGACAGGAGGATTTCATATGATAACTGCTGAAATGGTAAAAGAATTGCGCCAAACTACGGGTGCAGGTATGATGGATTGTAAAAAGGCTTTGGTGGAAACTAAGGGAAGTGTGGCAGATGCTGTTGACTATTTACGTGAAAAAGGGTTAGCTGCTGCTGCAAAAAAAGCGGGACGCATTGCAACTGAAGGTGTGGTTGAAGCTTACATTCATGCAGGTGGACGTGTTGGTGTAATGGTTGAACTTAACTGCGAAACTGATTTTGTAGCTAAAACTGCTGATTTTAAAGCTTTGGCTCGCGATATTGCCATGCAGATCGCTGCTACAAACCCGACTTGCGTACGTCGTGAAGAAGTTTCCCCAGAAGTACTGGAGCATGAGCGCGAGATCCTTAAAGCACAAGCTTTAAATGAAGGTAAACCTGCCAACATTGTTGAAAAAATGATTGTTGGTCGTGTTGAAAAGTATTATAAAGAAGTATGCTTAATGGAGCAGAATTTCATTAAGGATTCAGATAAAACAATTACTCAAATTATTAATGAAACTATTTCTAAAATTGGTGAAAATGTTTCCATTCGAAGATTTAGCAGATTTCAACTTGGTGAAGGTATGGAGAAAAAATCCAATGATTTTGCTGCTGAGGTAATGGCTGCTGTTAAAAAATAAGAGAACACTTTAGTGTTCTCTTATTTTCTAAGGTTTATTAAAGGGGTTATTAGGTATTGGTAGAATTCAATTGAAGATAGGGGGAGTATACTTGGTTACGTCAAAATATAAGCGCGTAGTTTTAAAACTTAGTGGGGAAGCTCTGGCTGGAGAACAAGGATATGGTATCGACCCAATTGTTGTTGACTCCATTGCTCGTCAAGTGAAGGAAGTCAGAGCGACTGGTCTTGAAGTCGCTATCGTTGTAGGTGGTGGCAATATCTGGCGCGGGTTGGCTGGAAGTGCGAAAGGCATGGATAGGGCTACAGCGGATTATATGGGGATGTTAGCTACGGTTATGAACTCTCTAGCTCTTCAAGATGCGTTAGAAAAGTGCAATGTAGACACTCGCGTGCAGACGGCCATTGAAATGCGTCAAGTAGCAGAGCCCTATATCCGTCGCAAGTCAATTCGGCATCTGGAAAAAAATAGGGTCATTATTTTTGCTGCAGGTACTGGTAATCCTTATTTTTCAACAGATACGACAGCTGCCCTACGGGCCGCTGAAATTGAAGCGGATGTCATCTTGATGGCGAAAAAAAATACGGATGGTGTTTATGATGCCGATCCACGATTAAATCCCGATGCGAAGAAATTTGATAAATTGGCCTATATTGAGGTTTTACAGCGTGGCTTAGGTGTTATGGATTCTACAGCCACCAGTTTGTGTATGGACAATAACATTCCTATTGTTGTATTTAGTATTGATGAACCTGGTAATATTTTAAAAGCGGCACTAGGCCAAGATATAGGTACTATTGTGGGGGAAAAAAATAATGATTAAAGAAATTCATGTTGCTCATGAAGAAAAAATGAAAAAAGTATTAGATGCTTTGCGGAGAGAGCTTAGTACTTTAAGAGCTGGACGGGCTACCCCGGCCTTGCTTGATAAGATTGTAGTAGATTATTATGGCACGCCTACGCCGATTAACCAAGTGGCTAATATTTCAGTACCAGAGCCAAGACTGATTACCGTTCAAGCCTGGGAAAAAACCATGCTTGCGCATATTGAAAAGGCTATTTTAAAATCTGATCTAGGGCTTACCCCCAACAGTGACGGGGTTTTGATTCGCCTTAATATACCACAACTTACCCAAGATCGTCGCATAGAATTGGTGAAGGTCGTTCACAAAAAGACCGAAGATAGTCGGATTTCCGTTCGTAATTTTCGTCGAGAAGCAAATGATGCAGTTAAAAAGCTTGAAAAAGATAAACAGATTTCCGAGGATGAAGCAAAAAAAGCACAAGAAGATATGCAAAAATTAACGGATAAATATATTAAAGAAGTGGACAATATTATGAGTGCCAAAGAAAAGGAAATATTGGAAGTGTAAATAGTGGATTGTGTTGCACAATGTTTGCTTGCGGTTCAAAAGCAATTGGATGAAAACAATATAAAATATCGTGTAGTAAGGACTCGTCCTACTCGTAATTTGTCAAGCTTAGATGAAGATTCCCTTTGCGTCTTAAGGCAACAGGTAGATGCTGATGGTGTTTATCACCTAGTTGTTGGGGCTAAGGCATCATCAAAAAAATAACTAGTCATCCTCAGAATCTTTGACTACTTATTTTCTTTCAGATGCCTAAAATGGGAAAGGATCAGAATGTGCAGAATACGGTGCCTGTGTGGCGGTTTGCCCTATTGGTGCTATTTGGCTCCATGATTGGAAAACCCCCTCGCAAGAGGGGGTTTAGTTTGTTATGAGATTATCCTGGAGGTTTTTAAAATGTTGAAAAAATGGTTTGGTAAAAAGCAAGATACGAGCGAGAACTATCATCCATTAGATCAGGATAAGATGCCCAGACATATTGCGATTATTATGGACGGTAATGGACGATGGGCAAAAAGCAAAGGACTACCTCGTGCCTTTGGCCATCGCGCTGGTGTAGAAAGTTTGCGTGATATTGTCACAACTGCCGTTAATATGAAGCTTGAAGTACTGACAACCTATGCTTTTTCTACTGAAAACTGGAAAAGACCAACCGATGAAGTTCGATTGTTAATGAGACTGTTTTCAGAATATCTTGATAGCGAAATTGATGAACTACACACAAAGAATGTACAGATCAGGTTTATTGGCAAGGTTGATGAATTAGCAGCTGAGTTACAGGATAAAGCGAAGAAAGCGCAACTACATACTAAAGACAATACTGGATTAGTACTTAACTTAGCAGTAAATTATGGTGGCCGAGCAGAAATTGTGCGCTCTGTGCAAATCATTGCAGAAAAAATTGCTAGCGGTGAATTATTGCCGCAAGATATTACTGAAAATAGCATCCATGGTAATTTATATACAGCTGATTTGCCAGACCCTGATTTGTTAATTAGACCGAGTGGCGATTTTAGAATCAGCAATTTCTTATTATGGCAATTAGCATATACTGAATATTGGTTTACAGATATTTATTGGCCTGATTTTAAACCACAGCATCTCATGGAAGCTATTGCAGATTATCAAAGACGTGATCGAAGATTTGGTGGGTTAAAGAAATAGGGTTACAGGTAGGTGTTTTATGCTAGGTAAACGTATTGTGACAGCACTAATCGGCATGCCGATTGCTGTTTATGTAATCAATTATGGGCAATGGTTGTTCGCTACTACTATTTTTATTCTTACGATTTTAGCATGGCATGAATTTCATGGGATCTTAAAAAATAAAAATATTAATGTATTTTATGGTTTAGGTATATCAATAAATATATTGATATTAGGATGTGCGTGGCTAGGAAACTCACAAGAGATTTTAATGGTGTTATTTGGGAGCACAGTGTTGGCGCTGTTTAAAATAGTGACCTCAGGTACTAAATTTACGGTTGTTGATGCAGCTTTTTCTGTATTGGGTATTTCATATATTGGAATAGCCTTTGCACATTTATTATTACTTAGGTATACGGATGGTGCTTTGTATTTAAGTACTTCTTGGGGACCATTATCTGCTGGCGCAGCGTACTTGTGGTTAGCTTTCCTTGGTACTTGGGCCAGTGACACTTTTGCCTATTTTGTTGGCACTTATTTTGGTAAGCATAAACTATGCCCCATGATCAGTCCAGGCAAAACCATCGAAGGCACCCTTGGTGGTATGCTCGGTAGTGTAAGTGTAATGATGGCAATGGGGGTTCTTTTTAAATTGCCAATACAGCATAGTGTTATGATGGGGATATTAGTGGGGATTGTCGCACCGATTGGTGACTTGGTAGAGTCGGCAATAAAACGTTTTGCTGGCGTTAAAGATTCTGGGCAAATTTTACCAGGACATGGTGGTATTTTAGATCGTTTTGATAGCATACTGTTTGCAGTACCAGCTATATATTACTATATGCATGCTTTTGTATTGCGCTGAAAAAGCGCAACAAAAGCCACGGTGTTGCCCTATATTATGCTAAAAGGAGAATAGTTTGATGCAACATATCGCAATTTTAGGTAGTACTGGTTCGATTGGCACGCAAGCATTAGAAGTAATTGCGGCACATCAAGATAAATTTTGTGTAACGGCTTTGGCAGCTTATCATAATGATACCTTATTGCAAGAGCAAATTGAGTATTTTAAGCCAGAAATCGCTGTACTGGTTGATCAGGCTGCCGCTGATAGACTGGTTAAAAGGTATTCGGGCGCTACGCTGATCTTGACGGGTGAAGAGGGCTTGTTAGCGGCCGCCACTCATCAAGCTGTCAATACAGTACTTACTTCTTTGGTGGGATTCGCTGGATTAAAGCCAACCCTGGCCGCGATTACCGCTGGCAAGAATATTGCACTCGCCAATAAGGAAACATTGGTAGCTGCTGGTGAAGTGGTTACTGCCCTAGCGAAAGAAAAGGGTGTGAAAATTTTACCTGTAGATAGTGAACATGGTGCGATTTTTCAATGTTTACAGGGCGAAAATCCAGATCATATCAGTCGCATTATTCTGACAGCTTCAGGTGGGCCGTTTCGCGGATTTACAAGGTCAGAGTTAGAGCACGTGACGGTGGAGGATTGTTTACGTCATCCCAATTGGTCCATGGGCAAAAAAATAACAATTGATTCTGCTACCCTTGCCAATAAAGGATTAGAAGTAATTGAAGCAAAGTTCCTATTTGATGTTGATTATTCGCAAATTGATGTTGTGGTTCATCCCCAAAGCATTATTCATTCCATGGTCGAATTTCATGATGGATCAGTTATCGCTCAATTAGGCAGAGCCGATATGCGTGTGCCAATTCAATATGCGCTTACATATCCAGGGCGAGTTGAGGCAAACTATCCTAAGCTAGATTTTAAGGCGCTATCAGCATTAACGTTTTCTGAACCGGATCGAGTGACTTTTCCCGCGTTACAACTTGCTTTTGAAGTAGGACGTATGGGAGGAACCATGCCTTGTATTTTTAATGCTGCAAATGAAGAAGCTGTATATTCTTTTCTACGGGGCGAAATCAGATTTTTAGATATTGCAACAGTGACACAAAGTGTGGTAAAAAGTCATCACATGCTTCTAAAACCGACACTAAATGATATTTACAACGCCGATTTATGGGCTCGGATTCAGGCGAAAGATTGCTTAAAAGCCATTCAGCAATGATTGACTTGATGGCAGTTATTGTAAGGTTAGAACGCGTAGGTTTCTTAATAATGATATAAGGAGGGATTTTATTGTTAACGACAGCGGCAGCCACTATTTTTGTGTTTGGCTTATTAGTATTGGTGCATGAATTGGGACACTTTTTTACAGCTAAAATAGTCG